>Ga0209758_1001976_pt1 | contig 22157 bp, 18 predicted proteins | sample AraplaMF_Col_mMF_FD_184258 | JGI IMG/M metagenome (GOLD analysis project Ga0209758, IMG submission 184258) | Arabidopsis root microbial communities from the University of North Carolina, USA - plate scrape MF_Col_mMF (SPAdes) (version 2) | ecosystem: Host-associated > Plants > Roots > Endosphere...
AACCGATGGATCAGCTCTCGGCAATGCGCGTCTTCATCCGCGTGGTGGAGACGGGCAATTTCACCCGCGCCGCCGACATGCTCGCCATGCCCAAGGCGACGGTGACCAATCTCATTCAGGGGCTGGAAGCGCATCTGCGCACCAAGCTTCTCAACCGCACGACGCGCCGGGTGATGGTCACGACGGACGGTGCCCTTTACTACGAACGCGCCGCACAGATCATTTCCGAACTTGAGGAACTGGACGGCAGTCTTTCAAACTCTCAGAGCCTGCCGACGGGACGGTTGCGGGTCGAGATGGCCGGTGCCTTTGCCGACTCCATCATCGTGCCGGCGCTTTGCGATTTCTACCAGCGTTACCCCGACATCCGCATCGATCTCGGAGTCGGCGACCGCACCGTCGACTATCTCGCCGAAAACGTCGACTGTGCGCTGCGTGCCGGCACGCCGGCCGACCAGTCGCTGATCGCCAGACGCGTTTCCGAGATCGAAATGATCACCTGCGTTGCGCCTCTTTATGTCGAGAAATTCGGCCTGCCACAGCGGCCGGAAGAGCTTGAAACGGAACATTATTCCGTCAATTATTTCCGCGCCCAGAACAATCGCACGGTGCCTTTCGAATTTCGCAAGGACAATGAGGTTGTCGAGGTCAATCCACGCTACATTGTCTCCGTCAATGACAGCCGCACCTACATGACCGCGGCTCTTGCCGGCCTCGGCCTCGCCCAGATTCCGATCTTCATGGCACGTGAACCACTGGCAAAAGGCGAGCTGGTTCAGACCCTGAAGGAATGGACGCGTGAGTCGCTGCCGCTCTACGTCGTCTATCCGCCGAACCGGCACCTCAGCAACAAGGTTCGTGTCTTCGTCGACTGGCTGGTGAAATTGCTGGCGGATGTGAATCTCAACGCCCGCTGAAAACGCCCACTTACAAAAGAAAGCGGCCCGTGATGGGAGGGATAACCGTCACGGGCCTTGATCTGATGTCTTGAACTGAAGGCCTGTCACACCGCAGGAAAGGCGCGGCAGGCCCTGGAGTGGAGGTCAGGACGCTGGCGGCGGTGTGCCACCCGCGTCCGTCTATCCTGATATAGGTGCGCTTAGCCGGATAGTAAGGGGCTGTACTCAGGAGACCGTTCACAACTTTGCGACAGGCGGTTATCTCTTGATAGCAGGCTTCAGCAGATCCTCGATGCCAATGCGGCGGAAGAGTTCGGCCCGGACACGATCGGCAACGCCGTTGACGATTTCCGCACCGTCTTCCGACGGGTCGATATGGGTGCGGAACGGCCGGTTGCCGAAAGGCATATTCACCACATCGACAATCGCAGTCGCAACGGAAGCGGCATCAGCATCGGCAGGTTCGAGCGAGGCAAGACCCTTCAACGCCAATTCCGGCAGGCCTTTGTAGGGACCTTCGTTGTATTCAGCAGCGCGGGCCGTATCGGCAGGCGAGCCGGAATGGGCGAAGTGGTTCGTGCCCTTGGTGAAGGCGCCGGGAACGATGATCGTCGTTTCGATGCCCCAGCGGGTCAGTTCACTGGCATAGGAGACGGCAAGCGAGTCCATGGCGGCCTTGGCGGCGAAATAGGGAGCAAGATAGGGAGGTGTGCCGCCGCGTGCGCTCGAAGAGGAGACCCAGACGACCAGGCCCTGCCCCTGCTTGCGCAGATGCGGAAGCACTGCGCGGTTCACGCGCTGGGTCGAAAGCACGTTGATATCGAAAAGCCCGGCATATTGCTCCGGCGTGAAGGCTTCGGCCGGGCCGAAGGACATATGACCGGCATTGTGGATGATCGTGTCGATATGGTCCTCGGCGGCAATCACCTTGGCGACACCTGCTGCGACCGAAGCATCGGAAGCAACATCCAGCTCAACGGCCTTGAGATCGACGCCGTATTCTCTGGAGAAGGCTTCGACGGCCTCGACCTGCGGCCGGTTGCGGCCTTCGGTTTCACGCATCGAGGCATAAACGGTATGGCCGGCCTTGGCGAGAGCGCGGGCGGTAAGGGCGCCGAAACCGCTGGAAGCGCCGGTGATGACGATGACTTGCTTGCTCATAATCTGTTCCTTCTGTGAGTGGGTTGGCTGAAAGAATGCGAGGGAAAACCTTGGCGGCGCGTCACGCCGCCACGAAACCTGCGTCAGACCATGCCGCCATTGGCGCGCAGCACCTGACCGTTGATCCATGCGCCGTCGGGACCGGCGAGGAAGGCAACGACGCCAGCGATATCCTCAGGCGTGCCGAGGCGTTCGAGCGGGTTTGCCTTGGCAAGGCGGTCGATCAGCTCGTCGGACTTGCCGTTGAGAAAGAGGTCGGTGCCAGTCGGGCCGGGAGCGACCGTATTGACGGTGATCTGGCGACCGCGCATTTCCTTCGACATGATAGCGCTCATCGTCTCGACGGCAGCCTTCGTGGCAGCATAGACGCTGTAGGTTTCCGGCTTCAGGCCGACGACCGAGCTCGAGAAGTTGATGACCCGGCCACCGTTATGCAGACGCTTGGCAGCCTCGCGCAGCGTGTTGAACGTACCCTTGAGGTTGACGCTGATCTGACGGTCGAAGGTTGCGTCATCGACATCGGCAAGGCGGGAAAGCAGCATGATGCCGGCATTGTTGACGAGGACGTCGACACCGCCGAAGGCTGCTTCTGCAGCGTCAAACATACGGCGCACGGCCTCGGCATCGGCAACATCGGCCTGTGCCGTCAGCGCCTTGCCGCCAGCCTTTTCGATCTTCTGGGCCAGTTCTTCGGCAAGTGCCGCATTGCCTGAATAGTTGATGACGACGGTGAAGCCGTCCTTTGCGAGACGTTCAGCGATCGAAGCACCGATGCCGCGGGAAGCGCCGGTAACGAGAGCGACCTTGTTTTGATTGGCAGACATGTTCTTCTCCTTTGGTTCGGCGCCGCAGCGCCTTTTCGATGAGGAGAAGATGCCCCTTTCCACTTTGCGGATAATCGGCCATTGTTCGGCATCACTATCCGGGAAACACGAACAAATAAGATGGACAGATTTGATGCCATGCGGGTCTTTTCCCGCGTCGTGGAGCGCCGCAGCTTCACGCTTGCCGCCGAAGATACCGGCCTGCCGCGCTCGACGGTGACGGACGCGGTCAAACAGCTGGAGGCACGCCTTGGCGTGCGCCTGCTCCAGCGCACGACGCGCCATGTCAGCCCGACGCTCGACGGCGAGGCCTATTATCAGCGCTGCCTGTCGATCCTCGCCGACATCGAAGATGCCGAAGGCGCCTTTGCCGGCGCCAAGCCGAAAGGGCTGCTGCGGGTCGACGTTCATGGCACGCTTGCCCGGCATTTCGTGCTGCCGAGCCTGCCATCCTTCCTGGACACCTATCCCGATATCGAGTTCTATATGAGTGAAGGCGACCGGTTGGTGGATCTGGTGCGCGAAGGCATCGACTGCGTGCTGCGCGTTGGCGTGCCGCAGGACAGCGACATGGTCGCCCGGCGTGTCGCCATGCTGGATGAGATTACCCTCGCCTCGCCGTCCTATATCGCCGCTTTCGGTCAGCCCGAGCATCCCGAGAAGCTGGATACGCATCGCATGGTCGGCTTCCGCGCGACAGGCAGCGCCGGCCCGCTGCCGCTGGAATTCATCGTCGATGGCAGCGTCCGCAACATCACCATTCCCGCAACCGTGACCGTCAACGCCGCCGAGAGCTACATTTCCGCCGCCCGCATGGGTCTCGGCATGATCCAGATCCCACGCTATCACGCCGAGCATGATCTTGCCGCCGGCACTCTTGTCGAAGTGCTCGCCGATTTTCCGCTCACGCAGACGCCGGTATCGCTGCTTTATCCGCGAAACCGCCAGCTTTCGCCGCGCGTGCGCGTCTTCGTCGATTGGCTGGTGAAGGTCTTTGCTCGACAAACCGCCGAAAACACGGTTCACTCATATTAGCGTTTTCGGAGGAACGGACATGGCACTCAGCGACACCATGGTTTACCAGACGGATGAGGGCTTCGTCGTCGAGTTCGGCAACGAGGGTGAAGACAGGATTGCAGTCACGCTGCGCAACGCCCCCGATCTCACGCACGAAAACGCCATCGCTAGGGCAAAAGCATTGCTTTCTTCCGCATTCGAACCCATTCACGGTGACGGCGCCCGCAGCAAGGATGCAGCGGTCCTTGAAGAAGAGTTGCAGAAAGGCCTGGAAGATTCCTTCCCGGCCAGCGATCCGGTTTCCGTCACCAGTTCGTCGATTTCGATACGCGATCCCAATGCCGGCCACTAGATCTGCGTCGAGATGATATTGTCGACGCGGACCTCTCCGCGCACAACGCCGCGCTCGATGATATCAGTGCGCGCCGCTTCTTCGATGACGGTATAGAGCCTTTCGTTGCGGAACGCGCTCGCATTCTTTGTCGACTTGTCCTCCGCCGGCGAACCATCGATTTCCAGGAAATCGAGCTCGGCTTCCGAAGCAACCAGGCGTGCATCGCCAGGTGTCAGCGCGGCAACGACGACCACACCATGGGATGGCGCAAGATCCCAGTTGGAATCATCAGGAGCAGCGATAGGCACCAGCCGATAGAGCTTGAGATCATCCATGATCCATCTCCCTGCAATTGTTGGCTTGTGTTCCAAACGCCAGCCGGCAAATCATTGTTCCGGGTGGTGGATGAGCAAAGAGGATGTTATCGGCACTCTTCATGACAACCGACATGATCAATGGCGCGATCGGCGCCGGCCCGCTTGCCGGGGAAAGCCTGCGCCATTTCTTTGAACGTGATGCGATCGAGGTCGCCCGCGACCTGCTCGGCTGCCACCTCACAGTCAATGATGCCGGCGGGCGGATCACCGAGACGGAAGCCTATTACCCTGACGACCCGGCCTCCCACAGTTTCCGCGGCCCGACCAAGCGCAACGGCGCTATGTATGGCCGTCCGGGCAATGTCTATATTTACCGCATCTACGGCATGTACTGGTGCCTGAACTTCGTCTGCTCACCGGGCTCGGCGGTACTGATCCGTGCCCTGGAGCCGGAAATCGGCTTGCCGGCCATGATGGAGCGGCGTGGCACCGATGCGCTGGCGCAACTCTGCAGCGGCCCCGGCAAGCTCTGCCAGGCACTCGGCATCGATATAGCCATCAACGACCGGACGCTCGACAAGCCGCCTTACGCGATCTCACCGTCTGCGCCCGTACCAATCGTCTCAGGCAAGCGCATAGGCATCACGAAAAATGCCGAAGCACCGTGGCGCTTCGGCATTCAGGGATCGCGATATCTGAGCAAGCCGTTCCGCTAATGGCGGACCTTCACTGTCATTCCATAACGGCGCTGTGGTCCACGGCCGGCGCGGCCTTCGGCTTGCGAAGCAGCAGCACCAGCGGCATGACGGCAAGCGACATCAGCATCAGCAGTTTGAAGTCGTCCATATAGGCGATGATGGTCGACTGCAGCGTGATGACGTCATTGAGCGCCGCACGGCCGATCGCCGTCAAAGGACTCAGGCCCTGCGCCGCCGTCGCATTGAAGGCGTGGTTGAACGGCGTCACATAGGCCGCGATCGACTCGTGATTGCTCTGCGTGTTCTCGACGATCAGCGCCGAGACGATTGAGATGCCGACCGAGGAGCCAATGTTACGCGACAGATTGTAAAGGCCCGTTCCGTCGCCGCGCATCTGGGCTGGCAGCGTCGCAAAGGCAATTGTCGTCAGCGGCACGAAGAGGAAACCGAGGCCGGCACCCTGGACGAAGCCGACCGACACGATCGTCCACTGCGACACATCAGGCGTCCAGCCGGTCATGTCGTACATCGCCCAGGCCGTCAGGCCGAGACCGAGCAGCAGCAGCCAGCGCGTGTCCACCTTGCCGATCAGCCGGCCGACGATGAACATGCAGAGCATGGTGCCGAGGCCGCGCGGTCCCATGACGATGCCCGCGGTGATGACTGGATAGCCCATCAACGTCTGCAGATACGGCGTCATCAGCGCCAGCGAGGCGAGATAGGTGATGCCGATCACGAAGATGAATATCATGCTGACTGTGAAATTCTGGTCGAGGAACAGCCGCGGATTGACGAAGGATTTCTCCGCCGTCAGCGTATGCACCAGGAGCAGATAGAAGGCCGCGGCGCAGATGATCGCTTCGATCATGATCTCACCGGAGGAAAACCAGTCGAGCTGCTCGCCGCGGTCGAGGAAAAGCTGCAGCGAAGCGATAAACAGGCTCATCATCCCGAAGCCGAACCAATCCAGTTTGGCGAGCGCATCCCTCTTCGTCTCCGAGACGAATATGACGATGCCGGCAAAGGCGAGCGCGCCGATCGGAATGTTGATGTAAAAGACCCAGCGCCAGCTGATATTGTCGGTCAGCCAGCCGCCGATGACAGGACCCAGAACCGGCCCGACCATGACCGAGACGCCGAATAGGGCCATGGCCGAGCCGCGCTCCTCGACGGAATAGATGTCGAGAAGGATGCCCTGGGAAAGCGGAACCAGCGAAGCGCCGAACAGGCCCTGCAGCAGGCGGAAGGCAACGATCTGCGGCAGCGACTGCGCCAGACCGCAAAGCACGGAGGCGACGACGAAGCCGACGATCGCCGTCAACAGCACGCGCTTGCGGCCGAACTTGGCGGCAAGAAAGCCCGACGGCGGCGTCATGATCGCGGCCGCGACGATGTAGGAGGTCAAAACCCAATTGATCTGGTCGGCGGAGGCCGAAACGCTGCCCTGGATATAGGGCAGCGCCACGTTGGCGATCGTCGTATCCAGCGCCTGCATGATGACGGCTAGGATGACACAGGCCGTGATCGCGCCGCGATTGGCAACCGGGGTTGCCGGTGATGCAGGAGCAGTGCTCATGGCCGTTACTCGTGGCTGTTGCCGTGGCCCAAAAGGTTGTTGACGAAATCAGGCAGGCCCCGCGCATGGCCGGTATCGACATCGACCACCGTACTCATGCCGACGCGAAGCGGCGGCTTGCCTTGAGAGTCGTCGATGCTGACGCGCATCGGAATGCGCTGTACGACCTTTACCCAGTTGCCGGTCGTATTCTGTGCCGGCAGCAGCGAGAAGGAAGAACCCGACGCCGGGCTGATGCTCTCAACCTTGCCCTTCCACATGACGCCCGGATAAGTGTCGACGTAGATTTCGACCGACTGACCAGGCTTGATGTAGGTGAGTTCGGTTTCCTTCGGGCTTGCTGCGATCCACAGATGCGAGGTCGACACTAGCGAGAAGGCCTGCTGCGAAGCCTGGAGGTAGGAGCCGACCTGCAGCGCGTTGACGTTGGTCACGATGCCGTCGAAGGGCGCCTTGACGACGCTGTGGTCGAGCTCGCGCTGAGCGTTGTCGACCTGCGATTTGGCCTGCAGGTACAGCGGGTTTTCCTCGACCGGCTGTTCGGCATTGCCGCCGAGCTGGGCAAGCGTCGTTGCGGCTTCCGCCTTGGCGACGGAAACCTTCTGCTGCGCGGCCTCGAGATTGTGCTTGGCTTCGTCATAGGCCGACTGTGTCGCGCTGCCGTTGTTGACGAGATTTTGCTGCCGGTCGAACTGATCCTGGTAATAGGGCAGATCGGCTTCAGCCTGTGTGATTTCGGCGAGCGACTGCTGATAGCTGGCCTTGAGGTTCATGATCTGGTTGCGCTGCGCGCCGAGCTGCGCCTTGGCGCCATCGAGCGCGATCTTGAAGGAATCCGAGCGCAGGCTGAAAAGTACCTGTCCCGCATTGACCTGCTCGTTCTCATGCACGTTGATCTGCTCGACGAGACCGGAAACGTCGGTCGTGATGCCCACCATGTCCGCCTGGATATAGGCATTGTCGGTCGACATGATCTGACCGCCGTTGACGTAATAGTAGCCGCCAACGACGAGCGCCACCGGCAGCAGGGCAAAGAGGACGGGTCGGGTGAAGCTGCGCCGGCGGCGGACCTTGTTGCCGCCAGGCGCAGCCACCGCGGCAGCCGCAGGCGCTGAATTGGATGAAGGCGCCTCAGCCACCGTTTCCGGTTGTTGGGGAATGTCTTTTTCTTCGACAGGGTTCTTGGCGTTCGCGTCGGACACGACACGCAGGGAGGATTGGTCAGCCATGTTTCGTCTCATTCTCGGCGACCGGGGACCGGCACGCCTGCACCAGGTTCGTCTTCATTACGGACAGGATGTGGAAAAGCTGGTCGCGCTGTTCGGGCGTGACGCTTTCCAATGCTTCGCCGCGCGTCACGTCGCCGATCTCTCGCATTTCGGCGAGAATCGGATGGGCTTCCTCGCGCATGTAGAGCAGCCAGATGCGCCGGTCTGTCGGATGCTGGCGGCGTTCGATCAGGCCGCGCTCGGCAAGCTTGTCGAGGATGCGGACCAGCGTGATCGGCTCGATTTCGAGGATTTCGGCAAGCCCACTCTGATGGATGCCCTCATTATTGGCGAGATAGGCAAGCGTCTGCCACTGAGACCGCGTCAGCCCAAGGTCCTTTGCGCGCTGCTCAAACCGCTTGCGAAGCAGACGGGCCACGTCGTGCAGAAGAAAACCGAGTGTCGGATTGTTGGTCATATACCTTCGCCGGCTAGTAATAAGCATCCTTATGATGTTGGTAGATATATTGAGCATATGCGGCGCACAAGGATGCAACCTCAAGATTCCGCACCTGCGGCCAAAATGCCGCAGCCCGCACTAAAGAAAGCCTTCGATCGGTCTTTCGAAAGATTCAAGCAGCGGCCGAAACTCGTCTCAGCATAGTGATAAAGCGAGGCATCGGCGGAAATGCCGGGGGTTTGCGGAACTCCAAATCAATGCAATCAATTGGCATTTGCAATTTTTGGATTCTCCCGTTTATAGTCTGCCTTCATAGAGTTAGGGAGAAGCAGGATTTTCTTCCTCCGGTTGATTTCGAGGTGCTGGCTTGCACCTGTCATCTTCCCGGCAGCCAAGCATGAGTAGAATTCGGACTTAGGACGAAGGCTCGTGCTTTCGTTCCAGCAGGTATGAACAGCTTATCTCAGGCATAGGTTCAGGCGGCCGCATTGGGCCGCCCGCAAGGGGGACCGGAATGGCTTATTCACTTCGACAGACACTGGCGCTCGGCTGCTTCGCGGCCTTCCTGCCGCTTATTGCCGAGGCGCAGCAGGCGCCTGCTCCCCCGCCCGTCACCGTTGCCAAGCCTGTCGTGCGCGATGTGGTCGACAATGATGAGTTCATCGGCCGTTTCGAGCCTGTCGATGAAGTATCCGTCCGCTCGCGCGTCGGGGGTTACCTGCAGGAGATCGACTTCACCGACGGGGCACTGGTGAAACAGGGCGACCGCCTCTTCGTCATCGATCAGCGCCCGTTTGTCACCGCACTCAATCAGGCGAATGCCGCGCTCGAAGCGTCGAAATCGGCTCTGGTCTTTGCCGACGCGCAATATAAGCGCGCCCAGTCGCTTGCTTCGAGCGGCAGCCAGTCGGCGCAGACGCTCGACGATCGCCGCCGCGAATTCGATTCAGCCCAGGCCAATGTCCGCGGTGCGCAGGCTGCAGCCGATCGCGCGGCTCTCGACATGGAATATACGGAGATCACCGCGCCGCTTAGCGGCCGCATCGACCGGCGCCTGATCTCTGCCGGCAACCTCGTGCAGACAGATCAGACCGTGCTCACGACGATCGTCTCACTCGATCCGATCGATTTCTATTTCGATGTCGACGAGCGCCGCCTGCTGAACTTCGCCGACACGGCGCGCAAACTGGGCAAGGCTCTCCAGCAGGGCGGCGGCGGACTGGATGTGACAGTCACGATCTCGGATCCCAATGCCAAGCCATTCAAGGGAAAACTCGATTTCGCCGAGAACCGGATCGACAATGAGAGCGGCACCATTCGTCTGCGTGCCCGCTTCCCCAACCCTGATCTCATCCTTCAGCCCGGCCTCTTCGGCCGCATTCAGGTCGAAGCCTCCAACACCTATCAGGCCATTCTCGTCCCCGACGAGGCAATCGGCTCTGACCAGAACGAGCGTGTCGTTTACGTCGTCGGCGCCGATGGCACGGTTTCGACCAAGCCCGTGAGGCCCGGCCCGCGGCTCTATGGCTACCGCGTCATTCGCGAGGGCCTCGACGGCACCGAGACGATCATCGTCAATGGCCTGATACGCGCTCGGCCCGGCGCAAAGGTCACGCCTCAGATGACCGAATTGCCGAAGGAGCGGACGGACGCTCCGCCGGAAACCGCCGGCGCGGAGAGCGGCCAATGAGATTTGCCCATTTCTTCGTGGACCGGCCGATCTTTGCGGCCGTCATCTCCATTGTTCTTCTCGTCGTCGGCAGCATTGCCTACACGCAATTGCCGGTCTCCCAATATCCGGAGATCGCACCTCCGACCATCGTCGTGCGCACCTCCTATCCGGGCGCCGATCCGCAGACGATCGCCGACACGGTTTCGACCCCGCTCGAACAGCAGATCAACGGCGTCGAAGACATGCTTTATATGTCTTCCTACTCCAGCGCCGATGGCGCCATGTCGCTGACGATCACCTTCAAGCTCGGCACCGATCTCGACAAGGTTCAGGTGCTTGTGCAGAACCGCGTTTCCATCGCCCTGCCCCGCCTTCCCGATGAAGTCCAGCGGCTCGGCGTGACCACCGATAAAAGCTCGCCTGACCTGATGATGGTGGTGCATCTACTGTCGCCGTCGCACCGCTATGACCAGCTCTACGTCTCGAACTACGCCCGCAATCGCATCCGCGACGTTCTCGTGCGCCTTGACGGTGTCGGCGACGTGCAGCTCTTCGGCGAGCGCCAGTATTCGATGCGAATCTGGCTGGATCCGGAAAAGCTCTCTGCCTACGGGATGACATCCGATGATGTCGTCGCCGCGTTGAGAGACCAGAACGTCCAGGTATCGGGCGGCAAGATCGGCGCCCCGCCCGTCACCGGCAAGAATGCGTTCGAATATACGGTGCGAACGGACGGACGTTTCTCGGATGTGCGGCAGTTCCGCTATGTCATTGTAAAATCGACAGCCACCGGCCGGCTTGTGTCGCTGCAGGATGTCGCCCGTATCGAACTTGGCGCACAGGATTACGTCACCAACAGTTATCTCAATAATGACCCTGCCGTTGCCCTCGGCATCTTTGCCCGGCCGGGAACCAACGCACTGGATACCGCCCATCAGATCCAGGCCATCATGAAGGACCTGTCTCAGAATTTCCCGCAGGGGCTGGAATATCGCATCGTCTATGACACGACCGAATTCATCTCGGATTCGATCTACGAGGTCTATAGGACCATCGCTGAAGCGGCGATCCTCGTGGCGATCGTCGTCCTCGTTTTCCTGCAATCCTGGCGAACCGCCCTCATTCCGATCATCGCCATCCCCGTATCGCTGATCGGCACTTTCGCAGTCCTGCTCGCCTTCGGCTTCTCGCTCAACATGCTCACCTTGTTCGGCCTCGTGCTGGCGATAGGCATCGTCGTCGACGATGCGATCGTGGTGGTGGAAAACGTCGAGCGAAACCTGGCGCGCGGCATGACCCCGAAACAGGCCGCGCACGTCACGATGGACGAAGTCGGAACCGCCGTCGTCGCCATCTCGCTGGTGCTGATCGCGGTGTTCGTGCCGACGGCCTTCATTCCGGGGATTTCCGGTCAGTTCTACAAACAGTTTGCGGTGACGATATCAGTCACCACGGCAATTTCCGCATTGAATTCACTGACCCTTTCGCCTGCGCTCGCAGGCATCTTGCTCAAAACCCATGATCATGAAAGCAAGCGCAAGAATATCTTCTCCCAGCTGGGAAGCGGTCTTGCAAATGGCTTCAACCGCGGCTTCGATCGAATGAGCTCGGGCTATTCCTGGATCGTCCGGCATCTGGTCAGCAGCTGGGTCGGATTGACCTCTTCGCTCGTCGTCTTCGCCTGCCTGCTGGGCGCGACCTGGTACATGGGCCAGAAGGTTCCCTCGGGCTTCATCCCGACCATGGATCAGGGCTACGCGATCGTCGTCATCCAGCTTCCGGACGGCGCCTCGCTGGCACGTACCGATGCCGTCGTCAAACAAGTGGGCGAGATCGCCCGCACGGTACCTGGTGTCGGCAATGCCGTGCAATTTGCCGGCTTCAGCGGGGCGACCTTCACCAATGCTTCGAATGCCGGCGTCGTCTTCGTCCCGTTCAAATCCTTTGCCGAACGTGAGGAAGGCGGCGAGACCGCCAACAAGATCATCGGCGAGCTCTACGGCAAGCTTCAGAGCATCCAGGAAGCCTTCATCATTGCCATCCCGCCGCCATCCGTGCGTGGCGTCGGCAACTCGGGCGGCTTCAAGATGCAGATTTTGGATCTTGAGAACTCTGACATGACGCGTGTCCTGGGTCTCGCTCGCCAGATGATGGGCGCCGCTGCAACGACCCCGGGACTGACCGGCGTCTTTACGACATTCTCGGATGCAAGCCCGCAATATTTCCTTGCAATCGACCGCGACAAGGCACGTTTCCTGAACGTGCCGATCCCCAATATCTTCAACGCATTGTCCATCAACCTTGGTGTCGCCTATGTGAACGATTTCAATGCGTTCGGGCGCGTCTACCAGGTTCGCGCCCAGGCTGACCGGCAATATCGTATGGATAGGGACGACATTCTCGCGCTGAAGGTTCGATCGGCAACCGGCGCGCTGGTTCCGCTTGGCACCCTGATGGATATCCAGGATTCCAGCGGTCCGGCACTTGTCCAGCGCTACAACATGTATGTCTCGGTGCCGCTTCAGGGCAATCCGACGCCCGGCACATCGACCGGCGACGCCATCAAGAAGATGGAAGCGCTGGCGGGACAGATCCTGCCGCCGGGAACGAGCTTCGAGTGGACTGAGCTTGCCTATCAGGAAACCCACACCGGCAATACGGCGATCTATATCTTCGTCCTGTCGGTAATCTTCGTCTTCCTTGCGCTTGCGGCACAATATGAAAGCTGGGTCCTGCCTCTGGCGATCATCCTCATCGTTCCGCTGGCCGTGCTCGCCGCATTGATCGGCGTGTGGCTCAGGGGGATGGACAACAACGTCCTCACCCAGATCGGCCTGATCGTGCTGATCGGTCTTGCTGCCAAGAACGCCATCCTGATCGTCGAGTTTGCACGACAGGCGGAAGAAGAGGGCAAGAGCGTCGTGGATGCCGCAATCGAGGCAAGCCATCTTCGCCTGCGCCCGATCCTGATGACGGCCTTCGCCTTCATCTTCGGCGTCCTGCCGCTTGCCATCGCCACCGGCCCCGGTGCTGAAATGCGCCAGTCGCTTGGCACTGCCGTGTTCTCCGGCATGCTGGGTGTAACGATCTTCGGCCTGTTCCTGACGCCGGTCTTCTACGTCGCGCTGCGCCGCTGGCGCAAAAAGCCGACGGAGGTGCCGGCTGCTCATGCAGATGCCGAGGAAAACGCGGCCTAGAGCAATTCCAGCAGCAAAAGTGCTTGAGCGTTTTGCGTCCGGAATTGCGTGAAAACAAAGAGAGCATTTCGTGTTTCGAAGAAGAAATACTCTCAGGCTCAGGTGGAGAAGAGATGAACCTGCCCCTGCCAGAAGCGGGCAACGGAGAGCTTGCCGCTCCTGAAGGCGCGGGTATCGAGGTTCAGCCGCATCGGCTGTACATCCGGCTGGTCGCTGGGTGTATGTCCGTGCACGATGAGTTTCGGCAGCGGCAGTGGGCTTTCCAGGAAACGCTGGCGGATGAAGGCCAGGTCGTCATCCGCTTGCTCTTCGAGCGTCACGCGCGGATCGATACCGGCATGCACGAAGACGACGTCAGGCGTATCAAGCATGATCGGCATGGCGCGGATAAAGTCGATATGCGTATGCGGCAGCGATTGGCGGATGAAGGCGTCGAGCTGCGCACCGGAGCGGAAGACAAGCGGCAGATGATCGGGATCGAGGCCGTAAGATCGCAGAAGCTCGGCAGCACCCATGGTCATCCAGTCGTCATAGGATGCCCAGCCGTCGATATAGTCGAGCATGACGATCTCATGGTTGCCGGCAAGGCAGATGCGCTCGAAGCCTTCGGGCGCCGGATCCATGAGATGGCTGAGGACATGCGCCGATTGAGGGCCGCGATCGATATAATCGCCGAGCATGACGATGAGCTTGGTGCCCGGCAGATGCTCGGCATCGCGCACGATCGCCTCTTCCGCTTTCTGCAGCAGGTCGAGACGACCGTGCACGTCGCCGATGGCATAGGTCGGGATTTCGGCTATATCCATGCTCACGCGCGGACGCGGCTGACGTCCAGCCTTCGAACCCTCGCGGCTTCGTGCAAGAGAATCGCTCATCATCATTCCTGATCAGTTGGCCGTCCCTTAACCATAACTAGAGTATACGGCAAGGCGATCAAGCTGGTAAGAAAATTCGGCCGGCCAGGCTTTTGTGGAAAAACCGGCCTTACGCAAGCCGATGCAATCGCGCACTTTTTTAACATTAGAAAAGAGTGGCAGATGGGCACCGTATCGCAGTTGCACGACAATGTGCGCCCTCCGGCGCACCGCATCGAGACCGAGGAAGAAGCCGTTTCCACGGCCCGCGAGCTTGCGGCCGCCTTTCGCCGGCAGGCAAACGAGCGCGACATCAACCGCCTCATGCCCAATGCCGAGCTCGACACGCTCTCGCAATCCGGCCTGACGGCAATCACCGTGCCCCCGGAATATCAGGGACTCGATGTTTCGAACGCCCTGCTCGCCGAGATCGTCGCCATCATCGCCGAAAGCGACGCCTCGATCGGCAACGTGCTGGCATCTCACTTCCGCGTGCTGGAAGGGCTGCGCAACCAGCCTTCGGAAGAGTTGAAGAGCACCCTCTTTGCCCGTGCACTGGACGGCGACCGTTTCGCCGCCACCCGCTTTAGCGATCAGGCAGGCCTCGTTGCCGAAGGCTCCGGCTTTCGCCTGACAGGCCGGTCGGAACAGGCAGCAGCTATTCTCTTTTCCGACTGGATCGCCGCGGCAGCGATCGATCCCGGCGGCCGCAGGGTAACGCTCCATCTTCAGCGTGACAGCGACGAATTGCAGGCGGTGGACGATTGGGACGCCTTCGGCCTGCGCACCAACGGCACGGCAACGCTGATTGCCGGCAAGCTGTATGTGAATGCCGATACCGTCACCGCCGCCCTATCCGACGATCACGCCACGGAAAAATCCTTGGGCCTTCTGCTGCAGGCAGCCGTCGGCCTCGGCATAGCCCGTGCCGCCTTTTCCGATCTGCTTGTCATGGCGAAGGCCCCCCCTGCCCTCTCCGGCAAAATCGGCGAGCACGCAATCCGTATCGAAACCGCGACCGGGGCACTGGAACAGGCGGGTCGCAAGCTTGATATCGCCCAGGTAAGCCCCGCCGAAGCAGCCATGGCGGAAGCCTGTTTCTCCGCCTCATCCGCCTGCCTTGCCGCAACCAAGGTGGCGCTGAACACGGCAAATGCCCTGTTCGAGCTGGCCCGAGGTGCGACCGGCAGCATAGCGCTCAACCTCGACCGTCACTGGCGTAACGCCCGTATTCACGACATGGCGATTCACCGCGAGCCACTGCTGAACGCAGCGGGCGCGCATATTCTGAAAATCAGGGAAAACTGAAGCAATTCCAGCAGAAGTGTACAGCGGTTTTGCTGGAATTGCGGAAAAACGAAGAGAGCGGATCAGCTCGCGGCAGAAACCGGGACCTTTTCCTCGACCGTTTCGATGCCGCCACCGGCAACGAACTGCTCGAGCGTCATATTGTCGAGAATGGCGGCGATCGCGTCCCGGACTTCGGTCATCGAGCGCCGCACCTGACAGGTCTCGGGATCGGAACAATCGTCGCAGGCCTCATAGGCCGTGCGGCTCGCGCAGCGGATCGGCGCGAGCGGCCCGTCCAGCGTTCGGATGACATGACCGATGCGGATCTCCGACGCAGGTCGCGAGAGCGAATAGCCACCGCCCGGCCCCTTCTTCGACCGCAGAATGCCGACATTGCGCAATTCCAAGAGGATCGTATCGAGAAACTTCTTCGGGATATTGTTGCGCGAGGCGATATCGTTGATGAAGGCGGTTTCGCCCGGCGCCAGCCGCGCCAGATCAACCAGTGCCTTCAATCCGTATTTTCCCTTTTTCGTCAACATCTCGGTCGCCCTGCACTTTGCGGCATTATGCTTCTGTAATAGCAGGCAAATAGAGTCAAAACCATGAAGAAACAACAAAATAACCCGTTTTTATAGGTTATTTCGGCTATCTATGTTGCCGTAAAACCGCGCCTTCAAGTCTCCTGAGCCCCAGCAAGATTGATGTACCGGTCCCGTCTTGGACAAGACCTAAGCGAGACCGGAAAGACGGACTATACCGTTTTCAGCATGCCGCCATCGACGAAATAGGTAGAGCCGATGCTATAGCTCGACCGGTCGGAGCAGAGGAAGACGAAGAAATTTGCGAGCTCCTCCGGCGTGCCGAAACGCTTGGACGAGGCATGTTCATCCGCCACGCTCTGCAGGTAACCCTCCCAGTCACCGCCAGTCTCGGCCGTCAGTTGCTTGGCAGTCTTGATCCAGTCGGGTGTCAGGATGAGGCCTGCATTGACGCAATTGACCCGAATCTTGTCCTTCACGAGCTCAGTGGAGAGCGTCTTGGAAAACATCATGAGCGCCGCCTTGGTGACATTGTAGATCGGCTCGTACCAGAGCGGTTGCACGGCGCAGATCGAGGCATTGTGAAGGATCACTCCTCCGCCGCGCTTCTTCATCTGCGGCGCAATTCCGCGGGCAAGGCGCACGGCGGCCATCACATGCAGATCAAAATACGCCTGCCACTTTTCGTCGGGCGCCTCCATGACCGTCTCATTGGAGCCGGTGCCGGCATTGTTGATGAGAATATCCGCTCCACCACGTTCGGCTGCTGCCGCGATGATCGCCTCCGTGCCTTCGACAGTCGCCACATCGCTTTCGACCGCAATGGCGCTGACACCATATTTTTCAGCGATGCGCACGGCTTCGGCATCCAGCCGCTCGCGTCCACGCGCAGACAAAATGAGGTTGGCGCCCTCGGCCGCCAGCCCTTCAGCGATCGCCAGCCCGATGCCGACGGAACCGCCGGTGATGACCGCAGTCTTTCCCTTCAATCCCAGATCCATGAAATCCTCCCGAATGCGGCCGGCAGCTCCGGCCGATCCACCAACTCTTCCGGCATTGGTTCTGCCCGTCAAGCCGTGACGGAAAATCATCGGCGCCAGGAACCGATCCCTCTTGCCGCGGGCTGCGATCTGTCACATGCCTGCAAGCATAGTGGAGGAATTTTCATGCGACTTTATTCAGCTTGCATCGAATGGCTGTTTGCCGACGGATGCGATCATTTCGCTGATCGCATCCGGCGCGCCCATGCCGCCGGTTTCGAGGCGATCGAATTCTGGCGCTGGACGGACAAGGACCTCGACGCCATCGAAGCCGCATTGAAGGAAACCGGCCTCAAAGTAACGAGCCTTGTCGCCGAGCCGATAATCGCGCTCACCAACCCCGCCAATCGCGAGACCTGGCTGAAAGGCCTTGCCGATTCCGTTGCCATCGCAAAACGCCTCGGCGCGCCCGTCCTGATCGCGCAGGCCGGTGACGACCTTGCAGGCTTCACGCGGGATGAACAGCGCAAGGCGCTCACCGAAACGCTGCGGGCCGGCGCCGATATTCTTGATGGCAGTGGCGTGCGCCTCGGCGTCGAGCCGCTCAATATCCGCATCGACCATATCGGCTATTTTCTCGATTCCACCGGCGAGGGGCTGGATATCGTCGATGAAGTCACCCGGCCGGAAATCGGCATCGTCTATGATATCTACCATTCTGCCGTGATGGACGAGCGCTCGGAAGACGTTCTGGCCGGCCGTGTCGACCGCGTCTTCCACGTCCATGTCGCCGACCATCCCGGTCGCAATGAACCCGGTACCGGCACCATCGATCTCGCCGACCGCCTGAACTGGATCTTCGCCAACGGCTACACCGGAGCTATCGGCCTGGAATACAGGCCGACGGCATCGGATGCCGATGCGGTAAAGGCGGCAATTGCGACCTTGGGCTGACGCTCAGCATTCTGCCGTCCTCCGGCAGCATCAGCCGGATCACGTTACAAGAGCGCTGTGCTGGTCGGTTTCCGATCCCGGCTTTGCTGGATCGGCAGCTGCCACTACCTTGCACGGACCGGCCGAACGGCGCTCGACGATGCGTGACGCGATCATCACGCGTCGGGCAGGCATGCCGGGCAAGCGCGGATTTTCGATACGTTCGAGGAGCAGCCGGAGGCCGACAGCCCCGCCTTCCTGTCCTTCCATCTTCACTGTCGTCAGCGGCGGAGAAATCTGCGTAGCCGGCGAGAAATCACCGAAACCGACGACCGAAACATCGTCGGGAATACGATAACCCTGCCCCAGCAGCTCGGAAACCACCGTTAGCGCCAGTCCGTCATGAGCGCAGAAGAAGGCCGTCGGATGGATGCCTTTTGCCTTAAGGTCCCGGAAGACTTCGCCGAAGCCGATCTGCTCATCGAACCGTAACACATGCAGCGAAACGTCCTCGTAGCGTTCGGCAATCTCGCGCGCGCCATAAAAGCGTTCACGACGGCCACGGAAGCCAGGCGTGCCGTTGACATAGGCGATCGATCGGTGCCCGAGCTCGATAAGGTATTGCAGGACCGCCTGCCCCGCCTCATGGTCGGTCCCGGTAACCTGATCGGCCTGCTCCAGCGGATCGACCCAACCGAAGCGCACGATGGGAACTCCGGTGGCCGTTGCCGCCACGATCGCTTCCCGATCATGCGGTCCGACGAGCAGCAGACCTGCGCAGGAGCGCCCCAGCTCTTCCAGCTGACCGGCACTGTGGGTCCAGCGGATCCGCAGGGCCATACCAAGACGATGCGCCTCACGCTGCACGCCATTCTGGATCTGCATGTAGAGTTCACTGTTGACGGCATCGAGATCATGGAAGACGACGGCGATATCGTTCGTCTGCGATTGGCCGACAGGACGCGTATAGCCCAGCCGCTCGGCCGTCGCGCGGATCAGCGCGCGCGTCTCCTCACTGACGCCGCTCTTGCCTGCCAGCGAGCGCGAGACCGCATATTTCGAGAGGCCGACCTCCCGCGCGATCGTCTGTAAGGTAACTCGCCCCCTGCTTCCCACTCTACACCTCGATTTCCCGTCCGGCATTCGGAGCGCTTCGCTACACCGTCCCTACCGGAATTGCAAATTCTTGCACTAACAAAACATAACGCTTTACCTAACAATATCCAAATGTATTCTTTCCGTTATCTCAACCTGAAGCCAAAAATAACGATAAGGGCTGGGAATTTTTGGAGGAGAACCCTATGATCAAGCTGAAACGTCGTGCGTTTCTGGCCGGGACTTCGGCCGTTCTGATCCTGCCGGCCCTGCCGGTTTTCGCCGCCGACTTCAAGGAAGCAGACATTCTGAAGGAGAAAGTTTCAAGCGGCGCGCTGCCGGCTCTGAAGGACCGGCTGCCGGAAAATCCGCTCGTCATCAAACCGGTTGAAAGCGTCGGCAAATATGGCGGCGACTGGAATATGGCGCTCGTCGGCGGCGGTTCGCTGTCAATGCTGTTCCGCTATCAGGCCTATGAGCCGCTGCTGCGCTACACACCCGACTGGTCCGGCGTGACGCTGAACGTCGCCGAAGCCTTCGATGGCAATGCGGATTCCACCGAATACACCATCCGCCTGCGCAAGGGTATGAAGTGGTCGGACGGCCAACCCTATACCACCGCGGACGTAAAATTCTGGTACGACACCATCTTGACCGACAAGCGCGTTGCCGTGAACGGCCAGGGCCACTGGAAAACTGCCGGCAAGCCGGCGCAGCTCGAAATCGTCGATGAACAGACGTTTAAAGTTATCTTCGCAAAGCCTAACGGTATGTTCCCGCTTCAGGTCGCTTGGGCCAATAGTGACCACACGACCCGCTGCCCCAAACATTACCTCGAGCAGTTCCATATCGATTATAACCCGAAGGCCGACGAGCTTGCCAAAGAGCGCGGCTTCGAAAGCTGGATCGCCGCCTTCCAGTCCGCCTCCGGCTTCCAGGACGACAATGCTTTCTTCCTGAACTCCTCGAAGAAGCCCTGCCTGCATGCCTGGATGTTCACGACCGCGCCCGGCGAGAATACCGAACGCGCTATTGCCGAACGCAACCCTTACTACTGGAAGGTGGATACGGAGGGTAACCAGCTCCCCTATATGGACCGTATCGTCTACCAGATGGTTGCCGATCCGCAGGTACTGCTCCTGAAGGCCATGCAGGGTGAAGTCGACCTGATGGACCAGTATATAGCCACGCCGAACAACAAGTCGGTGCTCTACGATGCGCGCGAACAGGGCAAGTATGATTTCTACACGCTGACTTCGACCGAAGCCAACGTGATGAATTTCATCTTCAACCTGAACCACAATGACGAGACCAAGCGCAAGCTCTTCCGGAACAAGGATTTCCGCGCAGCGCTCTCCATGGCGCTCGATCGCCAGTCGCTGATCGATGCCGTGCTCGTCGGCCAGGGCGCTCCTGCCCAGCCGTCCATCAAGCAGGGCGATCCGCTCTACAACGAGCAGCTTGCCACACAGTTCACGAGCTACGATGTCGACAAGGCGAATGCGATGCTCGACACGCTGATCCCGAAGCGCGACGACCAGAACTTCCGTCTGGACGAGAAGGGCCGCCGCCTGACGGTGATCTTCGAGATCGACCAGGCGCGTGCTGTCTTCCTCGATCTCTTCCAGCTGGTCATCCCAATGTTCCAGGCTGTCGGCATCGATGCGCAGATGCGCACCATGGACCGTTCGCTTTGGGAAACCCGCGTCCGCCAGGGCCGCGATTTCGATGCGACGGCCCATCAGTTCGGCGCCAATGGCGGCGTCGCGGCCATGCTCGACCCGCGCTACTACGTGCCGACGGATTCGAATGCCATGTATGCCCCGGCCTGGCAGCTCTGGTATCTGGACCGCAACAATGCCAATGCGGAAGAGCCGCCGGAGGAAACGAAGAAACAGCTCGAGCTCTATGACAAGCTGAAATCGACCTCCGATCCAGCCGGCCAGCAGGAGATCATGAAGCAGATCCTGCAGGGTGCTGCCGAGAACTTCTATGTCTTCGGCATTTCCCTGCCGCCGGATGGCTACGGCATCGTCAAGAACAACATGAAGAACATCACCAAGACCATGCCGAATTCCTTCGGCTGGCCGACACCCGCTCCCACCATGCCGGAGCAGTTCTACAAGGTCTGATGGCCTAAAACAGCTTGATGCATTCCAGGCACCGGCCCCGCTGGCCGGCGCCGCGGCCCCTCTTTTGCCGATGATTGGATGAAGACTATGCTCGACGCCAGAAGACAGAATACCGACACGCTGCGCACGCCGGACTGGTTCAAGACCGCAACGCGCTGGACCCAGCTCACCTTCGTGGAAGACGATCCGGAGAAATACGACCCGGCCTTCTGGGTCGACGTTTTCAAACGCACGAAATCGAATGCCGTTTGCCTCAGCGCCGGCGGCTATATCGCCTATTATCCGAGCGAAGTACCCTATCACTATGTGAGCAAATATCTTGGTGATAAGGATATTTTCGGCGCGCTCGTCGATGCCGCCCGCAAGCTCGACATGCATGTCATGGCCCGCGTCGACCCCCATGCGATCCACGACGATGCCGCCAAGGCGCATCCCGAATGGGTGATGATCAATGCCGACGGCACACCGCGCCGCCACTGGGCCTATCCGGATGTCTGGGTTACCAATGCCTATGGCGATTACAACACCGTCTTCATGCCGGAAGTGGTCAAGGAGATCGTTCGCAAATACGATATCGACGCCGTCTTCGCCAATCGCTGGCAGGGCCACGGCGTCGACTACAGCGAAGACAGCGCACGCCGCTTCAAGGATATGTTCGGCCACGCCCTGCCGAAGAAGCCCGATGCCGAGGATCCGGCCTGGCAGGCCTGGGTGCAATGGCGCCGCCGTGTACTGACCGACATGATCGCGCAATGGGACGACGCGGTCAAAGCGATCCGCCCGCATGCGAGCTTCATCCCGAATATGGGCGGCGCCTCGCTGATGGAATTCGACCTCTCGATCATCGCCAAACATTGCCCCTTCCTTGTCGTCGACCATCAGGGCCGCAAAGGCCTCGAGCTCGGCTGGTCCGCCGGCCGCAACGGCAAGCGCATCCGCGCCACCTTCCCCGATCGGCCTGTCGTCCT
>Ga0209758_1001978_pt1 | contig 22144 bp, 16 predicted proteins | sample AraplaMF_Col_mMF_FD_184258 | JGI IMG/M metagenome (GOLD analysis project Ga0209758, IMG submission 184258) | Arabidopsis root microbial communities from the University of North Carolina, USA - plate scrape MF_Col_mMF (SPAdes) (version 2) | ecosystem: Host-associated > Plants > Roots > Endosphere...
ACCTGCGCGGCGTGATCCAGTACGTCTCGCCCGCCTGCGTCACCATGCTGGGCTACGCGCCCGAGGAGCTGGTCGGCCGCGAGGGCATGATGACCGTCCACGACGACGACCGCGAGCACATCCGCGCCATCGTCGTCGAGCAGATCGCCCACATGACGGCCCACCACGACAACGGCCCGACCCGCGTCGAGTACCGGGCCATCCGAAAGGACGGCCAGGTCATCTGGCTGGAGTCCCGCCCCGGCCTGCAGCGCGATCCGCTGACCGGCGCCATCACCGGCATCACCGACGTGGTCCGCGACGTCACCGAGCAGAAGGCCATGGAGCGCCAGCTGCGCGAGGCCCGCAACGAGGCCGAGGCCGCCGCCGCGGTGAAGGGCGAGTTCCTGGCCAATATGAGCCACGAGCTGCGCACGCCCCTGACCTCGGTGCTGGGCTTCGCCCGCCTGGTCGACGACGAGCCCGAGCTGTCGACCGACGCCCGCCGCTTCATCGGCCGGGTGCTGAGCGGCGGCAAGGCGCTGCTGACCACCATCAACGACATCCTGGACTTCTCGAAGCTGGAGGCCGGCCAGCTGGAGCTGAAGCGCGAGCCCGTCGCCCCCGCCCCGCTGATCGAGGAGGCGCTGGACCTGTTCTCCCTGGAGGCCGGGGTCCGGGGCGTGGCCCTGCGCACCGAGGGCCTGGAGACCCTGCCCGCCGACCTGCTGATCGACGGCGGCCGGCTGCGCCAGGTGCTGCTGAACCTGATCGGCAACGCCGCCAAGTTCACCGAGGCCGGATCGATCACCGTCACGGCCGCCTACGACGTCGCCGAGGAGCGGCTGAGCGTCTCGGTCGCCGACACCGGCCCGGGCATCGCCCCCGAAGACGTGGACCTGCTGTTCCGCCGCTTCTCGCAGGTGGACGCCGGCCTGACGCGCAAGCACGGCGGCACGGGCCTGGGCCTGGCCATCTGCAAGGGCCTGGTCGAGGCGATGGGCGGCCAGATCGGCGTCGTCAGCGTTCCGGGCCGCGGCGCCTGCTTCAGCTTCGACGTGCTGGCCCCGTCGACGGCCCACGCCGAGGCCCCGTCCGCCCTGGAGGCCGCCGCCGCCCTGCTGCCGCCCGCCTGCCGGGTGCTGGTGGTGGACGACAATCCGGCCAACCGCGAACTGGTCAACGCCATCCTCTCCGCCATGGGGGCCGAGGTGACCGAGGCCGTGGACGGCGAGGAAGGCGTGGCCGCCGCCGCGGCCGAACGCTTCGACGCCATCCTGATGGACCTGCGCATGCCCCGCCTGGACGGCGCCCAGGCCGCCGTGCGCATCCGCGGCGAAGGCGGCCCCAGCGCCGGCGCCCCGATCATCGCCTTCTCGGCCGACGCCCGCCCGGGCGGCCCCGGCGGGGTGTTCGACGGGGCGGTGTCCAAGCCGATGACCGCCGCCGGCCTGGTCGACGCGCTGAACACGGCCATGGCAAAGTCCGCCGAGGCGGCCTGACGCAACTCGAATAACATCGATCGTCGAGATTGCGCGTCGGACGGGGCAGGCTAGGATCGCGCCGCCTTTCCCCCAGGAGCGCCTCCCATGAGCGACGAACTCGTCTTCTACACCAACCCGATGTCGCGCGGCCGGATCATCCGCTGGATGCTGGAAGAGGTCGGCGCGCCCTATCGCACGGTGGTGCTCGACTACGCCTCGTCGATGAAGGCGCCCGAGTACCTGGCGGTCAATCCGATGGGCAAGGTGCCGGCCATCACCCATCGCGGCGTGACGGTCACCGAGGGCGCGGCCATCTGCGCCTATCTGGCCGACGCCTTCCCCGAGGCCGGCCTGGCCCCGCCCGTCGGCTCGCCCGAGCGCGGGACCTACTATCGCTGGCTGATGTTCGGCTGCGGGCCCGTCGAGGCGGCGGTGACCAACAAGTCGTTGGGCTTCGTGGTCCCGGAGGACCGCAAACCGATGGCTGGCTACGGCTGCCTGGAAGACACGCTCAACGCGTTGGAAACGGCGGTCGGCGGCAAGCAGTACATCGTCGGCGACACGTTCTCGGCGGCCGACGTCTATGTGGGCGCCCAGATCGGCTGGGGCATGATGTTCGGCACGATCGAGAAGCGCCCGGCGTTCGAGGCCTACTGGGCCGGCATCAGCCAGCGCCCGGCGGCCAAGCGGGCGTCGGAGATCGACGACGCCCTGATCGCGGCGGCGAAGGAGGCGGCGCCGGCCTAGACGGCCCGCCGCGAAAACTCCCCCGTCAGCCACTCCATGAACACCCGCACGCGCGGCGGGATGTGGCGGGCCTGGGGGTAGAGCAGCGACACCGGCGTGGGGCTGGGCGGGAAGTCGGGCAGGATCTCGACCAGCCGCCCGGCCTCCAGGTCGGCCTGGGCGTGGTAGCGCGGGATCTGGATGATCCCCAGGCCCTGGCGCGCGGCGACGATGTTGGTCTCGGCCCCGGTCACCGACAGCACGGCCGGCAGGGTCACGAACCTCAGGGCGCCGCCGACCGTGAACTCCAGCGGGAAGTGCTCGCCTGTCGCCGACGAAACGAAGCCGATCATCACGTGGCCGCCGCCCTGCTCGGTTTTGGCCGTCAGGTCGTCGGGCGTGGTCGGGACGCCGCGCCGTTCCAGATAGCTGGGCGCGGCGCAGGTCACCTCGTCCAGCAGGCCCACCCGGCGGGCGATCATGGCGCTGTCCTTCAGGTCGCCGACCCGCAGCACGCAGTCGACGCCCTCGCGCACCAGGTCGACCAGCCGGTCGCCCTCGCCCAGGTGCAGGCGGATGTCGGGATAGCGCTCCAGGAAGGCCGGCAGCCCGGGCAACAGGAAGTGGCGGGCCAGGGTGCCGTGCACGTCCACCCGCAGCAGGCCGCGCGGCTTGGCGTCGCTGAACTCGGCCTCGGCGTCCTCCAGCTCGCCCAGGATGGTCAGGCAGCGGCGATAGAAGGCCTCGCCGTCCAGGGTGGGGCTGACATGGCGCGTGGTCCGCTGCAGCAGACGCACGCCCAGCCGCGCCTCCAGCTGCTTGACCCCCTCGGTGGCCGTCGAGGCCGGCAGGTTCAGGTCCAGGGCCGCCTGGCTGAAGCTGCGCCGCTCCACGATGCGGACGAACAGGCGCATGGCGTCGAAGCGGTCCAGGACGGCGTCTCCATTATTCGCAAATCTGAATAATGTTGTCGAATATCGGATGATTATCTCCGTCCGTCAAAGGCTCATCTTCTCCTCACAGCCGACGCGGTGTCGGCCTGGAGAGACGAAATGACCAACCAAAGCAACAAGGTAGCGATCGTCACCGGCGCCTCGGGCGGCATCGGCGCGGCGGTTTCGGAACGCCTGGCCCGCGACGGCTTCACCGTCGTCGTCAACTACGCCGGCAAGGCCCAGCCGGCCGAGGACCTGGTCCGCACGATCGAGGCGGCCGGCGGCAAGGCCGTCGCCCACCAGGCCGACATCGCCGACCCCGAGGCGGTCCGCAAGATGTTCGAGGCCGCCCGCACGGCCTTCGGCGGCGTCGACGTGCTGATCAACAACGCCGGGATCATGAAGCTGGCCACGATCGCCGACAGCGACGACGCCCTGTTCGACAGCCAGATCGCCGTCAACCTGAAAGGGACGTTCAACACCCTGCGCGAGGCGGCCCGGCAACTGCGCGACGGCGGGCGGATCGTCAACGTCTCGTCCAGCGTGGTGGGCCTGCTGCAGCCGACCTACGGCGTCTACGCGGCGACCAAGGCGGCGGTCGAGGCCATGACCAGCATCCTGACCAAGGAGCTGCGCGGCCGGAACATCACCGTCAACGCCATCGCCCCCGGACCGACAGCCACGAAGCTGTTCCTCAACGGCAAGCCGCAGGCGGTGATCGACCATCTGGCCAAGCTGGCCCCGCTGGAACGCCTGGGCCAGCCCGAGGACATCGCCGCCGCCATCGCCTTCCTGGTCGGCCCCGACGGCTCGTGGATCAACGGCCAGACCCTGCGCGCCAACGGCGGGATCATCTGATCCCCCACCCCGCCTTCACGCCCCTCCCCGACACACCCCTTCAAGGACAAGTCCAATGACCACCCAGAACCAAGTCATCGTCGTCACCGGCGCCTCCAGCGGCTTCGGTCTGCTCAGCGCCCAGGCCCTGGCCCGCCAAGGCCACACCGTCTACGCCTCGATGCGCGAGACGGAAGGCCGCAACGCGCCGCGGGTCGCCGAGATCGCCGCCTACGCCAAGGACAACGGCGTCGACCTGCGCACGGTCGAGCTGGACGTCGCCAGCGACGCCTCGGTCGAGGCCGGGATCGCCAGGATCATCGCCGACAACGGCCGCCTGGACGTGATCGTCCACAACGCCGGCCACATGAGCTTCGGCCCGGCCGAGGCCTTCACGCCCGAGCAGTTCGCCCAGCTCTACGACGTCAACGTGCTGTCGACCCAGCGGGTCAACCGCGCCGCCCTTCCGCAGCTGCGCAAGCAGGGCAAGGGGCTGGTGGTCTGGGTCTCGTCCAGCTCGACGCGCGGCGGCACCCCGCCCTACCTGTCGCCCTATTTCGCGGCCAAGGCGGCGATGGACAGCCTGGCGGTGTCGTACTCCACCGAGCTGGCGCGCTGGGGGATCGAGACCTCGATCATCGTGCCCGGCGCCTTCACCCAGGGCACCAACCACTTCGCCCACTCCGGCAAGCCGGCCGACGCCGCGCGGGCCGCCGAATATGACGACGGCCCCTACAAGGGCGTGGCCAAGATGGCGCTGGACGGCCTGGCCGCCCTGGAGCCGGCCGACGCCGACGCGGGCGAGGTGGCGCGGGCCATCGCCAAGGTGGTCGACACCGAATTCGGCAAGCGTCCGTTCCGCGTCCACATCGACCCGTCGCAGGACGGCGCCGAGGTCGTCAACGGCGTGGCCGACCGGGTGCGGGCCGAGATGTACCGCCGGATCGGCCTGGAGGACCTGCTGAAGCCCGCCACGATCGGCTGACGCCCATAAAAATCCGCCCGCCCCGGCGAAGGTCGGGACCCAGGCCGCCCATCCCGACCCGCCTCCACGACAGGTCCGGAAAACCGGCTTGGGTCCCGATGTTCGTCAGGACGAGCGGAGAGAAGGGATCATCGCCCAGCCGGACGCAGGGCGATGATCGCGTTCAGGACCTGCTAGGCCAGGACCTGGATCACCACGCGGCGGTTCTGGGCGCGGCCGTCGGGGGTGTCGTTGGGGGCCACCGGATCGTCCTCGCCGTACGAGATGGTGGCCATGCGGTTCAGGGGCACGCCCTGCTTGCTGAGGAACTTGCGCACCGTCTCGGCGCGCTCGCCGCCCAGGCCTTCGTTGTACTTCGGGTCGCCGGTGTTGTCGGTGAAACCCTGGATCTCGAGATAGACGTTCTTGTTGTCGCCCTTCAGCTTGCTGGCGAAGTCGGCCAGGCGCTGTTCGGCTTCCGGCGACAGCTCATGCTGGTTGGTGGGGAACTTCACAGAGTCGTCGCTCAGCACCACCGAGTACAGGAACTTGCCTTCCGCCAGCTTGCCGGCGTCGGTCGCGCGCTTCAGAGCTTCCTGGCTGGTGCGGTCCACCTCGGCCAGTTTGCTGTCGGTGCTGTCGACCCGCGTGTTCACCGCGCCGACCTGATCGTTGACGTAGCCCTTGGTCGCGCAGCCGCTGACCGCCAGGCCGCCAGCCACCAGAGCGCTCACCATCATCATCTTATAATTCACGCTAATCATGGGACACCCTTCCACCTTTGTTTCAACTCCGAGCACCAAGCTGAACCGTTCGACAGTTCAGCAGCGGCGCTTCGTCAGTTGAAAACCGACATTCGAAAGAGGCGAATTCTGGGCCTGTTCTAGACAGACTTAGCCATTCTCACGAACATCTCTACGCCGCTTCTTAGTAACGCGCGCGTACGCGCAAACCGGCCAAAGGTTCCCGATAAATATTTGCGATATGTGAGGACTGAGAGGTCATCCTGGACCTCTTTTCCGCTCTTCGCCAGACAGAAAAAACGGGCGCGCCCATCGGTCGCGCCCGCTGGGATTCGATTACGGTCGACCGCCCAAAGCGATCGATTCCACGCCCCTTGGAAATGGCTAAGATACTGCAGCTTGAAGATCGCTACTGCATCCGAGAAATCGCGACGATGAAATTCACACCGGAACAGCGCCTATCCTGGGCTGAGAAAACAGCCTCGAGTCCGTTTAATCGCTGGCTAGCTGACCAAACCCGAGGACCGGACGGTCGGCTCGATCTGGAAAAACTCTACGCGCTAGCGCTCGACCATGGCATCGACAAGCGCACCGAGTACCAGACACTAAATCCGGGGCAACAGCGTATGAATCTCGGGAATGCGTTGCGCAGCCGAGTGCCACGATCCGTCTACGAAGAATATGCTACGCCGACATCCCTCAGCACGCCGCAGGTTTTCGGCACTTGGTTTTGGGGGTTCGACCCCACGCAAACTCCTTTCGCTAGCTTCACATATGAGGGCAGCAGAAACTCCCTCATCCAGCGCGCAAGACCAGGCGATCTAATCGCGGTGGTCGGCACCAAGACTCAATGGACCGCTCCCGGAGACCGCGGGATGCTCCTCGGCTTGATCGAATTTCAACACACAGCAATGCAAGCAGAGGACTTGACGCCAGAGGGCGTGGAGTTGCCAGCGCGTCTCTTCGAAGATGGGCGCTTCAGATGGCCGTACGCCGTTCCTGCCGTCAGAGCCTGGCGTTTCGACCCGCCGCACCCTGTGACAAGCGTCATTGGGCGACAGCTGACGTCGGCGGCCATAACAGGTGTGGATCAACTCACCGAGCAAGAAGTCAAAGCCGTACTGGCACTACCAGTCATCGAAGTGGATTTGCCACCTAGCCGTGTCCAGGTGCGAGACCAACGCCTCACCCATGCGGCGCAGATCAAACTCGATCCGGCATCCTCGGGTCAGCCAGGTCCACCGCCCTCGGAATGGTCATCCTTGATCTCACATCTCGACGGACCAACCGCAACTTATCTTATGAGGTTTGGTGAAGAAAATGTTTGGAAGATCGGGATAAGTCAAAATCCAGCTAAGAGAAGAGATTGTCTAAATTTTTCTGTTCCCAGTGAAATTCTTGACGGAAGATGCTGGAAGATCGCCCTCCAGCATCGCTGGGAAAACGGCATGGCTGCGTATGAGATGGAACAAACCATCCTCAAAGAACTGTCCGCGCACGCGACCGCAAATGAACGAGTGAAAGCGCCCGAAACGATTGTCCATCGAGCTTGGCAAAACTATTTGCTTGGCCGCAGTTAGTTCGATCTGGCCGCATAGGCGCTCACGCCCATGCGGCCAGATTCGGGCGTTACTGCAGCGTCGCCTTGCCGATCCTCAGGCCGTCGGCGCCGGCGCCGACCGAGATCACCCCGCCGTCCTCCAGCTCGCCGGCCAGCAGCTTCTTGGCGATCGGGTCGATCAGGTCCTTCTGGATCACGCGCTTGAGCGGGCGCGCGCCGTAGACCGGGTCGTAGCCCTTGTCGGCCAGCCACCGCAGGGCCTCGGGATCGAGGGCCAGGGTCATGCGGCGCTCGGCCAGCATCTTGTCGACCCGCTGCAGCTGGATGCGGACGATGTCGCCCATGTTCGCGCGCGACAGGCGCTTGAACAGGATGATCTCGTCGATCCGGTTGAGGAACTCGGGGCGGAAGTGGCCGCGCACCGTGTTCATCACCATCGGCCGGACCTCCTCCACGTCCTCGCCGTCTTCCTGGTTGGCCAGGTACTCGGCGCCGAGGTTGGAGGTCATGATGATCAGGGTGTTCCTGAAGTCGACCGTCCGGCCTTGCCCGTCCGTGAGGCGGCCATCATCCAACACTTGAAGGAGCACGTTGAAGACGTCCGGGTGGGCCTTCTCGATCTCGTCGAACAGCACCACCTGGTACGGACGCCGGCGAACCGCTTCGGTCAGCGCACCGCCCTCGTCGTAGCCGACATAGCCGGGAGGCGCGCCGATCAGGCGGCTGACCGAGTGCTTCTCCATGTACTCCGACATGTCCATGCGGGTGATCGCATGCTCGTCGGCGAACAGGAACTCGGCCAGGCTCTTGGTCAGCTCGGTCTTGCCCACGCCCGTCGGGCCCAGGAACAGGAACGAGCCGATCGGCTTGGACGGGTCGTGCAGGCCGGCCCGGGCGCGGCGGACGGCGTCCGACACGGCTTCCAGCGCCTCGTCCTGACCCACCACGCGGCCGCGCAGCTGGTCTTCCATCTTCAGCAGCTTCTCGCGCTCGCCTTCCAGCATCTTCTCGACCGGCACGCCGGTCCAGCGGCTGACGACGGCGGCGATCTGCTCGGCGTCGACGACTTCCGGCGTCAGGGCCTTTTCAGCCCCGCCCGTCTCGCCGGCCTCGGCTTCCGCCAGGCGGCGCTCCAGGGCCGGAATCTCGCCGTACTGGATCTGGCCCGCGCGGGCGAAGTCGCCGGCGCGCTGAGCGGTCGCCAGGTCGGCGCGCAGGCGGTCCAGGGCCTCGCGGGCCTGGGCGGCGCCGCCGACCTTGTCCTTCTCGGCCTTCCAGCGGGCGGTCATCTCGTCGCTGCGGAACTGCAGGTCGTCGATCTCGACCTCCAGGTTCTCCAGGCGCTGCTTGGAGGCCTGGTCGGTCTCCTTCGACAGGGCCTCGCGCTCGATCTTCAGCTGCACCAGACGGCGGTCGATCTCGTCCAGCTCCTCGGGCTTGGAGTCGATGGCCATACGCACGCGGCTGGCGGCCTCGTCGACCAGGTCGATGGCCTTGTCGGGCAGGAAGCGGTCGGCGATGTAGCGGTTGCTGAGCGTGGCGGCGGCGACGATGGCGGAATCGCTGATGCGCACGCCGTGGTGCACCTCGTACTTCTCCTTCAGGCCGCGCAGGATCGAGACGGTGTCCTCCACCGTCGGCTCCTGCACGAACACCGGCTGGAAGCGACGGGCCAGGGCCGCGTCCTTCTCGACGTGCTTGCGGTACTCGTCCAGCGTGGTGGCGCCCACGCAGTGCAGCTCGCCGCGCGCCAGGGCGGGCTTGAGCAGGTTGGAGGCGTCCATCGCCCCGTCGCCCTTCCCGGCCCCGACCAGGGTGTGCATCTCGTCGATGAACAGGATGATCGAGCCCTCGGCGGCCGTGACCTCGCCGAGCACGGCCTTCAGCCGCTCCTCGAACTCGCCGCGATACTTCGCGCCGGCGATCAGGCTGCCCATGTCCAGCGACAGCAGCTTCTTGTCCTTCAGGCTCTCGGGCACGTCGCCGTTGACGATGCGCTGGGCCAGGCTTTCGACGATGGCGGTCTTGCCGACCCCGGGCTCGCCGATCAGGACGGGATTGTTCTTGGTGCGGCGCGACAGGACCTGGATCGTGCGGCGGATTTCCTCGTCGCGGCCGATCACCGGGTCGATCTTGCCGTCGCGGGCCGCCTGGGTCAGGTCGCGGGCGTAGCGTTTCAGGGCGTCATAGCCGTCCTCGCTGGAGGCGCTGTCGGCGGTGCGGCCCTTGCGGATGGCCGCGGCGGCCGTCTCCAGCCCCTGGGCCGTGGCCCCGGCGTCCTTCAGGATCTTGGCCGCGTCGCCGCCTTCCTTGGCGATGGCGATCAACAGGCGCTCGGTGGTGACGAAGGCGTCGCCGGCCTTCTTCGCCCCAGTCTCGGCCGCGTCGAAGACGCGAGCCGTGTCGGGCTTCATGTAGAGCTGGCCGCCGGCGCCGTCGACGCGCGGGGTCTTGGCCAGCAGGGCGTCCACGGCCGCGTCGGCCGCGTCGGGCCGGCCGCCGGCGTTCTGGATCAGGGTGCGGCTCAGGCCGTCCTTCTCCTCGAGCAGGACCTTGAGCAGGTGTTCGGGGCCCAGTTGCTGGTGCCCCTTGGCCAGAGCCAGGCTCTGGGCCGACTGGACCGCGGACTTGGCGCGGTCGGAATAGAGATCGATCTTCATACGGTATCCCCTCCAAAGGCGGATTTGGGCCGTTCGCCTCCATCGAGCACGAACGACCTCGGACAGGGATTTAGGTGTGGCCGATCAGCCACACAAGGTTCACCAGCCGCGTTGGACGATATAGTTTTGCAGGGCCGCGATCCGGGTGGCGTCCGACGGGTGGGTCGAGGCGAACTGCGGCGTGCCGGACCCGCCCTGGGCCTGCATGTGCTCCCACAGGGTCACCGCCTCGCGCGGGCGATAGCCGGCCCGCTGCATGTAGTCGACGCCCAGGCGGTCGGCCTCCAGTTCCTGCTTGCGCGAGAACGGCAGCAGGATGCCGTACTTGGCCGCGTCGCCGCCGTAGGTCGAGATCGCCCGCCCCGTGTCGCCGCCCGCATAGGCGCCCAGGACGCCCAGCAGCAGGCTGGAGGTCATGTTCTGCGATTGGCGCTCTGCGGCGTGGTGGGCCACGACGTGGCCGGTCTCGTGGCCGATCACGGCGGCCAACTGGTCGTCGTTGTCGACGATCTTCAACAGGCCCGTGGTGACCCCCACATGGCCGCCGGGCAGCACGAAGGCGTTGGGGGAGGCGTCCTCGAACACCGCGTAGTCCCAGGGCCGGTCGCCCAGGCCTGCGGCGTTGACCACCCGCTGGCCCACGGCGCGGACACGGGCGTTGGCCGCCTTGTCGGGACTGACCTTGCTCTTGGTCAGGGCCTGGTTCCAGGCCTGCTCGCCGGCCTTGGTCAGGCTGGAGTCGTCGACGATCGTCATCTGCTGACGACCCAGCTCGGGATTGTACGCGCAGGCCGACAGCGCCAGGGCGGCGAGGCCGAGGGAAAAGATGCGACGCATGATGTCTCTCCAGCACGAGCCAGAACCGCTACCGATTGTATCGGCGCGGCCCGGGCCCGAACAGATCAGGGTTCACCCGATATCGGGAAAGCGCGCGGGGCGGGTCACTTCCCGTCCGCGTACAGCTTGACCACCTCGTACAGGAACTGGCGGCCGTTCATCAGGGCCTTGACCTGGATGCGCTCGTTCAGGCCGTGGATGTGGTCGCCGTCCACGCCCGCCATCAGGCCCGACAGGCCGTAGGTCGGGACGCCCGCCGCGTTGGTGAAGCGGCCGTCGGTGGCGCCGGTCAGCATGGCCGGGATGAACGGGACGCCCGGCCAGATCTTGGCGGCGACCTTGGTGGCCGGGGCCATGATCCGGGGCGTCAGCGGCGGCGGCGGGCTGACCGGATCGGGGTCCTGGGCCAGGGTGATCTTGATGGCCGGATCAGCGACGATCTCCTGGAGTTGGTCGCGGATGACCTTGGGGTCGTTGCCCGGCAGGATGCGGCAGTTGACGTTGGCCTTGGCGCGCTGCGGCAGGGCGTTGGGCGCGTGGCCGGCCTCGACCATGGTGGCCACGCACGTGGTGCGCATCATGCTGTTGCGGCCCGGGTCGCGGGCCAGGATGGCGGCGGCCGCCGCGTCGCCCGGATTGGCGACCATGGCGCGCATGGCGCCGGCCACCTCGGGATCGGGCTCGATCTTGGCGTTCTGCTCGTAATAGCCCTTGGTGGCGTCGTTCAGGGCGATCGGGAAGTCGTAGGCGCCCAGCCGCGCCAGGCCGTTGGCCAGGTGGTAGATCGCGTTGTCCTTGATCGGGCGCGACGAGTGGCCGCCGGCGTTCGTCACTTCCAGCGTGTAGTCCATATAGACCTTCTCGCCGACCTGGATGCCCAGCAGGCGGGGCTGGCCCTTCTCGTCCAGCTGGCTGTCGTCGCCCTCGTTCAGGGCGAAGTCGGCCTTCATGGCCTGCGGATACTTCTCCAGCAGCCAGGGCACGCTGTTGAACTGGCCGCCCTCCTCGCCGCAGGTGAGGGCCAGCTTGATGTCGCGCTTGGGCTTGAAGCCCTCCTGCTTGTAGCGGACCAGGCTGTCGGTGAAGATCGCCGCCATGGCTTTGTCGTCGCTGGCGCCGCGGGCGTAGAAGTAGCCGTTCTCCTCGACCAGCTTGAACGGATCGCGCTCCCAGTCCTCGCGCTTGGCCTCGACCACGTCGATGTGGGCCATCAGCAGGATCGCCCCGGCCTTGGGGTCCTTGCCATGCAGGGTGGCCAGCAGGGCGCCGGCCTTGGGGTGCTCGTCGGGGAAGACCACCTGCACGTCGCTGTCGGCGAAGCCCGCCGCCTTCAGCCGCGCGCCCATGGCCTGGGCCGCCGCCGTGCAGCTGCCGACCGAGGCGGTGGTGTTGATCTCGACCAGCTCCTTGTAGAGCCCGCGGAAGGCGGCTTCATCCGCCGACTGAGCTTTGGCGGAGGTCGCGGCCAGGGCCGGCGCGACAAGCGCCGACAAGGCGGCCGCCGTCAGGAGAAAGGTCTTGGTCTTGCCGCGCACGGTCGCCCCCTAATGTTGTTGGGCGCGAGGCTAGGCGGGGTTTGGCGTCGAACGCAATGGGGGACGCCCAAAACGACGTCATCCCCCGGCGAGGCCGAGGGATGACTGAAGATCAGGCGATCGGTGGAGAGGTTCAGACCTCTTCCGACTCCGGCGCGGCGCTGCCTTCGAAGCTGCGCGGGGCGCGGCGGCGCTTGGGCTTGGCCGGAGCCTCGCCTTCGTCCGAGGTCGGCGCCGTCGGCGCGGCGTCGGCGGGAGCCTCGGCGCGGGGCGACTTGCGGCCCAGGAAGGCCGGGGCGTGGCTGACGTCGCCGTCCTGGCCGCGCAGCAGCGGCGAGGCCGGGGCCTCGGCGGTCAGCGGCGTGGCCTGCGGCTCGATCACGGCCATCGGATCGCGGTCGCGCGGGGCGCGGTCGCGGCGCGGACGTTCGCGGCGGCCCTCGCCGCCCTCGCGGGCCTGGCCTTCGCCCTCGGCGGCGGGTCGATCCTCACGGGGGCGGTCCTCGCGGGGACGGTCGTCGCGGAAGCGGTCTTCCCGCGGACGATCGTCGCGGGGACGGTCGTCACGGGGCCGATCCTCGCGAGGCCGGTCGTCGCGCGGGCGGTCGTCACGGGGACGATCATCGCGCGGACGATCGTCACGCTGGCCGTCGCGGGGGCGGTCGTCGCGGTCGCGCCAGCGGTCGCGGCGGCCCTGGCCGTCGCGGTCACGGTCGCGGTTCTGGTTGTTGTCGCGCTGGCCGTCGCGGGGACGGTCGTCGCGTTGCCCGTCACGCGGACGATCATCACGGGGGCGATCCTCGCGGGGACGGTTCTCGAACCGGTCGCGGCGGCCTTCGCCCTGGCCTTCGCCGCCCTCGCCCTCGGCCGAAGCCTCGGTCTGGGTCGCCTCGGGGGTTTCGGGCTGTTCTTCGGGCTCGGCCTCGAAGTCGATCTCGTACGCCGAATAGGCGTCCTTGCCGATGATGTCGCTGACCGGACGATTCGGCTGGATGGCGCGCAGGACCCGGAAATAATGCTCGGCGTGCTGCAGGTAGTTCTCGGCCAGGACCCGGTCGCCGGACGACGTCGCGTCGCGGGCCAGCTGCTGGTACTTCTCGTAGACGCTCTGGGCCGCCCCGCGCACCTTCACGCCTTCGGGGCCGTTCGAATCGAAGGCCCGGTTGGCGTTGTGCTGCTGAGGCTTACCGCCGCTACCCGCCCCGCCGCGATTGTTGCGGCCGCGCTGGCGCTTCATGCCCTTGAAATCTCTCATCTTCTCTTCTGAACCTGTCCGGCGGCGATCGACGCGTCCGGTGTTTGGCCTCTGGAGCGGAGTGGAACCGTGTTGGGTCCTGCCTTCGATGTTCTAGAGACGCTGGTTTCCGTAGAGCCTCCGCCCGGTTCGGGCGCGGCGATCAGCCGGGTCGGCCGGTCGCGCCTGCCAGGGGAGTATCGCGATCATCGAGACGATCGCTGTTCCCGTCACCCGGCGTTTTGGAAGGAGACGTTATTCGTCTACCGCCTCACGACAGGGTTTCCAAGGAATTTTTCAAAACGGCTATTTCGTACCGGTGACAACGCGGTCGTTGACCGACAGATCCTTGATGGTCCGCACGTTCTTCGCGCCGGCCGCCTTGAACAGGGCCTCCACGGCCTCCGACTGGTCGTAGCCGATCTCGACGGCGAACATCGCGCCGGGCTTGAGCACCCGCAGGATCTCGCCGGCCAGGAAGCGATAGGCGTCCAGGCCGTCCGGGCCGCCGTCCAGGGCCAGGCGCGGCTCGTGGTCGCGCACTTCGGGCTCCAGGGTCTCGATCACGTCGGTGGCGATGTAGGGCGGGTTGGACACCACCAGGTCGAAGCTCTCGTCGCCCAGGCCGTTGGTCCAGTCGCCGCGCAGCAGGGCCACGCGGCCGGACAGGTCCAGGTTGGCGGCGTTCTCGCGAGCCACGGCCAGGGCCTCCTCCGAGACGTCGATGCCCAGCCCCTTGGCGGCCGGGCGCTCGGCCAGCACCGCCAGCAGGATCGTGCCCGAGCCGACGCCCAGGTCCAGCATGTTGAAGCTCATGGCCTCGGGGAAGGCCTTCAGCACCTCGTCGACGATGACCTCGGTCTCGGGGCGCGGGGTCAGGACGTCCTTGTTGACCTGCAGCAGGATCTTCCAGAACCCCTTGCGGCCGATGATGTGGCTGACCGGCTCGCGCGCGACGCGGCGGTTCAGGAAGTCCTCGAGGGTCGCCATCTGGGCGTCGGTCAGCACGCGGTAGGGATCGCTGATGATGTCGGTACGGGTGACGTCGGCGGCCACCTCCAGCAGCAGGCGGGCGTCGATGGCCGGCTGGTCGATCTGAACGGACTTCAGACGATCCTTGGCGGCGTTCCAGGCTTTGACGAGGGTCAGGGTCATGAGGCGGGGTCTTACTCCGCCTCGCGCGCGGAGGCGACCTCTCGGTGTTCAAATTTCGTCAGGCGAGGCTGACCTCGTCCCCCTCGCGCACAGCCCCGCCCTCGTCCACGCGCAGGTAGACGCCGCACAGCATGTGGCCGTAGTGGTCGAACAGGGCCTTCACGATCTCGATGTCGCGCTCGGCGGTGACCGGGTCGACGTGGGTGGCGGCGCAGCGGACGATGGGCTTCAGCACCTCCGCCCTCGCCTCGCCCACCCTCATCGCCCGGCCGGTCCAGTCGTTCTCGGCCCAGGCCGGCCAGCCCTCGACATAGAGGTTGGCGCGGAAGCGCAGGGGATCGACCGGCCGGCCCAGCCGGGCCTCCAGGTCGCGCACGCTGGCCAGGTTGACGATCGAGACATAGCCGCTGCGGCTGTCCATGAACCGGTGGTCGCCCGGCCCCTCGACCACGCGCAGCGGGCCCTGGGCCTCGTCGCCCAACAGGCCGGCCAGCCAGGCCTCGAAGCCGCGCCGTCCGTCGGCCCCGCGCAGGTCGCCGGCGAAGTCCGGCCGGCCCTCGGCGCGGGCGCTGAACACCCCGCTCGCCTCGTCATAGGCGGTGCGGGCCTTGGCCACGGCCGGGATCTTGGCCAGCACCGTGAACCGCATCTTCGAGATGTGGCCCGGGGCTTCGGGATCGAAGCCGCTGGGGCCGTCCTCGACGGCGTACAGCCGGTCGCACGGGAAGCACCGGCCCGCGACCAGCTCGGCCCCCGCCAGGCGCTCGGGCGTGAACCCCTTGACGGGGTGACGGCAGAGGCTGGCGATCCGGGCGTGCATGGCGCGCAAGGTCGGCGACGACTCGGGGCTTGGCAAGGTCGCGATCCGTGCGTTCGGGCGGAACGGAGCGGCGCCGCGCGTGTTCCTCCAGCGGAGGGCCAGACCATGACCGACACCGTTCCGCGACGCCCCATCCGGTCGTGGATCGCCTCGCGGCCCTATCATCTGGCGCCCTGGATCGCCCTGCTGGCCCTGGTCCCGTTCGTCCTGCCGCGACGCGGGCCGGCCCTGGCGCCCAACGAGACGCAGCTGGACCACCCGCCCGGCCTCTCCGAGGACCGGGCCATGCCGCCGCAGGAGTTCGACAAGGCCGAGCCGATGCGCGGCCGCGCCGCCCGGCATCCGCACCGCATCCCCGTCCTGGGCTGGCGCGACATCCTGTGGCGCACCTTCCGCGAGATCAGCGTCGACCGCCTGCCCGCCGTGGCCGGCGGCGTGACCTTCTACACCCTGCTGGCCATCTTCCCGGCCATCGGCGCCTTCGTGTCGCTGTACGGCCTGTTCGCCGACGTCGCGGCGGTCGAGAAGCAGCTGCAGGACATGTCGACCGTCTTCCCGGCCAGCGTCGTCAACATCGTCGGCGAGCAGATGCTGCGCCTGGCCAGCCAGGAACAGGCCAAGCTGGGCGTGGCCTTCGTGGTCAGCCTGCTGCTGTCGATCTGGAGCGCCAACGCCAGCATGAAGGCGCTCTTCGACGGGCTGAACATCGCCTATGACGAGGACGAGAAGCGCAACTACGTCACCAAGACGCTCTGGACCTACGCCTTCACCCTCTGCGCCCTGATCTACGCGGTCGTCCTGGCCGGCGTGCTGATCGCCGCGCCCGTGGTGTTCGACCGGATCGGCCTCTCCGCCGCGGCGGTGTTCTGGATCCCGCTGCGCTGGCTGATCGTGCTGGGCGTGACGGCGTTCGCCTTCGCCATGCTCTACCGCTTCGCCCCCTGCCGCGCCCGGCCGCGCTGGCGCTGGGTGATCTGGGGCTCGGTGTTCGGGGCGGCGGCCTGGCTGGGCGGGTCGCTGGGCTTCTCGGTCTATGTGAACCGCGTGGCCCACTACGACGCCACCTACGGCCCGCTGGGGACGGTAATCGCCTTCATGGTCTGGATGTGGTTCTCGATCATGACCGTGCTGGTCGGGGCCGAGCTGAACGCCGAGATCGAGCACCAGACGGCCATCGACTCCACCACCGGCCCCGAAAAGCCGATGGGCCAGCGCGGCGCGGCCATGGCCGACACCGTGGGCCTGGCCTTCCACCCCTGGGAGTTCATCCAGCGCGAGGCGGGCACGGTGAAACGGGTGTCGGGCCGTTACTGGGGCCACGCCATCGGCTGGAGCAAGCCCAAGGGTCCTGCCCCGCCCACGCCGCCGCCCAGCTGAGCCTTGGCGAACGCAGGTCGCGCCCCTAAGTGTGCGGCCATGATCTTCGCCCCCGCCCTCGACTCCGAATTCCCCGCCATCGTGGCCCTGGTCAACTCCGCCTACCGAGGCCAGGGCGCCCAGGCCGGCTGGACCACCGAGGCCGGCTATATCGACGGCCAGCGCATCGACCTGGAGAGCCTGAAGCAGGACCTGGCCGACGCGCCGGACGCGGTGCTGCTGACCCTGCGCGACGAGGCCGACGGCCCGCTGCTGGGCTGCGTGTGGATCGAGCCGGACGGCGACGTCGCTGAAGGTGACGCCCAAGGGGGACCGGCATGGTACCTGGGCATGCTGACCATCCGGCCCGACCTGCAGGACCGCCAGCTGGGCCGCGCCCTGCTGGCCCATGGCGAGGCCTACGCGGCCCGTCTCGGCGCCAAGCGCGTGCGCATGACCGTCGTCCACCTGCGCGACACCCTGATCGCCTGGTACCAGCGCCGCGGCTACGCCCTGACCGGCGAGACCAAGCCCTTCCCCGTGGGCGAGCGCTTCGGCAAGCCGCAGCGCGAGCTGTCGTTCGTGGTGCTGGAAAAGACCCTCTAGGTCCGCCGCAAGCCGATTGACCAACTCAACCCAGACAAGCATAATACTTATCTGGGGTTGAATTTCCCACCGAGCCCGAAGACGGCCGCGTCGTGACCACGACGGCGCCCCGTCGCGCGCGCCGGCCCGCTCGAACACCCCTGGAAGGCCATCACAGCGAACGATCCGTCCCTGGACCCTCGAGGAGCAGACCCATGACGAAGTTGGGCGTGACGATCAGCAAGGTCATTCTCTGCACCACGCCCCACCTGGATTGGGACTGGATCCTTCCCTTCACCGCCCTCTGTTCGAACAACCCGCCCTACGACATCAACGGCTTCACCTATTTCAGCGCCACCGGCGGCGACGCCTTCACGATCTTCAGCCAGGCGTCCGGCTTCCTGGTTCCGAACGGCGCGCCCAACCCGGCCTATTTCTACTCGATCTGCGAGATGGGCTTCCTGAAGGCCTTCACCGAGGCCAATCCGCAGCTGGCCGGGGTGCTGAAGCAGGCGGGGACCAACGTCGAGATCCTGGGCGGCGGCGTCACCTCGCCCGACAGCCTGCTGCCGCACGGCGAGGCCTTCCTGCGCAACTACCTGACCGGCACGAACTGGGTGCAGCAGGCCTACGGCCTGTTCCCCAAGCACGCCTACGTGCCCGACGACTTCGGCCACGACTCGCAGCTGCCGGTCATGCTGACGGCCATGGGCTTCCAGGGCGTGACCTTCGAGCGGGTGGCCGGCGGGGCGCCCACCAACATCCCGCCGCTGAAGGGCCAGGGCCCGTCGCCCGCCCAATGGATGACGGACAACGGCACCGAGTTCATCTGGGGCGCGCGCGACGGCTCCACGGCGGTGGCCCACTGGATGCAGAACGGCTACGGCCAGGGCTCGAACCTGACGACGGAGAACGCCGTCAGCGCGATCCAGAGCTACATCACCGCCAACGCGCCCTCGTCGGTGACCCCGGTCCTGTACGTGCCGGTGGGCACCGACTTCGCCCTGCCCGTCGACACCGCCGCCTGCGCCCAGATCTGGAACGAGAGCGGCTCGGCGGTGGTGGCCGTGGCGGGCACCTTCGACGACTACATCCAGGCCATCGTCGACAGCGGCCTGCTGGGCGCGCCCCAGGCCTTCCGGCCCCAGCCCTACTATTCGGGCTGCTACCAGACCCGGCCGCGCATCAAGCGCCTGCACAACGACGCCACCCGCGCCCTGCTGGGCGCCGAGATCTTCGGGGTCATCGCGGGCGCCCGCAACGCCAAGAGCTGCGGCGGCGCCTGGACGGTGGAGCTGCAGGCCCGCACCTCGGCCCTGCGCGAGGCGTGGCTCGGCCTGGCGCCCAGCACCCACCACGACTTCATCACCGGCACGGCGGCCGACTACGTCTATCGCGGCGAGCAGCTGCCGCGACTGGCCGCCGCCCGCACCGGCGCCGAGGGGCTGCGTCTCGACGCCATGAGCGAGATCGCCGCCCAGGTCGACGCCGCGCCCCAGTCCTCGGAACTGCCGATCGTGGTGTTCAACCAGCTGGGCTTCCAGAGGAGCGGCCTGGTCGAGCTGACGGTCCCGTCGGCCCTGGACCCGTCGTTCTTCTCCAGCGTGCGCACCCCGTCGGGCAACGTGCCCCTGCAGCCCAGCGCCGAGGGCGGCCTGCTGTTCGCCGCCACCGGCGAGAGCCTGGGCTACACCACCTGTTACCTGTCGCCCGAGACCGCGTCCGCGACGTCCGAGGCGACGATCACCACCTCGAACGGCGGCGACTCCTACGTCCTGGCCAACAGCCTGATCTCGGTCGAGGTCAGCGCGGCCTCGGCCTGGGCCATCGACACGATCCTGGACCTGCAGTCGGGCGATCCCCAGGCCAACATCCTGGGCGGGACGTCCAACCAGATCGGGTTCTACAACGACGCCGACGGCAACAACTACCGCTACGCCCCCGAGCAGGGCCAGGGCTACCCGGCCCTGACGCTGGACACCAACGTCACCACGACGGTGACCGGGCTCCAGGTGCTGGAGACCGGCCCGCTGCGCGTGCGCCTGCAGGCCGAGTTGACCTGCAGGGTGGCCGACGCCGACTACCCCTATGTGGTGGAATATCTGCTGGTCGCCGACGAGCCGTTCGTGCGCATGCGCACCACGGGCGCCTGTCCGCTGAACTATTCGGCCATGACGATGTTCCAGCTAAGCGCCGAGGTCGACGCGATCGCCCAGGGCACGCCCTACCACTGGGACGACGCCGTCCAGGTCCGCTATTGGGACGGGCCGTCGATGCAGGCCACGCACGACTTCCTGATCCCGGAGACCACCACGGGCGCGCCGTTGGCCGCGATCTATCACGGCGCCATGCCGGCCTGGGGCCAGGGCGCCCAGAACAGCGCCCTGCTGGTGGGCGGCCTGGCCCGCAATCCCGGCCAGAACTATTTCGGCTGGTGCCAGCTGCCCCTGCCGCCCGGCGGCATCGACCCCGACGTCCACACGATGGAATACGCCTTCCGCGTGCCCACCGGCATCAATGTGGACAGCAACGGTAAGGCCGCCCCCGGCAACGGCGCCCAGCTGATCGAGGCCCTGGGCTACACCACCCCGCTGACCGCCCTCGTGGCGCCGGGCAATTCGACCAACCAGCTGCCGGCCGCGGTTTCGCTGGCCTCGGTGAGCGCGGCCTCGGGAAGCGCCGCCCCGATCCTGACCGCCGTCAAGCCGTCGGAAGCCAATCCGGGGAACCTGATCCTTCGCGTCTACCAGCCCTCGAACGCCGCCATGGACGTGACGGTGTCACTGGCCGGACTGCGGGCCCTGGGCGGGACGATCCAGAACGCCAGCCTGGTCACGGCGCTGGAACAGCCGATCAGCGACGCCCAGACCCCGACCGTGTCCAGCGCCGACGTCGCCTTCACGGCCGGCCTGGCCCTGGCGACGCTGAACGTCGGATGGTCGGCGTCGAACTTCTAGGGCTGGGCCCTAGAACCCGCCCTCTTCCAGGCTGGCCAGACGCGCGGCCTGGTCCTCGGCGATCAGCGGCTTGATCACGTCGTCCAGGGCGTCGCCCTCCATCACCTTGGCCAGGTTGTAGAGGGTCAGGTTGATGCGGTGGTCGGTCACCCGGCCTTGCGGGAAGTTATAGGTGCGGATGCGCTCGGAGCGGTCGCCGCTGCCGACCTGGCTCTTGCGGGCGTCCGAGCGGGCGGTGTCCAGGGCCTCGCGCTGCATGTCGTAGAGGCGCGCCTTCAGGTTCTTCATGGCCCGGGCGCGGTTCTGGTGCTGCGACTTTTCCGAGCTGGTCACCACCACGCCCGTGGGCAGGTGGGTGATGCGCACGGCCGAGTCGGTCTTGTTGACGTGCTGGCCGCCGGCGCCGGACGAGCGGTAGGTGTCGATCCGCAGGTCGCTCTCGTTGATCTCGATCTCGACGTCCTCGGCCTCGGGCAGCACCGCGACGGTGGCGGCCGAGGTGTGGATGCGACCCTGGGCCTCGGTGGCCGGCACGCGCTGGACGCGGTGCACGCCGCTCTCGAACTTCCAGCGGCCGAACACGCCGTCGCCGGTGACCGAGGCGATGATTTCCTTGTAGCCGCCCATCTCGCCTTCCGAGACGCTGTCGATCTCGACCCGCCAGCCCTGCAGCTGGGCGTAGCGCTGGTACATGCGGAACAGGTCGCCGGCGAACAGGGCCGCCTCGTCGCCGCCCGTGCCGGCGCGGACTTCCAGGATGGCCGAGGCGTTCTCGTCCTTGTCGCGCGGGGCCAGCATCAGGGCCAGCTCGCGCTCCATGACCGGCAGCTTCTCGTCCAGGGCCGCCTTCTCGTCGGCGACCATGGCGGCCATCTCCGGATCGCCGGCCATCTCCTCCAGCTCGGCGCGCTCGGCGCTCAGCTTGGCCAGGGCCTCGACGGCCTCGGCCACCGGGCGCAGCTCGGCGTGCTCCTTGGAGAGCTTGACGATCTCGGCCCCGTCGGTGGCCGCGCCCATGCGGGCTTCGACTTCACGGAAGCGGTCGAGAACTTGGTCGAGGCGGGCCTGGGGCAGTCGCAAGGGGAGATGTCACGCTGTGGGAGAATGGGCGGTCTCTCTACCGCTCCGAACGCCCCGCGTCACCCCTTGGGTCGGAACGGCCTGCGCGACCCTGTAAAGCTCGACCTTGCGCCCCCATCTCCCGACCGCGGCCAAATCCATCCCCCAACGCCGCGCTTTCCTTCGGAGCTCTCCATGCCCCTGTCGATGCATCGCGCCTCGGTTCCCGTCTTCGTGCGCGCCCTCAACGTCCTGTCCACCCTGCTCGAGAAGGGCGAGGCCCACGCCAAGGCCCAGGGCTGGAACCCGGACGACCTGGTCGCCGCCCGCCTTACCGACGACATGCTGCCGCTGTCCGGCCAGATCCAGCGCGCCTCGGACGCCTCCAAGGGCGCGGTGGCCCGGCTGACCGGCGTGGAGGCCCCGGCCATGCCCGACGAGGAAACGAGCTTCGCCCAGCTGCGCAAGCGCGTGGCCGACACCCTGGCCTACATCCAGAGCGTCGATCCCAAGGCCTTCGACGGCAGCGAGGACCGCATCGTCGAGCTGAAGCTGCCCGGCGGGACCCTGACCTTCACCGGCGAGGACTATCTGCTGGGCTTCGCCCTGCCGAACTTCTTCTTCCACGTGGTCACCGCCTACGACGTGCTGCGCCACAAGGGCGTGCAGATCGGCAAGCTGGACTATCTGGGGCCGGTGCAGAGCTCGGGGTCAACT
>Ga0209758_1001986_pt1 | contig 22053 bp, 23 predicted proteins | sample AraplaMF_Col_mMF_FD_184258 | JGI IMG/M metagenome (GOLD analysis project Ga0209758, IMG submission 184258) | Arabidopsis root microbial communities from the University of North Carolina, USA - plate scrape MF_Col_mMF (SPAdes) (version 2) | ecosystem: Host-associated > Plants > Roots > Endosphere...
TCGCCAAGGGGCCGAGCCGTCGCTTCGGCGCCGATCCCGGCAAGGCGCTCGGCGATCATCCGACGCTCGGCACCGTCACCGTGAAGAGTGGCCGCTATGGCGCCTACGTCACCGCGGGCGGCGTCAACGCGACGATCCCGGCCGAGTTCGAAAAGGACACCGTCACGCTGGCACAGGCGATCGCGTTGATCGACGAGCGCGCGGCCAAGGGTGGCGGCAAGACCAAGGCAAAGAAGGCAGCGAAGCCGGCCAAGACCAGGAAGGCTGCAGAGAAAGCTGCGGACGGCGAGGACGCCGCGCCGAAGCCAAAGAAAGCGGCCGCGAAGAAAGCGGCCAAACCGAAAACCGAATCCACCAGCAAGGCGCGCGCAGGCGTGGCGCCGACGGCCAAGACTTCAGCAGTCAAGACCTCGGTGACCAAGTCGGCTGGCGCAGCCAAAGCTCCGGCCAAGAAGAGTGCCGGCACCAATTAGAGGTTAAGTGAAACGCAAGAATGACCGTGGCTTTCCCGACAGGCAGGCCATCGTCGCCTTCATCAAGGCACATCCAGGAAAGGTCGGAACCCGCGACATCGCGCGCGAGTTCGGCCTGAAGAACGCCGATCGCATCGAGCTCAAGCGCATTTTGCGCGAGCTTGCCGATGACGGCACCATCAAGAAAAAACGCCACACGGTCTCCGAGCCGGACAGCCTGCCGCCGACCTTGGTCGCCGACATCATCGGCCGTGACCGCGACGGCGAGCTGATTGCCTCTCCCACAGAGTGGGACGAAGTCGAGAGCGGCGAGCCGCCGAAGATCCTCATCGAGATGCCGCGCCGGCCCAAGCCCGGCACCGCCGCCGGCGTCGGCGATCGCGCTCTGCTGCGGGTCGAACGCACGGACGAGACCGAAGGACCAGCCTATCGCGGCCGCGTCATCAAGGTGTTCGACAAGGCCAAGAGCCGCATCCTCGGCGTGTTCCGCGAGCTCCCCGAGGGCGGCGGACGGCTCGTGCCCGTCGACAAGAAGATGGCGGACCGCGAGCTGAACATCGCCGCCGCCGACACCAAGGGCGCGCAGGACGGCGACCTCGTCAGCGTCGATATCGTCCGCACCCGCAGCTTTGGCCTCGCCTCCGGCCGGGTGAAAGAGAAGCTCGGCTCGGTCAAGAGCGAGAAGGCGATCAGCCTGATCGCGATCTACGCCCATGACATCCCCTTGCAATTCTCTTCCGCCGCGATGCGCGACGCGGAAGCGGCAGAGCCTGCCAATCTGAAGGGGCGCGAGGACTGGCGCGACGTCCCGCTCGTCACCATCGATCCGCCTGACGCCAAGGATCACGACGACGCGGTGCATGCGCAACCCGATCCCGATCCGAACAACAAGGGCGGCTTCATTGTCGACGTTGCCATCGCCGATGTGAGTTTTTACGTGCGGCCGGGCACCGCGCTCGACCGCGACGCACTCGACCGCGGCAATTCGGTCTATTTCCCCGACCGCGTCGTGCCGATGCTGCCCGAGCGCATCTCCAACAATCTGTGCTCGCTGGTGCCGGGCGAGCCGCGCGGCGCGCTCGCGGTGCGCATGATCATCGCCCCTGACGGCCGCAAGCGCTCGCACAGCTTTCATCGTATCCTGATGCGTTCGGCCGCCAAGCTGAACTACGCGCAGGCGCAGGCCGCAATCGATGGTCGGCCTGATGACACCACCGGTCCCCTGCTCGATCCGATCCTGAAACCGCTCTATGCAGCTTACGCGTGCGTCAAGCGTGCACGCGACGAGCGCGATCCGCTCAATCTCGATCTGCCCGAACGCAAGATTCTCCTCAAGAGCGACGGCACGGTCGACCGCGTCGTCGTCCCTGAACGGCTCGACGCGCACAAGCTGATCGAGGAGTTCATGATCCTCGCCAACGTCGCCGCGGCCGAGATGCTGGAGAAGAAGTCGCTCCCGCTGATCTATCGCGTGCATGACGAGCCGACGCTGGAGAAGGTCCACGCGCTCTCCGAATTCCTGGAGACGCTCGACGTTCCCTTCGCCAAATCAGGCGCGCTGCGTCCGACCTTGTTCAACCGCGTCCTGGCCCAGCTCGAAGGCCACGACTACTACCCTCTCGTCAGCGAGGTGGTCTTGCGCGCCCAGGCGCAAGCCGAATACTCCTCCGAGAACTACGGGCATTTCGGCCTGAACTTGCGACGTTACGCGCATTTCACCTCGCCGATCCGCCGCTATGCCGACCTCGTCGTGCACCGCGCGCTGGTGCGCGCGCTCGACCTCGGTGAAGGCGCCCTGCCCGACAGCGAGACGCCGGAATCGCTCGGCGAGGTCGCCGCGCATATTTCGCTCACAGAACGGCGCGCGATGAAGGCGGAGCGCGAGACCGTCGACCGCCTGATCGCCCATCACCTTGCCGACCGCATCGGCGCGAGCTTCCAGGGCCGCGTCTCCGGCGTCACCCGCGCAGGGCTGTTCGTGAAGCTGAGCGAGACCGGTGCCGACGGGCTTATCCCGATCAGATCCCTCGGCACGGAATATTTCAACTACGACGAGAGCCGCCACGCGCTGATCGGCACACGCAGCGGCACCATGTACCAGCTCGGCGACGTCGTCGACGTCCGCCTGATCGAAGCTGCTCCCGTCGCCGGCGCGCTGCGTTTCGAGCTGCTGTCATCCTCCAGCGAGACCAGCCCGCGCGAGCGCAGGCGTCCCGGCGGGCAACGCCGCCCCTCGTTCAAGGCGCATCCTGGACGCAGCCCGGATAAGAAACGCAAGCCGCCTAAGCCAAAATCCGGCAAAGCGAAGCGCAAGGGAAAGAGCAAGGGCAAGAGCAAAGGCAAGAAGGGCAAGGCATGGTGACGATGAGCACAGCTCCAAAGATCTGGACGCGCGAGACCGGCCTCGTCGAGAAGCGCGACGTCTTTGTCGCGATGAAGCGCGGCTTTCGCGGTCGCTGCCCGCGCTGCGGCGAGGGAAAGCTGTTTCGTGCTTTCCTGAAGACCGCCGACAATTGCGCGGCCTGCGGCCTCGACTTCACGCCGCATCGCGCCGACGACCTGCCCGCCTATCTCGTGATCGTCATCGTCGGGCATATCGTGGTGCCCACGATCCTCTGGATCGAGACCAACTACACCACTCCGGTTTGGCTCAGCTTTGCCGCCTATTTGCCCTTCACCTTCTTCGCTTCCCTAGGGCTGTTGCAGCCCGTGAAGGGAGCTGTGGTCGGCTTGCAATGGGCTCTGCGCATGCACGGGTTTGACGACAATCCGCCGGATGGTATTCCGCCCGTGTAGACTGAATAAGCAAGAACAGTTCTGGTGAGGATATGACGGATACGGCGCAGGCAGCTGACAAGGCCAAGGTCCACGAGGAGAAGGAAGCCGATCACCATCCCTATTTTCGTCCTCGGGACGCGGCAACACTCATCCTGGTCGATCGCAGCAGCTCGGTGCCAAAGGTGCTGGTCGGCAAGCGCCACGACAAGGTGGTGTTCATGCCCGGCAAGTTCGTCTTCCCGGGCGGACGCGTCGACAAGGACGATCATCGTGTGCCGGTTGCCGCGCCCATCACCGCGGAGCTGGAAGCCAATCTCGCCAAGGGCAGCCCGAAGACCCCGGCCTCGCGCGCAAAATCGTTGGCAATTGCCGCGATCCGCGAAGCCTGCGAGGAGACCGGCCTCTGCCTCGGACGCAAAGCTGAGGGCAAGGCCAGGCTCGAAGGCCCCTGGAAGCCTTTCGCGGATGCGGGCCTCTTGCCCGATCCCTCCAGCCTGTTCCTGATCGCGCGCGCGATCACCCCGCCCGGCCGCGTCAAACGCTTCGACACGCGCTTCTTCACGGCGGATGCCTCCGCGATCACCCATCGCGTCGAGGGCGTGATCCATGCCGATGCCGAGCTGGTGGAGCTGGTCTGGGTCGAGCTCGGCTCAAAACCGCTCGCCGATCTGCATCCGATGACGCGCAACGTGCTGAACGAGCTCGACACGCGCCTTGCCACCGGTCCGCTCCGACACGATGCGCCGGTGCCGTTCTTCCATTTCTACGGCGGCAAGATGCAGAAGGACATTTTGAGCTGATCAGCTCTCTGGTCATTCCGAGGCGCGCATAGCGCGAACCCGGAATCCATCGGGCCACAGAGACTGACGTTGGATGGATTCCGGGCTCGCGCCAAGAGGCACGCCCCGGAATGACGGCACGGCGCTATTCGTCCACATCCGGCTCGGTGCCGACATAGTCCCGCGCCGGCAGTTTCAAGATGCGGCCGATCTCGCTGGCGAGCTTGTCCGCCTCCTCGCGCCTGGTAAAACTCTGAAGCATGATCGGCTCGGTGCCCTTGCTGCCGCAGAGGTTGACATCGTAGGTCGTCAGCTCAGGATCATAGTCGTCGGTAATGCTGATGAAGTGATACTCGGCGAGATCGCGCTGCTTGCGGATATTCAAAGGCCCGAACTGCCTGGTGATGACGATCTGGCGGAGCGCCTTGTTGAGCACGACAAAGTAGCGGAACGTCAGCAGGATCACGCCGGGAATGCCGATCAGCAGCCCAAGGCCCGTGAACACCAGCACCGGCACGAGATCGTCCGCCAGCCTGCCGAAGCCGGTAAAATCCTGGCGCAGGCCGAGCGCGACGTTCCAGAGCAGATAGGCGCTCGCCGCGAGCAGCGGCAGCGACAACAGCCGGCCGAACCAGGGCATCGGACGATCGATCCGGACAACGCCGCCGTCTACGCTCATTGCGCTGGCCATGAACAATCTCCCTGGGAATGAAGGTCATGGCTTGGTCGGTGCGAACTATGGATTGGTTCGATGCCCCTCCCGTCATTCCGAGCCCGGAATGACGCGATTGTGCTCAGCATGTCGCCAAAAACAAAAAATTCTTCCCGCCTCTCCCAATGGCGGAGTTCCCAGGCGTGCCTATGTCTTTCCGCAACAACACCAGACGGGATTGGGCGTGATGGCACAACGGCAACTCAAGCTTGGCGCGTTCATGCGCCCGATCAGCATCCACACCGGCGCCTGGCGCTATCCCGGGGCCTGGCCCGACGCCAATTTCAATTTTGCACATATCAAGCAGCTGATCCAAAAGCTCGAAGCCGGCAAGTTCGATGCCTTCTTCATGGCCGATCACCTCGCCGTGTTGAACATGCCGATCAACGCCCTCAAACGCAGCCACACCGTGACCTCGTTCGAGCCGTTCACGCTGCTGTCGGCGCTCTCGGCCGTCACAGAGCGCATCGGCCTGATCGCGACGGGCTCGACCACGTTCGACGAGCCCTATCACGTCGCCCGCCGCTTCGCCTCGCTCGACCATCTCAGCGGCGGCCGCGCCGGCTGGAACATCGTCACCACCTCGAACCCGGACGCGGCGCTGAACTTCGGTCTCGACGATCACATGGAGCACGCCGAGCGCTACAAGCGCGCCCGCGAGTTCTACGACGTCGTCACGGGCTTATGGGATTCCTTCGCCGATGACGCCTTCGTGCGCGATGTCGAGAGCGGGTTGTTCTTCGATCCCGCGAAGATGCACGTGCTCGATCATGTCGGCAAATATCTGAAGGTGCGCGGCCCGCTCAATATCGCCCGCCCCGTGCAGGGCTGGCCCGTGATCGTGCAGGCGGGCGCCTCGGAAGACGGCAAGCAGCTCGCGGCCGAGACGGCGGAAGCCGTCTTCACCGGCGGCGGCAGCCTCGCCGACGGACAGAAGCTCTACGCCGACATCAAGGGGCGGATGGAGAAGATCGGCCGCGACCCCGAGCATCTGAAGATCCTGCCCGGCGCTTTCGTCGTGGTCGGCGACAGCGTCGACGAGGCCAAGGAGAAGCGCGCGCTGCTCGACAGCCGCGTGCACTACGACAGCGCGATCGCCTCGCTCTCGGTCATCCTCGGCACCGACGCCTCCGGCTTCGATCCGGATGGCCAATTGCCTGATGTCCCGGAGACCAATGCCAGCAAGAGCGGCCGTCAGCGGATGGTCGACCTTGCGAGGCGCGACAAGCTCACCGTGCGCCAGCTCGCCCAGCGCGTCGGCGGATATGGCGGACTGTCCTTCGTCGGCACGGCAAAGACCATCGCCGACCAGATGGAGGAATGGCTGGTCGGGCGCGGTTCTGATGGATTCAACATCATGTTCCCGTTCCTGCCCGCCGGTCTTGACGATTTCGTCGACAAGGTCGTCCCGGAGCTGCAGCGCCGCGGGATTTTCCGGAAAGAGTATGAAGGGACCACTTTGAGGGACAATCTGGGCCTTCCGCGGCCGAAAAACCGCTTCTTCGAGGCCTGATCGGGCCGATTTGAGTGGTTTTCCAACCCTAAACCTTGACATCAGGCGGTTTCTGGCTAGGTTGCCGGCCAACGCGGGCCGTTTGGCCGGCTCCAGATTCCCTTCATTTCTGAGGTTCAGAACATGGCCAAAGCGGTCACCATCAAGGTCAAGCTCGTGTCCTCGGCCGACACCGGCTTCTACTACGTCGCCAAGAAGAACTCGCGCACCATGACCGACAAGCTGGTCAAGAAGAAGTATGACCCGGTCGCGCGCAAGCACGTCGAATTCAAGGAAGCCAAGATCAAGTAAGATCGGCGGAAACGTCGAAGCGTTTTGCGGGGCCCTGTCGGGCCCCGTTTTCGTTTTCGCTCTCGTGTCCGAGACGCGCGGCGAGCCAGACGATCAGCGACCGGTGGGATCCTGGCGCCGACCCGGACGAACATTCTGGGGCCCGCCCTGGCCGCTATTGGTGCCGGCGTTGGATCCGGAACCAGCATTGCTACCGTTGCCCATACCGGTCGTGCCGTTGCTCGATCCGCCGCCGGTCGTGCCGGCTCCCCCCACACTGGCGCCTGTTCCAGCGCCGGCGCTTGCACCGGCTCCGCCCGTTCCACCGCCGCCCGTCTGGGCATGGGCGAAACCGATCGACGCGCCGGCAAGCAACGCGCACATGGCCACCGAGAAAATGGTCTTTCGCATGTTCAACTCCCTTGAGGTTGTGCGCGTCAACTGAAGTTGCGCGCGGACGTTCCTAAGCGCTGATGACAAGCTGTCGCGATTCGTCAGGAACGATGTCGCACTAGTCCGAATTGACGCGTGCCCCTGCCGAACAATCGTTGAGCCATCATCATCGAGTGGGTATGTTCTGAGGGTTCACCTCTTCCGGCGCCGTTCGGCCGACAGAGATGGAGGATCGGCCATGCGCTTCGCCCTACTGATTGCCTGCATGATCATCGGCTTTTCTCCCGCCGCCCACGCCGAGCGTGACTATCCCTGGTGCGTCTTCGGCGGAGAGCTCGGCCGTCCCCCCGAATGCATGTATTCGACGCGAGAGCAGTGCCTGGCCTCGGCATCCGGCCGGTGGAACACCTATTGCGATGTGAATCCGCGCGTGAGGTTCAAGCGACCGGCACCATACCGGACGCGCTGACCATGATGCGTATCCTTCCCTGTCTCCTCATTGCCTGGTTCACCATGTCCGCGCCGACTCCGGCTGCCGCACAGCGGTTCGGCGGCAACTCTCCGGTGTGCCTTCAGAGATGGGAATGGGGTGGCAGCACCTGGATTTCGTGCCAGTACAGTTCATGGGACGAGTGTAGAGCCAGCGCTGCAGGAATTCCGGCCATGTGCCTGCTGAATCCTTATGCGCAACGGCCACCTCATCCGGACCGCAGCCCCCGTCCCCGATAGCGCGCCCCAGTGAACGGGATCAACCGGACTCGCCACGAAGCCGGGATGAGTTGTCGAAACCGGGCTGACTTTCTCTTGAGCCACAGGGCGCGGCGACGGAAGGACGTGCGCGTTTGCATTGGCGCGGCGACTATTCGCCTTCCGCTGTCCGTCTCGATCAAGGCGAACGCCGCCCGTCCTAGCTAGAGCGGCCTGACAACGAACGCTTGGCGTGTGTGGCAGCACGAAGTCCGCTACACGAGTAGATCGTGCGTCAGATGGTGTGCAGCGCCTGTTGCGTGGTTCAGGACGCTTTGCTCTGCGTCTGAAGGGCCAATCAGGTCGAAAGCCGGCACTGGCGGCGGTCCGTCATGTGCGGCTGTGTGCAGACCATAGCCAATGAAATCCTGTCCGTGGCCTCCATGCATCTCAGCAATCGTTGAAGTTCCGGAAGGCGCAATTTCATTCCTGAAATGAAAGGAATCTTCAGGCTGCGGGGTAGCTCCCTTTTGTGCTGGACCCGCGCCGTCGCTCGCTTTTTCATTGGCTCCAGCGTGCGCGCTCAATCCCGCGTGCGGATTTCCCTGAGCGTTCTCGTGCAAGTCTCGCGCGGACTGGCCGGACTTGCCACCCTCTGTCGGGCTCGCATCATCCCTCGCATGGTGTCCGGCAGCGGCCGGATCGTGATCGGACTTTTGTAAATCGCGCTGCGATTGCGCATCATTGAACTCGTCCCCCGACGACGCGTACTTGGAATGCCCCTTGGCGAGCCCGGTTTCGTCTTTCGACTCCTGCGCATCACGCTGCGATTGCCCGTGACTGGGACTGGACTCCGGTGAGCCCTGCTCGTCATGCTGCTTGGAGGCTGGGCCGCCGTCCTCGCCGTCGTGCAAACCACGTTGCGGCTGGCCGGGTTTCGACTCGTCTCCTCCGGTCGCCTGCGTTCTGTCATGCTCGCCATTTCCCGACACGTCGGTCGCGGCCGTCTGCGCGAAGCCGTCATGATCGATCGAGGCGTCGACGGCTCCGGATCCGACATGCGCGGCGGCGATGCTGCTTGCGCTGACTTCACCGGCGTCCGCACCGATGATCTGAGTGGCATCGCCATGTCCGGCGATGGCATCGCTTCGGGGAGCTTCGAACGCAAACGATTGATCAATGTCGGGACGCAACCAAGCGAGATTGTCGAGGCTGCCGAGATTCGCATCGGCGTTGCCGCTAAGACCGAGCGCTGCCGACTCGCCTGCACTGCCTCCGGAAGCCGGCGCAAAAACGGCATCGGCAAAATTGGCCGCGTGCGCAACGCTGTTCAGCAGCTCGCAAATCCAGATCCCCACCGCCGTCATTACGAAAGGACCGTAGCTGCCCAAGGCGGCTCTTGCAGCGTTGGATGCCTGCGACGCGATCGTCGGCGGGGCTATATCGGCGCTGGATTGCACGAGTTTGCTGGCTCGCACCGGCGTCTCGGTGATGGGAGTTTCTCCGCGGCCGGCTTTGAGCGCGGATTTAGCCGTCTTGCCCGAAGCAGGCGTCGCCTTCTTGTTGTCGATCTTGATGGTGATGACCTCGGTGGATCCATCTGCGGTCACCACCGGAACAGTGTCGGTCGACGCCTCGCCGAATGCAGATGCGTTGGCGGCCTTGAGGTCGTTCAGCACGGCGTAGATCAGAGCTGCAAGCGCGCCGATCCCACCGTAAAGGCGAGACAGAGCGAACGCTGCCACCTCGGTGCGGCTTTTGATCTCGAGCTGTGTAGATAGTTGATTGAGCCGCGCCTTGATGGTGCCTGTCGAGACCTTGAGTTGGCGCGCGATCTGTTTGTTCGACATGCCGCAAGCGACCAGACGCATGATCTTGCGTTCCTGATCCGTCAGCGCCGCCAATCCAGTTTCGCCCAACACACCATTTTCTTCCCTGCCGGCCGTCGCCCGCTCCGGGATCGGTGCAACCAGCCTCAGGGACTGCAACAACGCTTTGGGTTCCTCGCGCATCGAGATCGCACAGCAAGCCCCCGCCGCGATGGCGGCGGCGAGATCGCCCTGTGCGAGGGACGCAGTGTAGAACACCAGCCGTGTCGGAATATTTTCGGCCTTGACGAGGGCGAGCATCTCAGCAGCCGTCACGTCTGAAAATCCGTCCTCGACAAGCACGAGGTCCGGCGCCAATTTCCGAATTGCTTTCAGGCAATCGGCTCCGTCAGAACACGAAGCGACGATCGCGAAGTCACGCTCTGCCGCAAACAGCGACGCAAATCCCTGCAGAACGATCGGGCGACGATCTGCTATCACGAGCCGGATGGGGCGCATGCGCGCTTTCGTCACCAGCATTATGCGCTCATTGACGGTTTGCGGTTCGACGGCGTGCCTCTCTCAAGAGCAGCGCGGCAACGCATAATATCCCTCTAGGTTCCCGGAGCAAACACTTGTGGGACGCGATCGAAAGGCGTCCACTTGCCCTTGTGGACAGCGTCCGCCCTGGATTTCCAAACGGGCGCTTGTCGACCACACACCCCCTATGCCGTCCGCAGCACCGGCGCCGGCGGCTGTGAGGGGCGGATCAGCGCGAACGCGACCTGGATGATGCCGGCGGCAAGGCCGAGCGCGACACCGATGCGCCAGGCCAGGGCGTAGGAGCCGAGGGCGTCATAGATCAGCCCTCCTCCGTAGGCGCCGAGGAAGCTGCCGATCTGGTGGCTCATGAAGGCGAGGCCCTGGATCATGGCCTGCCAGCGCAGGCCGAACATTTCGGCGACGGCGCCTGCGACCAGCGGGCCGACCCCCATCCAGAGGAAGCCCATGATGGCGCCGAACAGCAGCGTCGAGAACGGTGTCGCCGGCAGCGTGAAGTACCAGGCGAGCGCGAGCGAGCGCAGGATGTAGATCGCGCCCAGGAGCGCCAGCTTGTTCCAGCGCTGGCCGGCCCAGCCGAAGAACAGGGAGCCGAGCACGTTGAAGCCGCCGATCATGCCGAGCGTCTGCGCGCTCAGCATCGGATCGAGGCCGCAGATCGCCAGATATGACGGCAGATGCGTGGTGAGAAATACGAGCTGCATGCCGCAGACGAGATAGGCGCACGTCATCACCACGAAGGAAGCATTGCCGAACGCCGCCCTGGTCACGGAGGCAGCCGTAGCATCGCCGATGTCGTCGACCGCCGGCTTCGGCAGCGGAATGGCGTCGACGCGGCCGGCGTACCACGCGGCGGGGATCATCAGCACGGACATGACGACGAAGCCGGCGAGCCCGATGCGCCAGCCAAAGCCCTCGTTGAGCATCTGCCCGATCGGCGCCGACAGCAGCGCGCCGAGCGAGCCCGCGCCTGAGACGATGCCAAGCACGGTCGAGCGCACCGTCGCAGGCACCGCGCGCGCCGCCACCGACATCGCGATCGCAGCGGCGGTGCAGGCGAGCGAGGTGCCGATCAACACGCCGGCGCCGATCATGATGCTGACGAGCCCGCCCGCGGTCGCCATCAAGGCAAGACCCGCGATGTACATCAGCGCGCCCGCGATCATGATGGGACGGAAGCCGAAGCGCACCGTCATCGCGCCGGCAAGCGGCTGGAGAAAGCCCCAAGCGAGGTTCTGCACGGCCAGCGCCAGCGTGAAGTCCGACACCGAAAGGTGGATGTCGTGCGTCAGCGGCTGCATGAAGATGCCGAGCGACTGCCGCAGCCCCATGCTCAGCGTCAGCATGATCGAAGCGCCGATCAGGATCGGCAATGTCGGACGCAGGACCTGCAACAGGGGCATTTTTCTTCTCCCTTTTGGGCGCGGCACGCGTGCCGCGTCTGCTTTTGCCGTCGATTTTGATTACACAGACCTGTGTACTTAGGCTATAGATGGCCGGTACTGTCAAGCGAACAGGACGCGCGCGACCGCATGGCTCCCCCGCCCGCCCCACAGACGATGAAAGAGCGGATCCTTCAGACCGCCGACAAGCTGTTCTATCTGCAAGGCATTCGTGCCATCGGCGTCGACACCATCGCGGCCGAGGTCGGGATCAGCAAGCGCACGCTCTACAACCACTTCCCTTCCAAGGACGCGCTGATCGCGGCCTATCTGGAGCGCCGCTTCGTCCACGCCCGTCCCTCGGACAAGCCGCCGGTCGAGCAGATCCTCGCCACATTCGATTCGCTGGAGCGGCGTTTTGCGGCGAAAGATTTTCGTGGCTGCCCGTTCGTGAATGCGGTGGCCGAGCTCGGCCCCGCCGACCGCGCCGTGAAGAAGATCGCCATCGCCTTCAAGGAAAGCCGCCGCCTCTGGTTTCGCGAGCAGTTGACCGAGCTCGGCGTTGCGGACGCCGATGCGCTCGCCACCCAGCTCGTGCTGCTGGTCGACGGCTCGATTGCGCAGGATTTAGTGCGTGACGATCCCGCCATGGCGCGCGCGGCGAAGGAAGCCGCGAAGATACTGCTGCGAAATGCGGGCGTGGATGTGGGTGGTGATGTGAAGCCGGTGTCTGTGAAGAGCAAGCGCTCACCCCAATAACCGCTGTCATCCGGACAAGCGCAGCGAAGCGGAGCGCAGATCCGGGATCCATAACCACAGGCGTTTGTTTGGCGCTCGGAGTGATCAGTTCGCTCCACAACCCCTCCCTGGGGTTATGGGTCCCTTCCTTCGCAGGGACGACAGCTGAGTGTTAGGCGCGCACCACGCCCCTCTCCTCACGCCGCGTGCGACACTACGCGATTGCGTCCATCGTGCTTGGCACGGTACAGCGCCGTGTCGGCGCGCTTGAGGACATCGGCAACCGCCTCGCCCTTCTGCTCCAGCGTGGTGAGGCCGATCGAGATCGTGACCTCGATGCGCTTGGTGCCCTTGTGGACCGCGAACAGCTCGCCCGCGATCGAGCGGCGCAGGCGCTCGGCAACCATGCCGGCGACGTGAAGATCGGTCTCGGGCATCACGATGACGAATTCCTCGCCGCCATAGCGGCAGGCGAGATCGATACCGCGGATCGATTTCCGGACGCGCACCGCGAATTCCCGCAGCACGTCGTCGCCGGCGTCGTGGCCATAGGTGTCGTTGATCGACTTGAAATAGTCGATGTCGAGGATCATCAGCGCCAGGGGCTTGCCGCGCGTCGCGGCCTGCTCGGCGAGCGTTGCCAGATGGCTCTCCATGTAGCGGCGATTGTGCAGGCCGGTGAGCGCGTCGGTGATCGCCATCTCGATCGAGTTCTGCACGTTGTCGCGCAGATGATCGGTGTAGCGGCGGCGGCGGATCTGGGTGCGGGCGCGCGCCAATAGTTCGGTCTTGTCGATCGGGCGCAGCAGATAGTCGTTGACGCCGATCTCGAGACCTCGCAGCAGCCGCGTGGAGTTTTCGGCTTCCGCGATCGCGAGGATCGGCACGTGGCGGGTGCGCTCGAGCGAACGGGCCTGGCTGCAAAGCCGCAAGCCGTCGAAATTGTTCAGATCGAGCGAGACGATCAGCAGGTCGTAATTGCCCTCGGCGGCGTGGAACAGCGCTTCGGTTGGATTCGGCTCGACGTCGACGGTGTGCTCGGCGGCAAGGAGCGTCGCGAGACGCTCATAGGAAGTCGTCCGGTCATCGACCAGCAGGATGCGGCCGCCCTTGCCGGTGTCAGCCACCGCGGTCCGCTCCGGCGCCTGCATGCCGATCTCGAGCGAGGTGATGGCGCGCATGCGCAGCTCGTCGGTCATCATCTTCAGCCGCGTCAGCGAGCGCACGCGCGCGATCAGCACGACGTCGGAGACGGGCTTGGTCAGGAAGTCATCGGCGCCGGCCTCCAGGCCGCGGTTGCGGTCGGACGGGCTGTCGAGCGCGGTCACCATGACGACAGGAATGTGGTGGGTCGCCGGATCGGTCTTCAGCCGACGGCAGACTTCGTATCCGTCCATGTCGGGCATCATCACGTCGAGCAGGATGATGTCGCATTCGGCGCGGCGGGCCAGCGCCAGCGCGTCGGTGCCGTTCGAGGCGGTCATCACGTCGAAATATTCGGCGGAGAGACGGGCCTCTAACAGTTTGACGTTGGCAGGAACGTCGTCGACCACAAGGATACGCGCGGACACTTTGAACTCACTTCCTATCCGATGAAACGCCGGACCGTCTCGATGAATTTGCCGACCGAGATCGGCTTGGACAAATAGGCTTCGCAGCCGCCCTCGCGGATGCGCTCTTCGTCGCCCTTCATTGCGAAAGCCGTGACCGCGACGACGGGAATGGCGCGCAGTTCCGGATCGTCCTTGATCCAGCGCGTCACCTCGAGCCCCGAGACCTGCGGCAATTGAATATCCATAAGCACCAGGTCGGGCCGCATCTTGCGCACGAGGTCGAGCGCCTCGTAGCCGTTGCTGGTGCCTGATGTCTGGTAGCCGTGCGCTTCCAGCAGGTCGCGGAAGAGCTTCATGTTGAGCTCGTTGTCTTCCACGATCAGGACGGTCTTAGCCATCCCGCCCTCCTGTTTGGTCCTGACGACGGATGCATGTGACGCCTCAGGCGCCGCTTTCCGGCGCTTCGAAAACTGGATTCAAACTAGCCTCAGATTCGCTTGAGTTTCGTTAAACCCGAGGGGCCACTTTCTGCGATGTGGTTTCCAGTTGCTTGTCTGGGGCCCGCAAGACGCAACGCCGAGACTGAGTCCCAAGAAGACTCAGTCCCAAGACTCGGGCATAGTCCAAAGTAGACACCGAAAGTTAACGGAAAGGCAAACTGGCCCCTTGAAAAAGCCTGTTCACAACCCCCGCGAAGTTGCTGAAATCGTTGCGATTCAGGCGCTCTCCTTTGTTGCGGCCGACCCCGAGAGGCTGGGTCTGTTTCTGACCGAGACAGGGGTTGGTCCGGAGACCCTCCGGAACGCCGCTTCGGACCCGAATTTCCTGCTCAGCGTACTCGATTTCGTGCTGCGCGATGACGCCACCGTGAAGGCCTTTGCCAAGGCCTCGGAGCTGCATCCGACCAATGTTGCCGCAGCGCGGCAGGTGCTCGGCGATGCGCTCGGCGACCGGACCTGGGAGCGCGACGTGCCGTGAGCGCCCTCGATCCGGCCGGACCCCGCTGCTTCTGCCGGGATTGTCTGGCCGATCTGGATACTGGCGGGCGGCGCTGTTCCGCCTGCGGTTCCCCTCGCCTCGTCCGCCATCGGGCGCTCGCCGGACTCACCATCGCCCATGTCGACTGCGACGCCTTCTATGCAACGGTCGAGAAGCGCGACAATCCTGAGATCGCCGACAGGCCTGTCATCATCGGCGGCGGCAAGCGCGGCGTAGTCTCGGCGGCCTGCTACATCGCGCGCACCTACGGCGTACGTTCGGCGATGCCCATGTTTAGGGCGTTGGAAGCCTGCCCGCATGCGACGGTGATCCCGCCCGACATGGCCAAGTACGTCCGCGTTGGCCGCGAGGTGCGGCAGGCCATGCAAGCGTTGACGCCGCTGGTCGAGCCGCTCTCGATCGACGAAGCCTTCCTCGATCTCTCCGGCACCGAGCGCGTGCACGGCATGATCCCGGCAAAGGTGCTGGCGCGCTTTGCCCGCAACGTCGAGCGCGATATCGGCATCACCGTTTCGGTTGGCCTCTCCTGCAACAAGTTCCTGGCCAAGATCGCCTCCGATCTCGACAAGCCCCGCGGCTTTGCAGCGCTCGACCAGGAGGAAGCACGAGCGATGCTCGCCGAGAAGCCCGTCGGTTTCATCTTCGGCGTCGGACCCGCAACGCAAGAACGCCTCGTCCAGCGCGGATTCCGCATCATCGCCGATCTGCAAAAGGCCGATGAGATCGAGCTGATGCGACAGTTTCCGAGCGACGGCCGCCGGCTGTGGCGGCTTGCCCGCGGCATTGACGACCGCCGCGTCGAAGCCGACCGCGGCGCCAAGACGATTTCGAGCGAGACAACCTTCGAGACGGACATCCGCGATTTCGCATCGCTGGAGAAGATCCTGTGGCGGCTCTGCGAAAAGACGTCGGCGCGGCTCAAGAGCAGCGAGCTTGCGGGATCGACCGTCACACTGAAGCTGAAGACCGCCGATTTCCGCCAACGCACCCGCTCACAGTCGATCGCGGCGCCGACGCAGCTCGCCGCAAAGATCTTCTCGATCTGCCGGGAGATGCTGGCGAAGGAGATCGACGGAACCGCCTTCCGCCTCATGGGCGCCGGCGTCAGCGCACTGCGCGACGGCTCCCCCGCCGACGACACCGACATGCTCGATCGCCGCGCCGCCCATGCCGAACGCGCGGTCGACAGCCTGCGCAAGAAGTTCGGCAATGCCGCCGTGATCCGCGGCATTGCGTATGACGGGCCGGAGAAGGCGCAGGAGTGATGTACCGTGTGCGCGACGCATCCCCGGTGGTCGTCCTGGCGAAAGCCAGGACCCATTAACACTGCCCGTCGTTTGGCGAAGACTGGTGATTGATAGCTCAGCGCCGCGACTTCTCCCTGGGGTAATGGGTCCTGGCCTTCGCCAGGACGACATTGTGGAAGCACCATGCCAGCCGAACGCGATCTCGACGCGCTGCTAAAGAACATGAAGCCACAGCTGCAGCCGGGCATCTTCGCCTTCTGCACGATCGCGCCAAACGCGAGCCTCCCGGCGGCCCTCAATCCATTGCTGACGTTTCGCGAGCAGGAAGGAACGACGCTGGTCATCCTGCGTGAAGAGGCCGAAGCGGCAGGACTAAGATACGCGTTTGCCTCGCGCCTGATCACTTTGAAAGTCCACTCCGCACTGGATGCCGTCGGATTCCTGGCGGCGATCTCCGCGCGCCTCGCTGCAGCCGGCATCAGCGTGAATGCCGTGTCGGCCTTCCATCACGACCATCTCTTCGTACCGGTCGACAGAGCCGACGACGCCGTGGCGCTACTGCAGGGGATGTCAGAATCGAAGCATCTGTAGCCGGATGAAGCGAAGGAAAATCCGGGACAGAGTCACAGTGACGCGCGTGAACGATCAATTCGAGCTTCGTGCGTCGAGCCTATAATTCCATGTGCACGATCTCGATCGGCTCACCACCAAGACCGTGGGAGAATTGGCCTCGTCCTATGCTTCGAAAGCCGCACTTTCGGTAGAAGCCTTCGGCGTTGAGGGTCGCTTCGAGTCTTATCGGTCCGTCGTGACCCAACCGCGCCCGGGCGATCCCGATGTCGAGCAGACGCCGACCGATTCCGGATCCTGCGGTTTCAGGCAGGACAAACAGCCTGGTTACTTCGCCGGGTTCGGCGTCGACAAATCCGACTGCGACGCCGTTTCGCAGGCATATGGTCATTCGTCCCCTGGCGATGAGCTCCTCATAAAAGACCGGCGTGCGCTCTCCCATCCAGTCTTCCAGCTGCGCCGGCGAATAGGAGGCCCCTGCGAGGGCTCGGATCGATGCCTGGGTGATGTTGAAAACCGTTGCAGCATCATCACGGCGAGCCGCTCGGAAGGAAAAGTCGCCGTCAAGCATAGAGCGGGCTCCGGGAATCTCTTGTATCCTATCAGCGGCTACCCGCAGCAGATCGTTGCGCCAGCAATTTCCCGGCTAGCTCGGGCCTTTGAACGATAGGCACTATCGCGCCACCATGTAGGCATCGGCTCAACCTCGACGATTCCAGCAAAGATTGCCGACCGGCTCGTGCCTGCTTACCCCCGAGAAACGTCAGCATGTCATCATGCCACTGTTTTGCCCGACGCGTCAAATTGAATTCGCCAAAAACGAAATCAAGGCCAGGCAATGTCTCTACTGTGCATGGGGTTGTTTTTCAGTTTTTGCTCGAGCGGGGTGCGTCTACCTGGTTAGCCGCGAACACAGCGGAAGCAGCTTGTCGCGCGTGAGCGGCGCAAGCTTCACTGGTCCGGGCAGGTCGGGATCCAGCCAGAGGATCTCCTCGATCTCCGCGCCGGGATTGACGGACCGCGCGATGGCGACGCGAAAAATCTCTGCATCGACCAGCCGGCCCGGCTCATGCGCCGCCGGCGCGGTGTATCGCCCGACATAGGTCATCTCGCTCGGAGCGACTTCAATCCCAAGCTCCTCGAACAATTCGCGCCGCAGCGCGGCCTGCGGATGCTCGCCGGCCTCGATCTTGCCGCCTGGCTGCATGAACGCTTGGGTAGCACGCTTTCTGACCAGCAAGACCTGTCCATCGTCCCGGCTGATCAGAGCCGCCGCGATCCGGATTGAATCATTCGATGTCATTGCAACGCCTCAATCCGCCACCGCGATCGCCTCGATCTCGATCAGCCATTCCGGCGCGGCGAGCGCGGAGACGCCGACGAGGGTCGAGGCCGGCGGCTCCATGCCTTCGAAGAAGACCGAGCGGGCCTTGCCGATGATCGGGCGCAGTTCCGGCTTGTAGCCGACGACGAAGGTCGTGATCTTGACGATGTTGGCGTAGGTCGCGCCGGCCGCCTTCAAGGCATGGCCGAGATTCTGCATCACCTGCGTGGTCTGCGCGGCGATATCGCCCTCGCCGACGATCCGCCCCTCCTCGTCCACCGACACCTGGCCGGAGATGTAGATCGTGCGCGCGCCGGAGGCGGTGACGACGTGGGAATAAGCGGGATTGTGGTGCAGGCCGCTGGGGCGGAGATGATCGAGCTTGGGCATGGGCTGGCTCCCGGAGTTGGTTGGCAGGGAGCGTAGCTGGAGATCGTCTCGAGAGCCAGCCTCACCCCCTAATTGCAGGGCTTGCTGTCCTTGACGTCGAACTTGCCCATCGCACCGGAAATGACAAAATCATTGTAGTCGAGCACGAGCTGACGGGAGACGCCGTTCTCGTAGAGTTCGAACGACATCGCATAAACAGGCGTCTGCTCGCCCTCCTTCTGCTGGACGTCGCGGTCGAAATAGCTGACGGTCACGGGCCAGCGTGTCAGCGATTTCATGTGCTCGTCCGAGGTCGACGGATCGGGCGAAGCGGCGTGGTCGGCCGGGATCGGCTGCCCGATCACGGTCAACGTGTTGTAGACCTTCTGGCCGTCGTCGGAGCCGTCGTAGACGGAGAGCTCAAGCAGCGACTTGCCCTCCTTGGCAGCCGCAATGATGCGCTGGATCTGCTCGGTCGGGAACACGATCTTGCCGTCGAGGGTAAAGCTCTTCGGCGCCGGCAATTTCAGCTTGACGTTGATATGATCGCCGTCGCGTTCCGCAGAGCCGTCGACGAGGCCAGCCTCGGTCTCGTTCATCCGCGTCTCGATCTTGAAGCGGAAGCTTTTCCCTGCGGCGTCCTCCCAGGAATTGGAGCGGAGGTCGCTGAGCGTGACCTTACCCTCGCCGCTGTCGAGTTCGGAGACCTGGCGGAATTCGGAGGTATAGCCCTCGCAGGAGCTTCCGGTGAAGTTGTAGAGGATACGGCCGCGCGCGCTGTTGATCGAGTTGGAGCGCGATTTGACGAGGCTGAGGTCATACAGCGCCTGGTGCGCGAGGAACGGACCGCTGGCCGCCTGCGCCCCACCGCCGAGGCCAGAAGCCACCGCCGCGAGCGCCATCACACCGAGCGAAGTCCGGAAAAAGTGCACCATGTCTGTTCCTTGAGGATGCGTCCTTGGGGAAAGCGCAGATTCGGCATTTTAATGACCGTTCCATTGCGCCGCAACTGAGGCCGTTTCACGTAAAGTTGCGGCGCTGGGTTTGATCCGCCGGTCCGGTCTCAACAAATTGCCGCCGTCTCCGGTTGCTTGCATGTGGCGGCCCGATGGGCGAAACAGGGCGCCGCCCGGCCTCCTCTGGACGCGCCCGGGCAGATGAATTCCTGAACGGATTTTGGACAACGAGGTCGAACATGGCGGGCACGGTCGAGCAGAAACTGGCGGAACAAGGCATCAAGCTGCACGAGGCCCCGACCCCGGTCGCCAATTACGTGCCGTTCGTGCGCACCGGCAATCTGCTGTTCGTCTCCGGTCAGGTCTGCTTCGATCCCGCCGGCAAGCTGATCGCCAAGGGCAAGCTGGGCGCCGGCGTCTCGCTCGATGACGGCGCGGCGGCCGCGCGCGGCTGTGCCGTCAACCTGCTTGCGCAGGTCAAAGCGGCGGTCGGCGACCTCGACAGGGTGGTGCGCGTGGTGCGCCTTGGCGGCTTCATCAATTCGGCGCCCGATTTCCTGGATGGGCCCAAGGTGCTGAACGGCGCCTCGGACCTGATGGTCGCGGCCTTCGGTGACAAGGGCCGCCACGCCCGCACCACCGTCGGCGTCGCTTCGCTGCCCGCGGACGCGGCCGTCGAGGTCGAAGGCGTGTTCGAGGTCGCCTGAGGTCAGCAACTCGTGCGTGCTCCGAATTGGCTGACAGCCCGGCCGGTCGCCCATCGCGGCCTGCACGACATTTCCCGTGGCATCGTCGAGAACATGCCGGGCGCGGTGCAAGCCGCAATCGCGGGTAATTTCTCGATCGAGGTCGATATCCAGCTCTCGGCTGACGGCGAGGCGATGGTGCACCACGACCATGCGCTCGGCCGCCTCACCGAGGCCACCGGACCGGTAGTCGCGAAAACCGCCGCCGAGCTGAAGGCGATCCCGTTCAAGGATACGCCCGAGCGGATGATGTCGCTCAGCGACCTCTGCGCCATGGTCGCCGGCCGCGTGCCGCTGGTGATCGAGGTGAAGAGCCGTTTTGACGGCGACCGCAAGCTGGTGAAGCGGATGGCCGAAGTGCTGGCGTCCTATGACGGGCCAGCTGTCGGCATGTCCTTCGATCCCGACCAGGTGCTGGCGCTGCGCGACTTGCTGCCGAAACGCCCGCGCGGCATCGTCGCGCAGCGGAGCTATGAGGACGAATACTGGGCCCACCTGACGCAGCAGCAGCGCGACAGCATGCTGCACCTTCGTCACGGCTTCCAGACCCGGCCGCACTTCGTCGCCTTCAAGGTCGACCACCTCCCGGCGCCCGCCCCCTGGATCGCCCGCAACATCTTCGGCTGCGCCCTGCTCGGCTGGACCGTGCGCACGCCCGAGCAGCGCTCGCGGGTCGGACAGCATGCCGATCAGATGATCTTTGAGGGGTTCGTGCCGTAAGCTTGATGTTCCCCGCCCCTTGAAGTCGCTGCTGCAATGCACGATCTTGGGCTCAATGGCATCATCCGAAATTACGCTCGAGGCCGTCCCCTCCATGAGCGAAGTCTCGCCCGCGGATTGGGACGCCTGCGCCAATCCCGCTGGCCGCCGCAATGGGGGCAGCTATGGAACCTCATCCGCCCTTCCAGGCGATTCCCTCGGGGTCTTAAGACCGGCCTACAACCCGTTTGTCTCGCATGCATTTCTTTCGGCGGTCGAGAAATCGGGTTCGGCAACGATCCGCACGGGTTGGGGACCGCGACATCTGGTGGCCAAAATCGACGGCCGCGTCGCCGGCGTCGTGCCCTGTTATCTGAAGTCGCACAGTCAGGGCGAATACGTCTTCGACCGCGGCTGGGCGGACGCCTATGAACGCGCCGGCGGGCGCTATTATCCGAAGCTCCAGGTCTCGATTCCGTTCACGCCGGCCACAGGCCCCCGGCTGCTGGTCCGCGACGGCGTCGATCGCGAGCGCGTCATGGAGGCGCTGGCGAGCGGGCTGGTGGCGCTGTGCGGCGTCAGCAAGGCCTCCTCCGTCCACGTCACCTTTGCGCGCGAAGCCGAGTGGAAGCTGCTCGCCCAGCACGGCTTCCTCCAGCGCACCGACCAGCAGTTCCACTGGCACAACGAGGGCTTTGCCGGCTTCGACGATTTCCTGGCCACGCTGAATTCGCGTCACCGCAAATCGATCAAGCGCGAGCGGCGCGATGCGCTCGCCTCGGGAATCACCATCCACTGGCTCACCGGAAAAGACATCACCGAGGATGCCTGGGACGCTTTCTTCGAATTCTACATGGAGACCGGCTCGCGCAAATGGGGTCGGCCGTACCTCACACGCGAGTTCTTCTCGCTGATCGGCGAGACCATGAGCCAGGACGTGCTGCTGGTCATGGCCCGCCGCAACGATCGCTGGATTGCTGGCGCCATCAATTTCATCGGCTCGGACACGCTGTTCGGCCGCAATTGGGGAGCGGTCGAGCATCATCCGTTCCTGCATTTCGAGGTCTGCTACTACCAGGCGATCGATTTTGCGATCAACCACGGCCTCGCTCATGTCGAAGCCGGCGCGCAAGGCGAGCACAAGATCGCGCGCGGCTATCTGCCGCGAACCACCTACTCGGCTCATTTCATCGCCGATCCGGGCCTGCGCCGCGCCATCGACGAGTACCTCAAGCGCGAGCGCGCCTATGTCGCGGAAGCCGGACGAGAGCTGGCCGAACTCGGCCCCTTCCGCAAGGGCGCCGACGAGGCGCCTTGACGGCCTGCCGTGGCTGGTGACAGTAAGCGCAAAACTCTCGGGAGCCGCCGCCATGACCACCTACGATACCAACAACATCTTCGCGAAGATCCTGCGTGGTGAGCTGCCCTGCTACAAGGTGTACGAGGACGAACACGTCTTCGCCTTCCTTGACATCATGCCGCGCGTCCCCGGCCAC
>Ga0209758_1001988_pt1 | contig 22050 bp, 22 predicted proteins | sample AraplaMF_Col_mMF_FD_184258 | JGI IMG/M metagenome (GOLD analysis project Ga0209758, IMG submission 184258) | Arabidopsis root microbial communities from the University of North Carolina, USA - plate scrape MF_Col_mMF (SPAdes) (version 2) | ecosystem: Host-associated > Plants > Roots > Endosphere...
AGCGACATTACCGGATTGCCGACCCATGAAATCGCCCGGTTGCGCATTGCGCAGTCGCCGGAAGGCCGCCGGATCTTCCCGCGCATGAGCGTGGCCGAAAACCTGCAGATGGGGGCCGACGCCACCGACACCGATGAGGCCACCCGCGCCGCCGGGCTCGAGCGGATCTTCAAGCTGTTTCCGCGCCTGCAGGAACGCATGACGCAGCGCGGCGGCACCCTCTCCGGCGGCGAACAGCAGATGCTGGCGATCGGCCGCGCGCTGATGAGCCGGCCTCGCCTGTTGATGCTTGACGAGCCCTCGCTGGGCCTGGCGCCACTGATCGCCCGGCAGATCTTCGACGCCATCCGCACCCTGAACCGGCAGGACGGCCTGACCGTGCTGATCGTCGAGCAGAACGCCAACCATGCGCTGCGGCTGGCCCACCGCGGCTACGTCATGGTCAACGGCCTGATCACCCTGCGCGGCAGCGGCGCGGAACTGCTGCAACGCCCGGAAATCCGGGCTGCCTATCTCGAGGGCGGCCGGCGGACCTAAGGGGGCACCCCTCCATGGGTCATCCCGGCGAAAGCCGGGATCCAGACGCCGTGTCGTCTATTTTTTGGCATGGCGGCGGCCGCCTGCTTTTTCAAAAGCGAGGCCAGGGGTTCTGGGCCCGACTTTCGCCGGGACGACGTGCGTGAATTTGCCCGAAATTTGCCGATGACTTGCGATCGAATTCAGCCGACAATGGCGGCGATTTGCGGCCCGGCCGAATGGCCGGGCGCGGCCCGTCAACGATCATCGCGAGGGACCATCGAATGAAACCATTGAAACTCATCGGCTTGGCATTGGGCGCATCTCTGGCGCTGTCGAGCGCAGCGCTTGCGCAGGATATCACGATCGCGGTGGCGGGTCCGATGACCGGAGGCGAATCCGCGTTCGGCCGGCAGATGAAGAACGGCGCCGAACAGTTCGTCGCGGATATGAACGCCGCCGGGGGTGTGCTCAAGAAGAAGCTGGCGCTGGAAGTCGGCGACGATGCCTGCGATCCGAAGCAGGCGCGCTCGGTTGCGGAAAAACTGGCCAGCTCGAAAATTCCGTTCGTCGCCGGCCATTTCTGCTCGTCGTCGTCGATCCCGGCGTCGGAGGCCTATGCCGACGGCAACGTGCTGCAGATCACCCCGGCTTCCACCAATCCGCTGTTCACCGAACGCAAGCTCTGGAACGTGCTGCGGGTGTGCGGCCGCGACGACCAGCAGGGCCTGGTGGCCGCCGACTACATCATCAAGAATTACAAGGGCAAGAACGTCGCCATCCTCAACGACAAGACCACTTACGGCAAGGGCCTCGCCGACGAGACCAAGAAGGCGCTCAACAAGGCCGGCTTCACCGAAAAGATGTTCGAGTCCTATAACAAGGGCGACAAGGATTTCAACTCGATCGTCTCGCGCCTGAAGCGTGACAACATCGACCTGGTCTATGTCGGCGGCTATCATCAGGAATCCGGCCTGATCGTGCGCCAGATGCGCGATCAGGGTTTGAAGACCGTGCTGATGGCGGGCGACGCCTTGAACGACAAGGAATTCGCCTCGATCACCGGCCCCGCCGCCGAAGGCACCCTGTTCACCTTCGGTCCCGATCCGCGCAACAAGCCGACCGCCAAGGCCATCGTCGAGAAGTTCAAGGCCAAGAACATCGATCCCGAAGGCTACACGCTCTACACCTACGCCGCGATGCAGGTGTGGTCGCAGGCGGTCGCGAAAATCGGCTCCACCGATCCGAAGAAGGTTGCCGATGCCATCAAGGCCGGCGAATGGGACACCGTGCTCGGCAAGATGGGTTTTGACGCCAAGGGCGACATCAAGGCGATCGACTACGTCGTCTACAAGTGGGACGCCAAGGGCAACTACACCGAGATCAATCCGAAAGGGTCGTAACCCTGCTTACCTCTCCCCGCAAAAGAGAGCTTGTGAGTCTCTGACCTCATTCGAGGGGCGCGCCCCCGGGCGCGCTCCTCAGGATGAGGTCGGAGATCGGCTTACACGCTCTCAAGGGCGCGGCGAGGTAGACGTACCCTGCCCAGAACTCTGCAGCGACAGAAACGTCCCGATAAATACTCGTCTTCTGACCGGCTAAGATAGACGATAGTCCTGTGGGGCCCGGGGCAAATCGCATGAAACGACGCGCTTTTATCGGTCTGGTCGGGGGCACTGCGACCTGGCCCATCTTGGCGCGCGCACAGCAGTCCGCGAAGCCGCTACGCATCGGTACGGCCAACGTGCAGCCAAAAACGGCTCCCCAATGGATGGCCTTCGCGCGGCGTATGGCCGACCTTGGATACAGGGAGGGTGAGAACCTCGTTATTGACCACGTGCAGATACCGAACGCCGATGCGTGGGAAGCGGGTTTCCGTGAGGTCGTCGCGCGCAAGCCCGACATTGTTCTGGCTGCAGGCCCCGAGAGATGCCTCAGGGCAGCGGTTGTCGTTGCAAGCGCGTTACCGATCGTGATGGTTGCGGTCGACTACGACCCCGTTTCCAAGGGGCTCGTCCAGAGTCTGTCGAGGCCTTCCGGAAACGTGACCGGCGTCTATTTCCAGAATGTCGAACTGGTGGGCAAGCGCCTCGAACTCATCAAGCAGGCGCTGCCGAACGTTTCCAAAATGATGGCGTTCTCGGACGGTGCTTCCGGCGATTTCCTGACGGTGCTCAAGACTTTCGCGCCGCAGTTCGGGATGCAGCTGAACGCGATCGAGTTCCGCGAGCGGCCCTATGAATACGAACGGGCCTTTGCCAGCGCCGCCACCGGAGAGGGTATTCTCTTCGCGGGCGGGTCGCCATTCTTCTTCCTCGACCGCGCTCGTCTCGCCGAATTTGCACTCCGGCACAACATGGCCATGCTCGGCGAACTGCGCGAACACACCGCTGCCGGCTACCTCATGTCATACGGGCCATCCCTGACGGGACTGTTTGCGCTTTCTGCCAGTTACGTCGATCGGATCGCAAGGGGCGCCAAGCCGTCCGACCTGCCGATCGAGCAGCCGACGAAATTCGAGCTTCTGATCAACGTCAGGACCGCCAAGGCACTTGGCATCGACATTCCGACGGCCCTGATGGTCCGCGCCGACGAGGTGGTCGAATAGCCGACGATAGAATTCTTCGTTTGGCACGACGCGAACATGGGGCCATGTCCAAGTCGAGTCCGTTATCCCGCCCCGCTTGCCACCAGGCCGCTAACCGAAACTCTGCAGCGACGGAAACGTCTCCAGCAGCCAGATGCTGACATTCGACACCGCACCGGTGAGGAAGCCGATGCCGGTCAGCACCATCAGCACGCCCATCGCCCGCTCGACATTGGCGAGATGCCGCTTCATCCGCGCCAGCAAAGAGGAGAACTGCTCGACCATCACCGCTGCCAGCAGGAAGGGAATTCCGAGCCCGGCTGAATAGACCGCAAGCAGCGCGGCGCCTTTGGTCACCGTCGCTTCGGCGGCGGCGACCGAAAGGATCGCGGCCAGGATCGGGCCGATGCAGGGCGTCCAGCCGAACGCGAACGCCAGCCCCATGGCATAGGCGCCCCACAGCCCGACCGGTTTCGCCATCGCCAGGCGCCCCTCGCGCATCAGCAGACCGATCCGCGTCAGCCCGAGGAAATGCAGCCCCATCAGAATGATCACGATGCCGGCGACGATCGACAATTGCGCCGACCAGGCCCGGATCAGACCGCCGATCAGGCTGGCGCTGGCGCCGAGTGCGACGAACACCGTGGAAAAACCCAGCACGAACATCAGCGCCGAAATCAGCACCGCCCGCTTCGACGCCGAATCCGGCTCGCCGCTGGCGACATGTTCGATGGTGGCGCCGGTGAGATAGATCAGATAGGGCGGAACCAGCGGCAGCACGCAAGGCGACAGGAAGCTGACCAGCCCGGCAATCATCGCCGCGGGAAATGAGACATCATGAATCATGGGGCTAGAGCCTTTCCGGTTATGATTGAATCAGAGCCGGGCTCTAGATTCTTGTTTTGACGCGTTTTCTTCACGCGAACCGGTATCCACTTCGCTCGAAAACGCTTTAGTTGCACCGCGACCGCCGCCGGATGCAAGGCCCGCCCCTCGCCTCGCCACGAAGTGATTGGGCGTGATCGTCTTGACCGGTCGGCCGCCATGCGCTCATCTCGGAACAATCCGGGACCCAGCCATGAACAACCTGCTCACCGATATTGCCGGCGTCCGCGTCGGCCACGCCGACGACGCCGCGCTGGCCTCCGGGGTCACGGCCGTGATTTTCGACCGGCCCGCGGTGGCGTCGATGGATGTGCGCGGCGGCGGCCCCGGCATCCGCGAAGGCGCGCTGCTGGACCTCGCCAACACCATGGAACGGATCGACGCCATCACGCTGTCCGGCGGCTCGGCGTTCGGGCTCGAAGCCGGTGGCGGCGTCCAGGCCTGGCTCGCCGAGCAGGGTCGCGGTTTCGAGCTGCGCGGCGCCATCATCCCGATCGTGCCGGGCGCGATCTGCTTCGATCTCCTCAACGGCGGCAACAAGAACTGGGGACGTTTTGCGCCATACCGCGACCTCGGCTATGCCGCTGCCGCATCGGCGACAACCGCCAATTTTGCGCAAGGCAGCGTCGGCGCCGGGCTCGGCGCCACCACGGCCAACTTCAAGGGCGGCCTCGGCTCCGCTTCGGCGACGACCACGGCAGGCGTCCACGTCGCGGCACTCGTTGTGGTCAATGCGGTCGGCAGCGTCACCGTCGGGGACGGGCCATGGTTCTGGGCGGCACCGTTCGAGGTCGACGGCGAGTTCGGCGGCCGCGGCCTGCCGCCCGCCTTCGCGCAGGACATGCTCAGGATGCGCCTGAAGGGCGGCCCGGCTGCAACAGCCGTCGAAAACACCACCCTCGCCGTGGTCGTGACCGACGCGGCGCTGACCAAGCCGCAGGCCAAGCGGCTGGCGATGATCGCGCAAACCGGATTTGCCCGGGCGATCTATCCGGTGCATGCACCGATGGATGGCGACGTGGTGTTCGCCGCCGCCACCGGTGAAAAGCCGATTGATCCGCTGTTCGGCCTCACCGAACTGGGCATGGTCGCGGCCAACGCGATGTCGCGGGCCATTGCCCGCGGCGTCCATGCGGCGAGCGCGTTACCATTTCCCGGCGCCCTGCCGGCGTGGCGGGATCGCTTCGGATAGCAGTGAGACCTATCAGGCGCTCATCGAGACCGACGAGGCGGCCGAGGTCGAGACCGCCTGGGCCTGGCGCTGGATCAGCTGCTCGATAAAATTGTACGACGACGTCACGGTACCGGACGATGCCGTGACGCCGGGTGCTGACGTCATCGAAACCTTCGATCCATCCGCATAGGTCAGCGACGTCGTGGTGGTGCCATCGCTGTTGGTGGTCGAAGTGCTGGACGCGCCCTGCAGCGCCTGCAGCAGCGGATCGGTGGCGCCATCCGCCGAGGTCGCCGCCTGGTTCGCATTGGCGGGCTTGTGATGGCCATGGCCCTTGCCCTTCAGCGCCGACATCAATTCGTCGAGACTGACTGAACCGTCACCGTCCTTGTCGAGCTTGTTGAAAACGGAATCGGCATTGGCGACATTGGTGCCGCCGGCGCCGAGCTTGTCTTCGAATTCGGATTGGCTGATCTTGCCGTCGCCATCGCCGTCGAGCTGCTTGAACAGGTCTTTCAGGGCGTCAGCGCGGCTGGTCGAAGTCGACGCCGCCGAGGGCGTCGCGGACTGGCCCTGTGCGGCGAGCAGCGCGTTCATGGTATTGGGCGACAAGCGCCCGCTTGAAGCGGAACTGCTGGAAACCGATGTCGACGTGCTGCTGGCACCCATGAGGCCGGAGGGGTCGAATGCCGGCGTCGCCTTTTGGGTCACGCCGGTGGTCGGTTTGGCCGTTGTTTTCTTGGCGGTCAGTGACTGCAGAATGTCGAGCGCAGAAGAAGCGGCAGCAAGCGCAGGCAGCATGACCAAACTCCCGGATACGCCGCGCACGGCGCGGCCCAATTCCCGAATTAGGTTCAGCAAGCCGCGTGCCAATGAAAAAACGCCAAGAAAACAACGGCCTCGGCGCCGGCCGCCGCGGAGAAATCCCGGCAATTGATGCCGCGGAGGCAGAACTTGCCGGCCCAACGACGATCGGCGCGCAACCGATTTGCCCCTGCGCGTGGCCCATGTTAGGCGAGGCCTCCATTTCAAGAACAGTCCGAGGGATCGCCATGTCTCAGTCCGTTGCGCCCCGCCCGCTGGCGATCGCGCCGTCGATCCTGGCATCGGATTTCTCGAAGCTTGGCGAGGAGGTTCGCGCGGTCGACCAGGCGGGTGCCGACTGGATCCATCTCGACGTGATGGACGGACACTTCGTGCCGAACATTTCCTACGGCCCCGACGTCATCAAGGCGATGCGGCCGCACACCAAGAAGATTTTCGACGCGCATCTGATGATCGCGCCGTGCGACCCTTACCTCGAGGCCTTTGCCAAGGCCGGCTGCGACCACATCACCGTCCATGCCGAGGCCGGCCCGCATCTGCACCGCTCCCTGCAGGCGATCCGCGCGCTCGGCAAGAAGGCCGGCGTCTCGCTCAATCCGGGCACGCCGATCAGCGCCATCGAATACGTCATCGACCTGATCGACCTGGTGCTGGTGATGTCGGTCAATCCGGGGTTCGGCGGCCAGGCCTTCATTCCCTCGGCGCTGGGCAAGATCAGCGATCTCAGGGCAATGACCGCGGGGCGCCCGATCGACATCGAGGTCGACGGCGGCGTTTCCGCCGCGGTGTCCGGCCAGTTGGCCGCTGCCGGCGCCAATGCCTTTGTCGCCGGCTCGGCGGTGTTCAAGGGCGGTACGACGGCGGCCTACAAGGCCAATATCGACGGCATCCGCAACGCCGCCGCGTTGGCGCGCGGCGAAGCGGTGTAATCAGGCTCCGGACATCATTGCTGCGCGGTTTCGGCCAGCCGCGTCGGCCGCACCACGGTGACGCTGCATCCGGCTTCCGCCGCGACCCTTGCCGAGACGCTGCCGAGCAGCCTGCGCATCATGGAGCCCTGGCGGGCGCCGATGATGATGTGATCGACATGGTTGGCTTCGGCGAATTCCAGGATGGCCGCCGCCGGGTCGATCGCCTCCAGCACATGTACCGTCAATCTGTTCTCATCCAGCCTGAGCGGTGACGCCCAGTCCCGCAGGGTGACCAGGCGGTTGACGTGCTTGTTGTTGGCGTTCTCGTCGAGCGTCTTGTCGATGGTGATGCGGCCGAGCTTGAGCACGTTGAGACACGCCAGTCTGGCGGACGGCAACGTCGCCATGATGCGCTCCGCGGCGACCCGCAGCGCCTCGTTCAGCGCGGGCGAGGCTTCCTCGGTGTCGAGGGCCACCGCGACGATCGGCGATGAGGCGAGCTGTCTGGCGAGATCGGCCTTCGGTTTGGGCTGGGTCAGGCCGCGGTTGAAGCGGCGGCGCAGCACCGTGCTCAGGGGATCGCGCTGCAGCCGCTCGGATCGCGCGGTCAGCCTGACCTGGTCGGGATGGCCAAGGTCGAACGCCAATTGCGACGCCGTCGGATGCCGCCAGACCGGCTCGATTTCCAGGCAGCGCAGCACGATCTCCTGCAGCCAGGGCGGATAATCGGCGCGCAGCTTGCGTGGCGGCACCGGATCGCGCCACAACCGGCGCCGTATTCCGTGCATCGTCTCGCTTTCGCCGAACGGGCGAATCCCGGTCGTGAAGAAATAGAGCAGCACGCCAAGCGAAAACAGATCGCTGCGCGGATCGTCCCGCACCCCGAGCAGTCGCTCGGGCGCCATGTAGGGCGCGGTGCCGTAAGGCAGCCGGAATTCCTCCTGCAGCAGGTCCGGCAGGTGATTGTGATGCGAGAGCCCGAAATCGATCAGCACCGCTTCGCCGGTCGGGCGGAACATCACGCTGGACGGCTTGATGTCGTGATGGATGACATGCTGCCGGTGCAGATCAGCCAGCGCGGCCGCGGTCTTGCCGGCGATCGCCGCCGCCTCGGCATATCCGAGCGGCAGCTCGGCGAGCCGGCCGTAGAGCGTCTTGCCGGGGATGCGTTCGATCACGACGTAGGGCTGCCGCGCGAAGTCGCCGGTGCCGAAACAGGCCGGCACGTGCGGCCCCGACAATCGCGGCAGGATCATCTGCTCCATTTCGAAGCCGACGATCGCGGACGGATCGTCGCCTTCGGCGACGCGCGGAATTTTCATCAGCATCGGGACCGAGGCATCGGCGCGGGTCACGCTCCACAACGTCGCCATGCCGCCGCTGTGAACGCATTCGCCGAGGGTAAAGCCATCGATGACCGCGCCGGGCTGGACCAAAAACTTCTTTGAAGGAGCTTCGGCCATCGGTCTATCGTCCCACCAGCAGACGGTCCGCGAGCCACGACGGCAGGCCGTTCTGGCGAATCCGCCCGGCTGCCGTTTCAATGTCGTAAGGCACCCGGCAATAGGTGATTTCCCGCCTGTCGGTGTCGAACAGCGCCACGCAGGCGGCGGGATTGCCGTCGCGGGGCTGTCCCACCGAGCCGAGCACCGCCAGCCATTGCCGCCCCGGCAGCAGCTGCACCGGAAAGTCCGATGTCGGAACGAAGCTGGTCATCTTGCCGGTCGATGACATCGAATACAGGGCAGGCTGGTGGATGTGGCCGCAGAAGGTGATGGGGATCGGCGTCGCCATCATGCTGCGGCCGGCGTCCGAGACGCTCTGGACATAGCGCCAACGTTCGGGATGGCTGGCCTCGGAATGAACGTAGAGGCGGTCGTCCTCTTGTACCGTGAGCGGCAGATTGGCGAGGAAACGCCGCTCCTCGCGGTCCAGTCTTCCACGCGTCCATTCCATGGCGGCCTGTGCTTCGGCATTGAAATCATGCGCGGTCGCGCTGACGGCCTGGTCATGGTTGCCGAGGACAACCACCGCTCCGTCACCGACGAGGGCCATCGCTGTGTCGACGGTCCATTCCGGATCAGCGCCATAGCCGACGAGGTCGCCGAGCAGGACCATGCGCTGCGCGCCGCGGCCGCGCGCAAACTCCAGGCAGGCCGCAAAAGCCTGCCGATTGGCATGGATATCCGCAAACAGCGCCAGCAGCACGTTCCCACCATCTTGATCGACCGGAACCGTCGCAGCCGTTGATAACATCAAGCGCGTGTTGGTTGTCGAACGATTTGCGCGCCATGGCGACCAACGGGCATGACCCTCGACGACATCAGATCGACCCTGTTCGCCGCCGCATTGCGGCAGCTGCTCGCCGATACGCTGCAGCCGAGCGAGCGCGTGCTCTGGCAGGGCCAGCCTGACGGCCTGGCCATCATGCGGATGTGGCGGTTCTTGTGGTGGGCCGGCGTGCCATGGCTCGCGCTGACGGTACTGGTGATCTGGCTCGGCGGGATCGGCGAATTCGCGATGTTTTTCGTCCTGATCGGGGCGATGATGGTGACGGCACCCGTGGTGATGCTGCTGCAGGATCTGCAGACCCTGTTCGTCATCACCGACCGCCGCGCCCTGATCCTGCGCACCGCCTGGGGACGAAGGCAGGCGACCGGCACTGCCTTCAAGGCGATGGATGCGGAACTGGAGACGCTGGACATCGGCCGGGGCGTCGGCCACCTCAATTTTGCGTCCAGGGTTTCGGCCCGGTCCCCCGACGCCGACTATACCGGCCGCTACGGCTTTCGGTGCGTCCGCGACCCCGTCCGGGTCGGCGAAATCCTCGACCGCGCCAGAGGCGAAAGGCGGCCAACATAGGCCGTGAATATTCGAGCCCATGGGCCTGCGCGGGTGGCCTCCCCCAGCCTGATCTGCTAAAGCGCGCCGTAACCCCCGAACCCCCAGAGTCGTCGATGATCCCTCGCTATACCCGTCCGGAAATGGCCTCCATATGGGAGCCGCAGACCCGCTTCAAGATCTGGTTCGAGATCGAGGCCCATGCCGCCGACGCGCTGGCCGAACTCGGCGTGATCCCGAAAGACGCGGCCAGGACGATCTGGGCCAAGGCCCGCCATGCCGTCTTCGACGTGGCGCGGATCGACGAGATCGAGCGCGAGACCAAGCACGACGTCATCGCCTTTCTCACCCATCTGGCCGAGATCGTCGGTCCCGAAGCGCGTTTCGTGCACCAGGGCATGACCTCGTCCGACGTGCTCGACACCTGCCTCAACGTGCAGCTCACCCGCGCCGCCGACCTCTTGATTGCCGATCTCGACCGGGTGCTCGCCGCACTGAAGAAGCGTGCCTTCGAGCACAAGATGACCCCGACCATCGGCCGCTCCCATGGCATTCACGCGGAACCGGTGACGTTCGGCTTGAAACTCGCCTATGCCTACGCGGAATTCACCCGCGCCCGCGCGCGCCTCGTCCTCGCGCGCAAGGAGGTTGCGACCTGCGCCATTTCGGGCGCGGTCGGCACTTTCGCCCAAATCGACCCGCGGGTCGAGGAGCATGTCGCCAAGGCGATGGGGCTGACGCCGGAGCCGATTTCGACGCAGGTGATCCCGCGCGACCGCCATGCGATGTATTTCGCCACGCTCGGTGTGATCGCCTCGTCGGTGGAACGCCTCGCCACCGAAATCCGCCATTTGCAGCGCACCGAGGTGCTGGAAGCCGAAGAGTTCTTCTCCGAGGGCCAGAAGGGTTCTTCGGCGATGCCGCACAAGCGCAATCCGGTGCTGAGCGAAAACCTCACCGGCCTGTCGCGCATGGTGCGGGCCTATGTGACGCCGGCGCTGGAAAACGTCGTGCTGTGGCACGAGCGCGACATCTCGCACTCCTCCGCCGAGCGGATGTTCGGCCCCGACGCCACGGTGACCCTCGATTTTGCGCTGAACCGCCTCGCCGGCCTGGTCGACAAGCTCTTGATCTATCCCGCCAACATGCAGAAGAACCTCGACCGGCTCGGCGGGCTGGTGCATTCGCAGCGGCTTCTGATCGCGCTGACGCAAAAGGGCGCCAGCCGCGAGGACGCCTACAAGCTGGTGCAACGCAACGCCATGCCGGTGTGGCGCGGCGAAGGCGATTTCCAGACGCTGCTGAAGAACGATGCCGACGTGAAGAAATATCTCACCGATGCCGAGATCGCCGAGCAGTTCGATCTCGGCTACCACTTCAAGCACGTCGATACGATTTTCATGCGCGTGTTCGGAGCGAGCTGATTTCGCGGCACCGCTCATGAGCAGCATCATCGCCGTCAGCCTGCGCGCCGGCCATCACTTCAGCAAGACGCCGAGCCTGAGCATCCGGCTGCTGACGGGATTGGGCGTCGCCGGCGACGCCCATCTCGGCGAGACCGTCAAGCATCGCTCGCGGGTGCGCAAGGACCCGACGCAGCCGAACCTGCGCCAGGTGCACCTGATCCACGCCGAACTGTTCGACGAATTACGGGCTAAGGGATTTGATGTCCAACCCGGCGATCTCGGCGAGAACGTCACCACGTCCGGCCTCGATCTGCTGGCGCTGCCGGCCGGCACCCGGCTGCACCTCGGCGCCACCGCGGTGGTCGAGGTCACCGGCCTGCGCAACCCGTGCATCCAGATCGACACGTTCCAGAAAGGCCTGATGGCCGCCACGCTCGACAAGGATGCCAACGGCATTCTGGTCCGCAAGGCCGGCGTCATGAGCATCGTAATCGCCGGTGGCGATGTGCGGCCGGGAGACGCCATCCGTGTCGAACTGCCCGCGACCCCGCATCGCGCGCTGGCGCCGGTGTAGAGAACCCGCTCAGGAATGCGCCGGCTGCGCCACCTTCGGTGCCGAGCGCGTCAGCCGCATCAGCACGAAGGTAACCAGCAGGACCGCGAGATACACCGTGAGCTCCATGGCCGTCGGCTGGTCGGTGTAGCCGATCAGGGTGTGCAGCGCGCGGCCGACGAAGCTCGAATCCGACAACAGCCAGCCGGAATCCCAGACCACGGTGTTGAGCGCGGTGATCCAGTTGGCCTGCTCGAGAAACGCCGTCGCCTGCGCCGCCATGCCCGCCGCCAGCAGCGCGATCAGCACGGTGGTGGTCGTGAACAACGCCCGCATCGGAATCCGCAGCAGGCCGAAATAGGTCAGCAGGCACACCGCGGCACCGAGCGCCAGTCCGGCAAATCCGCCCAATGCCACGCTGCCGGCCGAGCCGCCATCGGTCGCCAGCACGCCGTAGAGAAACAGCACCACTTCGCTGCCCTCGCGCAGCACGGCAACGCCGACCACGACCGCGAGCGCCAGCAGCGGCTTCGAGCCTTCCGCCACCGCCCGCCCCATCGCACGCATCTCGCCGGCCAGCTCGCTGCCGTGACGCGCCATCCAGACATTGTGCCAGGTCAGCATCACCACGGCGACGCCGAGGATCGAGGCGTTGAACAGCTCCTGGCCCATGCCGGCGAACTGTTGCGACAGCGCGCCGGCGAACGCCGCGACCACGCAGGCCGCGGCGACGCCGGCAAGCACGCCGCCGCCGATCCACAGATTGCGGCCGGGCACGGTGCGCGTCACCGCAAGCACGATGCCGATGATCAGACCGGCCTCGAAAACCTCGCGGAAGACGATGATTAGCGCAGCGAGCATGACGCGGCTTACTTCACCACCAGCGCGCCGCGCGCGGTCTTTTCGTTATATTCGTCGAAGAACTCGTAGCGGCCGGGTTTTTGCGGGCGCACGTTGATGACGGCGTCGGTGCTGCCGGCCACCACCTTTTCGACCTTCAGCGTCTTGCTCTCGAATTCCATCGCCTTGGCGTCGAGATTCTTGAACTTGATGACCACGGCCGTGTTGGCGGGCGCGGTGATTTCGGCCGGCGTGAATTTCTTGTCCTTGTAGCTGAGCTCGATCTCGGTGGCCTGCTGGGCCTGTACCACGCCGATCGACAAGGTGGATGCCAGGCAAACGGCGGCAGCGGTGAAAACTGATTTCGAAAGCAGCTTCGCGACGGACATGATCGGTTCTTTCAATGGTTGCGGGACAGGACGGCCGTTTCATACGCTGTTAGCGGCTAAACAGCCGCGAGGCAAAAAGACGCGCGCTGATTAAAGAGATTCTAAGTTGCCGCCGCTCAGGCCGACCGGCCGTCGACCATGCGCCCCACCACGCGATCGCGCCTGACGAAATGGTGGAAAAGCGCCGCCAGAAGGTGAAACGCCACGAGGGCGGTCAGCAGATAGGCCCCGTAAATGTGCCAGTGCTCGTAGAAGTCTGCAGCGGACTTGTCCGTCGAGGTGAACTGTGGAACGCGAAACAATCCGAAAAAACTGGCGTAATCGGGTTTGTGCGCGCCGGAATGCGCCCAACCGAGCAACGCGACCACCAGGGTGACAAGATACAGCGCCCAGTGGTTGATACGCGCCGCAAGCCGCTCCCAGCGCGGGCTGCCGGCGGCCGGCAACGGCACCGGGTTGATGCCGCGCCAGATCAACCTGACCAGCATCAGCAGCAGCACCACATAACCGATGTCGGCGTGGATGGAGCGGTGGAAAAACCGGTCCGGCCGGGCCGCTAGGTGATTCATCCACCAGCCGTAGGCCAGCATGCCGATGATGGTGAGGCCGAGAATCCAGTGCAAGGCGCGCGATACGCTGCCCCAGGCCGTGGTGGTATTGGAAATCATCAGTCGTCCTTTTGCGTCGTCGGCAGGTAAGGCCATGACTTTGCCGTCCGAACAAGCCATCACAGGTGCAAATCCATCGAGAATCTGTTTGGAATCATTCCAGACAGCTCCTGCAATCCGGCTGCGGTATGGGCGCCGCCCGATGAGCAGCCTGCAGGTAACCGGGCCCGCGATCGACGAATGTCTCAGCCGCCGACCATTCTCGTCTTCGATTCCGGCCTTGGCGGCCTCACCGTGTTGCGCGAGATCGTCAAGGCGCGCCCCGACGCGCATTATGTCTACGTCGCCGACGATGCGTATTTTCCTTATGGCCAGTACAGCGAAGAAGTCATCATCGCGCGGGCGGTGCCGCTGATCGGCGAATTGATTGCCGCTCGTGCACCGGATCTCGTGGTGATTGCCTGCAATACCGTCTCGACCCTCGTCATGACACATCTGCGCGCGGCCTATCAGGTGCCGTTCGTCGGCACCGTTCCCGCGATCAAGCCGGCCTGCGCGCGCTCCGTCACCAAGCTCGTCTCGGTGCTTGGCACCAAGGGCACCGTGAAGCGCGAATACACCCACGCCCTGATCCGGGATTTTGCCCAAGGCTGCCAGGTCAACCTGGTGGGCTCGGCCAACCTCGCCGCGCTGGCCGAGGCGGCCTTGAGCGGCGAGGCGATCAGCGACGACGCGATCTGGGCGGAGGTCGCGCCGTGCTTTGTCGGAGACACCGACGACGACAGCGCCCGCACCGACACCGTGGTGCTGGCCTGCACGCATTATCCGCTGCTGGTCGACCGGCTGGCCGCGCTGGCGCCGTGGCCCGTCGACTGGGTCGATCCCGCGCCGGCGATCGCGCGCCGGGTCGCCGGCCTGCTCGGCCAGGACCGCGGCGATGCCGAGGGCGGCGGCGCCGAGATGATCTTCACGTCGGGCCGGCGGCACGCATCGATCGCAACGCTGGTGCCGTTTTTCGGCGGACGAATCCCGGCCTGAACCGTCCATGCCTCGGCTTTCCCTCCCGCTTCGCTGCTGCTAGCCTCGCCCCACACGGAGGAAAAAAGACATGACCAGAAAAGTTCTGCTTGGATTGGCCGTCGCCGCCGTTGCCTGCGCCGGCGTGGCCTTCGCCCAGCAAAGCGGCATCAAGCGTACGCCGCTGCAGAAGGTGGAATTTCCGGACGGGTACTTCACCATCACCGGATTGGCCGAGATTGCGCCGGGCGGCAGCGCCGGGCGCCATACCCATCCGGGCATCGAGACCGGCTATGTGCTGGAAGGCGAAGCCGACCTGATCATCGAGGGCAAGCCGGACCTGCACCTGAAGGCCGGCGAATCCTATTCGATCCCAGCCGGCGCGGTGCATGACGCCAAGGTTCACGGTGACAAGCCGCTCAAGATCCTCGGCATCTACATCGTCGACAAGACCAAGCCGCTGGCCACACCGGCGCCATAAGGCAAAGCACGGATCCGTATGACGACGACAGCCGCGCCCCTCAACCGCTTGCGCCAGCTGTGGCGGGAGGGGCGCCCGACATTCGGCGCCATCGCCACGATCCCCAGCATCCAGACGGTGCAGATCATGGCGCGCTCCGGCCTCGACTGGATCATCGTCGACCTCGAGCACGGCCCGATCGATCTCGGCACGGCGCACGCCATGATCGTCGCCACATCCGGCACGCCGTGCGTGCCGCTGGCGCGGATCGCCGCCAACGAGCCGTGGCTCGCCAAGGCGCCGATGGATATCGGCGCGCTCGGCATCAACTTTCCGATGATCTGCAACGCCACGGATGCCGACAAGGCGGTGCGGAGCGTGCGCTATCCGCCGCGCGGCGACCGGCTGTGGGGACCGTTCCACGCGCCGTTCCGCTGGGGCGTCTCGATGCCCGACTACATGGCGACGGCGGACGACGACATGATCTGCATGATCACAATCGAGCACGTCGAAGCGGTCGAGCGCATCGATGAGATCATGGCCACGCCCGGCATCGACATCGCGGTGATCGGCCCCGGTGACCTTGCCACCAGCATCAACAAGCGCGGCCGTCTCGACGATCCCGAAGTCCAGGCCCTGATGGCGCGCGCCGAGGCCGGCATCCTCAACAGCGGCGTGCCGATCGGTGGCGTCGCGCGCACCGCCGAGCAGGCCAACCAGATGATCGACCGCGGCTATGTCGCGCTGGCACTCGGCTTCGACTGGTCGCTGTTCCAACGCGGCATCGCCGCCAGTTTCGACGGCATCAAGCTCTGACGCTTTCAACTGCCGATCCCGGCGTACCGCCCGTGAAACCGACGATGACCCACTTTTTCTACATGGACAAAGCCGATCCCTCCAAGGTGAGCCGGTGGGTCGGATCGGTGGGACCGATTGCATTTTAGGCGGCGTGCGACCCGCCAGGGCCGAACCAACGGCTGTCACGCCCGTTGGTTCGTGCTAGATCAGTGCCGGTCGGCGCGGTTCCTGGCGGCGACATTTGGCATGGAGATCGAAGCCGAAAGATGCGCGGGAGGTTCCGAAGAGTATCGCTGCCGCGCCGTCTGATCCTCGATCTGATGCACGCCGCAATGCGCGTGCCGTTTGTATCGCTGACGCGAACCCTGTCGATTCGACCGTTGGCGGAGGCTCGGGGGGCGATGGCGGAGCGCCCCGGCTGGGCGGCGATCTTCGCCAAGGCCTTCAGCCTGGTGGCGCGCGAAGAGCCGGTTTTGCGCACCCTTTTCATCAAGTACCCGTGGCCGCACTTCTACGAGCTGCCGCGCAGTGTCGGCATGATCGCCATCGCCCGCAAGGAGGGCAGCGAAGACTGCGTGTTGCCGCAGCGCCTGAGGGCGCCTGACGAGATGCCGCTGGCCGAGGTCGATGCCCTGATCCGGCATGCAAAAAACGCCGATATCCACGAGGTGCCGGCGTTCCGGAGAATCCTGCGCGTGAGGCGGCTACCCTTGCCGCTGCGCCGCCTGCTCTGGACCATCGGACTGAACAGCGGTCGGCAACGGGCCAACTTTTTCGGCAGTTTCGGCATCACCTCGGTGGCGGCGTTCGGGCCCGGCGAACTGCACGCGATCAGTCCAGGCCCGTACATCGTCAGCTATGGAGCGCTTCGTCCGGACCATACCATCGACGTGGTCATCCGATGGGATCACCGGGTTACCGACGCCGCCCTCATCGCAGCCACGCTGACCCGCCTCGAGCAGGTGCTGAATACCGAAATCGCCGCCGAATTGCTGGCAGACGGCGCCGCGTCGGTCGCCAAACCGGTCCGGGCGGCCGTGAACTGAGTTTTGGGGTCCTTGGGGCCCCAAAACCGGCAAAATACGGCGATTTTGCACCGCCAGACCGGGCGTCGCGTTTGACAGGAAGCCGGTTTCTGCCTAGAACCCACCTGCTCGCGGGCCGGTTTCGGCCCGCGTTGCGTTTCGCGACCCGTGGTCCTCCCCTCTGCTTGAGGATGGGCCTGTCGGCACCGGGGTCTTCCCGGCGCACAGGAGGGCGCGTTTCCTCAACTCTCAAACCTTAAAAGAGGACGCGATGACCAAGCGCAGTGAGGCGAAGTTCAAGATCGATCGCCGTATGGGCCAAAATATCTGGGGCCGCCCGAAGAGCCCCGTCAACCGCCGCGAATACGGCCCCGGCCAGCACGGCCAGCGCCGCAAGGGCAAGCTCTCCGACTTCGGCGTGCAGTTGCGCGCCAAGCAGAAGCTGAAGGGCTATTACGCCAACATTTCCGAGCGCCAGTTCCACGGCATCTATGTCGAAGCCGGCCGGATGAAGGGCGACACCGGTGAAAACCTGATCGGCCTGCTCGAGAGCCGTCTCGACACCGTGGTGTACCGCGCCAAGTTCGTCGCCACCATGTTCGCCGCCCGCCAGTTCATCAACCACGGCCACGTCAAGGTGAACGGCCGCCGCGTCAACATCTCCAGCTACAAGCTGAAGATCGGCGACGTGGTCGAGGTCAAGGAATCCTCCAAGCAGCTCACCGTGGTTCTCGAGGCCAGCCAGCTTGCCGAACGCGACGTGCCCGATTACGTCGAGACTGATCACGGCAAGATGACCGCAAAGTTCCTCCGGGTCCCGCATCTGACGGACGTTCCGTTCGCGGTTCAGATGGAGCCGCATCTGATCGTCGAATTCTATTCGCGCTGATCTGTTGTAGACCGCAAGACGATTTCAAAGGCCCCGGTTTTTCCGGGGCCTTTTTCGTGCAAGACTGCTTTCTCAGATCCCACGAGATGTTCCGATGACCTACACGCCCCCGCCCCGCGATCCGAAGCAAGCGCCGATCCGCATCAACCTGTTGTCGGACACCCAGACCCGCCCGACGCCGGCGATGCGCGAGGCAATGGCGCGCGCCGAGGTCGGCGATGAACAGATCGGTGACGATCCGACCGTCAACTTGTTGTGCGAACGCACCGCCGCCCTGCTCGGCAAGGAGGCTGCGGTGTTCCTGCCCTCAGGCACCATGTGCAACGTCGCGGCGACGCTGGTGCATTGCCGGCCCGGCGATGAAATCCTGGCGCACGAGACCGCGCATCTGATCGCCCGCGAAGGTGGCGCTCACGCCGCGCTCGGCGGCTTCCAGGTGACGCGGCTCGGCGGCGCCGACGGGCAATTCACACCCGAGACGTTTCGGGACGCGCTGCACCCGCGCACCCGCTACGAACCGCCGCAGACCGTCGTCAGCGTCGAGCAGACCGCCAATATCGGCGGCGGCACCATCTGGAAGAAAAAGGATCTGGACAGCATCGTCGAGATCGCCAGATCGAACGGTCTCGCCGCCCATATGGACGGCGCGCGGCTTTTGAACGCCACCGTCGCTACCGGGATCGCCGCCCACGACATGGCTGCTGGATGGGATTCGGCCTGGATCGACTTCTCAAAGGGCCTCGGCGCGCCGGTCGGTGCTGTCATCGCCGGCTCGGCCGCCTTCATCGACGAGGTCTGGCGCTGGAAGCAGCGCCTCGGCGGTTCGATGCGCCAGGCCGGCATCTGCGCGGCGGCCTGCGTCCATGCGCTCGATCATCACGTCGAGCGGCTGGCCGACGATCACGCCAATGCCCGGGCGCTGGCGGGCGGGCTGTCGCAAATTGCCGGCATTGAGGTGCAGCAGCCGGAGACCAATCTGGTGTTCTTCAATCCGGCCGGTGCCGGGGTGAAGGGCGATGCCATGGTCGCCGCGTTAAGGCAGCGCGGCGTGCTGCTCGCGACCATGGATGGGCGGATCCGGGCCTGCACCCATCTCGACGTCAGCGCCGCCATGATCGAGGAAACACTCGGACTGGTGCGGGATATCGTGCGGGCGGCGTGACGCGGCAACCTCAATACCCGAACGCGGCGTACACCAGCTTGCGCAATTCCCACTGGATCCGGCCGCGCTGCGATGGCGTCTGCGCCATGAACACCACGAACATATCGTCCTTGGGATCGATCCAGAAGAATGTCCCGGCGACGCCATCCCAGCGGTATTCACCGATCGGACCGGGCTCACTGCCGAGCAATCTGGTCCGAACCGCAAAGCCAAGGCCGAAGCCGCTGGCATCTCCCGGAAAGTAATAACGGTCCCGGGCAATTCCACTTTGCGGACCGAGATGGTCCGTCGTCATCCGGGTGACGGTTTCGGCGCTGAGGTAGCGCCGGCCCTGGAACGTGCCGCCGTTCAGCAACATTTGCGCGAACCTGGCATAGTCGGAGATGGTGCCGACCATCCCCGCGCCGCCGGATTCGGAATGGCGAGCCTGCCGCGGGTCCCGGATCGTCACCACAGGCGGGATGTTGCGATCGCCCGGCATGGTTTCGGCGATCAGCGATTGCTTTGCGGCGTCGGTGACGTGGAACGCGGTATCGGTCATTCCCAGCGGATCCAGCAACCGCTCGCGCTCGAACTGGAGCAGCGATTTCCCCGACACAACTTCGATCACCCGGCCGAGGATGTCGGTGGAATGGCCATAATCCCACAGCGTTCCGGGCTGTTCGGCGAGCGGCAAATGCGCGATGCGGTCGGCCAGCTCGGCGTTGTCCAGGTCGCCGCTGAACAGGTCGGTCGCCGCGTAGCGCATCCGCGCCGGATCGTCACCATAGATCCCGTAGGTAATGCCCGAAGTATGCAGCAGCAGATCCCTGATGGTGATCGATCGCCGCAGCGGTTCGAGCGACAGCGTCGGATGGCCGGCCTCGTCGGATCTGTCGACGCCGACCTTGGTCGCCGCGAAAGCGGGGATAAACTTCTCGAGCGGATCATCGAGTGACAGCTTGCCGTCTTCGACCAGCATCATGATCAGCACGCTGGTGATCGGCTTCGACATCGAATACAGCCGAAAGATGGTGTTCTCGGTCATCGGCTGCTGGCTGGCGACGTCGCGGACGCCGAACGACTCCGAATAGATCGGCACGCCATGCTGCTGGATCAACATGATCGCGCCCGGAATCTTGCCGGTCGCGATTTCGTTGCGCAGGTAGTCGCCGACCCGCGCGAATTTCGAACTGGACGCAGGACTTTCGAGATGAAGCGGGGCTTCGGCAAGCGTCGCGTCGGACGCGAACAGAAACGCGAGCACCGCCGCGACGAAGCACCAGTGCGACGCGTCAGTTCTCCAGCGATTCATAGATCAGCTTCTTGACTTCACGCTGGATCCGCTGCCGTTCCGACGGCGTCTGCTGCAGCAGGACGAAAAACATGTCCTGCTTCGGATCGATGACGAAATAGCAGCCGCTGGCGCCATCCCATTTCAGCTCGCCGAGCGAGCCCGGCGGCGGCGGCTTGGCGTTGCCCGGATCGGTGCGAACGGCCAGACCCAGGCCGAAGCCAAAGCCGTCGCCAGGGAAATAGAAGTAATCCCGCGCGACGCCCGAACCCGGACCAATGTGATCCGATGTCATTTCCTTGAAACGCCCGGCGCTCAGATAACGCTTGCCATCGAGCGTGCCGCCACCGAGCAGCATCTGCAGAAACGGTGTCAGGTCGGCCAGGGTGGAGACCATGCCGCCGCCGCCGGATTGCCGCTTCATCGCCGTCTGGGGATCGCTTTCATAACCAACCCTGAAATTGCTGTCATTGGGCATCGGGCGGGCGATCTGAATGAATTTCTTCGGATCGCTGACGTAGAACGCGGTGTCGACCATCCCGAGCGGATCGAGCAATTTCGGCTTTTCGAACTGCAGCAGCGATTGCCCTGACGCCACTTCGATGACGCGGCCCAAGACGTCGGTGGAGTGGCCGTAGTCCCACAGCGTGCCCGGCTGCTCGGCGAGCGGAAGCTGGGCGATGCGCTCGGCGAATTCGGCGTTGTCGGGGTCGCCCGCGTAGATGCTGTGTTCCTGGTAGGTCTTGCGGACCAGGCTGGATCCATAAAATCCGTAAGTGATGCCGGAGGTATGCTGCATCAAATCCCTGATCGTGATCGGGCGGTCGAGAGGCACCAGTTCGAGGGCGCTGTTGCCGTTGTCGAGCTTCTTTTCCACACCGACCTTCACGCCGGCGAACGATGGAATGTACTTCGATAGCGGATCGTCCAGCGAGAGCCTGCCTTCGTCGATCAGCATCATTGCCGCGAAGCTGGTGATCGCCTTGCTCATGGAGTGCAGGCGGAAGATCGTCTGAGGCGTGATCGGCAGTCCGGTCGCCACATCGCGCACGCCGAAGCTCTCGGAATAGACCGGCTCGCCGTGCTGCTGGATCAGCACCATCGCGCCGGGAATTTTGCCGTTGGCGATCTCATTGCGGAGGAACTCACCGAGTCGCGCCAGCTTCGCTTGCGAAAAATGAGCGCCGGCGGGGATATCGAAGGTGCCTTCGGCCTGCGCGGCGTGCAGGCAACCTGACACCATCAGCAAAATGCCGCACACCAACGATCGCACGGCGCGCTTTGATATCATTGCAGCAACATCCTCCAGCGGTCCCCGGATGAGTGTAGCGCCCGGTTCATCTCACACAAGGGGGGCCGAGGCAGCCAGGGCCTCGGCGTGGAGGCGGGCGCTGTCAACCGAGAAGCAGCAGAAGACGACGCTGCGAATCCCGACCGCCACCGGCAGCGCCTCGATCGTCGTCGTTACCGCGATCCGCGCGGCACGATCGGCCGGAAAGCGATAAACGCCGGTGGAGATCGCGGGGAAAGCAATCGATAGCAGACCATAGTTTTGACAGAGCGCGATCGCCCGGCGATAGCATGAAGCGAGCGCCAGATCCTCACCGGCATTGCCGCCGCGCCAGACCGGACCGACGGCATGGATGACATGACGCGCCGGCAGATCGTACCCTCCGGTGATCTTGGCGTCACCGGTCGCACAGCCGTTCAAGCCACGGCATTCGGTGAGAAGTTGCGGACCGGCGGCGCGATGGATCGCCCCATCGACGCCCCCACCGCCAAGGAGCGAGGTATTTGCCGCGTTGACGATGGCGTCAACGCTCAAGGTCGTGATGTCGGCAACAATGACGTCGAACCGCGCAGCACCAATCTGACGCGTACCATGCGAAAG
>Ga0209758_1001990_pt1 | contig 22036 bp, 23 predicted proteins | sample AraplaMF_Col_mMF_FD_184258 | JGI IMG/M metagenome (GOLD analysis project Ga0209758, IMG submission 184258) | Arabidopsis root microbial communities from the University of North Carolina, USA - plate scrape MF_Col_mMF (SPAdes) (version 2) | ecosystem: Host-associated > Plants > Roots > Endosphere...
ACACTGGAAGCCGTCGCGGCCCGGAAGGCGACATCGACAATACCGATTGTCTGTCCCGCGCTGGCCGATGCGGTCCATCTCGGCTTGATTGCCAGCGAAGCTCGCCCGGGAGGAAATGTCACGGGCATCGAGCCCTACATCGCGGGTCTGCCGACCAAGCAAATTGAACTCGCGCGAGAGATCGCGCCGAAGTCGCGGCGCATCGGACTGCTGACCGACATGAACGATCCCAAAAGTCCGCCTCAGGTCAGGGATTTGAGAGCAGCGTGCGAGGCTTTGAGCCTCAGCGTGGTCGAAGCGAGTGCCGGCACGGCGAAGGACATTCCGAATGCGGTCGCGGCGCTGGCGAACGAAGCGGTCGATGTCGCCGTCGTTCTCCAGACCAACCTGCTGCTCAACATGAGCGAGCAGATCGGCGCCATCGCTCTCGAAAAGCGGCTGCCGACCGTCTTCGGATATCGCGAGCACGTCATGCACGGCGGCCTTGTCAGCTATGGCGTTGACCTACGCTGGTGCTATCGTCGTGCCGGCTATTTCGTGGACAAGATCCTGAGGGGCGCGCGCCCGGGCGATCTTCCCATCGAATTTCCCAGCAGGCTGTGGCTGGCCGTCAACCTCAAGACGGCAAAGGCTCTCGACCTGACTGTACCGGCAGCGCTTCTGGCCCGCACCGACGAAGTGATCGAGTGAGGACGGCTGACCTCCGATCCGGGTGACTGCGAGACTGCGGCCGCGGGTTCGTTATCGCAGCTTGCCGAGCCACAGCGCGGTGAGCGTCGCGCGATTGCTGACGCCGAACTTGGCGTAGATCGACTTGACGTGGAAATGCGTGGTGTTCGGACTTTGGTCGAGCTTCTGCGCGATCTGCTTTTCCGTGTGCCCGTCGAGCAATGCGAGCAACACCTTGCGTTCGGCAGGCGTCAGGGACGCATTGGCGATGAGCAGGCCGTGGCTGAGCAATTGTTGCCGCTGAAACCATCTCAACCCGCGCATCGTGAAGCCGAGAAGCTGGGCGTCCTGTGCCGAGAAGCGGGGTGCCTGCGTATCGCGAAATACGAACAGGCGAACCCTCACGTCGTCATTGAGCGCGATGCGCACGGAAATGCTGTCGGCGAAGCCGACGTCCAGATAGTGCCGCCGATAGTGCTCGCCCTCGAACCATGCCGGCGGCAGCGCTTCGAACAGCAGGCGGACGCGGAACGGCTCGTCTCCCGCCATGGAGAGTATCTGGGACAGGTCGACATTGTCGGACCAGAGCTTGTCGTATTGCTTCTGCACGGACGCGGCCACGGCCGGTATCGGGTCCAGCACCCGGACGAGGCGCGGACGCCAGCCGAGCAAGGGATCGGCTCGCTTCGGCGAGGGCAATCGCACCAGCACGCCCCATAGCGCATTGCGTGCCGACAACATTGTGCACAGTGCGGACAGCAGGTGCGTCAGCGCGGCGTCGCCGTCACCGACCGAGAAGTCTGCGAGTTGATCCCAGAGTGCGTAGATTTCTTGATTGTGCGGATTGGTGGGATCCGTGGAGACGTGCATGTCAGTTCATTCTCGAAGCATGTGCAGGTCGTTGACCTGCGCGAACATTCATAAGCGACGGCAGGCCACCTTTCTAGGTAGTTCTCAGACGTTTCGCGCGACGCCATAGTCAACCTGGGTGCTGGGGGGATTGGTCCTCTCACCTTAGCGATATTGAGAAAGATCAACGATGCGCACAGCAATGGGCGCGCGCCGGCTCGCTATGCCCGGCGGCGTGAATAGGCGATGGTTTCCCGGCTTTTTCATCACGCTTCCATGCGCCGCTTTGATCTTGCTCGCCGCCTTTGCGCTGCTGCAACCGAGCGAGGTGTCGATCCGCCCCACCGGTCCGATGCCGGGCGTCAACGTTCCCTGACCGCACCGTTCGTCAGCACATCTCGTTCGCTTCGACGTTTGAATTGCATCGGACATCTCATGATCAAGAGCGCCGCCGATCAGGCATTCCTGCTCATCGCAATTTCAGGCTGCCTTGGAGCGTGCTTCGTCCGGGCCTTTTGGGAGATCGAAGCAGCTCGCAGTCATCGGCGGCAGGCACGCGAGCTCGTGCGAGACGCGCGTCGTTCGATGGTAGGCCGGTAGTCCGCTGGAAGCCGTCATGCGCGCACGCGTCACGGCCATCATCGCAAATGCTTTCATACGGGCGTTTCCCGCGTCGTCGCTGCGGGCAGATATCCTCAAGCAGATCGCGCTGCTGTGCGGAGCTATCGTGTTCGTGTGGCTGTTGTCGCTGACATCAGGATTGGATCTCAGCGCCGGGTTGTTCTAGCCGACAGGGATTCCGCATCGCGGGCGCCAGGGGCGGCGCGATCGCGGCGGACGGGGAGTTCGTCGCCGAATAGGCGCGACGGGCGATAAGGATGTCGCATTTTGGTAACAGCCAGCTTCGGTAAAGCATCAGCGTGGCCGCCTCGCCTTGGACAGCGGGCAATATGGGAGTAGCCTTCTTTCGGGAACCCTGCCGGGGAGTTGGGGGCAATGAAAGCTTTGCAGGCTGCCTGCATCGTGGGTGTCATTGCATTCACGGGGATGCTTCATGAGGCCGGCGGAAGCACGCCAGGGGCGAGCGTGCCCGGTGCAACGAGGGCCGTGAGCGCCGGGACGTCCGGTGGGCCTTCGTCCTCCGCCGCCCTATCGGCGATATCTGCCGGACTTGAATCGCCGCCTGGAGCAACGCGCGGCTCGGCGTCCGGGGAGGCTTCTGGTCTGTCATTGATGGCCCAAGCCAGGATCGATGGCGATTCCAGCGCGACGAAATCGGAAGCATTGGACCGCCGTGAGACCGCGCAGCCGGTGCCGGCAATGCCCTATGCCTTCGATGATGCGTCCAGCCCCGCACCGGCGAGCCAGAATTTCCAGCATCTCATCTATTACGTGTGGTCCGAATATCCGCCCGCCGAAAAGCCGGCGGAAATCGTCTTGAAGTCCCTCAAGGACACTGTGGTTGGAACGCCGATCGAGGAGATCAAGCGCGCGTCCGACGCTTTCGGTCTCGATTTCAATTTCATGAAGGCGGTTGCGAAGATCGAATCCGGCTTCGATCCCAAGCAACGTACCGGGTCCTATATCGGCCTGTTCCAGCTGAGTGAATATGAGTTCAGCAAGTTCGGCTCGGGGCAGATCCGCAGTCCGCGCGACAATGCCGTTGCGGCAGCTTACAAAGTCATTACCGAAGGTGTGCTGTTCGAATGGGTGACGCACCAGAAGCCGACCCTGAGCGATCTCTATTTGATCCATCAACAGGGCTGGGAAGGCGCCGCCGAGCACATCAGCCAACCCGATCGCATCGCCTGGAAATCCATGTGCGCCACCGGCGAGGGCAAGGAAAAAGGCGAGAAATGGTGCAAGCGGGCGATCTGGCGGAATACCCTTCCGGCCGTCAAGCAGGCGTGGAAATCGGTCGATAGACTGACATCCGGCGCGTTCGTCGGAATGTGGCGCGCACGGGTTGCTGAACTCTATTCGAAATATATGGCCACGGCTGCCGCCGAAGGGGCGAAGCAATAGCCTTCCGGTGAGCGTCGGCTCCAGGCCGGCTGCTCGCACCCGCCGGGTGGTCGACCAGACCGCATCCCCATGCACGGGCGGAACCTTCGCGTCCATCAGAGCTTTGTCTTGCGCAAGAGGGGTGCGATGGATCACGAAGCAATCGCAAAGCGGTATCGAGACCAGGCCGAAGAGTTTCGAGCCAAGTCGGAGCTGATGGCCGACGAAGCGACCCGCAGCCAGTACGCGAAGATTGCCGACTCCTACGATGGTTTGGCCGAGAACGAGGAGAGGCTCGTTCAGGCAAAGCGGCCCTGACCGGAATCGGCGCCGACCGACCAAGAATGTTGAGGTCGAGATCCCTGCAGTGATGGCGACCCTGTTGGATGACACGATGCGCGTTAAGCGACTCGAAGGCCTTCGCCGACGTCGCAAGCTGAACTGAATTTCAAAGCGCGTCGGAACCTTTTCGTCTAGTTCAGGTTGAATATGTGGAGATTTGCCATCGGCGGGGCGATCCCGGTCACGACGTGTCGTGCTTTGGCGCGCGCCTTGGAGTGATCAAACCTGCAATCGGCTGGGGTTCATCCGGGGGACGTCATGCAACGCCCCACCCTGCGGCCGCGCTTGTTCGCGCCGGCCATGGCCCTCATCGCGTCGATACTCGCATCGACGATGTCTCCTTCATCTGGCCAACAGGCGACCGTCAATAGGCATGACCTATTGCGGCCACAGGCCGGCGAATCCGCCAATTCGCCGTTCACGTTCACCATCAACGAGGTGCTTGCGGCGCGCGACCGCGAGCGCAGCCTCCACGTCGATGCCGTCAGTCAGACGCCGTCCGCTTCTGCGCAGGTCGCGACAGAGGGACGACCCGTCACGTCCGGATCAGGGGATGCTGGTCGCGAGCCGTTCGGTGCCCTCTCATCGCGGATTCCCGATGGCTTGCTGTCGCGCAGGTGGCGCGCCCTCGAAGCCGGCATCGACGATGATCGCGCCGTCCTCCAGCGCTGCCGCGCCGACCCATCAAGATGTCCAGCGAATGCCGCGCAATTCCTGCGACTCGTCCACGCCGTCACATCGAAGTCCGGCCGCGAACGGCTTGAAGAGGCCAATCATGGCGTCAATCTCGCCATCCGTTACGTCCGGGACATTGTCCAGTACGGTGAAGTAGATCGATGGACGCCGCCGCTTGCGACCTTCGCAACCACCAAGGGCGATTGCGAGGATTACGCCATTGCAAAATATGTTGCCCTTCTCGAAGCGGGCGCCGCGCCTGATGAGCTGGCAATCATATTGGGCCGCGACCGCGACGCCGGCCTGGATCACGCCGTCCTGGCAGCCTTCATCGAGGGCCAATGGTACCTGCTGGATAATCGGCACGCGGGACTGATAAGCGCTTCGGCCGCGGTCAACTTCCTGCCGCTGATTTCATTGAACTCGGACGGTGTTCACTCACTATCTGCGTTCCCGGGGACGCTTACCCCAGCCGTCCGCTGAGATTGGGCGCTGCCGGGTGGCGCTTGCCGGCGGCTGAAGACCACGATGAGCATCGACGGCCTGCTGATCGGCTTTGCTCGTGACGGTATGGCTTGGGCGAGCCAAGAGAGCAGTACACTCGGAGCGTCTCGGCTCGGAACTTTGCCGTCCCCTCGTCGTTCCCGGTCAGCGGGTGCGAACGTAGGTAGAAGCCATGAAGTGGATGCTGGTAGTCCTGGTCGGAGGCGTCTCGCCCGTCAACACCGATCTGGTGTTCGATAAGTTCAGCGAGTGTCTTGCCGCTGAACAGCAGATGCGACAGCACTATGCCGACGCTTTCGACGCATGGGATCGTATGGCCGCGGCAGGGATCGACAGGCGCAGGGACTACAAGAAGGCTCGTGAAATTGAAGCCAAGCGGTTGTTGAGCAATGTGGGAACGTGTGTCCCACATGGTGGCGGCGACCAGCAGCCGGTCACTACTCAGCAGCAGCAATCTCCTGCTCCGTCATCGCAGCAGCCCTCCGCAACACCGTCGCCGCAACCAACGCCGCGAACCTAGCCGCAGCGGTGGCAGGATGCGCCGCATTGCCGCTTCGCAGCTCGCAGGCGGAGTGGACAGCAAGATGTCCGCCCTGAGTTTGCGTGGAATATGCCTGGCGGCGTGTTCTGATCTTGGCCTTCGACATCCGGCGATGTCCGCTATTGCGCTGCTACCGCAGAGCAGCGGACATCGGGAGTTCGAGAGCGGAATGCTTCGGCAAGGATGCGGCCCGAGGAGCTTACTCGTCGTCCTCGTCCTCGTCTTCATCCTCGTCTTCGTCCTCTTCCTCTTCCACGCGCGCGAGCGTGGCGAGCGGCAGCGTCTCGCGGAACAGGTCGCCTTCCATGCCCATCCAGACGCAGAGCACCTCGTCCTCCTTGATCTCCGCGACGGTCAGCGGCTGCCCGCCGGATTTCAGCATCACGACATCGCCGGCTTTCAATTCCATGGATTGTCCTTTCGGTTGATCGACGCGGCGCAGACGCTAGCAGGCGGTCATGACACGCGGAAAACGGACGGCGGAAAGCCGATCGCGCACGACCGCAGGAAGGCCGCCGGAAGTGCCCGCCCTGCAGTTACGCCCGGCGATGCAGGGCATCATCCGTTGGCGGGCTTGCCATAAGGGTTTGATATCCCGCCGCAGCACGCGACCTCATCCTGAGGAGCCCGCGTCAGCGGGCGTCTCGAAGGATGGAAGCAGGCGAGGGCCGCTCACAAAATGGCCGCTCGCAAGCCCGGCGAGAATGGCATTATGCCCCTGTTTTGCCCGACGGCGCAAACGGGCTTCGTAAAATCCGTAACCCCTTGATGTTGCAGCAGCGCTCTACTGTGCATGGGGTTGTTTTCGAAGTTTTGCTTTAGACCGGCCCGGGCACGAGCTCGGTCAGCGAGCGGATGATGCGGTCGGGCCTGACGGTCGAGCCCTCGGGCAGGCCGTCGCCATGGACGTCGATCCAGATCGCGTAGATGCCGAGGCGCTGCGGCGTCACGACCTCCCATTCCAGATTGTCGCCGATCATCCAGGTATCTTCGGCGGTGACGCCGAGCGCCTCCATGGCGTGCAGATAGGCGCGCTCCTCGGGCTTGCCGAAGCCGTGCTCGCCCTCGATCTGGATGTGATCGAAGCGATGGGTCAGCTCGAAGCGTTCGACCTTGGCGCGCTGCATGTCGGCGGCGCCGTTGGTGACCAGCGCGAGCTTGACGCCGTGCGCCTTGAAGGCATCGATCGCATCGTGCGCGCCGGGGAAAACGAAGATCGCTTCCTCGCGGTAGGTGGTGAAGCGGTCGGCGAGCCGGTTGGCGAGGTCGTCGGGCAGGGCGCGATGGCCCTCGGCGGCGAGCGTGGCAAAACCGCCGCGCACCGTGAGCCGCCGCGCCTCGCCAAGCTTCATTCTCCACTCCGCTCCCGCGGTCGACCAGAACTGCCGCGCATAGGCGAGCACTGTGGTCGCGACCTGTGCCGGGGGCAACGGCGCGAGCTCCTCGGCGAATTCTTCCGCGATCGTGTTCCAGGCGATCTCCGGCCGGCCATAGGCCGACAGGATGGTGTCGTCCATGTCGATCAGCATGGCGCGCGGCAGTTGCTTGATTGCGCTCATGGCCATTTCACCTCCGGCGGCAGCGACGACAGGATGGAGTCCACATTGCCGCCGGTCTTGAGCCCGAAGATGGTGCCGCGGTCGTAGAGCAGGTTGAACTCGACATAGCGCCCGCGCCGGATCAGTTGCTCCTCGCGGTCGGCGTCCGTCCAGGCGCTGGCGAAATTGCGCCGGACGATGTCGGGATAGATCTTCAGGAAGGCGCGGCCGACATCCTTGGTGAAGGCGAGGTCGGCGTCCCAGTCGCCGCTGTCGTGCCAGTCGTAGAAGATGCCGCCGATCCCGCGCGCCTCCTTGCGGTGCGGCAGATAGAAATACTCGTCGCACCATTTCCTGTACTTGTCGTAGTCGGCAATGCCGTTCGGCTGGTCGCAGGCGCCCGCCATCGCGGCGTGGAAGGCGATGCTGTCGGCATCCTCCTGCGTGCGCCGGCGGTCGAGCACCGGCGTGAGGTCGGCGCCGCCGCCGAACCAGGCTTTTGTCGTCACGACGAAGCGCGTGTTCATGTGCACGGCCGGCACGTGCGGATTGCGCAGATGCGCGATCAGCGAGATGCCGGAGGCCCAGAACCGCGGGTCTTCCGCCGCGCCGGGGATCTGCGCGCGAAACTCGGGCGCGAACTCGCCGTGCACGGTCGAGCAGTGCACGCCGACCTTCTCGAACAGGCGGCCGGACATCATCGACATCACGCCGCCGCCGCCCGCCGCGCCCGTGTGGTCGGTCCGCTGCCAGGGCGTGCGTTTGAAGCGGCCGGCTTCGAGGGGATAGAGGCCTTGCGGTGCCTCGTCCTCCAGACGCTCGAAGCTCGCGCAGATGTCGTCGCGCAAGGTTTCGAACCAGGCGCGGGCGCGGGACTTGCGGTCTTCGATCGTCGAGGCGTCCATCTGCATTCCAGTGCTCTCGTAGGGTGGGTAAAGGCGCCCTTGCGCCGTGCCCACCATTCTTCATCGTCGCGCTCGATGGTGGGCACGCTGCGCTTTGCCCACCCTACGAGACCGCGATCGTAGCTACCCCTGCGGACCGTAATAGGTGCAGCTCTCGTTGCAACTGTCGCGGTGGATGCTGACGCGGGTCAGCTTGCCGATATGCGCCAGGCGCTCCCAGACGAAGCGCGACAGGTTTTCCAGGGTCGGCTTGCCCAGCGCCTCGATCTTGTTGAGAAACTTGTGGTCGAGCGTCAGGCGCACGTCCTCGATGGCGCGCTGGAGCAGGCCGAGATCGACCACCATGCCGGTCTCAGGATCGGGCGTGCCGCGCACCGTCACCTCGGCGCGGAAGGAGTGGCCGTGGATCTCTTCACTGCCGGCACCAAACGTCGTCCCCGACAGCGAATGCGCCGCCTCGAAGCGGAACGATTTCGTCAATTCCCACATCTGTTCGAAAACCCGATCCTATCTGATGCCGAGCGATTTATGCGTCTGCACGCTGAGCCGCCATTGCGGATGCTGCAGGCAATAGTCGATCGCCCGCGCGGTGTTCTCGGCGACCTCGGGGCCGTCCATCGGCTGCAGCGAGAAGCGCTCGAAGGGAAGGCCTTCGAACGTCTCGGGCGCTGCGAGGGCCTGCGGATAGACCAGCTTCAGCTCGTGGCCGCGGCGCAGCACCAGCTCGCTGCCGCCCTTGGGGCTGACGCAGATCCAGTCGAGCCCGTCGGGCGCCGCGATCGTGCCGTTGGTCTCGACCCCGATCTCGAAGCCCCGCGCATGCAGCGCCTCGATCAGGGCCGCGTCGACCTGGAGCAGCGGCTCGCCGCCGGTGAGCACGACGTAGCGGTTGGCGGTGGAGGCGGTCCATTGCGCGGCAATGGTGTCGGCGAGTTCCGCAGCCGACGCATAGCGGCCGCCGAGCGTGCCGTCGGTGCCGACGAAATCCGTGTCGCAGAACTTGCAGGTCGCGTCCTGACGGTCGGCCTCGCGGCCGCTCCAGAGGTTGCAGCCGGCAAAGCGGCAGAACACCGAGGCGCGTCCCGCATGGGCGCCTTCGCCTTGCAGGGTCAGGAAGATTTCCTTGACCGCGTAACTCAATTCTCTCTCCTCAAACTATCGGGCTTGCCGGGTTCCGGATCTGCCGCAGCGCCTCGCCTGCGGCCATCGCCGCGCTCATGGCGACATTGAGCGACCGCAGCCCCGCATTGATCGGGATCACCAGCCGCGCATCGGCGGCCTCGACCACAGCGTCGGTGACGCCGGCGCTCTCGCGTCCGAATAGCAGGATGTCCGACGTCTGGTAATGAAAATCGCGGTAATCGGTGGCGCCCCTGGTGGTGAACAGCAGCAGCCGGTAGCCCTGTGCCGCGCGCCATTCCTCGAAGGTCGTCCAGGAGACGTGGCGGGTAATGCTGACATGGTCGAGATAATCCATTCCCGCCCGGCGGAAATGGCGGTCGGAGACCGGGAACCCTGCCGGCTCGATGATGTGGGCAGCCAGCCCCAAGCAGGCGCAGAGCCTGAGAATCGTGCCGGTGTTCTGGGGGATGTCGGGCTGGAAAAGTGCGATCTGCATGGGCATTGGTTGGGTGGTTGAGGGCCGGAAATGTCTCAATAAAACATCGCAGGCCCGGGAATTCGTGCATTGCACGCTTCCCCGCCGTTAGCGGGCTTGCGCTCGCCCGGCAAGGGTGCCAATAGAACGATTCTGGACTGCTGTTTTCGCCCTATTCTGGTGGGGACAAGCGAAGTTCTGCCGCCGCGGGGGGCCGCGGGCGCCGGCAGCTCTGTTCCGGGGACCTTTGGGGGGCTCCTGGAGCGGTTCCACCGGCAGCATAAGAAGAAAGGGTTGGAATCGTGACGACAGCGTCTTCGGCGGACCATCCGACACGCCGTGATTTCTTATTCGTTGCAACGGGGGCAGCTGCAGCAGTAGGGGGCGCGGCTGCGCTCTGGCCCTTTATCTCTCAAATGAATCCGGATGCCTCGACCATCGCCGCCGGTGCGCCGATCGAGGTCGATCTCAGCCCGGTCGCCGAGGGCCAGGACATCAAGGTGTTCTGGCGCGGCAAGCCGATCTACATCAGCCACCGCACCAAGAAGCAGATCGACGAGGCGCGCGCCGTCAACGTGGCGAGCCTGCCCGATCCGCAGACCGACGAGGCCCGGGTCAAGGCCGGCCACGAGCAGTGGCTGGTCGTGATCGGCATCTGCACCCATCTCGGCTGCATCCCGATCGCTCATGAAGGCAACTACGACGGGTTCTTCTGCCCCTGCCATGGTTCGCAGTACGATTCGTCCGGCCGCATCCGCCAGGGGCCCGCGCCCGCGAACCTGCCGGTGCCGCCGTACCAGTTCGTTTCCGACACCAAAATCCAGATCGGCTGAGCTTCGGACCAGCGTCCGAAGTTTCGCGCCGTCTCGTCGTTATATTTCCTCAGGATCGCATCATGAGCGGACCATCCGACTACCAGCCGAGCAATCCGGCCCTGCAATGGATCGAGCGGCGTCTGCCGATCCTCGGCCTCATGCACTCTTCCTTCGTCGTCTATCCCACCCCGCGTAACCTGAACTACTGGTGGACCTTCGGCGCCATCCTCTCCTTCATGCTCGGGATGCAGATCCTGACCGGCGTGATCCTGGCGATGCACTACACGCCGCATGCCGATCTCGCCTTCAAGTCGGTCGAGCTGATCGTCCGTGACGTGAACTACGGCTGGCTGCTGCGCAACATGCACGCCTGCGGCGCGTCGATGTTCTTCTTCGCGGTCTACGTCCACATGCTCCGCGGCCTCTATTACGGTTCCTACAAGGAGCCGCGCGAGGTGCTCTGGATCCTCGGCGTCATCATCTACCTCCTGATGATGGCGACGGGCTTCATGGGCTACGTGCTTCCCTGGGGCCAGATGAGCTTCTGGGGCGCCACCGTCATCACCAACCTGTTCTCCGCCATTCCCTATGTCGGCGAGAGCATCGTGACGCTGCTGTGGGGTGGCTATTCGGTCGGCAATCCGACGCTGAACCGCTTCTTCTCGCTGCACTATCTGCTGCCGTTCCTGATCGCGGGCGTCGTCGTGCTCCACGTCTGGGCGCTGCACGTCGCCGGCCAGAACAATCCTGACGGCGTCGAGCCGAAGACGGAAAAGGACACGGTGCCGTTCACGCCGCACGCGACCATCAAGGACATGTTCGGCGTCAGCTGCTTCCTGCTGCTCTATGCCTGGTTCATCTTCTACATGCCGAACTATCTCGGCGACGCCGACAACTACATTCCGGCGAACCCGGGCGTGACCCCGCCGCACATCGTGCCGGAATGGTATTACCTGCCGTTCTACGCGATCCTGCGCTCGATCCCGAACAAGCTCGCGGGCGTCATCGGGATGTTCTCGGCGATCATCATCCTGTGCTTCCTGCCCTGGCTCGATGCCGCCAAGACCAGGTCGTCGAAGTACCGCCCGCTGGCCAAGCAGTTCTTCTGGATCTTCGTCGCGGTCTGCATCCTGCTCGGCTACCTCGGCGCGCAGCCGCCGGAAGGCATCTACGTGATCGCCGGCCGGGTCCTGACGGTGTGCTACTTCGCCTACTTCCTGATCGTGCTGCCGCTGCTTTCGCGCATCGAGACGCCGCGGCCGGTACCGAACTCGATCTCGGAGGCGATCCTGAGCAAGGGCGGCAAGGCCGTGGCTTCCGTGATGGTCGCCATCGTCGCCGCCGGCGCGCTGTTCCTCGGCAGCATGCAGGATGCGCGCGCATCCGAAGGCAGCGACCAGCCTCCGGGCAACAAATGGTCGTTCTCGGGCCCTTTCGGTAAGTTCGATCGCGGCGCACTCCAGCGCGGCCTGAAGGTCTACAAGGAAGTCTGCGCCAGCTGCCACGGCCTGTCCTTTATCGCCTTCCGCAATCTCGGAGATCCCGGCGGCCCCGGCTATTCGGTGGCGCAGGTGGCGGCGTTCGCCTCCGACTACAAGGTCAAGGACGGTCCGAACGACGCGGGTGACATGTTCGAGCGCCCGGGCCGGGCGGCGGACTACTTCCCCTCGCCGTTCCCGAACGAGCAGGCCGCGCGTGCGGCGAACGGCGGCGCGGCTCCGCCCGACCTGTCGCTGATCACCAAGGCGCGCTCCTACAAGCGCGGCTTCCCCTGGTTCATCTTCGACTTCTTCACCCAGTACCAGGAGCAGGGCCCTGACTACGTCACGGCGGTGCTGCAGGGCTTCGAGGAGAAGGTGCCGGAGGGCGTCACCATCCCGGAGGGCTCGTACTACAACAAGTACTTCCCGGGCCACGCCATCAAGATGCCGAAGCCGCTCAGCGACGGCCAGGTGACTTATGACGACGGCTCGCCGACCACGGTCGCGCAGTACGCCAAGGACGTCACCACGTTCCTGATGTGGACCGCCGAACCGCACATGGAAGCGCGCAAGCGCCTCGGCTTCCAGGTGTTCGTGTTCCTGATCATCTTTGCCGGCCTGATGTACTTCACCAAGAAGAAGGTCTGGGCCGACTCGCACTGAGCGGTGCGAGACAGAAAATGAAAAGGCCCCCGCAAGGGGGCTTTTTTGTTGCCGTCGCCCGTGTCCCGGACGCGCTGCAGCGTGTAACGCTGCCGCGCAGAGCCGGGACCCAGCGCGCTTGTGGCTGGGCCCCGGATCAGCAATGCGCTACGCCGCGAAGGGCGGCGCATTGCATTGCATCCGGGGCACGAGAGTGTGTTGTTTGGCGCGATTGCGTATCGCTCTCTCACCCGCCAAAATACCGCCAACCGTTCCCCCAGAAACTCACCGGAGGACCACCATGGGAACCACCGTCACCTTCAAGCGCCCGGACGGCAAGGACGCCTCGGGCTATCTCGCCAATGCCGCGCGCGGCAACGCGCCCGGCGTGGTCGTGATCCAGGAATGGTGGGGCCTGTCGGACCAGATCAAGGGCCTGTGCGACCGCTTCGCGCTCGCCGGCTTCGATGCCCTCGCGCCCGATCTCTACAAGGGCAAGGTGGTGCCGTATCACGACACGGATGCGGCCGGCAAAGAGATGAACTCGCTCGACTTCATGGACGCCACCACGCAGACCGTGCGCGGCGCCGCGCAGTACCTGTCGCGCAATGGCGCCAAGGTCGGACTGACCGGCTTCTGCCTCGGCGGCGCCGTCACCATCATCGGCGCGGTCCATGTGCCTGAGCTTGCGGCCGGCGTCGTGTTCTACGGCATCCCGCCGGAGCAGGCCGCCAAGCCCGCCGACGTCAAGATCCCGCTGCAGGCCCATTTCGCCAACAAGGACGATTGGTGCACGCCGGAGCTGGTGGGCGGCTTCGAGAAGGCCATGAAGGCCGCCGGCAAGTCGCTCGAGCTGTTCCGCTATGACGCCGAGCACGCCTTCGTCAACGAGCAGCGCCAGGCCGTGCACGACCGCGAAGCCGCCGAGCTCGCCTGGGGCCGGGCGACGGAGTTCTTCAGGAAGCATCTGGGTTGATCGTCCGTAGCCCGGATGGAGCGCAGCGCAATCCGGGGACTTTCCCATCGCGGCACGAACCCGGATTGCGCTGCGCTCCATCCGGGCTACGGCACCGGCACCCACCCTTGACGCCGCCCCCGGGCCATGGTGAGTATCCGCCTCATGAGCACCGTAGCCCGCCCATCCCGTCGTTGGTGGCGCACCTCCTAAGAGGTGGCCGGTGCGATTTATTTTCCCAAAATCGTCTGAGGTCGCCAGCACAGCGCGGCGGCCTTCTCGTTTGTCCTGTGTGGCGTTCCCTCGGCAAGTTTCGTAAGAGGACCCCATGAACAGGACAGTCTTTGCCCTCCCGGCCCGAAGCGACTATGCGACCCGCGCGGGTCTGGCGATCACGCGCGTGGCGGAGCAGTTTACCGGCGGCGCCAACAGGCTCGACGATCTCATCAACCTGCTCGACCGCCGCCGCGGCGTGGTGCTGTCCTCGGGCACGACGGTGCCGGGCCGCTACGAGAGCTTCGACCTCGGCTTCTCCGATCCGCCGCTCAAGCTCGAGACCACGGGCGTCGATTTCAGGCTGGAAGCGCTGAACGGGCGCGGGCAGGTGCTGATCGCGTTCCTCGGCGACGTGCTGCGCGAGCCCTGCGTCGTGATCTCCGAGAAGACGCCGAACCGCCTGGCCGGCCACATCGTCCGCGGCGATGCGCCGGTCGAAGAGGACCAGCGCACCCGGCGCGCCAGCGTGATGTCGCTGGTGCGCGACATCATTGCCGCCTTCTCCGCCAACGATGACGGCCTGCTCGGCCTGTTCGGCGCCTTCGCCTACGACCTCGTCTTCCAGATCGAGGATCTCGTGCAGAAGCGCCCGCGCGAGCAAGACCAGCGCGACATCGTGCTCTATGTCCCCGATCGCCTGCTCGCCTATGACCGCGCCACCGGCCGCGGCGTGGTGCTTTCCTACGACTTCGCCTGGAAGGGCAAATCGACCGAAGGCCTGCCGCGCGAGACCGCCGACAGCCCGTATCAGAAGACACCGCGCCAGGGTTTTGCCGATCACGCCCCCGGCGAGTATCAGGCCACCGTCGAGACCGCGCGCGCGGCCTTTGCCCGCGGCGATCTGTTCGAAGCCGTGCCCGGCCAGCTCTTCGCCGAGCCCTGCGACCGCTCGCCGGCCGAAGTGTTCCAGCGTCTCTGCGTCATCAACCCGTCGCCCTATGGCGCGCTGATGAACCTCGGCGAGGGCGAATTCCTCGTCTCGGCCTCGCCGGAAATGTTCGTGCGCTCGGATGGGCGTCGCGTCGAGACCTGCCCGATCTCGGGCACGATCGCGCGCGGCACGGATTCGATCGGCGATGCCGAGCAGATCCGCAAGCTCCTGAATTCGGAGAAGGACGAGTTCGAGCTCAACATGTGCACCGACGTCGACCGCAACGACAAGGCGCGCGTCTGCGTGCCCGGCACGATCAAGGTTCTGGCGCGGCGGCAGATCGAGACCTACTCGAAGCTCTTCCACACCGTCGATCACGTCGAGGGCATGCTGCGTCCCGGCTTCGACGCGCTCGATGCGTTCCTCACCCATGCCTGGGCGGTGACCGTCACCGGCGCACCAAAGCTGTGGGCGATGCAGTTCGTCGAGGACCACGAGCGCTCGCCGCGGCGCTGGTACGCCGGTGCGATCGGCGCGGTGAATTTCGACGGCAGTATCAACACTGGCCTCACCATCCGCACCATTCGCATGAAGGATGGCCTGGCTGAAGTGCGCGTCGGCGCCACCTGCCTGTTCGATTCAGACCCTGCCGCGGAAGACCGCGAGTGCCAGGTCAAGGCCGCCGCCCTGTTCCAGGCGCTGCGCGGCGATCCGCCGAAGCCGCTCTCGACCTTCGCACCCGATGCCACCGGATCGGGCAAGAACGTGCTGCTGATCGATCACGACGACAGTTTCGTGCACATGCTGGCCGATTATTTCCGCCAGGTCGGCGCCGAGGTCACCGTGGTCCGCTATGTGCATGCGCTCAACATGCTCAAGCAGAAGACATGGGATTTGCTCGTGCTGTCGCCCGGCCCCGGCCGCCCCGAGGATTTCGGGATCAAGAAGACGATCGATGCGGCACTGGAGAAGAAGCTGCCGGTGTTCGGCGTGTGCCTGGGCGTGCAGGCGATCGGCGAATATTTCGGCGGCGAGCTCGGCCAGCTGACCCATCCCGCCCACGGCCGGCCCTCGCGGGTGCAGGTGCGCGGCGGGCGGCTGATGCGCAATCTGCCGAACGAGATCGTCATCGGCCGCTACCACTCGCTGTTCGTCGAGCGCGACAGCATGCCGGACGTTCTGAGCGTCACCGCCAGCACCGAGGACGGCGTTGCCATGGCGCTGGAGCACAAGACCCTGCCGGTCGCCGGCGTGCAATTCCACCCGGAATCGCTGATGTCGCTCGGCAACGAGGTGGGCTTGAAGATTGTCGAGAATGCGTTCCGGCTGGATGCACCCGGCAATTGAGAGGCACGAATGACTTTTGACCACGACCTGAAGGCAAGCGTCCGCACCATCGTCGACTATCCCAAGCCGGGGATCATGTTCCGCGATATCACGACCTTGCTTGCCGATGCGCGCGCGTTCCGCCGTGCGGTGGACGAACTGGTCAATCCCTGGGCCGGCAACAAGATCGACAAGGTCGCGGGCATGGAAGCGCGCGGCTTCATCATCGGCGGCGCGGTGGCGCATCAGCTCTCGGCCGGCTTCGTGCCGATCCGCAAGAAAGGAAAGCTGCCGCACACCACGGTGCGTATTGCTTACTCGCTCGAATACGGCATCGACGAGATGGAGATGCATGTCGACGCCATTCAGCCCGGCGAGCGCGTGATCCTGGTCGACGACCTCATCGCCACCGGCGGCACAGCCGAGGGCGCGGTGAAGCTGCTGCGCCAGATCGGCGCCAACGTGGTCGCCGCCTGCTTCATCATCGACCTGCCCGAGCTCGGCGGCGCCGCCAAGCTGCGCGCGATGGACGTGCCCGTGCGCACGCTAATGACGTTCGAGGGGCACTGACCTTCGTCGTCCCGGCCTTCGCCGGGACGACGGTCAAGATCTCTGCAGCATCACGCTGATCTCGAAGATCGCGGCACGTCGCGTGATCCCGTCGGATCCGCTGATGAAGCTCGGTTGCGGTGAGATGTCATAATGGCAGATCATCCCCTCCTGACCGCGCTGGCAAGCTGGCCAGGTCGCGTTTCGACACAGCTTGCCTTCGAGGCGCGCGGCTTTGCGGTCCACAAGGCATGGCAGAATCGAATGATTGAGTTCTGCGGCGAGAACCAGGCGGACTTGCTCAATCGATATTGGGATGAGGTCGCGTTGGAGACAATGCGGTGCGCGGGAAAGGTACTTTCGGAGACGCGGTATTTCGGCATGAACAAAAATACCGTTCTGCAGTTTTGGATGAGCTCTTTGCAGTCAGGGATTTTGTCGAGCCTCCATTTCAAGCCCTCCTCTTGTCAGAGGCTTGTATGAGCACATGAAGAAAACCTGGTTTGACAGGGAGTTCGCAAATAGCGAGTCAGCCTTCATCAGGATGCAGAAGAGACGGGAGGGCGAGCGTCTGGGAATCCAGACGACAGGTTGGACGGGAAAGAAACGAGACGTTCTTCCCTTCATCGATGAGTTTAGCTCGGCGCACGCATTCAAGCGCCGTCGCAATCGCTGGCACAAGAATCTAGACTGTGGCCTCGTCTTCGAGATCAGCACTGATCTCGGAGGGAGTGCTTATTGTACCCAGATGCCATTAATGTTTCGGATTTTCCACGCGGACAATCCCACATTTGCGTTCGAGCTGCGAGGGAATGAGCCGTTTGATCAGCTTGTTTACGAAAGTCGATTATACGGGGGAGGAGGGGATGCCAGCGAGTTTGTGCTGGGAGTTCGCGCCAACATTGAGCTGTTTGACGTAATCGCCATGTCCTTGGAGACTTCTTGGCAAGCTTAGAGCGCGTCAGATCGCTTCGGCCGTCAGCTCCGCCCGCCAGTGCACTATGCGCTCATTCAGGAGCGCGTTTCTGACATAGGCGCTGTCCTCATCCTCCAGGCGCTCGCACTCGCTGAATGTCAGGCTCGCCTCGCCATGCGCGTTCCAGGCGGCCTGGAGGCTGCGGCAGGGGTGGCCGCCCTGGCGCAGCGAGAACCAGATGCGGTTCTGGATGGTGTCGAGGTTCGGCGCCTGGCCGACCCAGGCCTCGCCTGTCGCGGCACAGCGGACAACGAAAACGCCCGCGATGGTCTTCCGCTCCTTGTAGGCGGCGATGGCTGCTTTCCGGTCGATGCTCACGGGTGGGACCTTTGCTGAGGGGATGCCAATGGGCGCTCTCAATAAGCGGGGTCCGGCCCGCAGTCAATATTACCCGGGTAAAATAATCGCCTAGGACCGTTGCAGGATGAGGCTCAACTCGAGCTCGCGGAAGGCGAGGTAATTGCGCCGAGTCCACTGGTGCAGCTCGGTGGAGTGGTCCTTCTCCTGGCGCAGGTAGCCGGTGAAGGAGAAGTTCAGCCGGTCGATATAGGTCTTCAGGAAGCCGGGCAGCGCGGGCAGGCGGAACAGCCGGCCGCCTTCCATCGCGACGGGCAGCTCGCCGCGGACGACATATTCGTTGTCCACCGTGATCAGGTTCACCCGCGGGATTTGCTGGCGCAGCATTTCATGGGCGCGGGCCGAGACGCGGTCCGTGTCGGCCACGAACATGATCATCGGCGCGACATGCCGGCGCGCCGCCTCCTTGAGCAGGCCGATCTCGTCGGTCATCTTGAAGAACTCGTCGAAGGCGTGGAAGCCGAGGTCGATCACCTTGGCGAGCCCGTCATCGACGATGACGCGGTCCATCAGCTGCATCTTGCCGTAGGTGTCGATCACGTCGGCGGTCTCGGTCACCTTCGGCAGGTAATCGAGCAGCGACGGCTCCTTCAGGTTGACGTCGAAGGCGGCGACGTTGCCGTTCTTGAGCAACAGGAATTCGGCGAGCAGCCGCGCCAGCAGGGTCTTGCCGACCTGCGGGCGGGGCGAGCAGATGATGTAGACGGGCGTGGCAGACATTGCGGCATATTATTTGAGCGAACTTGTCGCCCAATCCAGCCGTATCAGCCCTGCTTGCGCAACTATTTTTCGCTGTTGCGGGTCGCCGGCTTCGAACCGACGATGTCGGTCAGCCGGATGCGGTCGTACTCGCTCCAGACATTGGCCAGCCAGTGCCGGACATAGCCGCGCAGCACGAACGAATAGTTCGCTGCCTCGTCGCTGATGCCCTTGTTGGCGACGAACTTCAGGAACGGAACGGAGGACACCTCGACCTGCTCATAGGCCATTTCGTTGAGCTTCGGGATGGTCAGCTCGGTGGCGTCCTTGATGCGGTGGAAGTAGGAATTATAGGTCGCCTGGTCCCACTGGAAGAACTGGGTGTCGTTGATGAAGTTCTTCACCAGGAAATATTTCGCGCCGGTCATGAAGCCCGCGGTTTCCGCGATCTCCTCCAGCGAGGCGATCGAGGGTCCGAGGATGTGGAACACCGCGAAGGTGATCTGGCCGGCCTTGGCGGCGTCGAGGAAGCCGATGTCACGGAGCGAGGCCAGCGCCGGCGAGAGCAGGCCGGCGCGGACGTCGATGACGGTGACCGAAGGGCTGACCGCGTTGAGCGTGTCGAAGATCTTCATCTGGTCGGCCGTCGTCGTCATGTCGACGATCTCGGTGATGTCGGGGTGGAAGCGCTTCAGGGTTCCGCGCGGCGACTCCGTATCGAAGGCGCGGGTCGGCACGTTGTTGGCCGAGAAATAATCGAGCAGCGTGCGCGATACCGTGGTCTTGCCGACCCCGCCCTTGTCCGCGCCCACCACAACCACTGCCGGCTTTGCCATTGCTGTCCCCTAACGCGCGCCCCCGATCGCGAGGTCGCAATCGGCCGGGCCCCAAATCGATGTCCCAAGAAGGTCCCAAGTCTGCTGTTGGGCGCGAACATGGCAGAAACAAGGGAGAATTCAATTCCTCGAGCCTGGGTTGCGGCAATTCCCGAGGTTTTTCCAGATCGGTGTTTAAACCGCCACGCACCGCGTCCGATCGCGTCGTTCAGTGACGGCCCCACGGTCCCATCGGGTTGCCCGCCGGGGCGCCTGAGGGGCTCGGTGCGGGAACGGGCGGCGGGCTGGCCGGGACGGGCGCATCGCCCCACGGCCCATGCGGGAGCGCCGGCGGCGCGTCCTGCGGACCAGCTTGCGCCTCGGGTTGTTCCGTCTCGGACTGATCCGTCTCCTCGGCCGGACCGGGCAGCGGACCGGGATCATGGCCGCCGGCGAACTTGACCAGCGCGTCGACCCGGGACTGCACGGAGGGATGGGTTGCGAACAGGTCGGCAAAGCCCTCGCGCGGATTGTCGACGCAGAGCTCCATCACCGCCGAGGTCGCACCCGGCAGCTCGCCGCGATTCTCGATCTTGCGCAGCGCCGAGATCATGGCATCGGGATCCTTGGTCAGCTCGACCGAGCCGGCGTCGGCGAGATATTCGCGCGAGCGCGACAGCGCCAGCTTCACCACCTGCGACATCAGCCAGGCCACGACGATCAGCACGACTGCGATGATGATGACGATCACCGCGCCGCCGCCGGAGCTCTTGCTGTCGCTCGACGACGAGGACGACCGCGACGACGAGGAGGAGCCCGAGGACCACGAGCCGCCGGAGTTCCAGCTGAAATTGGTGAACACGCGGAAGAACAATTCGCCGAAGAAGCCGACCACGCCGGCGATGATGACGGCGACCACCATCAGCTGCACGTCGCCGTTCTTGATGTGGGTCAGCTCGTGACCCAGCACCGCCTCGATCTCCTTGTCGTTGAGCGCATTGAGGAGACCGGTGGTGACGGTGACCGAATATTGGCGCGGATTGAGGCCGGTCGCGAACGCGTTCAGCGCCGGGCTGTCCATGATCTTCAGCTTCGGCATGGTGATGCCGCGCGAGATGCAGAGGTTTTCGAGCAGATTGTAGAGCCGCGGTTGTTCCTGCCGGGTGACGTCGTGGCCGCCGGTCACCGCGTCGATCATCGACTGGTGGAAGAAATAGGCGATGACGACCCAGACCGCCGTCACGATCGTCGCGACGGGCGCGGCAACCTTCAGGTCATTGAGGGCGTGGGTCAGGTAGAAGGCGACGGTGCGATTGCTGTCGATCAGGATTTCGGCGACCAGCGCGCCGGCATAGACCAGCACATAGACCAGCGCGAACAGGCCGGCGAGCAGCAGCATCGAACGAAACTTGTTCGAGGCGATGTGCGTGTAGAGACCATACGCGGCCATGACTGCTTCCGTTAGCTTCGGTCATTCCGGGGCACGCCAACGGCGTGAACCCGGAATCCAGAGCTTAGTGTCGCGGTCGAGGTTCCGGGTTCGCGTCTTCGACGCGCCCCGGAACGACGAAGGTGAGGGTCATGCGCTCGATCAGAACTTCACCTGCGGCGCCGCCTCGACCTCGGTGCGGCTGGCGCCGAGATCGAAGAAGTCCTTCTTGGTGAAGCCGAACATGCCGGCGAACAGCGCCGCGGGCATCTGCTGGATGCCAGTGTTGTATTCCTGGACCGCGTTGTTGAAGAAGCGGCGGCTCGCCGCGATCTTGTTCTCGAGATCGGAGAGCTCGGATGCGAGCTGCTGGAAATTGGCGTTGGCCTTGAGGTCCGGATAGGCCTCCGACAGCGCGATCAGCCGGCCGAGCGCGCCGGAGAGCTGGTTCTCGGCCGCCGACACCTGCGCCGGGCCCTGCGCCGAGATCGCCGAATTGCGTGCTTTGATGACGTCATCGAGCGTGCCGCGCTCGTGCGAGGCATAGCCCTTCACGGTCTCGACCAGGTTCGGGACCAGGTCATGGCGCTGCTTGAGCTGCACGTCGATATCGGCAAAGGCCTGGCCGACGCGCTGGCCCAGCGCGACCAGGCGGTTGTAGGCGCTGAACGCCAGGAACACGAGAACGACGATGACGCCGAGAACGATCCAGCCGGTCGACATGGAGAACTCCTGAAGGGGAAGAAGGCAGGCCTAGCCTAGACCAAATTGGCGCGGGATGAGAGCCCGGCGCAGAGGGAAGGTAGGATTTGGTCGGATCGGGAGCCATCCAAGTTCAAGGCAAAAGCCCTGAACGAAGTTAACTTTCGGCAATGGCCGTGTCGCCCCAGCGCCAGCGCCGGGCAGCTGCATAGGCGGGCTTGTCGCGCCGTGGGACTTTCGCGAGTTCAACACCGTCCTCGGTACAGAGCTTGGCCGTGATCTCGGCCTTGCCGACATCCGGCGGGGCCAGCACGCGCGCGGCGCGGCTGTCGGGCGGCGTGCGGGTGAGGGCGACGTAAATAAAACGCTCGTCCTCGAACGGCACTTCGGCGCCCTTGATCTGGCGGTGCGCCTGCGAGCGGGGCAGGCGCTGGCTGAAATGGCACCAGTCGGGCGCGGCAAGCGGGCAGGGTCTTTCGTGCGGGCAGGGCGCGGCGACGTAGGCACCTGCCGCGATCA
>Ga0209758_1001991_pt1 | contig 22028 bp, 19 predicted proteins | sample AraplaMF_Col_mMF_FD_184258 | JGI IMG/M metagenome (GOLD analysis project Ga0209758, IMG submission 184258) | Arabidopsis root microbial communities from the University of North Carolina, USA - plate scrape MF_Col_mMF (SPAdes) (version 2) | ecosystem: Host-associated > Plants > Roots > Endosphere...
GAAGAAGATAGCCGCATCTATTTGAGCTTCGCCGAGGATCTCGCCGAGCGCTATCCGGACTCGGCAAAAGTGTTCAGCGAGATGGCCGAGGAAGAGAAGGAGCATCGTCACCTGCTGCTGCAGATGTACGAGCAGCGTTTTGGGCCGAACCTGCCGCCGATCCGCCGCGGCGACGTCAAGGGCTTCATCCGCCGGCGGCCGATCTGGCTGACCCGCAACCTGTCGCTCGAAACCATCCGCAAGGAAGCCGAGACCATGGAGTTCGAGGCCGAGCGCTTCTACGCGCGGGCCGCCGAGCAGGCCACCGATGTCGGCGTCCGAAAACTGCTCGGCGATCTCGCCGAGCTGGAGAAGGGCCACGAGCATCTGGCAGCCAGGCTGTCGCATACCATCCTGACGCCGGACGCGCGCAGCGCCGAAGACAAGACGCGGCGGCGGATGTTCGTGCTGCAGTATGTTCAGCCCGGCCTCGCCGGCCTGATGGATGGATCCGTTTCGACGCTGGCGCCGCTGTTCGCCGCCGCCTTCGCCACCCATCACAACTGGCAGACTTTTCTGGTCGGCCTCGCCGCGTCGATCGGCGCCGGCATCAGCATGGGGTTTGCCGAGGCGTTGTCCGACGACGGCTCGATGACCGGCCGCGGCTCGCCATGGCTGCGCGGCGGCATCTGCGGATTGATGACCGCGCTCGGCGGCCTCGGCCACACCATGCCGTATCTGGTGCCGGACTCCTGGCCGAACGCGTTCTGGATCGCCACCGCGATTGCCGGCGTCGTGGTGTTCTTCGAACTCTGGGCGATCGCCTGGGTCCGCGCCCGCTACATGGACACCCCGTTCCTGCAGGCGGTGTTCCAGATCGTGCTCGGCGGGGTGATCGTGCTCGGCGTCGGCATCCTGATCGGCGGGGCGTAAGCATAGGCCGCTGCATCTTGCGCGACCATGACCGCCGATAGAAGATTGCATATTGTTCATTTGACCCGACGTTTCGGACCGGACACTTTCTCGTGGTTTGATCCGATTCATTTGCAAGAGCACTGACTCATGCCTCGATGCGGCGTCGCCGGGTTCGTTCTCGCCATCGCCTGTTGTCTCGCCGCGCCCTTCGCGCAGGCGGCGGGGCTGCGGCTGGTCGACATTCCGGCGGACGACGGCCTGCCGCTTTCGGCGATCGTGTGGACGCCGTGCGCGGCACCGGTCTCTACCGTCGTGCTGGACGGCGGTGTCATCCTGCCCGGGGTGAAGGATTGCCCGGTCGCTGGCGATCGCTTGCCACTGATCGTCGTGTCGCACGGCCGGCGCGGCTCGCCGCTGACGCATATCGACACCGCGGCGGCGCTCGCCGACGCCGGTTTCGTGGTCGCCGCCATCAAGCATCCGGGCGACAATGCGGGCGACTTCAGCCGGACCGACGAGTTCTCCGTGCTGGTCGAGCGGCCCGCCGACATCAAGCGCCTCACCGACTTCATGCTCGGCCGCTGGACGGACGCATCGGTTCTCGACCCCGGACGGATCGGACTGTTCGGGTTTTCGCGCGGCGCCTATACCGGTTTGGTGGTGATCGGCGGCAATCCCGATTTCACCGCGATCGGCGCGATCTGCCAGGCGGGCGCGACGACGTCGAAATGCGCTGACTTTCGCGAGGGCCGTCTGCCGGCCGCGCCGCCCATTCACGACCTCCGCATTCGCGCCGCCATGCTGGCCGATCCGCCGCTGTTCCCGGGCCTTTTCACCCGCGAGCGGCTGGCCGGCGTGACGATCCCGCTGCTGTTGTGGCGCTCGGCACTGGGCGGCGACGGCGTGGCACCGGACGATGTCGATGACTTGAAGCAGCTCCTGCCTGGTAACCCCGACTATCGTGTGGTGGCCAACTCCGCGCATTTCTCCTTTGCGGCACCTTGCCCGCCCGAAGTCGCCAAAGCGGTGCCGGCGTTGTGCACCGATCCCCCGGGCTTCGACCGCACCGCCTTCCACGCCGAGTTCAATGCAGCCGCGGCGGCATTCTTCCGCGCGCATCTGGCTGTGGGCGACAAGCGGCCGTGACCCGGCGGTCGCCCATCAATCTACTGCGGCTCGATCTTGGCGTTCTTGATCAGCTTCTCCCACAGCACCAGCTGGTCCCCGACGAACACGCCGAGTTGTTCCGGCGTACTCGAGAACGCGTCCATCCCCAGCGTCGCGAGCTTCGCCTTGATCTCCGGGTTTTCGACGATCTTGCGGATCTCGCTGTTGAGCCTGACGACGACGTCCTTCGGTAGATTCGCGGGGCCGAAATAGCCCTGCCACGAGGTGATGTCGAAATCCGGCACGCCGGCTTCCTGCATCGACGGCAGCTCCGGCACCAGCGGCGACCGCTCCTTGGTCGTCACCGCCAGCGCGCGCAGCGCCTTGCCGTTGACATGCGGCAACCCGGTCAAGACGTCGGTGAACATCATGGTGATGCGGCCGCCGATCACGTCGTTCATCGCTGGCGGCGAACTCTTGTACGGCACGTGCAGCATGTCGATGCCGGCGTTGTGGGCGAAGGTGGCGCCGGACACGATCGCCGACGAACTGCCGCTGGCGTAGGTCAGCTTGCCGGGGTTGGCCTTGCCGTAGGCAACGAGCTCGGCGACGGTTTTCGCCGGCACGTCGGGATGCACCACCAGCATGAAGGGCAGGTCGCCGGTCCGCGCGATCGGCGTAAAATCCTTGACCGGGTCGTAGGTCAGCGTTTTCAGCAGATACGGATTGGCCGAATGCGTAGTGTTGGTGGTGACCAGCAGGGTGTAACCATCCGGCGCGGCGCGGGCGACATAGCTCGCGGCGATCATGCCGTTGGCGCCGGCCTTGTTGTCGATCACGATCGAGACCCCGAGCGCCTGGGCGAGGTGCTGCGAGATGATCCGCGTGGTGGTGTCGGTGCCGCTGCCGGCGGCGAACGGCAGCACCAGCGTAATGGCGCGGTTTGGATAGCCGCTGCCCTGCGCGGCTGCCGGCGTGGCCGTCGAGCCGTTGACCGCGACTGACAGCAGCGTCGCGGCGATTGCGGCTGCAATCCCGCGCCTCCCTGGCACGAAGTTCATCCTTGTCTCCTCCCTCGAACGCGTTCTGGCGTTTTTTGTCTTTTGCGGGAGACAGATTGCGTCAAGTCCAGGCGAAAGGCGAGGGGTCAAGTGACCGTTGGCGGCTCGCCTTTTTGACGCGCCGAACCGCGCCGCGCCGCGATGATGACCCCGCTTAGCACCAGCGCGTAGCCGACAAGGTGGAACAGCCGCAACTGTTCACCGAGCAGCAGGATCGCCATCGCCGACCCGAACACCGGCACCAGGTGGAAGAATGGCGCCGCCCGGTTCGGCCCGATCAGCACGATGCCGCGATTGAAGAACAGGTAGGCCAGCGCCGAGGGAAAGATGATGGCGTAGACCACCGTCGCCACGCTCAGCGCGTCGAGGTGAAGCCAGGTGCCGGCGGCCATTTCCCAGATTGCGAACGGCACCGTCATCAGCGCGCCCGCCCCGGTGGTGAAGACGATCAGCGACAGCGGATGGGTCACCGGGCGCCGCGTCATCAGCGCTGAATAGATTCCGAACGAGACCAGCGCGCTGGCGAACATCACGTCACCCTTGTTGAACGCGACGCTGGCCAGCGCCGCGAGGTCGCCGCGCAGGATGATGACCAGCACGCCGGTCATCGAGATCGCGATGCCGACGAATTGCGCCGCGGTGAGCCGGATGCCGAACAGCGCCAGCGCCCACAGCGCCACGAACAGCGGTCCGGCCGACTGGATCAGGAGCGCGTTCAACGCTTCCGTGTATTGCAAGGCCCAGTACGACACCGAGGTGTTGTAGGCGTAGCCGGTCGCCGACAGCACCAGCAGCAAAGGCAGGCGTTTTCGCATCACCGGCCAGTCGCGCGCCAGGTGGGGCCAGGCGAATGGCAGCAGCACCAGGCAGGCCCCGATCCAGCGCACGCAGGACAGCATGATCGGCGGCACGTGGCCGGAGACATAGCGCGCCAGCACGATATTCCCTGCCCAGAACAGCGACGCCAGGCTCAGCAGCAGATAGGGCTGGTTGGCGAGCCACATGGCCGGGGAGCGCACCTGGGCCGGCTGCGCGCCGTCGGCGGTCCGCCGGCCGGCGGGGCTGTTTTTCGTACCGTCCGGCGGCGGGGCGGGATCGACGGGCAGGGGCTATCCGTGATGCTGATGCTGATGCTGGCAGAGCGCGATGGCGGCTGCCGGAAAGCTTGGCTCAAAACTGTCCGGCGTGGCAACGACCAATGCCGGGAACGTCCCATGCCTGATTGCACGATGCCGTCACGCTTCTGCCGGCGGTGTCGCGCTCAGCAAATACGGCCGCGTGCTTTCCGCCTACGCCGAGGAACCGGGAACGTGATGCCGTGCAAGGCGGCTTCTGACCCGCCGCGCCACCAGCAGCACGGCCAGTGCTGTCAGGACCAGCCCGATGATCAGCAGCGCCAGGCTGATGGCGGAGCCATGATCGGCCATCATGGCGGAGCGCCCGACCGCGCCCAGATAAACAAAGACGAAGATCTGCGGCAGCTGGCCGACAAAGGTGGCAGCGGTATACGGCCAGAGGCCGATCCGCGTCACACCGAACAGATAATTGGTCACGGCTCCCGGCACCGGCGACGCCAGCCGCAACAGCACGATCAGGCGCCATCCCTCGTGATCGGTCGCCTCGACCACCGCCTGCCAGTTGGGCCGGTGACGGATCACCCGGGCGAAGCGCGATCGCAACAGATAGCGCGATGCCAGGAAGGCCAGCACTGCGCCCGCCGTGGCCGACACCGCCGCAATCGGCAGTGCGGCAAATCCCAGCGTCAGCCCTCCGGCCAGGCACAGTGGCAGGCGGGGAACGAACACCAGCGCGCCGAGCACGAAAGCGACGGCAAGCGCGCCCGCGCTGGCCAGCGGAGCATGCTGCAAAGTCACGATGAACTCGATCAAGCTCGCCGCCTTGGCGGTCCAACGAACGTCATGATGAAGGTTTGACGGCCGGGCCGCACCAAGTCAATCCAGTCACGGTGCCGGGTTGGGACGACAGCAGGTCGTCGTCGTGCGGTCCGGAGCAATCGTGACAGGCAGGAAAATCTCCGCCGCCATCGCATTGTGATCCCCGATCGACCCTTCCTGCACTAACATCCGCAGCCATCATGGTCGAGGCGGAGTTCGGGTGAGCGGATGTTGAACCGGCGTGAATTCAGTAAGGCGACGTTGCTTGGTCTGGCCGCGGCGGAGGCCGCTGCATCCGGATCGGCCTTGGCCCAGCAGGCGGAGCCGGGCAGGCCGCCGAACGCGCCGGGAGCCGGCGTGGCGCTCAGGGTCGCCGCGGTGATCTATCCGGATATGATCCTGCTTGATCTCGCCGGACCGATGACGGTGTTCAACGTCATGCGGGCCGATATCCAACTGGTCGCAAGGGCGAAATCGCCGGTCAGGACCGATGTCGGCATTTCGCTGTCTCCGACCATGACCTTCGATGAAGCTCTGGCCGAGGTCGACGTGCTGTTCGTGCCCGGCGGACTTGGCGGCACCGTCGCCGCCATGAACGATGCCGATACCGTCGCGTTCGTCCGGGCATGCGGCGGCACGGCGCGTTATGTCACGAGCGTCTGCACCGGATCCCTGCTGCTCGGCGCCGCCGGTCTTTTGGCCGGATACGAGGCCACGTCGCACTGGTACGTCCGCGATCTGCTGCCGCTGATGGGCGCCCGGCTCAAGGCCGGGCGGGTCGTCATCGATCGCAATCGCATCACCGGCGGCGGCGTGACCGCCGGCCTGGATTTTGGACTGGAAATGGCGCGGCAGATCAGGGGCGAGGAGACTGCCCGGCTGATTCAGCTGCTGCTGGAATACGATCCCAAGCCGCCCTTTGATGCCGGTTCCCCCGAGCATGCAGGCCCCGAATTGACGCAGCGCGTGCGCAAGGCGCGCGATGCCGCGATCTCGGCGGCAAGGGAAGCTGCGACCCAGGCCGGCACACGGTTGAAACTGTAGGCGGGCGGCTGAACGGGCCGCAGATGCGAGGGCGGCGCATAGCGCCGAATATCGCCAGCGCGACGGGGAAGATGATCTCGCCCAGGTGGAACGCCGTTGTATGTCCGGGTGGGATTTCTGTTCCTTTGGCATGAACAGGATGCTTGCCTGCTATGAACTGACCTTCATCTTGGTTGAAAGGCCGGAGGTTTCCGCGCACCGCCGTACTCTTGTCATCATTTCGTAATTTTACGGGGGTGAAGTTTTCCGGCTTCCCTCGCTTTGTGAAGATTGTCCAACGCAATGATGGTGAGCGTAATGACGGGACACGCGCAATTGGCACAGACACCAAGGGACCGCTTTATTGCCGCGGCCCAGAAAGAATTGGCGGATTTCGAGCGACGGGAACTTGCGTTCCGCGAAAACGAGCGCAAGGAGCGGGCCGCGGAATTGCGCCTTCCTGTGCGCGACAAACCGCATTAGCTGTCGGGCAGCGGCCTGCCTTCGTCGGCGGCCTCTTCTTGTATGTGCCCCGTTGTCGGTGGCTGTCCGAGGATTCGGGTCGGCTGGCGTTGCCGTTCACGCCGTCTTCGGCTTCCTCGCGGCCACGAAAACGCCTGTCAGCACCCGCGCATATCCGATCAGATGGAAGGCCTGAAACTGCTCGCCGAGAAAGAAAATCGCCATCACCGATCCTATAGCGTTTTCGAGCGAAGTGGATCCCGGTTCGCGTGAAGAAAACGCGTTAAAACAAGAATCTAGAGCCCGGTTCTGATTCAATCAGAACCGGAAGGGCTCTAGCACCGGCGTGAGATGGCAGAACGGCGCAGCGCGGTTGGCGCCGATCAGCTGCACGCCGCGATTTCGGCGGGGCAGGGGGCAATGGCATGTCAACGAAGGACTTCTCATCTCCCCTCCCACCCGCTCTTGCAGTGGGGCCGGCGGGACGATGCCAGCTAAACGTCATGCCCGTGCCCCGAAAACCCGATTCCGGCCGCGATTTGGGTCCGGGCGTGTCTTTTCGGATACAGCCAACCCACTGAAACTCTGGCAAAACTACGGCACGGGTGACGGGTTAACGGGGCTGGGCGATGGGTATGATGCGGGCATTTTTGCTGGGGACCTTGGGTCTTGTCGGCGTGGCACTGGCCGCCCCGGCGGTTGCTGCCGATCTTCCGGCCCGGCCGTGGGCCAAGGCGCCGGCTCCGATGATCGATCCGGTCTACAACTGGACCGGCTTCTATGTCGGCGCCAATGGCGGCTGGGGCACATCGCGGAAATGCTGGGATTTCGCACCGGGCGGCGTGTTCGCCGGTCCCGAAGGCTGCCATGATTCGAGCGGCGGCGTTGCTGGCGGTCAGCTCGGCTATCGCTGGCAGGCCGGCACCATCGTGTTTGGCCTGGAAGCCCAGGGTGACTGGGCCGGTCTGAGCGGCAGCAATGTGAGCCTGCTCACTGGCAACACGGATCGCTCCCGCCTCGATGCATTTGGCCTGTTCACCGGCCAGCTCGGCCTCGCCTGGAATAACGCGCTGCTCTATGTCAAGGGCGGCGCCGCAGTGACCAGCAACAAGTATGACATCTTCACCCCTGGCGGCGCGCTGCTGGCCTCTGGCGGCAACAACACCCGTTGGGGCGGCACCGCCGGCGTCGGCGTCGAATACGGCTTCGCGCCGAGCTGGAGCGTCGCGCTCGAATACGACCACATTTTCACCGACCGGCAGCTGGTGAACTTCACCACCCCGGCCGGCGGCGCGTTCCGCACCGATCGCATCGGCGGCGACACTGATACGCTCACCGCCCGCGTCAACTATCGCTGGGGCGGCCCGGTGATCGCCAAGTACTAAGGATCAGGTACCGAGCTTTTCTGCTCGGCCGAATGAAAAGCCCCGGCTCTGGCCGGGGCTTTTTCATGGCCGGATCGCGCCTGCCGGTGGGCTGCACAAGGTGGCGAAATCGCCCCATTCCAGCTACTGTCGGGAAGCTTCGGAGGGTCGCGGGCAAGATCGGATGGCAGAACTCATCAGATGCCACGACTGCAATATCCCGGTGTCTTTCAGTGCCCGGAGTTGTCCCGGTTGCGGTTCGAGGGAACCTGCCGGCCCGTATCGCTTCAGCGCCAAGGAAGCGCGGCTTCACAGGATCGAACATCGGAACGACAATACGCTCGTCACCGTCACAATCGTGTCCGGCGTGATTGGCGCGGTGTTTGGCGTGCTGACGAGCTCCGGCACGTTTGGCGCATGGTTCGGCGGCTTCGGCTACGGACTTCTCGGCGTGTTGGTGGGACCGCCACTGGCTTTCGTGGCCAACATGGTGCGGCGCTGGATATGATGACGTTGAGCGTGTTCGAAGCATCAATGTCTGTTTTCGCCGCTCGCTAAGCGCATTTGATGGCCCCCTTGCCGGCATAGCCAGCCGTGTTGCGCGAGAATCCGCCGTCGAACGAGCCGCTTTCTCCTGGGGGAGATACGGCAATGATTCATTTCAACTGCGATCGCCCGTGCGGGCAACGAGAAGTGAGCGTCGCCATATGCGATTGGCCTGCCTCAGGGCGCCTCTCTTCAACAAAACGTCAAGCCCGGAATTTCCCCGACCAGGCGGTGGTCCTGTTCTAAAGGCGCATCATCCGGGACCGCTGCCTTGGCCTCGTCACGGATCGGTCGTGCCGTGTCCGCCCAACGAATACGGAGCGCACGTCGCCGCTGCTGAGCGCAATGGAGTGCAGAAGATGAGAATAGCCCATCTGCGAAAGATCGATCTGGCCGTCCTGGCCGGCCTGTTGCTGCTGTCGATCATTGTCGTCGCCCTCGGGGCGAGGCTGATCCAGGCGCGGTCCGCCACCGCTTCCGTGCTCGGCGCCGGTTGGCAATGCCACAGGTTGCTGAACGTTCAGGTTTGCGACCGGAGCAGACACTCCACGCCTGTCGCCGCTCCGGACGGGTTTGACCAACGCCCGCGCATTGGTTCCGAATTCGGGAAAATCCGGCAATCGTGGGATATTTTTGCGGGCTTGCGCGTTGTCAATGCCGGAGGAGACGCACGATGGCCGATGCACGCGCTTTGAAGAAGATCGGAATGGCCTTTGCCGCCGCGACACTCGCGGTGATGTCGACCGCCTTGATGATGGTCGCGGCGCAGATCTAGCTTGGTCTCGAATCACACCCTGCCAAACTGTGGGCTCATGGGTCGGGAAAAAGCGGAGGGAGATGCCGGTTATTTTCCCCGGGGCCTTGCGGGCTACCGTCGTGGTGCTGGTGGACTTTATCTCACGGGCCATCTCCGTCGAAGAATTACGGCACGGGCCTCTTCAGCACGGGGCAGGCGTTGTCCCGCCCCGGCTAGCGACTCGCCTTCCGCAGATTTGTCTCAAGCCGCTGTTTCAATTTCTCCCAGCGCTCCTTTTCGGCTTCCGCGCGGCGCTGCGCGGCGGCGAGATCCTCTTCAAGCGCCGCGGCAGCCTCCTCGTGGTCGCGCCTCGCATCTGCAAGCGCTGCCTCGGCCTGCGCCATGGCGGCCTTCCGTCGCGCGATCACTTTCGCCGCTGCAGCCTCTTCCTTTTGTCGCTGGCTTTCCCGCCGCCGCTGCTGCTTTTCGAATGCGGCAGCGGATCGGCGTTCCGCCTTCTCGTCGACCTTTCGCGGTTTGGCCGCCGTCGCCTTGTTCGGCGGCGCTGCTTTGCGGCCCCGCGGCGCCACGTCGAGGGATGCTGCCGTCGGCAGATCGGCATGCTCGTGGAAGGCCTTGTCGGTCCCGACCGGGCGCCGCAGCACGATGCCGGGCTTGTCCATCGCCGCCGCGATCGCCTTGCGATCGTTCGACTCCTTTGCAAAACCTTGATGGAAGAGATTCATGTTCGCGCCCCAGGCCTCGACGGCCGCCTTCATCGATGGCGCGGCAATGGCGAGATCGTAGAAGCCCTGCGATGTCTGGTAGACCTTGAGTTTGCGCGGCATGACGGGCTCGATGTTCGGCGAAGCTGGCTTTACAGGGCAAAGAGTTGCTGCGCGCGGATGACGATCTCTTCCTGGGAAAATTCTTCCTGCGGCCTTTCGCGCAGCGGCCTTTGCGCCGTCGACTTCGGAGCATTCCAGCCGAACATTCGGCCATTATGCACTTCTGCGGCGGGGTAGCGCAATCCTGCGGCTTACGTCGCTGGCGTTCGCCGGCTAGCCTGCATGCTCATGGTGCGACAAGACCTGAGAGGATCAATGAAAGCCCTGATACGTCCGCTGATCCTGGGGCTGATCGCTATTCTTGTCTTGTCCAAGGCAGGCTTGCAGCCTGCCCGGGCGGAATGCGCTCAAGCCGTCAAAATTATCGTATCCTACCCGCCCGGGTCGCCCGACGACGTCATCGCGCGGCTCTTGGCACAAAAGCTTTCCGACGATGGCCACCGGTTTTACGTCGAAAATCTGCCCGGCGCCGGCGGCATGATTGGCACTGCGAGCGCGGCCAGAGCTCCGCCCGACGGCTGCACGATGGTCATCGTCAACCAGAACTTCGTCGTTCAACCCGCGATGGGTGAGAAGCCTTCTTATAAGGTTCCTGGCAGTTTTGCCCCGGTGACATTGCTGATCGCGGCACCCGAAACCATTTCGGTTAATCCATCGGTGCCGGCACGCAGCATCGGGGAACTGGTCCCCTTGGTGAAGGCGAGCCCCGGCAAGTACAATTATGCTTCGCCCGGCCATGGGTCTTCGCCACACTTGGCAAGCGAGCGGCTTTTCAATCATACGCTCGGGCTCGACGTCGTGCACGTTCCCTTCCAGGGAGGGCCGCCGGCCGTCGTCTCGACGGTGGCCGGTCATACCCAAATTCTGCATCTCACCCTTCCGATCGTCGCTCCGCTGGTCCGCGAGGGGAAGCTCCGCATGCTCGCGGTCGCCGGCAAGACGCGCGCCCCGGAATTTCCCGAGGTGCCCACCCTGGAAGAGGCGGGCGTGGCAGGCCACGAGGTCGGATTTTGGAATGGAATCCTGGTCCCGACGGGCACGCCCGATGACATCATTGAGCTGAGACATCGGCAGGTCATTCAGGTCATGTCTTCGCCCGATGTAAAGGATCGGCTTGCGGAGCTGGGATATACGCCGATCGCTGGTTCGCAGGCCGAATTCGCGGCGCACCTCAAGACGGAGCTGAGCAAATGGCAAGACATTGTCCGCGACGGCGCTGTCAGGATTCAGTGAGCAGGTGCGCGACTGCCGAGCGAGCGCCATGAAGGGTCAATCGTCTGACGCCGGCGATGACGGCCTGGATACGGCGCAGTGGAACGAGGTCGCCCAGGGCTGGAGCGACTCCGCGCCGATCATTCGGTCGTGGCTCCACGAACCGACGCAGGCCATGCTTCGGATGGCCGGGGTTGGGCCTGATTATCAGGTGCTCGATGTGGCCGCCGGCGCCGGCGACCAGACCTTGGATCTGGCGGAGCGGGTCGGCGCCGGGGGCTACGTGCTGGCCACCGACCTGGCGCCGGAGATACTCCGGTTCGCAGCGCGTCAGGCAGCCGTCGCCGGCCACCGCAACGTCGCGACCCGCGTTTGCGACGGACAAAAGCTCCAGGTCGAAAGTGCGAAATTTGACGCGGTGATCTGCCGGCTCGGCCTGATGTTTTTCCTCGATCCCTTGCGGGGCCTGAGCGAAATGGCACGCGTGCTCAAACCCGGAGGCCGCGCATGCACCCTGGTGTTCGGGCCACCGCAGGACAATCCGTGCATAACGACGCTGGTATCGATCGCGTCGCGACACGCTGGTTTGCCGCCGCGTGACCCATTTCAGCCCGGGGGGCTGCTGAGTCTTGGCAAGCCCGGCCTGATCGATGAACTTTTCAGGGCAGCGGGATTCCACGGTATCGCAACCGCCAGCATTGCGGCCCCGTTCAGGCTGCCGAGCGTCAAGGACTACATCAAGTTCGTACGAACATCGGCCGGGCCGGTGGTGCAGCTTTTGCAGAGCTTGGACGCAGCCAGCGCCGAAGCGGCGTGGACCGAAATGGAAAGCGTGCTCAGCCGGTACGAGACACCTGCCGGGTGGGAAGGCCCCAACGCGCTCCTTTTGACGTCGGCAAGGCGGCCGTAGTGCGCCGACGAGCGGTTGTCGCGCTTTCGGCTTCGCGGCGGTGGCGGACTAAAGAGCTGTTGCAAAAATCTTCCTGCCGGCGCCGGCGGGGCTGCTCTCGTCGGCCGCGTCACGCTGCAGAAACTTCTGCTCGAACTCCGCCGCCGGCATCGGCCGGCCGAAATAATAACCCTGGCCCTCCTGACATCCCATGCTTGCCAGCAGCTCGGCGGTGGCGCGGGTTTCGATGCCTTCGGCGGTGACCGCCAGGCCGAGCTGCTTGCTGAGCTCGATGGTCGAGCCGACGATCGCGGCATCGTCGGAACCGGCCTTCAGCTCCATCACGAACGACCGGTCGATCTTGAGACCGTCGAGTGGGAATCTCTTGAGATAGCTCAGACTGGCATAGCCGGTTCCGAAATCGTCGAACACGATGCTGACACCGAGCGCCTGAATCTCCAGAAACGTGTCCAGCACCCGCTGGGTATCCAGCAGCAGAATATCCTCGGTCACTTCGAGTTCGAGCAGCGACGGCGTGAGGCCGGTGATCGCCAGCGTCTTGCGCACCGAGCGCGCGAGATCGCCGGATTCCAGCTGCGACGGCGAAAGATTGACGCCAACGCGCACGCTGTGCCCTGCACGCTCCCACGCGCGCCCCTGGGTGCACGCCGTCCGCATCACCCATGTGGCGATGGTGTCGGACACTGGCGACGTATTCACCACCGGCATGAACTCGGCGGGGGAGACCAGTCCGCGGGTCGGGTGGCGCCAGCGGATCAGCGCTTCGGCACCGACCAGGCTGCAATCCGAAAGGCGGACCTGCGCCTGATAGAACAGTTCGAATTCCTGTCGTTCCGCGGCGCGGACCAGCTCGGCCTCGAGCGTCAGCCGCGCCTCGAGCTCGTCGCGGATCGCGCGCTCGAACGGCACGAAGCAGCCACGGCCCTTTGCCTTGGCCCGGCGCATCGCCAGATGGGCGTTGCCCAGCAATTCGTCGGCGGTGGCGGCATCGCGCGGAAACAGCGCCATGCCGATGCTGGCCCTGACGCGGTGCTGACGGCCATCTGCCGCGAGCGGATCGTCGAACGCCAGCAGGATCTGCTGCGATAATGCCGAGCCGGCGCCGGCTCCCTGCATCCCGTCGACCAATACGGCGAACTCGTCACCGCTGAGGCGGGCCGCGACGGCCTTGCCGCCGGACAGGGCGTTCAGGCGCTCGGCGACGGCACGAAGCACCAGGTCGCCGCAGTCCTGACCCTGCATGTCGTTGATCTGCTGGAATTTGTCGAGGCCGATGACCAGGAGCCCGATGTCGCGTGGCTGTCCCGCCGCCTCGGCAATGGCCGCGCCAAGCCGGTGCTGCAGGGTGTTGCGATTGGCGAGGCCGGTCAGCGTGTCATATTCGGCCAGATAACGGATTCTTTCGGCCTCGCGCTTGCGCACCGAGATATCGCGCAAGATCGCGCCATACTGAAAACCATCGGTGCCCTGCCAGCCGGACAGGCAGGCCTCGAGCGGAAACACCTCGCCGTTGTTGCGGCGTCCTTCGAGCTCGACCACATGGCCGCCCGGCGCCTGCAACAGGGAATGCGCGACATCGCCGATCGAAAACGCCATACCTGCGCTGCCGTCGGCACGCGCAAAAATCATATCGAACGGCCGCCCGATCATTTCTTCGCGCGGATAGCCGAAGATCGCTTCCGCTCCGGGATTCCACACCGTGATCAGATGATGGGGGTCGGCGCACGCCAGCCCGTCGCCGAGCGACATGGCGATGCGCTGGAAACGCCGTTCGGCGATCCGGCTCAGCAAATCGCGAAAATCGATCTCGTCGAGGGCGATGGCGGCGAGATACACCCCGATCGCCGTGAGCATCAGCGAGGTATCGAGGATGAGGGGCAGCTTCGCCTGCACCAGCCATGCGGCGAGTTCGATCGTCCCGGCCATGCCGACCAGCATCACCACCCGCGCTCCGGCGGAGAGGCGGCGCCACGTCAGCACCATGATCACCGCAATGAGACAGAGCCCGGCCAGGCTGACGAGGTGGGACGTCGGACGCAGTGCGCGGTCCTGCAGCAGCGATTCGGCGGCGAGGACCTGCAGCACCGGGCCCGACACCACTGCGCCATTCGGAACGCTGAAGCGGTCGCCGAGTTCGAGGGCGGTGCCGCCGATGACGACCTTCCTGTCCTTGAGCTTCTTCAGCGTCGCGTCGTCGCCGCGCAGCACGTCGATATAGGAGACGATCGGGATCGACGCGGTGCGGATGCCGAAATCGATCAGGAACGGCACCTGGTTGGTCGCGTGCCGCTCTGCGATCAGGGCGCCCATCGACGGCAGAAATTGTCCGTCGAGTGTCTCGCCAAACGGGTAGCGCCGGACCCGGCCGTCGGATTCGATCGCAACATTGACGATCGCCGACCATGAGCGGTCGGCGAACGGTTTGAGCGGCTGGTTGATGTGGACGGCGCCCGCCTGCTTGCCGCCCCGCTGTTCGAAGGACGGCAGGATCACCGATCCGCCGGCTGCCTTGAGCGCGTCGGCGAAGACTTGGTCGGAGGCAGCGTCGGAAGCCGAACTGAAATCGACGTCGAACGCGATGTCGCGCACCCCAGCGCTTTCGAGCTTGCGGAGCAATTCGGCGTGCAACCGGCGCGGCCAGGGCCACACTCCGATCTGTTCGATCGAGCGCGGATCGATGGCGACCACGACCACGTTGCCGGTGGCCTGCCGCGGCGTCGCAGCGAAGTTCAGGTCGGTCAGCGCATTGCGCAGGCCGCCTTGCAGGCCCGACATCATCATGATGGCGAGCGCGCAAACCACAAAGATATGCGGCCGATATTGCTTCACGTCGTGTCCCCGCCTGCCGTCGCGTCGTCCTCGATGTGCGACGGCCCCCAACTTCGCTATTGGACGGCGCTGGCTGCGCGGCTAGCTGCGACCGCGCCCATTGCCATTGCCGTTACCATTTCCGTTACCATTTCCGTTGCCGTTGCCGTTGCCGTTGCCGTTGGCATGGCCGTTTCCATTGCCGTTTCCGTTGCCATTGCCATTGCCGTTTGCATTCCCGTTGCCACGACCATTTCCGGCGCTGCCGTTGCCGTTACCGTTGCCATTTCCGTTGTTGCCGTTGCCGTTGCCGTTGCCATTGCCATTGCTGTCGCTGCTGCTGGCCGCGGCTGTGGCCGCTGCGGCGCTGGCCGCCGCCGCACTCGAACTGGACGCCATCGCCGCAGCACCGCTGCCGTTGTCGACCGAATTGCTCTGGCCGGAGCTGCTGGCGATAGCGTTGCCGCCTCGCGGATCGCGGGCGCTCCAGACCGTGTCGTTGCCGGCGGTCCGGCGTCCCGCGCCGGAGACGGCGTTGGCCGTGCCGCGGGCCAGGCCGTTGGTCACCTTGTGGAAGTTCAGCCGCACTTCACCGAGTGGCGATGAAATGCGGGTGTGAGCCTGCCCTGTTGCGGCGTGCCCGGCCGAGCGCAACGCGGTCGGCGCCGGTTTCGCCGCCGGCGTGATGACGCCGGCGGCGCGGATGAAGGGCGCAACAGACCGGATCTGCTGGCCATTACCGGCGTTGCGCGGCGCGGGCAGCCCGGTTTTTGGAACCATGATGCGTTCGATGGACGGCGCGCGCGGCTTGCCCTGTTCAATCGGATTGAAGGTGCCGCTGCCGCTCAAGGACAGGCCGGGCTTGCCGTTGGCGAAGCTTGTCGCGATCTGGCCGGGCAGCACCTGCGCGATCTGACCCGATTTGAAATCCGCCACTTCGATTTGGCCGCGCAGCACGTTGACGCTGGTGCCGGAGGCGTTCACCGAGACGCTGAACTGCGTGCCTTTGACCACGGCGGCCAGATACGGCGTTTCGACCTCGAAATGCTTGACGTTGCGCTTTTCCACTTCGAGCAGGATGGTGCCGGCCTGCTGCACGATGGTAGTCGACAAACCCTGCTTGGCTTCGGTGGGAATCCCGACCACCGAGTTGGGCGAGATCACCATGGATTCCTCGCCGCGCACCAGCAGCACCCTGCCGTTGCGGCCCGTGCGGATGGTATCGCCGGATTTCAACTGGGCTTCCTGGGTGAGCGAGGCCTGCTGAACGCCGGGCGCCACAATCCAGACGTCGCCGGAAGATTTGCTGACCTGCCAGGGCGCGCCGTCTTCAGCCATCGCGCCGCTGGCGCCAAGCAACACAGCGACGGCCGCGATCACTCGGCTGCTATATCCAACAATGCGCAACATGCCACGCTCCCGCTATCCTGGTACCTACTAAGTTTTTCTACCAGCAAACTTTCAAGATTCGCTTAGAGCCAGGTTGCGGTCTGCGTGCGCGCCTTAACACTTCGTTGACCATAAAAACCTACACAAAGTGAGGTGGCTGGCGGACCAGTGATGCGCGGTAAATGGCAAACGGATCAAAATGTTACCGCTGGCGCCGCGGCGCGCGCGGTTCCGTCGCCGCGGACTTTGGCGAGGTCGCGCCTCGCGGCCTTGACGTTGCTTCTGTCGACGTCCACGGCGCTGCCGGTCACCGCGCAGCAGGCGTTCAATCCCGGCTTCGATCCGAAGCAGACCGAGCGCAAGTTTGACGCGCAGCAATCCGAGCAGCAGCTGCGCGTCGCGCGCAGCGGGCTGCGGCTGCCCAATGTCGAGCGCAGCGTGGCGCCGGCGGATTCCAGAAAGCAGATCGATCTTCGCGCCATCTCGGTGACCGGCGCACACACTTTGCCGCGCGAAGCGATCGCCGCGGTCTATCGGCCGTTCCTCGGCAAGAAGGTCTCGCAGGCCGATCTCGCGGCAATCGCAAGTGGGATCAGCGATCTCTACCGCGAAGCCGGCTTCCACCTGAGCCGGGCGATCGTGCCGCCGCAGGACATCCAGGCCGGTACGGTCCGCATTCAGGTCATCGAGGGCAGGATCCGCGATGTCGTGCTGAAAGGCGACGATGCGGATCGGTTCGGCGTGCGGGCGATGCTGGGTGCGGTGCTCGCCGAGCAGCCCTCGCGCCTCGCGACGCTGGAACGCCAGTTGCTCCTGATCAACGATCGCCCCGGCGTGCGCATCGCCGACACCGCGCTCGAAGAAATCGGCGCCGGCAGCGGCGATTTCCGCCTGATCGTCTTTCTCAAGACCTGGCGTGTCTACACCTCGTTCGGCCTCGATAATCTCGGCTCGCCGTCGGTGGGCCCGTGGCAGACCTACGCCACCGCCGCCTACAATTCCTTGCTGCGGCCGGGCGACACGCTGGCGGTCAACCTCTCGACGATACCGACCGACCCGCGCGAGCTGGCGTTCGGACGGCTGTCGTATGACGTGCCGGTCGGCACCGACGGCGCACGGGTCGGCGCTTCGGCCCTCTACAGCGATGTGCGCCCCGGCGACTTCAGAAGCTTCTACAACACCCACACCCGGACCGAATCTTACGAAATCCGCGGCAGCATCGTGCCGCTGCAATCGCAGAAATCGACCCTGACCATCACCGCGGCCGCCGGCTGGAGCGACGTGTCGGAGAGCGACAGCTTCGGCGCGATCTACAACGATCACATGCGCACCGTGAGCCTGACGGCGGACTACCGCCTCAAGGACAATTTCGGCGGCGTCAATTACCTCACCGTGCTCGGGCGCCAGGGTTTTGACATTCTCGGCGCTTCGAAAACCGACGACGATTTTCTGTCGCGCTATGGCGCGTCGGGCCAGTTTTCGGTGCTCGATCTGTGGTTCACGCGCTACCAGACGCTGACCGATGCATGGTCGCTGAAGATTTCGGCCGCGAGCCAGCTCGCCTCCACCGCGCTGTTGACGTCGCAGCAGTTCTATCTCGGCGGCGCGGCGTTCGGCCGCGGCTATGGCAGCGCCGAGATCAGCGGCGACAACGGCCTCGCCGGATCGCTGGAACTGCGCTTCGATCAATCTGTGAATGTCGCTTGGATGAAGGGCTACCAGCTCTACGGCTTCGTCGACGCCGGCGCGGTCTGGAACGACGGCTATCGGCTCGCCGACGGGGCGGCGCTGACCTCGGCCGGCGCCGGGGTGCGGGTTTTCCTCAGCGACGATTTGCAGGCCGGCCTCGCGGTGGCGGCGCCGCTGAGCTACCGCGCCCCGGACAATGACAGACGCACCGCGCGCCTGCTGTTCTCGCTGTCGAGCGCGTTCCGGCTCTGCCCGGACAATGCCGCGCTGCGCTGCCTCTGATCCGACCCCCGCAAGGCCGTTCAAAAACCACAATTGTTTAGGGGATATCAATGGTTTGGGGCCGGCGTGACGGGCCGGTCGATGGCCGTTCCTGCTTGCGTCGCCCCGCCGCATCCTTTATCCGATGGAATGCCTTGCATGCGAGCGGCCTTGGCCGTGTTTTGGCTTCTGGGCGCTTAATCACTTGCAGGGAAATACTGCCAAATGGCCAATGTCGTCGTGGTCGGCGCCCAATGGGGCGACGAGGGAAAAGGCAAGATCGTCGACTGGTTGAGTGAGCAGGCGGATATCGTCGCCCGTTTCCAGGGCGGCCATAACGCCGGCCACACCCTGGTGATCAACGGCACGACCTACAAATTGGCGCTGCTGCCGTCGGGCGTGTTGCGGCCGTCCAAGCTCGGCGTCATCGGCAACGGCGTGGTGTTCGATCCGCAGGCCTTCCTCGACGAAGTGACCAAGCTGCGCGGCCAGGGCGTGCACATCGGCCCGGACAACCTCCGCATCGCCGAGAACGTCACGCTGATCCTGCCGCTGCATCGCGAACTCGACTCCTTGCGTGAAAACGCCAGCAAGGCCACCGCGATCGGCACCACCCAGCGCGGCATCGGTCCGGCCTATGAGGACAAGGTCGGCCGCCGCGCCATCCGGTTGATGGACCTCGCCGACCTGAATACGCTGCCGAACAAGATCGACCGGCTGCTGGCGCATCACAATGCGCTGCGCCGCGGTTTTGGACTGCCGGAATTCGACGGCAGCGTGATTCTGAAAGAGCTCACCGCGTTCGCGCCGCAACTCCTGCCTTATGCCGAAGCGGTCTGGCGCCTGCTCGACCAGAAGCGCCGCGAGGGCAAGCGCATCCTGTTCGAGGGCGCGCAGGGCGCGCTGCTCGACGTCGATCACGGCACCTACCCCTACGTCACTTCGTCCAACACGGTGGCGGCGCAGGCCGCGACCGGCACCGGCATGGGTCCCGGCGCGGTCGGCTACGTGCTCGGAATCTGCAAGGCCTACACCACGCGGGTCGGCGCCGGTCCGTTCCCGACCGAACAGGACAACGCCATCGGGCGTCGGATCGGCGAGCGCGGCCGCGAATTCGGCACCAACACCGGCCGTCCGCGCCGCTGCGGCTGGTTCGACGCCGTGTTGGTGCGGCAGACCGTCCGCACCTGCGGCATTCACGGCCTGGCGCTGACCAAGCTGGATATTCTCGACGGCTTCGACTCCATCGAGGTCTGCGTCGGTTATAAGCTCGACGGCAAGGAGATCGACCATCTGCCGGCCGGCGAGGGCGCCCAGGCCCGCATCGAGCCGGTCTATGAGACCATCGAAGGCTGGAAGGAGCCGACCGCCAACGCCCGGTCCTGGGCCGATCTGCCGGCCCAGGCCATTAAATATGTTCGCCGGGTGGAGGAACTTGTTGGCTGCCCGATCGCCTTGCTTTCCACCAGTCCGGAACGCGAGGATACTATTCTGGTACAAAATCCGTTTGAGGCTTAACGCGATGTTACCGGAAAGCCTTCAGAGTTGAGTAAGAATGGCTGACTACTACCCGCTGATCGCGCGCGCCATCGCCGGCCTGGATCCCAGCGCCCCCGGCGAGAGCCGTCGTGCGCTCTATGAGCGGGCCCGTTCGGCGCTGATCGCGCAGTTGCGCAGTGTCGATCCCCCCTTGAGCGAATCCGAGATCACCCGCGAGCGGCTGTCGCTGGAGGAAGCCGTCCGCAAGGTCGAATCCGAAGCTGCCGCGCGGGCACGCGATCTGTCGCGACCGGATTCGGCGGGTGGACGCAGCCGTTCCGGCGATGCGTTCCGCTCCAGCAGCCGATCGGGGTCGAAGTCCGCTGAAGCCGCGCCCGGCGACCTTGCCGCCACCCAACCGCCGGCCCGCGCGCGGCAGCCGATTGTGCCGACGCCACCGCCGCCGCGCCAGGATCGCCCGCCGTCCCCGGATGACCGGGCCGAACCGCGGCCGCCGCGCAATCTGCGCGCCGAGCCGCGCCCGCCTGCAGCCGGAATGCCGGAGCCGGCTTCGCCGAACCGCGACCGGGGGGCCGCGCCGCGCCGCGAAGGACCGCCGCAACCTCCGGCGCCGCCGCCCCCGATCCGCGGCTTTCGCGATGTCACCGCCGATGCCGACGATCTCGGCCGCGCCGCCGCTCAGGCCGGCCGCGCCGCGCGCAAGACCTACGCCAACGTGCCGTCGCAATCGCCGGAATTCGACCGGCTCGAACCGACCATGGAAGACCGCGGTGGCGACGGCGCACCGTACTCCTACGACGAATCCGCCGAGGAAGCCGCCCGCTACGCCCCGCCGTCGCAGCTGCAGCGTCAACGGCAGGCAGGGGACAAGGAGAAGAAGACACGCCCGGTGCGCACCGGCGGCGGCTTTCCGCTCAAGAGCGCGATCGCGCTCGGCGTCGTGCTGATCCTGATCGGCGTCGGCATCGTGTGGGGACCCAGGCTGGTCTTGACCGTTCGCGGTCTGCTCACCGCGACGTCCACGCCGCCGGTCGAGGCCCCGAAGGACACCTCGGCGCCGCCGCGTCCGAAGATCGCCGACCGGGTCGGCCAGCCGTCCTCATCCGATCAGATCGCGCCGGTGGCGCAGCGCGCCATGCTGGTGGAGGAGGATCCCTCCGACGCCAAGGGCAAGCAGTACATCGGCACCGTGGTGTGGCGCACCGAGCAGACCAAGCCCTCCGGCGGCAAGCCCGGCTACCTGACGCTGCGCGCCGACATCGATATTCCCGAGCGCAAGTTCAAGATGACGATGTCGTTCGACAAGAGCACCGACGTCTCGCCGCCGGCTTCCAGCCATACCATCGAGCTTCGATTCGATCTGCCCAAGGACTATGCCAACGGCGTCGTCTCCAACGTGCCGGGCATCCTGATGAAGTCCAACGAGCAGGCGCGCGGCACGCCGCTCGCCGGCTTCGCCGTCAAGGCCACCGACGCGCTCTATCTGGTCGGGCTCAGCAACGTCGACGCCGATCGTCAGCGCAATCTCACGCTGCTCAAGGAGCGGTCGTGGTTCGATATCCCGGTGGTCTATTCGACCCAGCGCCGCGCCATCATCGCGGTCGAGAAGGGCTCCCCCGGCGAACGCGCCTTCAACGAGGCCTTCGCGGCCTGGGGCGAATAACATAGCGCTTTCGAGCGAAGTGGTTCCGGTTCGCGTCAAGACAACGCTTCAAATCTGATGAGTTACGCCGGCCGCTCCATCCACTGCATCAGGCGGCTGATGACGCCGGCGCGCTTGTGTTCCGGCGACGGCGCGTCTTCGTCGGGCGCGATGATGCGCTGGTAGAAATACTCCAGGAACCGGATGTCGTTCGGCTCGGTGATGGTGAAACTCTCGTCGCCGACGAACACCGTGTAGTCATAGAAGAACGGCCCGACCAGCGGGATAGCCGAGGCCGGCGCCGCGCGATCCTTCGAGATGATGAAGTCGGCGGGATCGAGGTCGTGGGAAATCATCGCCTCTTCGACCCGCGGCAGTTTTCGCATGAAGGCGGCCTCGAAGCCCCCGACCGTGCTCTGCAACTTGATCTGCATCATGGCTCCATGCCGAACGGCTGTTGCCAATTTGGTCAGGCCAGTCCGGCGGCGGGTTCAAATCTCTCTCCGAGTCGTCCCGGCGAAGGCCGGGACCCAGACCCCCTGGACTCGCCTGTTGGCGAACCGCGGATGCCTTCGACTAACCATGTCTGTCAGGGAGTCTGGGTCCCGGCCTTCGCCGGGACGACATCGGTGTTTGTGGAGTCACCCAACAAAAAAGCCGGCGTTGCCGCCGGCTTTCGTG
>Ga0209758_1002009_pt1 | contig 21878 bp, 23 predicted proteins | sample AraplaMF_Col_mMF_FD_184258 | JGI IMG/M metagenome (GOLD analysis project Ga0209758, IMG submission 184258) | Arabidopsis root microbial communities from the University of North Carolina, USA - plate scrape MF_Col_mMF (SPAdes) (version 2) | ecosystem: Host-associated > Plants > Roots > Endosphere...
CTGCTGCGGGCCGGGGTGGCGTAAAGCGCCAAACCTCTCGGCCCCTACCCTCCGACGATTTCGCTGAACTGAATGATGGGCGCGATGTCCGTATAGTTGGCGACGTCCGCGCGAATCTCCGCGGCGTGGATACCGAACGCCTCCTGCAATGTCCCAAGGGTCGGCGAGTAGATGTGGCATGCCGCGACAAACTTCGGCGCGCCTCCAGGCTCGCGACCCGCAAGGCCCTTATCGATCTCGTAGCGCAGGCAGGCATCGCCGAGCCGTTCCCGAATTAATGGCATGTGGCTGGTGCGGTAGTAGTCGTGATCGAACTTCGAGCCGCCATCGGCGGGATAGTAGACGCTCATCTTGATCATGGTCGGGCTCCTGCCTGAACGCCTCTCCGTCCGAGGCGCCTTTCGACGTGTCCCTGCTCGACCGGAAACCGCGCCGCATTGCCCTCAAGCGGCAGGTCCAATCCGTTCGCAAAATATGACACGGTGCGATAGAAGCCGCATAACAGGATGACCTCGCAGATCTGCGCGTCGTCGTAATGCGCCCGCAGTGCCGTGAATTCGGCGTCGCTCCACGTCGCGCGGTGATGCAGCGCGTCGACGGCGGCGATCAGGGCCTGTTCGGCCGGCGACCAGCACGGCGACTCGGCATCGCCGCTCACCGTCGCGGCGACCTGCGCCTCGTCAAGACCGGCCGGCTTGGCGAAGATCGCGACATGGACGCTCCATTCGTATTCGCAGCCGGTCAGCGCGCAGGTGCGGTCGATGACGATTTCGCGTTCGCGCAGCGACAGCGGGCCCCTGTCCAACAGGCTGCCGGCGCGGAACTTGTCCCAGGCGCGTTTCTGGCCGGCGATGACGCGGAACAGCAGCAGCGGCGGCGCGCCGCGCATGATGGCGTCGAACTGCGCCTGGATTTCCGGGGCATAAAGTGGCTCGAGCGGCGCAATGCGTGACATCACAGGCTCCTATGCTACAGTAAGCGTAGCGCCATGCTACATTATCTGTAGCAAGATGCAAGTGGGGTCTGATGACGAAAGCTGCAAAGGCCGTGCGCGGCTCGAAGACCGGCCGGCCGATCATGGCGCTGCTCGACCTGCTGGGCCGGCGCTGGACGCTGCGGATCCTGTGGGAGCTGCGCGACCGGGCGCTGACCTCGCGCGCGCTGCGCGAGGCCTGCGACGACGCCTCGCCGACGGTACTACAGGCCAGACTCACCGACCTTAGGGAGGCCGGCTTCGTCGACCTCGATCCGGCAGGCGGCTATTCCCTTACGGATTCGGGCAAGGAATTGAACGGCACGTTCCTGCCGCTCTATCACTTTGCGGAGCGATGGAAGAAAGCCCCACGGGCGAGTTGATCACGCCCCCGCCACCGTCAAGCTGGCGCCATCGGCCTGCACCACCTTGACGCGGCTGCCGGCCGGCGCGTCGGGACCTGCGACGCGCCAGATGGTGTCGTCGATCCGCACCGTACCGGCGCCGTCGATGATCGGCTTGTCCAGGGTGAACACCCGGCCGACCAGCGCATCGGCGCGTCGGTTGAGGAACGGATTGCTGTTGTCGGGTTTCTGCCGCGCCAGGCGCCGCCACAGCGGCACCGCGGCGACGGCAAAGACCGCAAACATCAGAAGCTGCGACTGCCAGGACGGGCTGATGACGAAGGACAACAGCCCGGTGAGCAAGGCGGCAAGCCCAAGCCAGAACATGAAGACGCCGGGCGCGATCAGCTCCAGCGCCATCAGGACGAGGCCGGCGATCAGCCAGTTCCAGGTCCCCAAAGTGACGAACATCTCGGTCATGGTTTCATCCCTGACGTGGCGGTGGCGGCGGCACCGAAGCCGCACCTGATCCGGCAGCCGGCACCGACCCGCGGCGCGCGGCGGCCTGGGCGGAGGCGGCGCTTTCGCCGAAGGTGGCCTTGGCGATCTCGCCGATGCCGGCCAGCGAGCCCAGAATGCTCATCGCCTCGACCGGCAGCATGATGATCTTCTGGTTCGGCGACTCGGCGAGCTGGCCGAACGCCTTGATGTACTTGTCGGCGATGAAATAATTCAGCGCGGCGACGTCGCCCTTGGAAATCGCCTCGGAGACCATCTGGGTCGCCTTGGCTTCGGCCTCGGCGGAGCGCTCGCGGGCCTCGGCGTCGCGGAACGCCGCCTCGCGGCGGCCTTCGGCCTGCAGGATCTGGCCCTGCTTTGCACCTTCAGCACGAAGGATTTCCGACTGCCGCTGGCCTTCCGCCTGCAAGATATCGGCGCGCTTGACGCGCTCGGCCTTCATCTGGCGGCCCATCGCCTCGACGAGGTCGGCCGGCGGCACGATGTCCTTGATCTCGATGCGGTTGACCTTGAGCCCCCACGGCGACACCGCGGCATCGACCACGCGCAGCAGCCGTTCGTTGATCTCGTCGCGATGCGACAGCACCTGGTCGAGGTCCATCGAGCCCATGACCGAGCGGATATTGGTCATGGTCAGGACGATGATCGCCTGGTTGAGGTTGGAAACCTCGTAGCTGGCCTTGGCGGCATCGAACACCTGATAGAAAGCGACGCCATCCACCGTCACGGTCGCGTTATCCTTGGTGATCACCTCCTGCTCGGGGATGTTGATCACCTGCTCCATCATGTTCACCTTGCGGCCGACCCGGTCGAAATAAGGAACGATGATGTTGAGGCCCGGCGACAAGGTGCGGGTGTATTTGCCGAACCGCTCGATGGTCCAGTCATAGCCCTGCGACACCGTCTTGACGCCGGCGAACAGCGTGAAAATCACGAGCAGCACCAGCACGATGGTGAAGATGCTGAAACCCGTCATATCGAACCCCATGGTTGTTTCCTGCCGCGAAAGACCCTGATTGCGGACGTCAGCGATCCTGACGCGGCGCATCATGTTTCATTGGTCGCCGAAAGGGAATGTAAGGTTCGAGCAGCCGGAAAGCGAGAGGCCGTCCCGGCGACCCCTCAGATCCAGCCTTGCAGCTCGCGCAGCACCAGTTGCCGGATCACGTCCATGCCGGGCTCGCTGTCGTTGAGGCAGGGGATGGCGGCAAACTGCTCACCGCCATTGTGCTTGAAGATCTCGGCGTTTTCCTGCGCGATCTCTTCCAGCGTTTCCAGGCAGTCGGCGGAAAACCCCGGCATCACCACGGCGATCCGGCGAACGCCGTCCTTGGCCAGCTTCTCCATGGTCTTGTCGGTGTAGGGCTGCAGCCAGGCATCGAAGCCGAAGCGCGACTGGAAGGTCAGCAGCAGTTTTGTGGCGTCGGGCCCCATCCGCTTGCGCAGCGCTTCCGTGGTGGCAACGCATTGCGCCTGGTAGGGATCGCCCTTGTCGATATATTTCTGCGGCATGCCGTGGAACGAGGCCACGATCAGCTCGGGCTGGAACGGCAGGGTCTCGAGATGCGCTGATATCGAGACCGCCAGCGCGTCGATGTAGTCCGGGTCGTCGTAATATGGCGGCGTTACCCGCAGCGTCGGCTGGGCACGCATCTCGCCGAGCACCCGGAACACTTCGTCGCAGACCGTGGCGGAGGTCGCCGCGGAATATTGCGGATAGAGCGGGACCACCAGGATGCGGTCGCAGCCCTGCGCCGTCAGCGCGTCGACCCGCGACTTGATCGACGGGTTGCCGTAGCGCATCGCCCAATCGACGACGACGTGGTCATGATCGGCGATCGCCGCCGCGAGCTTGTCGGACTGCGCCCGGGTGATGGTTTTCAGCGGCGACTCGTTCTGCGCGGTGTTCCAGATCTTCTGGTAGTCGCGCGCCTTGCGGGCCGGACGGGTGTTGAGGATGATGCCGTTCAGCACCAGCTTCCACAGCAGCCCCTGATTCTCGATGACGCGAGGATCGGAGAGGAACTCCTTCAGATAGACCCGCACGCCCCTGGCATCGGCGGTGTCGGGCGTGCCGAGGTTGACCAGCAGCACGCCAACACGCGGCCTCTTCGCCTCAGGGGCAACCAGGGCTCTCTCGATGGGAACGACAACGCTCATGATGTCCGTGGCTTGGCGGCTTGGCCCGGGCTTGTCAAGACAACGCAAGGTCACATGATACGGAACCGCGCCGCATTGATGTCAGAAGCAGGTCACCCGCTCGGCAGCCATGTATCCCAGCAGCAATCCGGCGCCGAACAACAGCACCAATCCGGCCGCCGCGAACTCGATGCCGCGCATCACCAGCGCGCCGCCGCCCTCGCCGCCGGCGCCAAGCCGCCGCGCCAGGTCCTTGGCCGACACCGCGATCACCGCAATGGTGGCCACCGTAATCGCGGTGCCAATGCCCATCACGAAGGTCGCGGCGACGCCAGCCCAGAACAGGCCCTGCGCCAGCGCGAACACCAGCACCAGGATAGCGCCGGAACAGGGCCGGATGCCGACCGCGACAATGGCGCCCAGGCCACGGCGCCAGCCGCCGGGGCCGGCCAACTGGCCGGGTTCCGGGCCGTGGGAGTGGCCGCAGTGCTCGTCATGGACATGGCCGTCATTATGGCTGTGATCGTGCGTGACATGAGCGGCGTGCTCATGGGTGTGCTGTTGAGTGTGCTCTTGGGCATGGTGATGGTCGTGATCGTGGTGGTGATGATCGTGGCCATGCGAGCCGGCATGCGCCACGGCCAGCGCCGGGCGGCCACCGCGCGTTGAGGCTTGCAGCGCGCGGATGAAGCCGCCGCCCTTGGTCCAGACCAGCCGGGCGCCGAATGCCGCGATCAGCGCGTAGCTGGCGATCTCGATCACCCGCTCGGCGCCGCACATGGTCTTGGCGGTGACGTTGAGCAGCCAGGCGCCGACGCCGACGATCAGCACCGCGACCAGCGACTGCAGCAGCGCAGAAACAAAGGACAGCACGATGCCGCGCCGCGCGGTCTCCTCGTTGGCGACGAGGTAAGACGAAATCACCGCCTTGCCGTGGCCGGGACCGGCGGCGTGGAAGATGCCGTAGGCGAATGAGATGGCTAACAACGTCCAAACCGCGCTGCCGTCGGATTTTGCGGCGCGAATGGCCGTGGAGATCTCGCGGTAGAATTCCGACTGCTTTGTCAGCAGCCAGCCGACGATGCCACCGGCCTGGGCGTCGGGTGCCGCCCGCGGCGCGCCAAACGGGTTTTGCGCCAGTGCCGCATGAACGGCGGCATCGGCGACCAGCGCGGCAACCAAGAGCGCGGCGCCGGCCAGCGCGATGTTCCCCGTCGCCCTCACGGGCAATCCACGGTGATCTTGTTGGCGAACATGGCGCCGAAATTCGAATTGTCGCCGTTCATGAAGGTCTGCTCGTTGAGCTTCTGGGCCGTGGCGGTGCCATCGGTCGGACGCTGGATCGCCATGGTGCACGAGGCCGGCGCGCCGACCAGCCGGATCGGGTCTTTTTTCTGCAGCGAGAAGTCGACGAAATAGCTCGGGTCGAACACTTCGAGCGCCAGCTGCCTGGTCTTGAACGGGGTCTTGAACGGCAGGGTGAAGTGCAGCACCAGCGCCGCATCCTTGTACTCAAGATAGTAGTCGACCGGCTCGAGGAACTTTTCCTTTTTGCCGTCCGCCTTGGCGAAGGTGAAGAAGCCGAACTCCTTCAGGGATTCCACATTGGTCTGCGCCAGCGGCGCCAGTTGCTCGCGGGTGTAGACGCCCTGGGTCTTGGTCTCGAGGCCCTGCAGCGCATAGGTCGAGAACATGTCATCGAACGTCCAGGCATGGCGGACGCCGGTGATGGTGCCGTCAGGCGCGTAGATCAACTCGCTGCTTGCGGTGACCCAGACATGCGGGTGGGCGGAGGCGGGAGCTGTGGCGCCGGCGAGGAGGGCAGCGATCAACAAAAGACCAAGCAAGTGCCCCCACCCCAACCCTCCCCCGCAAGCGGGAGAGGGGGCCGTCGGCATCTGGAGCACACGTTGGGTCTCATCTCGCGTGTCGTTGAGGCCCATTATTGATGACGCCACCAACCGCCAAGCCCGGCGCGCTCCCTCTCCCGCTTGCGGGGGAGGGTTGGGGTGGGGGCACTCACATGGGGCTCGCGCGGATAAAGATGTCATCATCACCTCACGCCGCCTCCGGCGCATCCAGCAACCCGCGACGGCGCAGCAGGGCATCTGGCTCGGGCGGGCGGCCGCGGAAGGCGATGTAGGCATCCTCGGGGTCGCGCGAGCCGCCGGACGAGTAGATGTCGTCATGCAGCCGCCTGGCGACGGCGGAATCGAAGATGTCGCCGGCTTCCTCGAAGGCGCCGAAGGCGTCGGCGTCCATCACCTCCGACCACATGTAGCTGTAGTAGCCCGAAGCGTAATGATCGCCGGAGAAGATGTGGCCGAATTGCGTCGGGCGGTGCCGCAGCACCATTTCCGCCGGCATGCCGATCTTTTCCAGTTCGGCCTGCTCGAAGGCGCGGACGTCGCGGCTGGCGGAGGCCGGCTGGGTGTGGAATTCGAGATCGATCAGCGCCGAGGAGACGAACTCCACCGTGGCAAAGCCCTGGTTGAATTTTCGCGCGGCAAGGAAGCGTTTCAACAGATCGTCCGGCAGCGGCTCGCCGGTCTGGTAGTGTTTCGCGAATTGCCGCAGCACCTGCGGCTGCTCCTGCCAGTGCTCGTAGAGCTGCGAGGGCAGCTCGACGAAATCGGTGAACACGCTGGTGCCGGACAGCGATGGATAGGTGACGTTCGACAGCATGCCGTGCAGGCCGTGGCCGAACTCGTGGAACAGGGTGCGGGCGTCGTCCGGCGACAGCAGCGACGGCTCGCCTTCGGCGCCCTTGGCGAAATTGCAGACGTTGATGATCAGCGGCGCGATGTCGCCGTCGAGCTTCTGCTGGTCGCGCAGCGAGGTCATCCAGGCGCCGGAACGCTTGGAGGCGCGGGCGAAGTAGTCGCCGTAGAACAGGCCCTGATGCTTGCCGGCGGCGTTCCTGACCTCCCAGACCCGGACGTCGGGATGCCAGACCGGGATATCCTTGCGTTCGGCGAAGGTAATGCCGAACAGCCGGGTGGCGCAGTCGAAGGCGGCGTCGATCATGTGGTCGAGCACCAGATAGGGCTTGATCGCGGCATCGTCGAAATTGGCGCGGCGCTGCCGCAGCTTTTCGGCGTAGTAGCGCCAGTCCCACGGCGCCAGCGCGAAATTGCCGCCTTCCTCGGCGACCAGCGCCTGCAGGGCATCGCGGTCGGCCAGCGCCCGCGCCCGGGCCGGCTTCCAGACCCGCTCCAAGAGGCCGCGCACCGCCTCCGGTGTCTTGGCCATGGAATCCTCGAGGCGATAGGCGGCGAAGGTCGGGAAGCCGAGCAGCTTTGCGCTCTCTTCGCGCAGGCTCAGGATCTCGACGATGGTGTCGTTGTTGTCGTTGGCGTTGCCATTGTCGCCCCGCGCCGTGAACGCCTTGAACACCTTCTCCCGCAGGTCGCGGCGGCTGGAGCTCTTGAGGAACGGCTCGACCGAGGAGCGCGACAGGGTCACCACCGCCTTGCCGGGCATGCCGCGCTCGTCCGCCGCGGCCTTGGCGGCGGCGACGAAGCTCGAAGGCAGGCCGTCGGTGTCGCCCTCGCCGATCTCCATGAACCAGTCCTGTTCGTCGCCGAGCAGATGGTGGCTGAAGGCGGTGCCGAGATGCGCCAGCCGCTCGTTGATCTCCGCCATCCGCTTCTTGGCCGCCTCGCCGAGCCCGGCGCCGGCGCGGTGGAAGCGGGTGTAGCTCCGCTCCAGCAGGCGCAGTTGCTCGGGGGTGAGGCCGAGCGCGGCGCGATTTTCATGCAGCAGCGCGATGCGGCCGAACAGCACCGCGTTCATCATGATCGGATTCCAGTGCCGCGCCTGGCGCAGCGACACGTCCTTGTCGATCTCCAGAAGCTCCGGGTTGGAGTTCGCCGCCACCAGGTCGTAGAACACCGAGGACACCCGGGTGAGCAGCTTGCCCGAGCGCTCCAGCGCGGTGATGGTGTTGGCGAAGTCCGGCGCCGCCGGATCGTTGGTGATGGCGGCGATTTCGGCGGAGTGGTCGGCAAACGCCTGCTCGAACGCCGGCAGGAAGTGCTCGGGCCTGATGTCGGCGAACGGCGGCGTCTCGAACGGCGTCTGCCAGGCGCGCAACAGCGGATTGTCGGAAACTTGAGGTGCGGCAATCGGTCCGGCGGTGTCTGACATCGAAAATCCTGCTGTGGCGCCCATCTGGTGGGGCACCATATAGCACGCACGGCGGCTTTTTTGCGCCCGGAACAGCGGCTCCGGAGCTTGCCCAAAGCGGCTTTTTCAGAGAGATTGCGGCCCTTCGAGCGAGCGCCTGTTCGGCGCTCGTCCGTACAACAGGACTTTCAGACATGAGCTCGCAGCCTTCCTCCACCGCGCCCCGCCAGATCATCTGGCCCAGCGTCATCACCGTCATCTCTGCCGCGATCCTGATCGGCGCCGAGGTGTTCGGCGCGGCGTTCGCCGGCGGCTGGGCGCTCGCCATCCTGCTCGGGCTCGACGACACCGGCGCTCACATCCTGCAGGCGGTGCTGTTCGCGGCCGGCGTCTTCATCATGGTGGCCTTCATCCGCGCCGCGCAGCGCGTCGAGCCTTTTACGCGTCGCGCCTGAGCACGCGCGCCGCAGCGCTGCCGCCTCGCGCAGCGAGATTTTCTTAACGAACTTTAACAGCTGTTCATGTTCGACGCCGTTTTCGTGGCGTGAGAGCAACGCCGCGCGCGCCAGCGCGAGAAATTTGTCTGCAGCCGAAAAAAAATGTTGCGCAGCAGAGTCAAAACACCTATTTGCACTCTTGCCCAATTTCGCACGTGCCTGTGGTCGTGTGTCAGTCGGTAGGTATCCGGACAAGAGGCCGGACAGCCGCCAAGGGATGAAGAACCGAGGGTCGCTCAGGTAGTCTTACCTAAGAGGCCAGCATCTCTCTCAAGAGATGCCGTTGAAGGTCCCTTCACCCCTTGCAACCGTGACTGGCAGCCGGAGGCGAACCGGCGCACCTCGTTCTCAACGGGGGACGCGACTTAAAGCAACGACGGATCGGGCTTTTTTGGTCTCTGCCGGCTTTCCATCAGCCGGCGCGAATACCGAAGAGGCTTGTCCTTCATTGCCAGGTGTGCGGGCGGGATCACTCCCAACCAATCCACGGCAGCACAATTCGGTCTGAGCTTTTTGGCTCCGTTGCGCCTCCATCGCGTGACGTGGCCCGGAAGGCTTTGATCCGAGAACATTTTTGAACGAGCTCCGTCGCTGGGCCGTTTGGGAGAGTGCTATGACCGACCGTATCCAGGAATTCCTGCGCGCCCGCCGTACCGCGGGCCAGGACGTCGAGCCCTGCCTCGTCGTCGACCTCGAAGTCGTGCGCGACAACTTCCAGAGCTTCGCCAAGGCGCTGCCGGACAGCCGCGTGTTCTACGCGGTGAAGGCCAACCCGGCGCCGGAAGTGCTGTCGCTGCTGGCCTCGATGGGCTCGTGCTTCGACTGCGCCTCGGTCGCCGAGATCCAGATGGCGCTCGACGCCGGCGCCACGGCGGACCGCGTCTCCTATGGCAACACCATCAAGAAGGAGCGCGACATCGCGCGCGCCTTCGCGCTCGGGATTCGCCTGTTCTCGGTCGACTGCGCCGCCGAAGTCGAAAAGATCGCCCGTGCCGCCCCCGGCGCCAAGGTGTTCTGCCGCATTCTCTACGATTGCGCAGGCGCCGAGTGGCCGCTGTCGCGCAAGTTCGGCTGCGATCCGGAGATGGCGGTCGACGTGCTCGACCTCGCCAAGCGTCTCGGCCTCGAGCCGTACGGCATCTCGTTCCATGTCGGCTCGCAGCAGCGCAAGGTGAAGGCGTGGGACCGTGCCCTGGCGATGGCCTCGAGCGTGTTCCGTGACTGCGCCGAGCGCGGCATCAACCTGTCGATGGTCAACATGGGCGGCGGATTCCCGACCAAGTACCTCAAGGAAGTCCCGGCGGTGGTGCAGTACGGCCGCTCGATCTTCCGTGCGCTGCGCAAGCATTTCGGCAACCAGATCCCGGAGACCATCATCGAGCCGGGCCGCGGCATGGTCGGCAATGCGGGCGTGATCGAGACCGAAGTCGTTCTGATCTCCAAGAAGAGCGACGAGGACGAGGTTCGCTGGGTGTACCTGGACATCGGCAAGTTCGGCGGTCTCGCCGAGACCATGGACGAGTCGATCCGCTACGCCATCAAGACGCCGCATGACGGCGCCGAGATGACGCCCTGCGTGCTCGCCGGCCCGACCTGCGATTCGGCCGACGTGATGTACGAGAAGCTGCCGTATCCGCTTCCGGTAACCCTCGAGATCGGCGACAAGCTGCTGATCGAAGGCACCGGCGCCTATACGTCGACCTACTCGTCGGTGGCCTTCAACGGTTTCCCGCCGTTGCGGACCTTCCACATCTGACCTGAGTTCGTCTCAGGAAGCCGCCCCCAGGCGTTGACCCCGGGGCTGAAGTAGCGGGAGCCGGCTGGCCGGCTCTCATCCCGTCATTGTCCGATCGGACGACAACACTCCGCAAAACGGAGTGGGGAATGACATGCCATGACTGCCCTGACATCGACCGCCTCGAAGAAGACTGTCGCCCTGACCATCGCAGCCACCCCGTTCGCGATCCGTGCGGAACGTGGCTCCGACGTCGCCGCGCGTGAAGCGCTGCTGGACGTGTGCTTTGGCGCCTCGCGCCATGCCCGTACCTGCCAGCGCCTGCGCGACGGACGTTTGCCCGCGGAAGGCCTCGCCTTCTCGGTCAAGCATCAGGGCCGGCTGGTCGGCACGGTCAGGCTCTGGCATGTCCGCGCCGGGGGCCAGGCAGCGTTGATGCTTGGCCCCCTGGCCGTCGATCCGGCCTGCCGCCATCTCGGCATCGGCGCCGCGCTGATGGAGCACGCGCTGGCCGCCGCCAAGGCGCGCGGCCACGGCGCGGTGATCCTGCTCGGCGATGCGCCGTATTACGCCCGCTTCGGCTTCTCGGCCGAGAAGACCGCCGCGCTGTCGCTGCCCGGCCCGTTCGAGCGCGACCGCCTGCTCGGCCTCGAACTGCGCGCCGGCACCCTCGACGACGCCTGGGGCATGATTGTCGCGGACGGCGCGACGGCGCCGAAGATCCGCAGCCAGCTCAAGAAATCGCCGCGGCTAGTGCCGCGCGCCGCCTGACCGGCGCCGGATCATGGCAACCGCCAAGACCAGGACGCGCGAGACCTCGCCGGCGCGTGCCCGCACCATCACCAGCATCCTGATGATCGCGCTGATCTTCATGATCGTCATGGACATCTTCGCCCGCCGGCGGGCGGCGCTGGCCCAGGCATCGCAGCGTGACACGTCGCTCGTCGTGCGCTAGCCAATGGCTGTCCTCAACGCGACGCCAGACACTATCGAGGTTCGCATGTCCCGCCGTCTCATCTCCACCGGCTCCCCGTTTGAAAAGACCGCCGGCTACAGCCGCGCCGTGGTCGACGGCGAGTTTTGTTTCGTCTCCGGGACCACCGGCTACGATTACACCACCATGACGCTCCCGGCGGATGTCACCGCCCAGACACAAAACTGCTTCAAGACCATCGAGACCGCGCTGAAGGAGGCAGGCTTCGCCATGGCCGACATCGTCCGCGCCGTCTACTACGTCACCGACGCCAAGGACGCCGACGCGGTGTTCGCGGTGACCGGCGCCCATCTCGGCGAGATCCGTCCCGCCGCCACCCTGCTGGTGGTCGCCGGTCTCTATAAGCCGGAGATGAAGGTCGAGATCGAAGTGACCGCCAAGCGCCGTTCGGCCTGAGGTCTTTTTCCACCGGTTCAGGTCGCGGACGCCGCGGCCGGACCCATCTGACTACTCGGAGTTTTTGCTGATGACCACGCCCGCCGCGCAAATCCACGCCAAGATCACCGGTCCCATCGTCATGATCGGCTTCGGCTCGATCGGCAAAGGCACGCTGCCGCTGATCGAGCGGCATTTCGACTATGACAAGTCGCGCTTCGTCATCATCGATCCGCACGAGGACGGCGAGATCGCCACCAAGCACGGCGTGCGCTTCCTCAAGCAGCCGATCACCCGCGACAATTACCGCGAGCTGCTGGTGCCGCTGTTGACCGCCGGCGGCGGCCAGGGCTTTTGCGTCAACCTGTCGGTGGACACCTGTTCGGTCGACATCATGACCATGTGCCGGGAAATCGGCGCGCTCTACATCGACACCGTGGTCGAGCCCTGGCTCGGCTTCTACTTCGACAAGAGCGCCGGCCCGGAAAAGCGCTCGAACTACGCGCTGCGCGAAACCCTGCTGGCGGCCAAGCACAAGAGCCCGGGCGGCACCACCGCGGTGTCCACCTGCGGCGCCAATCCCGGCATGGTGTCGTGGTTCGTCAAGCAGGCGCTGCTGGACATCGCCCGCGACACCAACACGCCGTACAACGAGCCCAAGAGCCGCGAAGGCTGGGGGCAACTGGCGCACAAGCTCGGCGTCAAAGGCATCCATATCGCCGAACGCGACACCCAGCGCTCGAAGAAGCCGAAGCCGATGGACGTGTTCGTCAATACCTGGTCGGTGGAGGGCTTCGTTTCGGAAGGCCTGCAGCCGGCCGAACTCGGCTGGGGCACCCACGAAAAGTGGATGCCGGACAACGGCCGCACCCACGAGCAGGGCTGCGGAGCCGCGATCTATCTGCTGCAGCCGGGCGCCAACACCCGCGTGCGCTCGTGGTGCCCGACGCCGGGCGCGCAATACGGCTTTCTGGTCACCCACAACGAATCGATCTCGATCGCCGACTACTTCACCGTGCGCGACGGTCCGAAGGTGATCTATCGTCCGACCTGCCACTACGCCTATCACCCGGCCAACGACGCCGTGCTGTCGCTGCACGAGATGTTCGGCGCCACCGGCAAGATGCAGTCCTCCTGGCACATCCTGGACGAGAACGAGATCGTCGACGGCATCGACGAGCTCGGCGTGCTGATCTACGGCCACAGCAAGAACGCCTATTGGTACGGCTCGCAGCTCTCGATCGAGGAAACTCGCCAGATCGCGCCCTACCAGAACGCCACCGGCATGCAGGTGTCGTCGGCGGTGCTCGCCGGCATGGTCTGGGCGCTGGAAAATCCCGAAGCCGGCATCGTCGAAGCCGACGAGCTGGACTTCCGGCGCTGCCTGGAGATCCAGCGGCCGTATCTCGGCCCGGTGAAGGGATTTTATACCGACTGGACGCCGCTGAGCGACCGGCCCGGATTGTTTCCGGAGGACATCGACACCAGCGATCCCTGGCAGTTCAGGAATGTGCTGGTGCGGTAACGCCTGCATCTATTCCCCGGTCAGGATAGCGACACCTCTCCACGTCATGCCCGGGCTCGTCCCGGGCATCTACGTTTTGAAGGCGTGGGTGGCCGGGACGACGCCCGGCCATGACAAAATTGGATGATCGTCGTTGGGCGAGGCGGTCCATTTTTTGATCAGCTGACGATCAAACGCGCGGCAACGCACCCGCGCCCGCGCGCGATTCCGCGATATCACGCATCATCCACTGCCGCGCGAATGAGCGCGCCGGTTTATTGACAACCCACGCCCTGCACAACACCATTCAATACACTTGAAAATCCCTCTAGGTGTTTGAACGGGGCGCGGATGCGTTGGCTAAAGAACTTTCTTCGTGTTGGCGTTCTGCTTCCCGCGGTCGTCGCGGCGGCGGGTGTGCTGCCGGCAGGCGTCGCTCATAGCGCCGACAAGACGCTTCGCATCGCCATCTCGCTCAGCGATATCCCGAATCTCTGGGCAGCGCCGGACGGCGGCTTCGAGGGGGTGCGCTTCGGCGGCTATCCGCTGTTCGATGCGCTCGTGATGTGGGACCTGACCGCGGCCGATCGGCCGTCGCGGCTCAAGCCGGGGCTGGCGGAATCCTGGACCGTCGATCCGGAAAATCCCAAGCGCTGGGTATTCAAGCTGCGCCAGGCGAAATTCCACGACGGCTCGCCATGGAATGCCGACGCGCTGATCTGGAACCTGGAGTCCTTCAAGAACACCAGCGCGCGCCAGTATCATCCCGGCCGCGCCGGCGCCACGGCGACGCGCACCGCATCGATCGCCGCCTATGGCAAGATCGACGACAGTACCGTGTTCATCGAAACGAAAGAGCCGAACGGCTTCCTGCTGTCCGAGCTGTCGTCGCTGTTCTTCGCCAGCCCGGCGCGGTTCGAGCAGGCCGGCGACTGGACCAGGTTCGCGCAAAACCCCTCCGGCACCGGACCTTACAGTTTCGTGTCATTGCAGAAGGGCGCCGGGCTGACCCTGCAGGCCAATCCGGACTACTGGGATGCCAAGCGCGTGCCCAAGACCAAAACGCTGCTGATCGTGCCGATCCCAGATGCGGCGACGCGGGTCGCCGCGCTGCGCTCCGACCAGGTCGATCTCGTCGACACGCTGCCGCCGGACACCATCCCGTCGCTGAAGGCCGCCGGCTTCGTCATCACCGCCAACACCTATCCGCACACCTGGCTGTGGCGGCTGAATTTCTCGCCGGGCACCGCCTTCGCCGACGTCCGGGTGCGCAAGGCAGCCAATCTCGCCATCGACCGCGGCGCGATCGTCGATTTCCTCAGCGGCACGGCGGCGCCCGCCGTGGCGTTCGCGCCGCCTGGCTCGGCATGGTCCGGCGCGCCGCACTTCGTGCCGAAGTATGATCCGGAGGCGGCGAAGAAGCTGCTCGCCGAGGCCGGCTACGGACCCGGCAAACCGGTCAAGGCCAAGATCGTAATCTCGACCTCCGGCGGCGGCCAGATGGTGCCGCTGTCGATGAACGAGGTGATCCAGGACGATCTGCGCAAAGTGGGGATCGAGGTGACCTATGAGGTGCGCGACTTCACCTCGATGATCAACATGCTGCGGCAGGGGGCGAAGGAGTCCAACGCCGACGCCATCAACATCGCCATGACCATGCAGGAGCCGGCGTCGGGCATCGTCTCCTATACCTCGGCGTTGACGCCGCCGGCCGGCGTCAACTGGGGGTTCTACAACAACCCGGCCTTCGACGCCGCGATCAAGGCGGCAAAGTCGGAATTCGATCCGGCGAGGCAGGAGGCGGCGCTGGCGCGGGTCAACGAGGTGCTGACCGATGATGCCGCGGCGCTGCTGGTGGTGCACGATTCCGGGCCACGCGCGCTGTCGCCAAAGCTCAAGGATTTTGTCCAGGCGCGCAACTGGTACCAGGATTTCACCACCATCGAAGTCGGCGACTAGACCATGGCGACCGCAGGCAAGCCGGACGTCGTCGAAAAGACCGTCGCGCAGATCCACGACGCCTACCGCACCGGCGCCACCAATGCGCGGGCGGTGACGCAGGCGTTCCTCGACCGCATCGACGCCTATGATCGCCGCGGCCCGCAGCTGTGGGCGATCGTAGTCACCAATCCTGCGGCGCTTGATGATGCCGACGAGCTCGATCGGGCGTTCGCCGCTAGCGGCCGATTCACGGGACCGTTGCACGGCATCCCCGTGCTGGTGAAAGACAATTACGACGTCGCCGGGCTGCAGACCACCGGCGGCTCGGCTGCGCTGATCGGCTGGACGCCGGCTCGCGACTCGACGGTGGTGGCAAAGCTCCGCGCCGCCGGCGCCATCATCCTCGCCAAGACCACCATGTCGGAATGGGCGCGTGGCGGCTTCGACAACATCAACTCGGTGCTGCCGAGCTTCGCCCGCAACCCCTACAACACCGCGCACGCCACCGGCGGATCGTCGGGCGGCACCGGCAGCGGCCTGGCGTCGAGTTTCGGCGTGGTCGGGCTCGGCTCCGACACGTTCGGTTCGATCCGCAATCCGTCATCCAATAATGCGCTGGTCGGGCTGCGGCCGAGCTGGGCGATGGTATCGCGCGCCGGCATGGTCGGCCTCTACGACGCGCGCGACACCGCGGGGCCGATGGCGCGCTCCATGGAAGACCTGGTGGCACTGCTCGACGTCATCGCCGGAGTCGACCCGGCGGATCCGGCAACCGCGGGCGCCGCGGGCAAGATGCCGGCTACCTTCAAGGTCGCGCTCGACCGCGACGGCTTGCGCGGCAAGCGGCTTGGCGTGCTGCGCCAGGCCTTTCGCCGGGAGACGTCCGACCCGTTCGTCACCGCGTTGCTCGACCAGGCGGTCGTCGACATGCGCCGGCTCGGCGCGGAGATCATCGATCTCGACGTGCCCGAATTCGACAGATTTCCACCACAGCTGCATCCGCTCAGCGAAGTGCGCGCCGCCATCGAGCGCTATCTCGCCACCACCGGACCGGGCTTTCCGAAATCGCTGTCGGAGGTCGTGGCCTCCGGCAAATTCCATCCGATTCATGAAATGAGCCTGCGGGCCACCGCAGCGGCACCGCCGCCGCGCGAGGATCCGATCGTGCTGGCGCTGGAAAAATCCGAAGCCGCGATGCGCATCGCCTATGAGAGGGCGATGCAGGCTGCCGGCATCGAGGCGTTCGTGATGCCGGTGGCGAGTCATCCGCCGCGGCTCAATGGCGACCGCAACGTCACTTCGCCCGGCGCCCTGACCTGGATCGCGTCCGGGCTGCATTGGCCCGCCGTGGTGGTGCCGATGGGTTATACTTATGAAGACCTGCCGTCCGGCCTGCAGATCGTCGGAAGACCCTGGAGCGACGTTTCGCTGCTGGCGATGGCCTATGCCTATGAGCAGGCGACCCATCATCGCCATCCGCCGACAACCACCCCCTGAAAGCCGAAGCGCATGATCGAACAAACCAACGATGCCGACGTGGTGGAAGAGGTCCGCGCCCAGTTCACCGCCTACAACGCCGCGCTCGACGCCGGCGACGCCGAGGCGCTCAACGGCTTCTTCTGGAATTCAGCCTCGACGGTGAGGTTCGGACCGACTGAAACGCTGTTCGGCATCGACAGCATCGCCGCGTTTCGGCTCGGCCAATGGAAGGCGCCGACATTGGCGCGCGAACTGCTGCGGGTGGCGGTGACCGCGCTCGGCAGCGACGTCGCCACCACCAATGCGCTGTTTCGCAGCGCCAACGGCAAGGTCAGCCGCCAGTCCCAGACCTGGGCGCGATTTCCGGCAGGCTGGAAGATCACCGCCGCGCATGTCAGCACCGCGCCGGGCGCGGTCTCATGACCGTTACTTGATGGACGGCGCCGACTTCTCGGCCGGAGCCGGCGGCAGCGCCGGGGTGGCACCCGTGTTCTGAGCGTCGGCATCGGGCCGGGCCGGTTCGGGCTTCACCTCGGCGGGCCGGGTGCCCGTGGTGATCGGCTCCTTGGGCGCTGAGGGCTTGCTCTCGGCGCCCGGCGTCGATTGCAGCGGTGGTGTCGCCTGCGCCATCTGCAGCCCCGGGTCGCGCGCGAGCTTGGCGATAGAAACGCCGGAGAGGCTCAGGCCCCCAACCACCAAAGCACCCGCGAGCAGCAAGTCGATCCGTGCGCGCCGTTTCGGACTGGTCGTCATGAGTTCACCGCCTGTTGTCACCATGACAACGGCAGCGGCACGGCATTGTTCCGGGGTCAGAGTTCCAGCAATCCACCATCGCCGTCGGCCGCCGCGAACGCGAGCAGCGTACCCTTGGCGTTCCAGCCCAGCGCCGCCACCGGCTGGGATCCGTTGCGGCGCACCAGGATCTCGGCGCCGTCGGCCAGCCTGACCATCAGGACAGTCCCGTCGCTGTAGCCGCAGGCGAGGATGTCCTGCTTCGGATGGCACGCCACCACCGAGACCCGCGCCTGGAGCGGCGCCAGCATCGCCGGCTCCTTGCCCATCGGGCCGTCCTTGCTGGCGAACGGCCAGACGATCACGGTGTCGGCGCCGGAGGTGGCGAGACCCTTGCCGCCCGCCACCCACGACATCGACCTGACCCGGCCGGGATAGCCGGTCATCCGCATGTGGCGCTGGTCCGCCAGCCGCCAGCCGTGCAGCGCCGGCTCGTGCATCGTGGTGACCAGGAACTTGTTGTCGGGACTGAAGGTGACGCCGAGATGCGAGCCGGCCCATTCCAGCACTTCGGCGTTGGCCGCCATGTTGGGAAACCACAGCGTCACGCCGTTGTAATGCGCGATCGCCAGCCGCATGCCCTTGGGCGCAAATGCCAGACCGCCGACGGTCGACGGCACCTCGAAGGACTTGTCCTCGTTCTTGCCGCTGTGCACGAATGCGGTCTTGCCGGCCGACCAGGCGACGGCGCCGTCCGGATGCAGCGCCACCGTATCGATCCAGCGGCGTTTCGGATCGGTGGCGAGCAGCGTAACCTCGCCGTTGCCGTCGAGTGCCGTCAGCTTGCCATCGTCGCCGCCCATCACCAGGCGCTTGCCGTCGGACACCGCCGACAGGATGGCGCCGGAATGAACCGCGACGCGCGACAGCGCGCCCGCGCCGTCGACGACAGCGACATTCTCCTCGGCTTCGACGAAAGCCGCCTTGTCGCCAAGGAAATGCACGGCGGTGACCGGCGCGCCGATGGTGAGCGGGCGCACCCGATCGGTGACCGAGACGATGGATTGCTGGTCCTGCGACGGATCGAAGCTCGTCATCACGCAGCGACGCAAGCCGCGAAGCCGTCGCGGATCAGCTGTTCGGGCAGTTCGCGGCCGATGAACACCAGGCGGCTCTCGCGCTTCTCGCCGTCCTTCCAGGTGCGCTGGTGGTCGCCTTCCAACATCATGTGGACGCCCTGGAACACATAGCGATCGTCGTCGTCCCTAAACGACAGGATGCCCTTGGAGCGCAGGATCTTCTGGCCTTCGCTGGCGACCAGATTCTGCAGCCACGGCATGAACACGTTGGCATCGAGCGGCTTGTCGCTGCGCAGCGACAGCGATTGCATGTCCTCGTCGTGATAGTGCTTGAGCCCGCCGTGGCCGTGGCCGTGGTCATGATCGTGGTGATGGCCATGATCATGGTGGTGATGGTCGTGGTCGTGTCCGTCGCCGGCTTCGAGGAATTCCGGTTCGATCTCCAGGATGCGGTCGAGATCGAAGGCGCCGCGTTCCAGCACGTCGGAGAGCTTGACCTGGCAGCGCTCGGTGCGGTGCAGCTTGGCGTAGGGATTGATGCCGCGGATCCGCGCCTCGACCTCGGCCAGTTCGGCCTTGGAGACGAGGTCGGTCTTGTTGAGCACGATGACGTCGGCGAAGGCGATCTGGTTCTTGGCTTCCGGCGCGTCCTTGAGACGGTCGCTCAGCCACTTGGCATCGGCCACCGTCACCACGGCGTCGAGCCGCGCATTGGCCTGGACGTCCTCGTCGACAAAGAACGTCTGCGCCACCGGCGCCGGATCGGCGAGCCCGGTGGTCTCGACGATGATGGCGTCGAACTTGCCCTTGCGCTTCATCAAGCCATCGAGGATGCGCACCAGGTCGCCGCGCACGGTGCAGCAGACGCAGCCGTTGTTCATCTCGAACACTTCCTCGTCGGCGCCGATGATGAGGTCGTTATCGATGCCGATTTCGCCGAATTCGTTGACGATGACGGCGTATTTCTTGCCGTGATTTTCCGACAGGATGCGGTTCAGCAGAGTGGTCTTGCCGGCGCCGAGATAGCCGGTGAGCACGGTGACGGGAATCTTGCTGGCAGTCGGTTCGGGCATAGTCACTCCGGCGGATATTTGGCTAACAGATATCTGGCGCGCTACCCATGGCGGGGAGGCCCCTGCCCTAATTGGCCAGCGCGCTGGTCAGCGCCTTTATATTGTGCCTGACCAGGTCAATGTAAGTGGGGGCATCGCCGTTTTCCGCCGTCAGGCTATCGGAATACAGCGTTCCGCCGATCGATGCGCCGGTCTCGGCGGCAATCCGGCGCATCAGCCGCGGATCGGTGATATTCTCGAGAAATACCGCCGGAATCTTCGCGGCTTTGATCTGGGTGATGATCGCCGCGATATCGCGGGCGCTGGGCTCGGATTCGGTGGAAACACCCTGCGGCGCGATGAAGGCGATGCCGGTGGCCGCGGCGAAATAGCCGAATGCATCATGGGTCGAGATCACCTTGCGGCGACCTTCCGGGATCCGTGCCACCGCACCCTGTACCTCGCGATCCAGCGCGTCGAGTTTTGCCAGATAGGCGCTCGCATTGGTTCGGTAGGCATCGGCGCCGGCGGGATCGGCCGCGATCAATCCATCGCGGATATTGCCGACATAGATCCTGGCGTTATCAGCCGATTGCCAGGCATGCGGATCGGCCTCGGAGCCGAGTCGGCGCGGCGTGATGCCGGCCGTCGCCGTGACAACCGCCGCCTTGCCGCCGGAGGACTGCACCAGACGCGGCAGCCAGCCCTCCAGGCCGAGGCCGTTGATGATCAGCAGTTTCGCGTCCGAAATCTTTTTCGCGTCGGCCGGCGACGGGGTGTAGACGTGAACGTCGCTGTTGGCGCCGACCAGCGTCGTGACGGCAACCCGTTCGCCGCCGACGTTGCGGACGAAATCGCCGAGAATCGAGAAGCTCGCCACGACCGGGACCGGTACTTGCGCACGCGCAGGCCAGGCGCCCAGCAGCATGAGCACGGCGAAGACCAGTATGCCACGGAGCCGCATTGGTTCACGCTTCAAGGTGGCGGCCGGGAAACAGCTGCCGCACCAGCCCGCTGACGGAGCCGAACAGCACCGACACCACATAGAGCCCGGCGGCAACCAGGATGATTGCCGGGCCCGACGGCACCTTGGTCTGGAACGACAGCACGAGTCCGAGATAGCCCGACAGCATGGCGCTTGCCACCGCGATCATCATCATGCCCGTGATGTCGCGCGACCAGAACCGCGCGATGCCGGCGGGCAGCACCATCAGCCCAACGGCCAGAAGCGTGCCCAGCGCATGGAAGCCATTGACCAGGTTGACCACCACCAGCGCCAGGAAGGCCAGATGCGCCGGCGCGCCGGCGCGGCTGACGGTGCGCAGGAACAAGGGATCGACGCATTCGATCACCAGCGGACGCCAGATCACCGCCAGCACCAGCAGCGTCAGCGTGGCGTTGAAGGCGATCACCAAAAGCGTCTGGTCGTCCATCGCCAGGATGTTGCCGAACAACACGTGCAGCAGGTCGATGTTGGTGCCGCGCATCGAGACGATGGTGACGCCGAGCGCCAGCGACACCAGGTAAAACGCCGCCAGCGAGGCGTCTTCCTTGATCTCGGTGGCGCGCGCCACCACGCCGGCGAGCAGCGCCACGGTGAACCCCGCGATCAGGCCGCCAAAGGTCATCGCAAACAGATTGAGCCCGGACAACAGGAAGCCGATCGCCGCACCGGGCAGGATGGCATGCGCCATGGCGTCGCCGACCAGGCTCATCCGCCGCAGCATCAGGAACACACCGATCGGCGCGCCGCCGAGCGCCAGCGCGATGACGCCGGCCAGCGCCCGGCGCATGAACTCGAATTCGGTGAAGGGCGCGATCAGCGCGTCGAAAATCATCGCCTCACGCCGCCCGTGGCGCGGCATCGACCGCGCAGGCGGCGGCGCCGTCGTCGAACGCCTCGCACATCCGCCGCGCTTCCAGGAGGTTTTCCGCTGTCAGAACCTGCGCGGTGGCGCCCCAGGCCACCGGCCCGCGGGCCAGCAGCAGGGTCTCCGGGAAATTGGCGCGCACCAGCTCCATGTCATGCAGCGCCGCCAGCACGGTGCGCCGCTCGGTGTGCCAGCGCCGCACCAGTTCGATCAGATCGGCGGCGGTCTTGGCGTCGATGGCGTTGAAGGGTTCATCGAGCACGATCAGGCGGGCATCCTGCAGCAGCACCCGCGCAAACAGCATGCGCTGCATCTGCCCGCCGGACAGCGTGCCGATGGTGCGGTTCTCAAAGCCGTTGAGGCCCACGGCAGCCAGCGCCTGAGCGATCCGTTCGCGCTCGGCCCTGCCGAGGCCGCCGAACAGGCCGGTGCGGCGCCACAGTCCGGTGCCGGTGAAATCGAACACCGAGATCGGAAAGCTGCGATCGATGTCGGCGGTCTGCGGCAGATAGGCGA
>Ga0209758_1002012_pt1 | contig 21869 bp, 22 predicted proteins | sample AraplaMF_Col_mMF_FD_184258 | JGI IMG/M metagenome (GOLD analysis project Ga0209758, IMG submission 184258) | Arabidopsis root microbial communities from the University of North Carolina, USA - plate scrape MF_Col_mMF (SPAdes) (version 2) | ecosystem: Host-associated > Plants > Roots > Endosphere...
CCGGTCTCGCTCAGCGAGGGAAACGGCACAAAATGCATCACGATGCCGGTCGAGAACCACATCGCGAACAACAGGCAGAACGATACGCCCAGCCAGCGGTGCAGCAGGACCAGCGTGCGCATCATCGATGGATCACCATTTGAAGGCGGCAGACACCTCATAGGTGCGTGGCGTGCCGAGCAGGATCTGGTCCGGGTAGAACGGGTCGCCCCATACGGCATAGCGCTTGTCGGTCAGGTTGCGAACCCGGAATGTGAGCCGGGTCTGGTCGACGGCCGGAAACACCGTTCTTGGAATATCCACGAAGGCATAGGCGTCCGCGATGGTGTAGGCGTTCATCGTCACCGTGTTGGCGTCGGTGTTGAAACGGTTGCCGACATGGCGCACCGAGGCGCCGAGTTCGACCGGCAACGCGGTGTCGAAGCGGTAGGCGGCGCCGGCATTGGCGACGATGCGCGGCACGTTGGGCGGGGTGTTGCCGGAGAACGAGCCGCCGGCGAAATCGAAGTCGGCGTAGCGCGCCTCGACATAGGCGAAGTTGCCCCAGAACTTCCAGGCGTCGGTCGGCCGGATCGCACCTGATATCTCGATGCCTTTGGAATCTTCGCGCCCGGCGATGTTGAGCGTCATGCCGCCGGCGGCGGCATAGACGTTCTTGCGGACGATATCGAACGCCGAGAACGACCATTCCGCCCGCTTGTCCCACAACAGCTGTTTGACACCGGCCTCATAGGTGCGGGACGTGGTCAGGTTGAGCGGCTGGGTCGCGCCGAGCAGGAAGATGTTGTTGGCGGAGACGTCGGCGCCGGTGGCGTACTGGCCAAAGAAGGTGAGGCCCGGGATCGCCTCCCAGGTCGCGCCGGCGCGGCCGGTGACCGGCTGCCACGACGTCGAGAACGGGAAGCCGGGCCGCTCGATGCCGGCCATGGTGGTGTTGCTACGCTCGAGCCCGATGTGCTCGAACCGCAAGCCGCCGATCAGCGAAACGGTCTGCGTCAGCTTGAGGCGATCCTCTACCGACATCGAGGCATTTTCGATCCGCGCTGTCTGCTGCTGCGTCGTCAACACGCCGTAGGTGCCCCGCGCCGGATTGACCAGGGTGACGAAATCATGTGGAAAATTGGCGGCGCCGGGACGTACGAAATCGAGATCGCTGACCGCGAACGTGGCGACCGCGCGGTTGTCGAGGCCGAAGACGTTCGAATTCCAGATCAGGTCGGTGATATTGCCGAACAGCTTCTGGTCATGCGCGACGTAAAACCGTTCGCGGTCGACCAGGTTGACATCGCTATTGAACGCCTCGACCTCGTTGTTGAACCATTTGCGCTGGGCGCCGTAGCCATAGACCTGGCTTTTCAGGGTCACGTCGCGCGTGATATTCCATTCAAAACCGCCGCGCAGCCATAGCTCGTCGGCCTTCACGTAATTGTCGATGACGTTGTAGTTGGTGTTGAAGGTGCGGTCGTCGATGGTCACCGCGCCGAGATTGGTGCCGTTGTAGTTGGAGACGTAATTCCCCGATACGATGCCGATCGTGGCATGCGAGCCGCTGAAGGCGATCGGCACCAGCGGCGCGCCCCAATAGGACTTGGATTTGTCCTGCCTGTATTCGATGGCGCCCCAAAGCTTGAAATCGTCGGAGACGCGGTAATTCAGCTGGCCGGACACATTCAGCAGCTTCGTATTGACGTCGTCGGCAAAGCCGTTGAGCGAGGACCGGCTGATATCGAACCGATAGTCCAGCCCCTGGACGTTGGTGCTGCCGCCGGAGCCGTAGGAACTTCGGAACGAATTGAGCGAGTCGTAGGAAAAATACGCCTCGTTGCGGATCGCCCCGGTGTGAGGTTGCTTGGTGACGAAATTGACCGCGCCGCCGCTGGCGCCTTCGCCCGACATCAGCGAGGCCGGACCTTTCAGGAACTCGACGGCTTCGAGATTGGCGGTGTCCATCAGCCGCGAGGTCATGTTCTGCGGGCCGATCTTGATGCCGTTGTAGAGCGTGTTGATCTGGCTGTTGGTGAAGCCGCGCATCGAAAACGCCGAGGGCTCGGCCGGGTTGTCGCCGGCGGTGACGCCGACCGCGCCCTGGGCCACCTCCGAGACGGTGCGATAGCCCTGGTCGCGGATGGTGCGCTGGTCGATCACCTCGACGGTCGCGGGCGTCTCGCGCACGGTGAGGCCGAGCCGGCTGGCGCTGGTGGCCACCGCATTGCCGTTGAGCGGTGTCGGCGGCGCATTGCCGCCGGCGGCAACTGGCGCCGAAATCGTCGGGGCCGTCCTGGAACGCGTCCGGCCGGCAACCCGCGCGGCGCCGCCGGCGCGGTTCGCCTGGGGTTGGGCGCGCCGCGGCGGTTTGTTCTGCGGCGCGGTGACGACGAGCGGTCCGAGCGTTTCGGGGTTGTTCGCGGTTGGCGCCGCCGTTTGCCCAATCGCCGGCGTCGTCACGCCGCTGAAGAGCACGGCCAGCAGCCCGATTGGTGCAACCGAGTCCCGCAGCCAGCGATTGAGCGCAACGTACCGCTGCTGATTATGATGGTGATGATGAAAGCCGTTGCTGCCGGAGCACATGGATGTCCTGTTTTCCCGCCCGGTGTGCCCGGGCGCATGATCGAATTGGATGATGGCAGGTTCCCACGACGCGCGATGGCGCGCGTCGTGCGGCAGGCGTCACCACTTGAACGAAGCGGCCATTTCGTAGCTGCGCGGCGCGCCGAGAATGATCTGGTCGGTGTAGCCGGGATCGCCCCACGCGGCGTAGCGCTTGTCGGTCAGGTTCTTGACCCGGAAGCTGAGCCGGGTCTGGTCGACGGCGTTGAACACCGATTTCGGAATGTCGACGAAGGCGTAGGCATCCGCCACCGTATAGGCGTTCATGGTCACGAGATTGTCCTGGAAATTGAACCGGTCGCCGACATGGCGCAGCGACGCGCCGAGTTCGACCGGCCACGCCGTGGCAAAGCGGTAGGAGGCGCCGGCATTGGCAATGAAGCTCGGCACGTTGGGAGGGGTCTTGCCCGAGTAGGATTGGGGATCCCCGTTGCCGTCGACATAATCGAAATCGACGAAGCGCGATTTGACGAAGGCGACGTTGCCCCACAGCTTCAGCCCGCCGATCGGGTTGACCGCGGCGGCGACTTCCATCCCCTTCGACGCCATCCTGCCGGCGACATTGAACAATTGGCCGCTCTCGGGGACGTAGATGTTGTTGCGTTCGATATCGAACACCGAGACCGTCCATTCCATCTTCTTGTCCGCGGACAACAGCTTGACGCCGGTCTCGTAGGTCCGCGACGTCGTCAGCAGCAGCGGCTGGGTCGGCCGCAGGTTGAAGATGTTGGCGACGGTGGGGTCGGCGGCGGTGGCGTACTGGCTGTAGAACGTCATGCCCGGAATGGCTTCCCAGGTGTAACCGACGCGGCCGGTGACCGGACGGAAGCTGGTGGACAACGGGTAGCCGTCGGCGCTGCGCAGCGCGCCGGCGACGTCGAAGGCGGTGCGGTCGAGCTTGATCTCCTCGACCCTGATGCCGCCGATCAGCGCGAAGTTCGAGGTCAGTTTCAGGCGGTCCTCGAACGACAGTGTGATGTTGTCGACGTGGGTGAGGAAGTTCTTGGTCTGCTGGAAGCCGTACAGGCCGCGGTCCGGATTGACCAACGCCACGGTGTCGCTGGTAAATGCATCGTCCTGCACGACATTGAATTGCAGACTGCTCGCCGCGAACGTCGCGACGAAGCGGTTGTCCATGCCGGCGATGTTGCCGTTCACCGCGAGGTCGGTGACGTTGCCGTAGAGCCTTTGATCGTGAGCGACCGACAGGCGTTCCCGGTAGACGTCGCCCTGTGCGCCCAGCGAAGGCGTCGGACTGTCGTTGAACGCATTGACCTCGCTGTTGAACCAGTGCCGGCGCGCATCATAGCCGTAGACCTGGCTGCGGAGCTGGATGTTGTTGGTGATGTCCCACGCAAAACCGCTGCGCAGCCACAATTCCTTAGCGCCACTGTCGTTGTCGAGCACGTTGTAAGTGGTTCGCAGCGTCCGCGCGTCGACCGTGACCGGGTTGAGCGGGCCGACATGACCGGCGAAGCTGTCCGGACCCGGATAATACTGGGTCCACAATCCCGAAACGATGCCGCTGGTCGGCACGATGCCTGCCGCGTTGGCCGGCACCAGCGGCGTGCCCCAGTAGAACCTGTCCTTGTCCTGCTTGTATTCGGCGGCGCCCCAGATCCTGAAGCTGTCGCTGACGCGGTAGTTGAGCTGTCCCGACACGTTGCTGAGTTTGGAATAGGTGTCGTCGATGAAGCTCTGGTTGTTGGCGTGGCTGATGTCGAAGCGGTAATCCAGCCCGTCGAGCAGCGTGCTGCCGCCGGAGCCGTAGCCGGCGCGGTAGCCGTGAAACGAATCGTAGGACGTAAAAGCGTTGTTGACGATCGGCCCGGTATGCGGCGCATTGGTCACGTAGTTGATGGCGCCGCCGCTGGCGCCTTCGCCGGACAACAGCGAGGCCGGGCCTTTCAGGATCTCGACGCGGTCGAGATTGAAGGTATCCATCGGACGGCCGGTCATGGTGGCTGGGCCGATCTTGATGCCGTTATAGAGCGTGTTGAGCTGATCGCCGCTGAAGCCGCGCATCGAAAAGATCGCCGGTGCGCCGGGCGAATCGCCGCCGGTGACGCCGACCGCGCCCTGGGCCGCGTCCGTCGTGGTGCGGAAGCCGCGCTCCTCGATGGTCTGCTTGTCGATCACCTCGACGGTCGCGGGAATTTCGCGTGCGGTGAGGCCCAATCGTGACGCGCTCGCGGCGACCGTGTTGGTGTTGAGCGGCGTCTTCGGTGCTGCGCCCGCTTCGGAAGCCGGAGCAGGGAGGGGGTTTGCCGCCCGCGTGCGAGCCGGGATGCGGGCCGTCGTGCGCTGGCTGGCGGCTTCGGACCGCGCCCGTCGCGCCGGTTTGGGCTGCGGCGCCGCGACGATCACCGGCCCCAGCTTGCCCGGCTTTTTCTCCGTCTCGACGACGGTCTGGCTGCTGCCCGGAGTTGAGAGCAGTGCCAGGACGCCAAGCGGCGCCACCGACATCGCCAATCGTCGCAACAGCGGGACGCGCGATCGCGGCCCCGCGCTATTTGGCGCAACCAGGCGCACGGGATCGAGACGCGCAGGCATGCCTGGCGCAATACGGCCTTCAATTTGTGAATGTGACACGCGGACTGCTCAAACGGCGAACGCTTACCCGTCACCGCGGTTGCCGCCATTTCTGCCTTCGCCCTTGCGGCAGAACCAACAGCTACTCTCGCCACATCGGAGCACCCCGCCCGACGCGTTCGCGCGTGACCATGACCGGCAGCAGGTTTCCTGGCTCGCGGGTCGTCGCCTCGGACCACCTTCCCAGAAACCTTGCGGTCTCCAGTGGCATTTATGGTCGTCGGCTAACCGCTTACAGTTGCGGGGGCAGCCGCGGATTTGCACCGCATTCCCTTGGTTAGCCCTTTCGGGCACTACCAATCACGAACGTGGCATTTGATGGTAATCGGAGTCAACATTTGAATCCGCATGACCCATGTTGGAGACGCGATTGGTCCAGCCGGATGATTCAGTGAGTTGGCGCGCCGACATCGAGGCGTTGGCCTTCAGGCCCGACGGACATGGCGGCTTCTGCATGGTGCACCGGCTGGCGTTCCGAACGCTGCTGCGCTTCCACCCGGAGCCCGGAGAGTGCGCGGCCTTCTTCCGCGCCAACGAGGGCGCCTTTCAGGCCGCTGCCCGCGCCAAGATCGATCGCGACAAGGTCGCCCCCGGCATCAATTTTCACCTCGACAGCCGGGACGTGAGCCGGCAGATCCGCAATTAGCAATGGCGCAGGACTCCCGGTTCGGCTAGAAACGGACTCGCTTTTCGAGGAGATCCGTCATGCAACAGTCTCATACCGCCGCCCTTCCGGTTGCTGCCGGCAAGGACCTGAGTGTCGTCATTCAGGCCGTCCTGGCCATGGCGTTGGGGTTGTTCATCGTCGGCTTCGTCGGTTTTTCGCATATCGACGCCGTCCATAACGCCGCGCACGATGTCCGCCACGCGAACGCATTTCCCTGCCACTGATTGAGAGATGTCGGTCTTTCGTTCGATCGTGTTTTCTGCCGTTGTCAGTGGTCTGATCGCCGGCAGCGCCATCACCGTCGCCCAGCAATTCAGCACGGTGCCGCTGATCCTGAAGGCCGAAACCTACGAACATGACGAAGCTGAAGGGAAGCCGGCTGCTGCCGCGCCCACAGCTCCAGGCGCGTCCGCGCACGATCATGCCAGTCACGACGCCAGTCACGACCCTGCCGCACACCAGCATGACGCGGCCGCATGGAAGCCCGCGGAGGGAATGCAGCGCCATGCCTTCACCGCCGCGGCGAATGTGCTGACCGCGATCGGCTTCGCGTTGCTGCTGGCGGGGATCTACGCGCTGCGGGGCGGCAGCGTGAGCTGGCGCGACGGCCTGCTCTGGGGCCTCAGCGGCTTCGTGATCTTCACCGTGGCGCCGGGGCTGGGCCTGCCGCCGGAACTGCCCGGCGTGCCGGTCGCGTCGCTGGCGCCGCGCCAGGCCTGGTGGATCGCAACCGCAGTCGCGACCGCCGGTGGTCTCGGCCTGATTTTCCTGCAGCGTTCGGCGTGGGCGGCCGCTCTGGGGCTCTGCCTGATTGCGGCGCCGCACCTGTTCGGCGCGCCGCAACTGGCCAATGTCGAAACCGATGTTCCGGGGGCGCTCTCGCACCAGTTCGTCGTCGCGGTGACCGTCACGAGTTTGTTGTTCTGGGCCTTGCTCGGCTCGCTCACCGGCATGGCCTATGGCCGGTTTTCCTCGCGCGCGCAGCAAGCTGATGGCTGACGGATTGCGCCAGCGGATCATTGGCGTCTTCGCGCTTCTGATCATCGCCAATCTGTTCGCGTGGGGCTGGGCGCTCGCCGCATTCGCCGGCCAGCCGGTGCTGATTGGAACCGCGGTGCTGGCCTACAGTCTGGGGCTGCGCCACGCACTCGACGTGGACCACATCGCCGCCATCGACAATGTCACCCGCAAATTGATGCAGCAGGGCAGGCGGCCGGTCACGGTGGGACTGTTTTTCGCGCTCGGCCATTCGGCCGTGGTGCTGCTGGCGTCGGTTGGCGTGGCACTTGCCGCAAGTTCATTCACCTCGTCGTTCGCCGCCTATCGCGAGGTCGGCGGCGTGATCGGCACGTCGGTCTCGGCGTTGTTCCTGCTGTTGATCGCCGCCGCCAACCTGGTGGTGCTGGGCGGCGTCTATCGCGCGATGCAGCGTCTTCGCAGCGGCGAACCGGTCCGCGACGAAGACATCGACGCCCTGCTGCGACAGCACGGCTGGCTGGCGCGGTTGTTCCGGCCGCTGTTCACGCTGGTGTCCAGCAGCTGGCAGCTGTTTCCGATCGGCTTTCTGTTCGCGCTCGGTTTCGACACCGCCAGCGAGATCAGCTTGTTCGGACTTTCCGCCGGAGCCTCGACCGGGGTTTCGACGTGGTCGATCCTGATTTTTCCCACTCTGTTCACCGCGGGCATGACCTTGGTCGATACCGTCGACGGCGTGCTGATGCTCGGCGCCTATGGATGGGCGATCCGCGATCCGGCCCGCAAGCTGTTCTACAACATGATCATTACCGCGACCTCGGTGGTGGTGGCCCTGGTCATTGGCGGCATTGAAATCCTGGGCCTGCTGGCCGGTCACTTCGGCTTTGAGGGCCGGTCGTGGAGCTGGATTGCCGCCCTCAATGCCAATTTCAGCACGCTCGGCTACGGCCTCGTCGCGTTCTTCGTCGCAAGCTGGATCATCTCGATGATCGTCTATCACGCGCGCGGCGACGCCCGCGGCGACAAGCGCGCCTGAAGCCCGGTTTGCGCCGGCTTTCGAGGGACTTGCCCGGCCTTCCGTGATAACCCATTGAGGAACGACGCATTTGGCCGGTTTGCGGTGACGGCGGCAACGGCCTCAATGCAGCCAACACCGGGTGCTTTACGCAACTTCAACTCTCACGGTTTAGCAAGGCCACATGTCCGATCGCCGTCGCCACCCTCAGCCCGCGTCCAGGATCGTCGCACTGGCGCTGCTTTTCGCATGCGGCATCGGCCTCGGCGGCTGCGCCAACATGTCCGACAGCGTCACCAGTGCATTCGCCGATCCGGCCAAATACGACCTCTATGACTGCAAGCAGCTGCAGGCGGAGCGCAAACGGCTCACGCTGCGCGCGGCGGAATTGCGCGGCCTGATGGCCAAGGCCGAAACCGGCACCGGCGGTTCGGTGGTCAGCGAACTCGCCTACCGCAACGATGCGATCTCCACCAGGGGCTCGGCCAAGCTGGCCGATGAGGTCTGGGATCGCAATAAATGCGTTGCGGTCGCGGACAAGCCGGGCGGCCTCCCGGCGTCCCCGGCAGCGACGGACGATTCCAGAATTCTGCCGCCGCAGCCCAGGCAGCCGGGCAGTATCGTTTATTAGAGGCTTATCGGTTCTGGTTGAATCAGAACCGGGCTCAATGGGAGTTGCGACAGCGGGAATCGACTCGCCACGCGACTTCACACCCGCCAGTCGTAGATCCAGTCCTGCCGCGCGAGCAGACCTTGCGCGCTGCTGGTTCTGATCACCAGGTCGCGCGCCAACGCCATCGGCCCGCGCAAGTGATAAATCCGTCCGCCCTGGCGCGCATGGCGCTGCACCCGCGCGATGCGGGATCGGCGGGCGCCCGCATAGCGCTCCAGTGCCGTGGCGATGGCGGCCGCGCCGTCGCCGGACGTTTCCGAAAGGCATTTTGCCAGCACGGCGGCGTCTTCGATCGCCATGCCGGCGCCTTGCGCGGCGAACGGCAGCATGGCGTGCGCCGCATCGCCGAGCAGGGCCATCGGCCCCAAGTTCCAGACGCCGCCGTCACGGATCGTGAACAGCGCCCATCGCCGCCAGTTGTCGACGGCGCCGATCATCATGCGGAGTGCCCCCGGCCACCGCGCGGCAAACTGATCCTTGATCTCGTTGGCATTGCCGGGCTCGCTCCATCCCGGCCTGTTCCAGTCGCCGGGCAGGATCGCCACGATGTTGATCTGCCGCCCGCCGGAAATCGGATAGGCGACCAGATGCGCGTTCGGACCCATCCAGAGCTGCACCCGGCGCGGCGCCAGCTCCCGCGGCAACTGCCTGGCATCGATGGTCCCGCGCCAGGCGATCAATCCCGCGAACTGCGGCTGGACCTCAGGAAACAGCTGGCGCCGCACCTGGGACCAGACCCCGTCGGCGCCGATCAGCGCCAGCGCGACGTCCTGCTGCCGCAACAGTCCGATGCGCCGGCTGACGGTGATCCCCTTGGCGTGGCTGGCCGCGTCTTCGAACTGCGAGCCGAGCCGCAGCTCGATGTCGGGACTGTCGTTGACCGCCGCCAGCAGCGCCGCCTGCAGGTCGGCGCGATGGATGATCCAGTAGGGCGCACCGGCGCGGAAAGTCGCGGCGTCGCCGAGCGGCAGGCGGGCGATCTCGCCGCCGTGGCGCGCGCTCATGATGCTGATGGCCTCAGGGGTGATGGCGGTCGCGGCGAGACGGGACTGCAGCCCAAGCCCGATCAGCACCCGGCTGGCATTCGGCGACAATTGCAGGCCGGCACCGGCTTCCTCGAGCCGCTCCGCCTTCTCCAGAATGACGACGCGAAATCCGGCGCGCGCCAGCGCGAGCGCTGCCGTCAGTCCCCCGATCCCGGCACCGGCGACGACGATGGTGCGGGACGACGCCACCCGTTTGGTCAGGCGGTCCGGGTCAGGCGACTCTGTCCTTTACGACACATTCGGGAGGACGGGCTTCGCCGGCGGCAAGATCCGCGGCAAATCGATAGAGCGTCGAGCAATACGGGCAGATGATCTCGTTGTCGTTGCCGAGGTCGAGAAAAACATGCGGGTGATCGAACGGCGGGTTGGCGCCCACGCACATGAACTCCTGCGAGCCGATCTCGATGATCGGAACACCGGCGTCATTGTGAAAGTGAGGAACGACGTGATCGGACATATTCTTTCACCTGCGGTGGTCTTTACCTGTGGTCGCAATGAATTTCAGCGCAACCGCGCACCAAAATTAGCAGAACGCGGCGCACCATAATGGTGGCCGATGTCGATTCCTAGAGTGCCGACGGCACATCTTCCCATGCAAATTCGACACAATCCTGTCGTTCTGGAAAAGCCCTTCTTTCGTCGGGGCGGTTGTGTCTGAAAAATGGCGCACCACATGAGTTGAAGGGTACCAGAGGGTACTTTCGGGCGGGTTTTCGACGATGTGGCTTCGTTTGAGCTTGGCACGGGCCGGGATTGTGGTCTTTGCGACCGCATGTGCCGCGCTATGGCCACATGCCCGCGACGCCGGGGCCGTGCTGATGGCGCAGGACGATCCCGCCTCGCTCTCCGATGTCAGGCTCGCTTCCGCCCTGCGGAACGACCCCGGTGTGATCGATCGGAACATCGAGGCGGCGCTGGCGGCCGGCGACGCCGATCTGGCGAAGAGTTTCGCCGATCTGGCGACGGCGAAAGACGTCGTCATTGCCGACGAACTGGCGCGACGGGTGAGTGACGCCGTCGCGGAAGAAAACTCGACGTCGCACTTTGCAAAACAGTTCGCAACCGGCCTGATCACCGGCAATGCCGATGACGTCGCCAGCATGTCCGGCACCTTCGCCGGCGATCTGTTCGTGTTCGGTGATATCCGGGACGTCGTGCGCGAGAGCAAGCATCTGGCGATGGGCGAGGACACCGACCGGCTGGTGCTGGGCCTCGCCGCCGCCGGGCTCGCTGTCACCGCGGCCACCTATGTCTCGGTCGGCGGCGTCGCGCCGGTGCGCGCCGGGCTGACGCTGGTGAAGGATGCCCGCAAGGTGGGACGCATCGGCGAAGGTCTTACCGAATGGGCGAGCCGTTCAGCGCGCGGCATGGTCGATGCGCCGATGCTGCAGGAAGCGGTCGCGAGCGCCTCGGTGATGCGGCCGGGCCAGACCATCAGCGCGGTGAAGGCGGCGTTCCGTGCCGAAAAAGCCGGCGGTCTGGTTCGCCTCGCCAAGGACGTCGGACGGGTCGGCGAGAAGGCAGGGACACGCGGCGCGCTCGACACGTTGCGTATCGCCGAGGGTCCCAAGGACGTCGCCCGCGCGGCGCGGCTGGCCGAATCCAAGGGCAGTCAGACCCGCGCGATCATGAAGATCCTCGGCCGCGGCGCGCTGCTGTTGGCCGCCGGGGCCTTCAATCTGACGCTGTGGGTGTTCTGGGCGCTGCTGGCCCTGATCGGGTTCGTCGCCTCGATCAAGGCGACCACCGAGCGCCTGACGATGTCGTGGCTGGCACGCGCCAAGGCAAGGCGGTTGCGCCGGCAAGCGGCGGCTGCTACGCGCGCAACAGCATTGCCGTCGCTGCCCGTGGCGGGACTTGCCGTGCAGGGTTAAAATCCGGCGAGCATGATCCGGAAAAGCGGACACCGGTTTTCCGAAACGATCATGCTCAAACAATAACCAGAGCGGGATGACGATTCGAAGATGAGTCATCCCGCTCGACTCTTCCGTCGCAAATCCCTTCCTATCAAAAAAGCGGAATCAAAGATGCCGAGCTTCCATAACGGCGCTGTCGAAATTGCCTATCTCGATGAAGGCGAGGGCGATCCGATCATTCTCGTGCACGGCTTCGCGTCGAGCAAGAACGTCAACTGGGTCTATCCGACCTGGGTCTCGGAGTTGCGCAAGGACGGCCGCCGTGTGATCGCGCTCGACAATCGCGGGCACGGCGATTCCAGCAAGCTTTACGATCCGGAAGACTACCATATCGGCATCATGGCCGGCGACGTGCGTGCCCTGATGGATCATCTTGGGATCGAGCGCGCCGACATGATGGGTTATTCGATGGGCGCGCGCATCACCGCCTTGCTGGCGCTGCATCATGCGCCGCGAATCCGCTCGGCGGTTTTCGGCGGGCTCGGGATCGGCCTGATCGCGGGCGGCGGCCCCGGCGAAAACGTTGCGCGCGCGCTGGAGGTGCCGTCGCTCGACGAGGTGACCGATCCGGTGGGGCGGACATTTCGCGCCTTCGCCGACCAGACCCGCTCGGATCGCCGGGCGCTGGCCGCCTGCCTGCGGGGCTCGCGCCGTTTGATGACGCGCGAGGAGGCCGCCGGCATCCAGGTGCCGGTGCTGATCGCGGTCGGCACCACGGACGAGATCGGCGGCTCGGCCGCGGCGCTGGCCGAGGTCATCCCGGGCTCGCAGGTGCTCGACATTCCCGACCGCGACCACATGCGGGCGGTGGGAGACCGCGTTTACAAGGCCGGCGTGCTGGAATTTTTGGCTAGCCGAAGCTGAATCCTCGGCAGCCCCGTCTTGTTTTAGGCGAAATCCCGACCACTTCTGGTCCACGCTCCGGTCCGAGCGGACTTTGGTTTGCGTCAAGAAGTCATGTCAGCTCAAGATGTTAGCTTGCATGTCAACGTAAAGCCGATGTTCACTTTGCCGGCTGCGCCACGGGACAGGCCGTCCAGCGTCATGTTATCATGGCGTCCGACCCATCGAACTTGCGAGAGCAGCATGGCAGTGCATCAGGTCAATCCGCAGAACCCCAAGCTGGCGGCGCTCGATCCGATCTGGCAGCGGGTTCGCGCCGAGGCGGAGGATATCGTCCGCCGCGAGCCGGAACTGGCGTCCTTCATCTATTCCACCGTGCTGCATCACGAGCGGCTGGAAGATTCGGTGATCCATCGCATCGCCGAGCGTCTCGATCATTCGGCGCTGTCGGGCGATCTGATCCGCCAGGCCTATGACGAAGCGCTGCGCGACGATCCCGATCTCGGCAACGCGTTTCGCGCCGATCTCGTGGCGGTGTTCGACCGCGATCCGGCCACCTCGCGCTTCATCGATCCGCTGCTGTACTTCAAGGGCTTTCACGCCATCCAGACCCATCGTCTGGCGCATTGGCTCTACAACAAGGGCCGCAAGGATTTTGCGTTCTATCTGCAGAGTCGTGCCTCGGCGGTGTTCCAGACCGATATCAATCCGGCTGCCAGGATCGGCCGCGGCATTTTCCTCGACCATGCCACCGGTCTCGTGGTCGGCGAAACCGCCGTCATTGAAGACGACGTGTCGATCCTGCACGGTGTGACGCTCGGCGGCACCGGCAAGGAAAACGAGGATCGTCATCCGAAAATTCGCAGCGGCGTGATGATCGGCGCCGGTGCCAAGATTCTCGGCAACATCGAGATCGGCCATTGCGCGCGCATCGCCGCCGGTTCGGTGGTGGTGAAACCGGTGCCTCACAATGTCACGGTGGCGGGCGTTCCGGCCAAGGTGGTGGGCGAGGCCGGCTGCGCGGAACCGTCGCGCACCATGGACCAGATGATCAACGCCATTGGCCTTTGATTTTCGGGCGTGATTCAGCCTCGCTGAATCGGGCCTTATTGCGCGTCGTTTCGCCAGCTAATTTTCCACAAACGTCTAGCCGTGCGGTTCATTCCGCACTAAAGCTTTGCCGAAACCCAGATTGCATTGGAGAGGCCCTGTGGACGTTCAGGAAGTCAGGAAGCTCGACGCCTATTTGAAGCGCCTGTTCGGCAACCAGAAGATCCGCGTGGTGCCGCGGCCGAAGAAGGACGATTCCGCCGAGGTCTATATCGGCGAGGAATTCATCGGCGTGCTGTTCGTCGATGACGAGGACGACGATCGCTCGTTCCAGTTCCAGATGGCGATCCTCGAGGACGATCTGGTCGACGACGGCTGAGGCATGATGGCTCCGGGTTGAGCAGGGATAGCCGACCCGCCGTTGCGAGCAGCCCTCTCGTCCGCCGCATCCGCCTTCGGGCGAAGGCGGATGCGACCAAGCAATCCGGTCTTGCTTCGTGGCTGCTGGATTGCCTCGCTTGCGCTCGCAATGACGGGGCTACCGCCGCCCGCTTATCCGACATTTTCCGGTGTGACGATTCCGGCGGCGGCCGCGAGCCAGACCAGGTGAGCGTCGGTGCGTGCGCCGATCTTGGATTTGATCTGGTAGTGATAGTTGTGCACGGTTTTGACGCTGAGGTTCAGCGCCGCGGCGATCCGGTCGGCGGTCCAGCCCGACGCCAGCAGCCTCAGCACTTCGGTCTCCCGCGGGCCGAGATCGTCGACCACCGAGCGCCGGCTCGACAGCCGCTCGGCGGCGATTTCGCGGGCGATGTCTTCACTCAGCGCGCGGCCGCCCTGGGCAATCGTGGTAATGGCGCGCACCAGTTCGGGCGGGGCGCTGCTCTTGGTGATGTAGCCGTGCACCCCGGCTTCGAACGCCTTGAGCGCCAGCGCCGCGCTGGCATGCATGGTGAAGACCAGGATGCGCGCGGCGCGATCCCATTGCCGGATATGCCGCACGGCTTCGAGGCCGCCAGGTCCGGGCAGCGCCAGATCCATGACGACGATGTCGGGCCGCGCGTCGCGATAGGCCTGATAGGCCGACGCGGCATCCTCGGCTTCCGCGCAGACGCGGAAACCCGACTGCCGCTCCAGCAGCCGGCGATAACCTTCGCGGACCACCGGATGGTCGTCGACCAATAGAAGGCTGATGTCGGTCATGCCGCGACCGCCATCGGCGAAGCCGCGCGTTGCGGCATTGCCAGCGGGATCGACGCCGCCACCCGCACGCCGCGCGCGGCGCCGGCAATCGACAGACTGCCGCCGAGCGCCACGACGCGCTCGCGGATTCCGAGAATGCCGTGTCCGGACGCAGCGGTGATCCGCGAGGCATCGCCACCGCCATCATCCTCCACGCTCAGCGTCAGGGCCTTGTCGTTGTCGTCGACATGCTCGACGCGCAGATGAACGTGGCGCGGCTTGCCATGGCGCGCCGCATTGGTCAGGCATTCCTGCGCGATCCGGTAGATGTTGACGGCGGCCTCGGTCGGCACGTCGGTGAGATCGCCGACGACGTCGAGGTGGAACACAGCGGTTTGCGCCGTCCCGGCATTCCAGCGCGCCACCAGCGCAATCAGACTGGCCTGAAGTCCGAGTTCGTCGATATCCTGGGATCGCAGCCGGGCCAGCGCGCTGCGCAGCGTAGCCATCATCTGTGCGGTCACCCGCGCGATGGTGCGGGCGTCGTCGACGAGGTCGGGACGATCCGGTGCGGCGCCGGCCTCGATTGACGCGGCGAGGGCCGCGGTCGCGGTGAGACACTGGCCGAATTCGTCGTGCAGGTCGCGCGCCAGCGCGCGTCGCTCTTCCTCCTGCACTGCAAACAGCCGCTTGGTCAGCGCCAGGCGCTCGGCAGTGGTCCGTGCCAGGCGCTCGGCGAGATGGTTGACCGCACCGGCAATGTGGTCGAATTCCGCGGTCTTGAAAGCCGGCAGCCGGTGACGATGGTCGCCCTGTTCCAGGCGACGCAGTCCACCGACGATGCTGCGGGCCGGCATCAGCGCATGCCCGATCATCAAGGCCGCCAGCACGCCGATACCCAGCGCCATCGCCGCCGCAATCGTCACCATGACGGTGATCTGGCGCCAGGCCTGGCGCACGGCGGCGACCGGTTCCGCGCGGGCCTCGATGGTCCCGGCGTGGCGCTGCCTGATGCTGAGCGGCCGCGTCACCACGGAATGCGGGCCGAACAGCACGTCATAGCCATGCACGAACCAGGCGGGGGCAGGGGATCCGATGCCCTCGGTCTGGCTGCAGACCTCGCGCGGCTCTTCGAGGCCGAGATTGAAGCCGATGCAGACACCGGGCGCGATGACCTTCAGCGTGGCGATCGATTCCCAATCCGGACGCGGCAGCAGGGCTGTCCGGTACGCGCCCTCGCGCCACAGCAGCTCGCGCCAGTAGAGATGCTGCAGTTCGCCGGCGACCCGGTCGGCGGAACTCACCGTGTCGGCTTCGATTGTGCGATGCACGTCGAACAAGACCCAGCCGACGGTGCAGGTGAGGCACAACAGCACCACGGCGGTCAGACGCAATATCAGATGGATCAGCAGCCGCATGGTGTGGACCCTCGCGCCGGGAAGCCATCATCTAAGATGAGCCGGTACCCGCTTGGCAAGCCTTTCCCCTCGAGGATGTCGGGCAAATTGCCCAGCCGCTTCCGGGCACCATGCCCTATGGAGCAAACCGCTCGCGACCGTAGCCTGATGCGGCCGGGCGCACGGCGGTTGCGCGAGAGCCTGATGTGGAACGTGGGACGCCGGCTTTCCGAAAAGATCATGCTGAAACAATAAACCAGAGCGGAACCGTGAACCTTCGTCAGACGGACCAAGCCGATCGCGCGCCATTGCTGCACTGGATGATCTTCTCGGGGCTGAGCGTCTTCGCCTTCGTGCTGCTGTGGCATTTCGGGTTCGTCAGGCAGATGATCGTCGCCGACCGGACCTATATTTCCCTGATCATCGTGCTGTTGTATGTCGGCGCCACGCTGCATTGCCTGTGGCGAACCATCGTGGTGTCGCGCGAAGGCGTCGCGGCGCGGCGCACCGCGCAACTGTTCGCCGGCGGCGAGCACCGCATCGTTGTGGCCGATGACGCCGTCAGCATCGACGGCCGCGGCGCCTTGCCCAGGGGCCTCGTCGCCGAACATATCCGCGACCTTGCCGTCAAATCGGGGCTGCAGGGCGGACGGCGGCTCGACCAGAGCCTGCTGCTGCGGCGCCTCGCCGGCAAGCTTCGCGGCTCGAACGCGTTCGGCGCCTTCGCCAGCGACACGCTGATGAAGCTCGGTCTGATCGGCACCGTCATCGGCTTCATCATCATGCTGGCGCCGATCGCCGGCCTCGACGCCGGCAATAGCGCATCGATCAAGACATCGATGGGCTTGATGAGCGACGGCATGGCGGTCGCGATGTACACCACGCTCACCGGCCTGGTCGGCTCGATCCTGATCCGGATTCAGTATTACATGCTCGAGGACGCCACCTCGAAAGTGTTCAGCTTCGCCGTCGGGCTCATCGACGTCCATGTCGTGTCCATCCTCGAGCGCGGACCGGAGATGCCGGCGTGATCGACGAGTTTGATCCTGCCGGGCAGGAGCCAGCCTTCGATCCCCTGGGCGTGATGCTGTTCAAGGCGCTCCAGGTGCTGGCGTTCCTGTTCTTCCTGGCGCTGCTTGCGATCAAGCCGAAGGCGGACGAAGGCAAGGTGGATCCCAGGCTCGAATTGCTGGTCACCGTCGGCTGGCCCGACAAGCATCCCGATGACATCGACCTGTTCGTGCAGGATCCGATCGGCAACCTGGTCTGGTACCGCCGTCGCGAGGCCGGCTTCATGGTGCTGGACCGCGACGATCGCGGCGGCCTCAACGATTTCATCATGGTCAACGGCGAGAAGGTGCTGTCGCCGATCCGCCAGGAGATCGTCAGCATCCGCGGCATCGTCTCCGGCGAATACACCGTCAATGTCTATCATTTCGCGGCGCTGACCGGCAAAACGGTGCCGGTCTCGGTCAAGGTCGAGAAGCTCAATCCGACCGTGCAGGTGGTGCATTACGACACCGTCGAGCTCAGCCAGGGCGGGACCGAGAGGACCGCGGTCCGCTTCGTGCTGGACCAGAAGGGAGCGGTCGTCGAGGTCAACCACAAGGAAAAGTCGCTGCTGCAGACCCTGCGCCGGCCGCGCAGCATCGACGTGGTTCCGCGATGAGCCTGCAAAGCGAAATCGTCCTTTTGTCGTGCGGTTACGCACTACTCGGGCTGCTGCTGCTGCTGGCCGTGCTGCGGACGCGCCTGGCCTGGCCGGTCAAGGCCGCCGCCGTGGTCGTGACCAGTGCGTTCTATGTGGTGGTGTTCTTCCGCACCGAAGGCCTGCTCGGCTGGTCGGCGCCGCAGCCCTTGCCGCCGCGCTTTCAATTGCTGTGGGGGCGCGTCGTCGAACCCAATATCGCAATGAACGAGCCGGGCGCGGTGCATCTGTGGATCGAAGAACTGGATGAGGCGAATTTGCCGAGCGCGGTGCCACGGGCTCATCGGTTGCCGTATTCCGCCGAGCTGGCGCGCAAGCTCGAGGAGGCCCGCAAGGAAATCCTCGGCGGGCGCCCGCAGGGTGGTCGCGCCGAGCAGTTCGGCGGTGGCGACGGCCAGCAGGCTTACGCCGGAATGCACGCCGCCGCGCCGGCGGGCGTGGAGCCCGGCGGCGACCCCTCCGGCGGTGGATTGCTCGATGAGGCGTTCATGGGCGGCGAGTCGCAAACGATCAATTTCGCGCCGATGCCGGTGGCCAAGCTGCCGGCGAAGGATTAGCGTCTAAGGAGTCCGCGACCGGGTTACCCCTTCGGGCTGCCGAGCTGCGCCACCAGCCGGTCCATCGCGCCAGCCACGTCCCGCCATTGCGCCAGCCAGGCGCGCGGAAAGCGGAAAGTCAGATCGGCGCCGCCGATGCGCCGTTCACCGAGGCACATTCCCGGGGTCGCCGCATCGCGCGTGCAGCGGGCAGCCAGTTGCGGCGTCTCGGCGACAAACAGGTCTTCACCGGCATAGGGCGAACCGTCGCGGAATGCGCGGACGGTCAGCCCGTCCTCCGCCGGCGAAGATGTCCCGTCGAGGTAGCGCGGATAGATCGTGCGCAGGCGCATGTCAGGCGCCAGCACATCGTGATGCGCCGCGATCGACAGAAAGATTCGATCGATCGGCTGCACCGCGTCCTCGACGGTGGCGGCGCTGACGTGCTTCGGCGCTTCCGGCGCTTCGAGCGAGGGATACAGGAAGCCGAGGTCGACACGTTCCTGCGGACCCGAATGCTTCTGGACCTTGACCCGGAACGCGTGGAGCGGGACGTTGAACAGCGTTGCACCGACGCTGACTGGCAAGCGCGAGGGATCGTTCGATGCAGCGGAGCCGGATCCCCAGGTGGGCCACAACAGGTAGGCGACCAGCACCACCGCGCAGGCTGCGATCAGGCCGGACAGGACAATCGGGATCAAGTGGCCGCGGCGCGGTCTGTGCCAGTGCCGCCCGTTCCGGGCCGCCGAGAGCAGTGTCATGAAAGCAGGGTCATGGTGAAGGCGGGATTTCCAGTTTTGCGCGAATCAAACTCGAATATGCCACCCGTTTTGAGGCTTCCGCATGATTTCCAGCGCGGACGCTCCCGGCGAGCCATGCGCTCAGCGCGGTTCCGGCCGCCGCCATTAACCGTTTCTTAAGGATATGGTGGCGGCGGACGGCGCATTTTGCGAAGCCTTGCGAGGTCAGTTGTGTAGCGAGAGATCTGCAATGTCGCCGGATACGTTGAATTCCCTGTTGTCGCTCTGCCTCGGGTTTGCGGTAGCGGGTGCTCTGGCCAGCGGATATCAGGCGCTGCTGCAGCGGCCGCCGGGCTTTGGTCTGCTGCAGCAAGGCGTCGCCCCGAGGACCTTCGCCGCCGTGCCGTTCCTGGTTTTTGCCGCGCCCTTCATCATCATGCGCAACACGTTGCGCGGACGGCGGATCGAGCGGCGGCGCTTCGAATTCGTCATGATGGCCACCGTGCTCGCGGGCTTCTGGAGCCTGATGTCCGGCACGTTCGTGGTCATGACGCTGAAGGCCGTCGGTTTTTTCGCCTGACCCGCTCTCGCCACTGGATTTGAAGTTCGCTACAGGTAATCCGGCGTGACTGGCACATTTCGGATCCTGGATACCTCATGGCGATTTATGAACTCGACGGGCAGGCGCCCGAACTTCCCGGCGACGGAAACTATTTCATCGCCGACACCGCCGCGGTGATCGGCAAGATTCGCTTGCTGAATGCTGCGAGCGTGTGGTTCGGCGCGGTGCTGCGCGGCGACAACGAGTGGATCGAGATCGGCGAAGGCTCCAACGTGCAGGACAACTGCACCTGTCACACCGACAAGGGCTTTCCGTTGACCATCGGCAAGGGCTGCACCATCGGGCACAACGTCATTCTGCACGGCTGCACCATCGAGGACGGCGCCCTGGTCGGCATGGGTGCCATCGTGATGAACGGTGCCAGGATCGGTCGCGGCAGCATCGTTGGCGCGGGCTCGGTGATCACCGAGGGCAAACAGTTTCCCGAGCATTCGCTGATCATCGGCTCCCCGGCGCGGGTGATCCGGACGCTCGAGCCGGCGCAGGTGGCGGCGATGGGCAGCGCCGCGCAGTTCTACGCGCTCAACGGCCCGCGCTTCCAGAACGGTCTGAAGAAGATCGGCTGATACGAACCGCCGATACTAACCGTCTTCGGCTTCGCCGGCCTCGATCGCGCCGGCGGCCTGTTCGTGTCCTGCGGCCCACAGCGCGTGCTGTTCGCTGCCATCCTGATAGGGATTGGCTTCGGCGGGAATGTTTTCGCGGGCGGCGCGCTGGCCCATTTCGAACGGATCGGGATCGGGGTTCATCGCTGCTTCCTTGACGGTATTTTGCGCATAGCTCGTGTTGATCCCGCACCCCGGCGGCGGTCACGGAATGTCCAGCTGCGAACCGAAACAAAGCCTTGGCAACCGGAATAGTTCCGGCCCTGAACCGGCCGGTGGGTAATCATACGGGGTCGTCCTTTAACGCGACCGTAGCCCTAAGAGGGGTATTTTTCCGGTCACTCGCCGAAAGCGAGCGCCATGGTCATTGCTGCCGCGAGCTGCGAGCGGACTGCAGGCGCCGGTGGCGGCATGGAGGTCGCGACGATGAACGGGCTGTGGGGCTATCTGGGGAATGCGACGCGCAAGCTCAGCATTGCCGACAAGATTTACGCGATCATTGTCGCGCTGGTGGTTCTGACCGCGCTGCTGCTGGTGATGGCGGTCCAATCGCTCCGGTTGCAAACCACCTATCGTGACGAACTCGCGACCTCGGCGACGGCCGCATTGAACATCGAACGGGTCAACGGGCTGATCTACGCGATCGTCATGGAATCCCGCGGTATCTACTTCGCCGACGACCCGCGCATGATGAAATACTTCACCGGGGAGCTGCTCAGGCGGAATCACGAGCTCGCCCATGCCATGACGAGTTGGGAAAAAAAGATCCGGCCCGAGGATATCGAGCAGTTCGCAAGCTTCAAGAAGCGGATCGTTCAGTTCATCGAGTTCCGCCACGAGCTGGTTCGCAGGGCGACCGAGATCAGCGTTGCCGCCGGGCGCGAATGGGGCGCCAATGAAGCCAATCGAACCCTGCGCAGCGCACTGAACGAGGATCTGGAAGCCTTCGCCAAGATCTACACCGAGCGCGCCAATCGCGTCGCCGAGCTCGCGGATCGAACCCGGCTCGCCTCCTGGTTTCTGGCGGCGCTCGGCATCGGCGCGTTGCTGGTTGGCGCGCTCAACCTCCTCATGCTGAGACGGCTGGTTCTCATGCCGCTGGCCGAGATCACCGCGGCGACCGACAGCATTTCTGCCGGGCATCTGGACGTCAGCATTCCGTTTGTCGGCCGCAGCGATGAAGTCGGTCGTCTCGCCCGCGCCGTGCAGAATTCGAAAGATGCCATCGTCGAGCGGATCAAGGCGGAGGAACGCGAGGCCACCACGGCAAAGCAGCGGGATGCCGCCATTGGCCAGCGCGACAACATGGATGACAGATACAACGCAGCGAAATGGCAACTGTCGGCGGCGATCAACAACATGCCGCAAGGCGTGGTGATGCTGGACAGCCACGGCACGGTGCAGGTCGTGAACGATCGCTACCGGAAAATCTACGGGCTTCCGCCCGAGATCAAGGCGGGCTGCTCGCTCAGGGATGCCGTGGAATGCAGGGTGAAGAGCGGACTGTTCACCGGGGACCCGGAAGAATATCTCGCAGCCATACTCGGCCGGATCGCAAAGCGGACGCCCAAGGTCAGCGAAGTCGAACTGAGCGACGGCCGCACGATTCGCATCGTCGAGCAGGCGATGGACGGCGGCGGCTGGATCGCGACCCACGACGACTGCACCGAACAATACCGCGTTCAGCGGATGCTG
>Ga0209758_1002016_pt1 | contig 21858 bp, 22 predicted proteins | sample AraplaMF_Col_mMF_FD_184258 | JGI IMG/M metagenome (GOLD analysis project Ga0209758, IMG submission 184258) | Arabidopsis root microbial communities from the University of North Carolina, USA - plate scrape MF_Col_mMF (SPAdes) (version 2) | ecosystem: Host-associated > Plants > Roots > Endosphere...
TGGGCAGACCCCAAAGGACTTTGCCCTCGCCAAAAACCAGACAAATCGATCAGCGAATTAGTGAACTTGCACAATTGCGAGCGAAGCGAAGCAATCCAGAAAGCACCGAGCAAGGACTGGATTGCTTCCGCCTTCGCTCTTCGAGCTTCGGCGGACGCAGTCGTCATCTGCCTTCGCGCATCATGCTTTAATCCGCTTTGCGACCCCGTGAACCCGGCTGGCGCCGCGGCTCGCCGAATCTGTTCGGCATCATTTTCGACAGCAGCCACCGCCGCGCCGTGATACGCGCTTCCGCGCGCTTGACGCGTTGGGGATCGAGGATGAATGCGATGGTACCGTCCTCCCGGTGCTGCGCGATCCAGTCGTTGCGGCGATCATCGGCGATCTTCATCATGTCATGTGCGATCGCGTCATAGCCGATCTCCCTGGCGGCCAGGTAACGCGCCCGGAAACCGTCGCGATCCTCCTTGACCCAGGTCTGCAGCGACCTGACGCTGGGCATGTCGAGGTCGCTGCAGACCTCGCTTTGCAATCTGCCCTGCATCAATCCGTCGAGAATTCGCTCGGCAATCTCCTTGGAGTAGGGGACTTCGGCATGGCGCGATGTCCCGATGTCCCGCGCCGACCGGTAGCGTGTCCCGAAGCTGTCGAGGTCGGCGCTGACCCAGCGGTTGATCGTGGCGCGGTCCGGCATGCCGGCATCGTCACAGATCTCGACCGTCATCCTGCCGCGCATCAACTCGCCGAGAAACCGGTCGGCGATGTCCCGCGTGTAGCGGACCGGGCCCGGACGGCCATGTCCGATCGCGCGCGCCTGCCGGTATCGCGCCGCGAAACCGGCGCGGTCCTCATGGACCCAGCTCATGATGGTGTCGTAGCACGGCATGTCGTCGTCGCGGCAGATGCGCCGCAACGACCGGCCGGAACGCAACGCGTCGAGAACGTGGTCGGCGATCTCATCGGTGGACCGCGAGGGGCGGGATTTGTAGCGACGCTTGCCGGCCGTCGCGAGAACGGCAGCGGGCGCGGGCGGTCCGGGGTCCGAAGTCGCTTCGGGAAGCTGCTGCGCGCGTGGTGGTAAATCGGGATCGGGAATCACGACGAGTGCCTTGCGATCTGAATCGTTTCGATCAAAGCCCGCCCCGCATGATGGCATCATGCGTGACCTGATCGGTCAATCGGAATTCGATTTTCTTTTCCACATGTGGAAAGGTTCGATGCACCGGAGCCGGGAGCTACTTCACGGAGCTGGACGGCGCGAATTTCCATGACAGTGCACTTAGCGATCGTTTGCCGGCCGCCGTCGAGATTTGATGTGAATTTAGTGCACTGTTATACCGCCGGGGCTCGACCTTAGTGTGTTCGCTTCCATGAAGTCGTAAACGATGCCTTCGACTCGCTCCGTCGAAGTGCCCCATTACCAGTACCTGCGCATGAGGCATACGCCGATTGTCTGTACTGGCGCGTCAATCGAGCTGAAATGTAGTCTCAAGTGTTGGCAGGATTATTATGGCAACCAGAAATCACGGCGTATGGGTCCACCTCGAGCCAAATCAGCTTAAAGCTTTGGATGCTTGGATCGAGAAGCAATCAGGCCAACTCTCACGTCCGGAAGCTGTACGCCGCATCGTGGAGACCAGGCTTAACAAGACCCGGTCCAATCATGCTCGATCATCCTCGTACTCTAAGACCGAGCTGAGAGATGCCATAAAGGGACTGCGGACGAAAACGCCGCTGCTGGATCGCTCGATGAACGATGTCGAAGATTATCGCGGCCGCTTGATTGGGTGGACCATTAGATACAGCAAATCGCGTAATGCGCGCGAAGTCTACAACCGCCTTCAGGCCCCCCAATGGATCATATGGCTTAATGAGGCGGCCGGTGAGTCATCGCACAACATTCGGAAGGCGATATCTGTAATGCGGCACCCGGGCGCAAAGCAGAGAAAAGCCGCTGAGGTTAGGAAAGTGTTGCCATGGGAACAGGCGGCGCATTTGCTATTCGATGCGAAACGCCGCCGTTAGACTAGCTTTGCCAAGAGTTTCACCAGCTCCGATCACGAGCCCAAAAAATTCGCCAGCGAGTGGTATCGTCACGCTATTGAAACCGTCCGTTCCGCGTGCTCAAATTCGAAGCGCGGGGAGTGGGCTGGCTTGTCGATATCGCATCCAATTGACGGCGATAAGGTCGCCGAAAATGCTTTTGTCCAATTTCTGGGCGGTTGGCATCATTACACGGACGCCTGCCTCCACAGCAATCTCCAGGACGGAATCGATGCCGATCGGGGGCTCACGGCCGCCGAACGGCTTGCGATCTGGATTTACTCGAATTTTACCTCGGACTGGTCCAATCAGATCAACGGCGAGCTTTGGTCGGGCGCGCCGAGTATTGCGGTCCAGGGGCTAGCACGAATCTTGAGTCGCGCAATCGCCAAGCTCCCTCTCAGCGAAGGTCGCGTTTATCGCGGTTTCGAATCGCGAGATCTTGGGGCATTCTTGGCGAAGTACCACCATGGGTCGATTGAAACGTGGCCGGGTTTCACGAGCTGCAGCCTGAGCTTTCGGCGAGCCTGCAGGTATTCTTTCGATGTGGTCTTCTTGATACAGCCACGAACTGGGCGTGTGTTAGGTCAATACGCCCATGACGCCGCTGACCAGGAGGTGGTGTTCCCCGCGGGAACGAGATTTCGCGTACGCTCAGTCGAGCGCGTCGATGCCGAATGGGGGACCATTGAACTCGAAGAGATGTCGGAGAGTTGATGGCGACCGGAGGAGCGAACCACCACATGAACATGCAGTTGACCCCAGAGAGGGCTAAGCCATGAAGCTTCCAAGCTTTTTTCGCCTCACGGGCGGCAGTTCCGCTTCCACTAAGCCGTATGTCGAGGGCGAGCCGTCCGATGCCGCGAAGGCTGAACGGGATGAAATTGCGGCTCTTAGAAAAAAGAAGAAGGCCGAAGGAGCGACGAAGGAAAAACCGGACGCGTTCCACCGCCGGATGGTGTCGGGCGGACCGCCGAGATAGGTTCGGGATCGACTAAAAAGGGTACGGTTTCTTCCGAACGACCAGTATTCGGCTGACCTCGTAGTACTACTGGGGCGCCGATGACAACATGTGAAACTGGCGGTGCTATCCGGCCAAAGTATTCGATGCGATTATCATTTCCCGTACGGGCCATCAGTTCTGTAAGATCAGCTTCATTCCGAATCGCCACCCTCAGGCCCACCGAAGCCATCACGAATGTGTCGCCGCACCAATATTCCCGCATCGCGAGCGCCGCGCGCTGAATAGATTCGTCGCTCCAGCGAACCGGTCGAATGCAGGGAGGACTTTTCAGCTTTGTTCCCCTTCGACGTGGCGTCGTTTGAGCTGGGTCTTGTTCGCCTTCCAATGTGCCCAGATCGCGCTCTGCACCAGATTTGCGTGACTCGCAGCTCGGTCCAGCCGTCCCGCTTGAGCGAGCGACGATCCCACTTTCTGTCCGCCGTTACGGTGACGCCCATTAGCCGGCCCGTCGTCAAGAGCACAATCCATTTTTTGGCAGCGCCAGCTGCCGATTTATTTATCCGTTTCTGCCAGCGTCCGTGCTCGAACCGCGCCCGTTTCTTCGGTTGAAGGCTACGTCCATGACGGATCGCGCCCGACACCCATCAGGATCAATCCCCGAGTCCTGTGCCCTGGCGGCGTAGCCGCCCCAGAAGAACGTTGGCCCCGTCCCGCATCCAAAAGAGGTTCACAGAACCGTGGCTGCCGCGGCGTGCCGGCGCCAATCCCCGAATGGCTCGCGGTGCGGGCGATCCGCCGTCGCGGCGGCTGGTGACGGCGATCCGGCGTCCAATTCAGTGCAGCTGGTTGCAGCCCCAGTCACCGTACGCGGCTCGCCGGATCGCCGTCGTCCCTCAGGCGAAGCAGCGCGTTGCGTCGAACGGCTTGCCCTCCATACGACGCGCATGCGCAGACAACGTGTGTTCTTGGGAAGTCAATGCGCCGACTATGCTGCTTTTTGATGTACATTAGCATGCGAAGACGGACGATTGTCTCGGGGGAAAGTATGGCGGAGGGTGATTGTGACGCTTGGGACGGCCCAGAAGGATGGTTCGGACCGGCTTGGCAAGGCTGGGAGTCCTATAGTCAGTTTGCACGGTCTGTTAGGTCAGAGCTTCGATACGTACGGTCGCCGGCGACAAATGCATTTCTCGAGGAAGTCCTTGGTTCGTGCGCGAGCCGAAAGGTGACGATACCCAATCAACGCTTGTTTTGGCGCGCTCGGCTTGGCTGTGAGTGGGAGGACGTTGAAACGACAGACGGCGAAATCACAGCGGTCGTCGAAGAACCCCGACCGTATCCCGCAGAAGGCATGAAACCGATCGCCAACTGGTTGAGTGAGGGCAGAGCTAACCCGAGGGGCATCCCGCGTCTCTATCTGGCGACCACCCGCGATACGGCGCTTGCGGAAATCAGACCTTGGATTGGTGCCACCATTTCGGCAGCGCAGCTTCGCGTCAATCGCGAACTAAACGTCATCGATTGCTCGAAGAACCACGCCAAGGGAAGTTTCTTAAAGGTGATTGGAAAATCGGGCCTCACACGAGTGGATGGAATTTGGGTTGCGATAGACCAAGCCTTCGCTACCCCTGTTGATCGAGACATCGAGTCTAGGGACTATGTTGCAACTCAAATTCTAGCCGATTTGTTCAAAGCGGCTGGCTTTGACGGAATTGTTTACAAAAGTTTGCTCACCGATGATGGATTCAACATAGTATTGTTCAATCTGGACGACGCCGACGTGGTGTACTGTGGATTGTTTAGCGCCGAATCCATCCGTTTCCATTTCAAGGAGTCGGGCAATCCCTATTTTGTGCGTCCGAAAGCAACTAACGAGGCAGCCGAGGCAGACATAACGAGCCCGCCCAAACTACCATGATACAAAGCCGAATAGCGGCAACACTCCTTCAAGTTACATGGCATCTCGATTTGTGGTCGACCAGTCTAAATTTCATTTTAGGTCAGCCTCACTGATTGATTTTGCCAATATCTGCGCCCATTTCTTCGGCGGAACCGGCGCGACAGAAAGGAGGCGAGTTCAGCGCTAGAAAGGAGGAGGTGCAGCCATGACCAAACTATTGGATACCTCGGAAAACCCCGTGAGGGGATAACCACGCCCAGCCAGCTTGTGAGGAAGCAATTGGGTTAGCGACGTGGTGCTGGTGCTCTGGAATGACAAAACCGATCGACTGGCTAAACAAATGAATGTTAGGTGCGGCCTCTCTCCGTACCAGACGAGACAAGAGCCCGAACTGGCGCATGAGGCAGCCGACGCGGGCTCTTTCCTTTTCTGACATTGATGACATGGAGCGAAGTGGGATAACGCGGCAACGCGGAGCCAACGCGTCAATGGCTGCATCCCGCAACTATTCATCCAACGACTAGCTTTCTTGAGAAGTGAGCGCTCGTTGTAATCTTGCTATCGATATTTGCTTGTTCGCTATTGGTAATTGCACGGTAAAGATAACTGAAGTACGGCTTAGCTTCGTTGCGATCCTTGTGGAGCGATCATGCCGAGCTTTGTCGGGACTATTGACGACCTCAAGACGGCCGTCGAGGCTATCGGCCTGGAGGGCACGTGGGAAGACAAGCCCAATGCCTGCTACAAGTTCACTGGAAGGGATCGGGCGGGCCTTAACTGGTCCTCGACAAAAGGGCACCATTTGGTTCGACGGCCCGGCGCCCGCGAAGGATAAGCTTGTGGCGGCCGCGCAGTCGATTGTCGAGGCTGGCGCTGTCAAAGCTGATGAGAACAGAATTATATTTGTAGTGCACGGGCACGATGGGGAGTCGCGCGAGCAACTGGAGCTTGTTTTGCACAGGTTGGGGCTGAAGCCGTTCGTCCTTCAAAACACAGATGGCGGCGGTCTTACCATCATCGAGAAGCTGGAGCACATGATCGGCAAGAACGCCCGTAGTTCGTTCGGTATCGTCCTGTTGACGCCTGATGACGTTGGATACTCGCGTGCTGAAGGAGAAGCTCTGGCAAAGCCGCGTGCACGTCAGAACGTTATCCTCGAAATGGGAATGCTGTTGGCTTCGTTGACGCGAGAGCGGGTCGCGATACTGCAGAAGGGCTACATGGAGCACCCTTCTGACGTGTCGGGCATCATTTACATCGCCTTCAAAGACCACGTCAGAGAGGCTGTCCCTAAGCTGGTGGGAAGACTGCAGGCGGTGGGCATAACGCTTGACCCGGCCAAGATTGCTGAAGCGTCTGCATGACCGCGTTGTGAATGCGGTCCGACTCTGCTAACGCAGCCGTCATGTATGAAGCGCGCAAAATATGCAATTGGCTGCTTGCGAACTTCGATGCAGTCGAGTTCGACATTACGAACCTGCGAATCAACAAGCTGCTTTATTTCATTCACGCGGCGTCGCTCCAGGTTCGCCCCGAAGGGCTGATTCGAAATCATTTCGAAGCGTGGCAATATGGTCCGGTCATTCGACCGGTCTTCGATGCTTTCAAAATTCACAAGGATACGCCGATCAAGGCACCAGCGCTGTACCTTGACTACTCTTCTGGCGAGCGAGTGCCCGTTCCGTTTGACGATATAAGCCAACCTGACCTTGCCATCATTCGACGCGAATTCTTGAATTACAGCCGCTTCACAACGGGCGAGCTCGTGTCGATGTCCCACCACGCAGGAGGGCCGTGGGATGTCACATATCGGGCACACCTTGCGGACGCCACCGCCAGTCCACGCATCTCGAACCAATTGATCAGGAGGCATTTTTCAGTGGATAGCCCGCCCACGTTCCACTAGATGTATTGCCGTGGCGGATCGAATCACCCCACATCTGCCAAGTTAAGCTCCAAGTTCCAAGGAGGAACAGAGATGGCGGGGCGTGGCAAATTCTTTGAACTCTTGGACTTTCCAAAGTTTGGCTACCCTGATGTGGTCAATATGGACCCGATCCAAACGTCGCATAACCTAATTGAGCGCTTGGCTGGCCCAGGCGGGTTCATGTCTTACGGCTCGATCTGGCCCCGGATGGACTTAATCGTCAGCGGTCGCGCTGATGAAAAATACATTGAGGACCAGTTCAGCGCCTATGAGGCCGGTTGGAAGAACAAGTCGATCCAAGACGTTGTACGGCGTCTCATCAAGTTCTTCGCGGGACGGGGCCGATGGTACCCACACCCTCCGAAGCCGCTCAAGGTGGCCGGCTTCTGGTTCAAGCCGAGCATCAAGGCGTCTGGTTCGTCGACGGCCAAGCCTATGCCGTTTTGATCAACGCTCGAAAGGGTCAGCGGCTGTTTCCCGAACACATACGTTTCCTTGCGCGGGGCGTCTACGAGTTGCACTGCATCGACGACCCCAACGACCCGATCCCATTGATCATTGATGTTAGTGAGCATGAGGAAGGTGAAGGCAGGATGCTGCGATCGTACATCGTACCGCCGGACCAAGCCGCCTCGTTCGACGAATTCGACAACGCCGTGCGACAGTTCTTGAAGGCGCTTGAACTGGCCGGAGTCGCGCTGCCGTCGGACCCGATCGACAACATCGTCGACCTTTTCAAGAAGAGATCTTGAGATCTAACCTCGCGCATTCTGACGAATGTCGAGAGGGCGCGCTGAGCGGTTCATTTGATTGGTGAGCGCGGAGGGACTCGAACCCTCGACCCCATGATTAAAAGTCACGTGCTCTACCGCCTGAGCTACGCGCTCACGTGGGGCGCTGTGTAGGGGGCGCAGGGGTGTGGGTCAATAGCGGAGCGAGTTGCGAGCGGCGCTGTGGGGAACGCGGATTTTGATGGTGGGTGCCGGGGGTTAGCTGGGATTTTTCGCCGCGTGGGCGGCGAAAATCAGCCTAAAGCGGCCTGATCGTGGGCGGTTGCAGAACCGGCCTGCTCGCTGCATCATTTTCATACACGCCCGCGGGGAATCGGGGGGACCGCGAGCGCCCCTGAGTTGGATACGCATGACCGTGTCAGGATCCGTGGCCTTCGTTTCGTACGGCGTGGCGTTCTGGGTATTCATCCTTCCTTTTGTTGCGATCCCAGGAGCATGTGCTGGATGGTTTTTTGGATGGTACGGCGCTCGCCGGTGGATCATTTTCATTGCTGCGGCGGTTTTTCCTCTCGCAATCGGCATTTATGACTATGTCCGATTGGACGACGAAGACGGCCTGTTACTGCATGACAGCTCCTTGCTTCAGGTCATGCTGATCCCACCCATCCTGTTCGCTATTCTTGCCGGGTACTACGCGCAAAAGTTCTGGGCGCGACGCAAGCTTGCCAAGCGTTTGCCCGGATGACTAATCGACGTTGGTTTTGCGCTGCGGTTGAAGGAGCGCACTTCCATCTGAAGCGCTTATTTCCGATCAACGCGGGCCTGCCGCGCCGTAGCCCGCAGGGCGAAGGCGGATCAATTCGCCTCGCGACGAACCTCCGACGCCACCGGCTGCGTGGCGCCGGCGACCGTCGGCATCGCCACTGGCCGCAACCCGATCAGTTCCGCGGTGCGCACCCGCGTGTTGCGCCAGAAGGCGAACTCGTTGATGCGGGAGTTTTCCAGGATCGCGATCGCCACGGCCGAGAGGAACGGCAGGCTTTCCAGCACCAGCACGGCGGCGAAGATGTAGATCTCGGTGACCTGCTTGTAGTTGTTGGTGACGATCAATACGGCGGCGCCGACCAAGAGCAGCACGCCGATGACGGCTTCCCAGAATGCCTGGAACTCGATCGACAGGCTGGAGAGGCCGCCCTTGGAGGTGCGGGCGAACGGCAGGTGCTCGGTGATCAGGCCGTCGGCGACGGCGCGCGACACCGTCCACTGCACGCTCATCGCCGCGATCATGGCGCCGAGCATCTGGGCGGCCTTCACCGGCACGCGCAGGCGATACAGCACCAGGAAGTGGACCAGCGACACCACGAAGGCGGCGATGATCGGGAAGGTCAGGATGCGGTCCGGGATGGCGATGTCGGCAAAGGCGACGATCGGCACCCAGACCAGGTTGAGGATCGCCACCACGACGCCGAGGCTTTCCGCCCCTAGCCAGTTCAGCCAGCCCATGGTGAATTCGCGCTTCTGGTCCGGCGTCAGCCGGCTCGCGCCGGGCAGGAAGCGGCGCCAGTGCTTTTTCACGATCTGGAAGCCGCCATAGGCCCAGCGATGGCGCTGCTTCTTGAAGGCTTCGTAGGTGTCGGGGAGGAGGCCGTAGCCGTAGCGCTTGTTGGTGTAGTGGGTCAGCCAGCCGTGCTCGATGATGGCGAGGCCCAAATCCGTGTCCTCGCAGATGGTGTCGCCGGCCCACCCACCGGCCATGTCCATGGCGGCGCGCCGGATCAGGCACATGGTGCCGTGAACGATGATGGCGTTTTCCTCGTTGCGCTGGACCATGCCGATGTCGAAGAAGCCGGCATATTCGCCGTTCATGATGTAGTGCATCAGCGACCGGTCGCCGTCGCGATGGTCCTGCGGCGCCTGCACCAGGCCGACGCGCGGGTCGTTGAACGCCGGCACCAGGTCCTTGAGCCAGTTCGGCTCCACCACATAGTCGGCGTCGATGATGCCGATCACCTCGGCGTCGGCGGCGGTGCGCTCCATGGCGATCCGCAGCGCGCCGGCCTTGAAACCCTGAACCTTCTCGGCGTTGATGAAGATGAAGCGCTCGCCGAGCATCCGGCAGTGGTCCTGGATCGGCAGCCAGAAGTCCGGATCCGGGGTGTTGTTGATGATGACGACGCACTCGAAGTTCGGATAGTCGAGCCGCGCCACCGCATCGAGCGTCAGCTTGAGCATCTCCGGCGGCTCGCGGTAGGCCGGGATGTGGATCGAGACCTTCGGCGCCGGGCTGCCGGCCGCAAGCACCGGCTGCGATTCCGGCGTGCCCTGCATCAGGAGGCGGCGCGGGGCGCGGCCGAAGGCAATGGCGGCGATCTCGTCGATCCGCGCCATGGCGATCAATACCAGGGGAACCAGGAGGATCAGGCCGAGGGTGAGGGCGAACGCCGAGCCGAACACGAAGTAATGCCCGGTCCAGTAGGCGAACACGGTGGCGACCCAGGCGCCGACGCCGTTGGCGGCAGCGGCCAGCATCAGCGATTGCGGCACGGTCGGGCGGGCGAGGCGCAGGATCGGCAGCGACAACAGGATGCCGACCAGCAAGGCGACGGTGGCCTCCTTCCAGTAGTTCTCGTCGACGATCGGACCGGTCCAGGCGAATTTCGGTTCCCGCGCGGCGTTCAGGATGCCCCAATACGGACCGACGCCGCCCTCGAAGAACTTCCAGGGCTGATCGATGGCCTCGACGATGTTGTAGTCCATGCCGATGGCGTCGGCGCGGCTGACGAAGTTGCGCAGCACCGAGGCCTGCTGGAAGGGTCCCGGAACCGCGTCGCGGAGGTTATAGCCGGCGCTGGGCCAGCCGAATTCGGCAATGGTGATGCGCTTGCCGGGGAATTTTTCACGCAACAGCTGGAAGCGGTCGACCGCCTGGTCGACGGCCTGCTTGTCGGTGAAGTTTTCCCAGTATGGCAGCACGTGGGCGGCAATGAAGTCGACGGATGACGCCAGCTGCGGGAAGTCGCGCCAGATGTTCCAGATTTCGCCTGTGGTCACAGGGACGTTGACGGACTTCTTGACCTTCTTGATGAGCTCGATGAGGTCGTCGACCTTCTGCTCGCCGCGGTAGATGGTCTCGTTGCCGACGACGACGCCGATGACGTTGCTGTTGTGCTTGGCAAGGTCGATGGCGGAGGCGATCTCGCGCTCGTTGCGCTCGGCATTCTTGTCGATCCAGGCGCCCACCGTGACCTTCAGCCCGAACTCGGCCGCGATCGGCGGAACCATTTCGACGCCGCCGGTCGCGGAATACAGCCGGATGGCGCGGGTCAGCCGCGACAGCTTGGCCAGGTCGGCGCGGATTTTCTCGGGTGTCGGGATATTGTTGACGTCGGGATGCCCGGAACCGTCGAACGGCGCATAGGACACGCTGGGCAAAATGCCGCGGAAGTCGGGCGCCTGCTGCTTCTCCTGCAAGACGCCCCACAGAGCAGCATGGGCAGCGGTGACGAACAACAGAACGGCGACGACGGCGCGCATCGCTAGAAAACCATACGGGGCGAGCGTGGCCGGGAAGCGGACCCGTCCCCTAGGTCCGACCAGTACGGCGGCAGATCAAACATAACCCTGCCACACGATTTAACAACTCATATGACGGCATGGCGTTTTGATGACGCCACGCCGTTACGGAGGGGGCATAGCAGCGGTGACGTGAATATTTGCTGAACCGGCGCGCGCGCCTATTTGGGCGCTTCTTTCGGCGCTTCAGCGGCAGGCGCTGCCGCTGCCGGCGCAGGGGCGGGAGCGCCCGCCGCGGGTTGCGCGGCGGCCGCGGCCTGCGGCTGGGCATTGGGATTGATCCAGCAGGCGTGGACGCGTCCGCTCAGGGTTTCGGCGACCTTGGGATCGATCGAGGCGCCGAAGCGGGTGAGGCAGCGGAACGCCGCCTGGACGTGGCCGCCGGGGCAGCCGAAGCGGTCGTAGAGATCGAGATGGCGGAACGCGGTGTCGAGATCGTCGAGCCACATCAGCCGGACGACGCGGCGGCCGAGCCAGACGCATTCCGGATTGCCGGCGGGACCGTTGAGCACCTGCGCCGCCTCGACGAATTCGTCGGTCTTGCGCTGGTTGTCCTTGGCGGCCTCGGCCGGATTGGCCGCCGGCTGGTTCTTGTTCTGGTCGCCGCTCTGGGCGCCGGCGGCGCCGATGCCGATCAACACAACGAGGCCGGGGACGGCGAGACCACGCAAAACCAAATTCCGGAACCCAAACCGCAGCCGACGCATAAAGTCCCCGATGTTGTTGCCTGTTGGCGCTGAGTTGACGGCGGTGTGATGCCGTCCAATTGGGTCCCCAATGCGGCGGGAACGCCGCCGATTCCATGACCGGTATTTTCGATTTTGTCCAGCAATCGCCCAAGTTTATCGCGTCGTGGTAAAGCGGTGCGCGGCGCGGCTCCAATGCAACAAGGCTGTGGCCGGCGACGATGTGTCCCACGTGCTCTCTTGGCATCTCGGCGATGAGCAGGTAAGCGACACGTCTGTTGGAGGATGGAACCGATTTACTTTCGCACGCCGCTGGCGCTTCTCGTCCTGTCCTTAAGCGCGATCGTCGCGGTGTGGTGGTGGCTGGCCACGCCGGTGACGCTGCCGCGCGCCCCGATCGATCCGGCGGCCAAGCTGGAATGCGTGTCCTACGCGCCGTTCCGCGGCGCCCAGACCCCGCTCGATCCGTCGACCCATATCAGTGCCGAGCAGATCGCACAGGACATGGCGCAGCTCGCCGAGATCACCCATTGTGTCCGGACCTATTCGATCGAGAACGGTCTCGACCAGGTTCCGGCACTGGCCGGCAAGGTCGGGCTCAGGGTCATCCAGGGCATCTGGCTCGGCAGCAACCGGCTGAAGAATTTGGCCCAGATTTCCACCGCGGTGGGGCTGACCAAGGAATATCCGGGGGTGATCACGTCGGTCGTGGTCGGCAACGAGGTGCTGCTGCGCGGCGAGATGACCACCGCCGACCTCGCCGCCACCATCCGCTCGGTCAAGGCCCAGGTCCAGGTGCCGGTGACCTATGCCGACGTCTGGGAATACTGGCTGCGCAACCGCGAAATCTATGACGCGGTGGATTTCGTCACCATCCACATCCTGCCGTATTGGGAAGACTTTCCGATCCGCGCCCGGCATGCCGCCGCCCATGTGGATTCGATCCGCAAGCGGCTGGCGGTGGCGTTCCCAGCTAAGGAGATCCTGATTGGCGAGACCGGCTGGCCCAGTGCCGGGCGGATGCGTGACGGCGCGCTGCCGTCGCGCACCAACCAGGCCCGGGTGGTGTCGGAAATCCTCGATCTCGCCAAGCGCGAAGGCTTTCGCGTCAACCTGATCGAGGCCTACGACCAGCCGTGGAAGCGCCAGCTCGAAGGTACCGTCGGCGGCTATTGGGGGCTGATCAGCGCCGACGCGCGGGCGATCAAATATCCGGCCGGCACCGCCATCAGCAATTACCCGTTTTGGAAATGGCAGATGGGGGCAGGCCTCGGCTTCGGCGTGCTGGTGTTCCTGACCGCCACGCTGACGCTGCGGCGCCGGCCGTGGTCGCCGCGCCCGGTGGCCTGGATCGCAGTGGCCCTGTCGGCGACCGCCGGCGGCGTCCTGCTCGGCGTTGCCGCCGACAAGATGTTTTACGAGAGTTTTGGCGTCGGCGGCTGGCTGCGCTGGGGCGCGCTGCTGGCGGCCGGGGTTGCCGCGCCACTGCTGTGCGCCAATGCGCTGATGGCCGGGCGCTCGCTGCCGACGTTCCTGGAGCTGATCGGGCCACGGCCGGGCCGGACCCGGTCGGTGGCGACCATGCTGCTCGGGCTGGCGCTCCTGGTGACGACGCTGATTGCGGCGGAAACCGCGCTTGGCTTCGTGTTCGACCCGCGCTACCGCGATTTCCCGTTCGCCTCGCTCGGCATGGCGGTGCTGCCGTTCGCCTGCCTGATGCTGGTCAACCGGCCGCAGACCGGGGCGCGGCCGATTTCGGAAGCGGTGTTTTCAGGCGTGCTGGCCGCCTCGGCGGTCTATATCGGCTTCAACGAGGGGCCGGACAACTGGCAGTCGCTGTGGACCTGCGCGATCTATCTTACGCTCGGCGTCACGCTGTGGCAGGCGCGGGCCGCGAAAATCCCAGAATGAGCAGGCCGACGGCGATGCCGGATAGCCCGATATTGTAGAGCACGATCCCGAACCCCGCCGCGACCACCCCGCCGGTCAAAAGCACGATCGACGGCCGGATCAGATTAAGCACGGCGATGATCAGCGCGACGATGCCGAACACCGAGTTGCGGAACAGCGCGGTGATCAGGATCCGCGTCTTGCACAACATGGTCGGCAGCCCGGCATCGCAGGCCAGCGCCACGGTGGAAAACTCCACCGCGAAATAACGCAGATAGAGCGCGTAGCCGACCGACAGAAAGCCGACGATGAGAAGCCACTGCACCTGGTAGGGCGAAAGGCGGAACGGATCTTTTTTCATGGGGTGGTTATGCAGCGGAATGGCTGAGCGGACAAGGCAAGGGTGGGGAGGGGCGGGGTGGCCCCGCCTCGACTCAACGCGATGAGCTCAGCCCCAGCATCGACGACAGCGACGGCCTGGCCGGCGGCGGCTTTGCCGCGTCCTTGGCCGGCTCTTCGACCCGGGTCGTCTTGCCGCCGCCGCGCCGGCGATACGAGCGCGTCGGCGCCGGGGCCGGTTTTGCCGGCGTCACCGTGGGCGGCGCCGCGGCCGGCGCACTGGTGTCGCCCTTCAGTGCCAGGCGCTGGCCGTCGAACACCGTGGTCTCGCAGGTCTGGTCGTTCTCGGTGAGGGTGGCGCAGATCTTGGCGGCTGTCGCGGCGTCGCTCAGGGGGCCGGCGACCAGCCGCAGCTGCATGCCCATGCCGCTGCCGCTGCGCTCCTTGACCACGATGATGGGGCGCAGCTCGGCCAGCGCCTTGTTGGCGCGGTATTTCAACAGGCCGCGCCACAGCGCGCGCAGGCCGTCGACCGAGTTGGCGCCGCCGAGGTCGATGCCGAATTCGGTGCGCTGGACCGCGATCACCGGCGTCGGTTCCGATTCGGGCTCGACGCTGGCCGGCAGCGAGGCGACGCTTTGCGGCGGCGGCAGCGCCGGCGCGGCCGCCGCCGCGTCGGGCTCGGTGAGTCTGGTCGCGGCGGGGTCCGGCGGTGCCATCATCGACTTGGCCGGCATCAGCGGCGTCATCGGCGGCGTTGGATCGGCTGCCAGCGCGACGATCGCGCCGGGCTTGTCGCTCTTCGGCTTGTCGGCAACCGGGGTTTCAGCAACCGGCTTCTCGCTGGCGGACTTCTCGGTGATGGGCTTTTCGGCGACGGATTTGTCGATGGCCGGCTTGTCGGCGGTCTTGTCAGTCGCCGGTTTGTCCGGTGCGGTCTTGTCGGATGCGGCCTTGTCGGCGGCTGTCTTCGCCGGCGCCCTGTCGCCCTTCTCGGCCGGTTTTGCCGTCAGCGCGGCCGTGGTGGTTGCGGGCGCTGCCGGGACCGGCGGCGGCGTCGTTGCCGCGAGCGCCGGCAAGGCGGGGATCGCCGGCAGCGGCGCGCCGGCCGGCGACACGGTTGGCACTTCGGGCGCGGCGGAGGCCGACACCGCTGGCGCCGGAGCCGTGACCGGCGCCGCCGTGGCCTGCTGCTGGCTGATCGCGCCGGTCACCGACTCCAGCCCCTGTTCCAGCACGGTCACGCGGGTGTAGAGCCGGTCGCGATCGCTGTTCAGGGTCTCGATCGCCGACGCCAGGCGCCGCGCCTCGTTCTGGCCCTCCCTGGCGACCAGCTGAATCTGTTGCGACTGCCGCACCACGTCAGCGGCGGCGACCTGGTCGCGCCGCAGGTTCATGCCGTGCTGGTTGGCGAGCACCGCGACGGTGACCGCGGCGACGGCGCCGACGCCCCACGAACCGAACCGCCACAGCGAACGCCGGTCGAGTTCGTCTTCATCGGCAAAAAATCCCGCCAGCCAGCCGCCGGACGTATCGGCCGACAGACTATCAGCCCATTGCTCGCGATCGGTAGCCATACGACGTCTCTGGCCCTCCCAGGCCCGGCGAATCACAGGATAAACATTAACAGAATTGAGCCTCATTCTTGAATCCGCGGCATGCTACGAGGCCGAATCAGGTTTCCTCTGGCGTGCAAAACGCTTTATGACGGCGCGGGCGACCGTCGCGTGCAAGGACCGCAATGACCGCAAGAACCAGCCTGACCATCGTGCTCGCGGCCGGCGAGGGCACCCGCATGCGCTCGGCGATTCCGAAAGTGCTGCATCCGGTCGCCGGACAATCGCTGCTGGCGCATGTGCTGCGCGCCGCGCCGTCGGGCGAGGGCGCCGCCCTTGCCGTGGTGATCGGGCCGGACCACCGCGCCGTCGCCGACGAGGTGAAGCGGCTGCGTCCGGACGCCGAGATCTTCATTCAGCATGAGCGGCTCGGCACCGCGCATGCGGTGCTGGCGGCGCGGCCGGCGATGGCGCGCGGCTACGATGACGTGGTTGTGGCGTTCGGCGACACGCCGCTGATTTCCGCCGACACCTTTGCGCGACTGCGGGCGCCGCTGCAGGGTGGTGCTGCGCTGGCGGTGCTGGGATTTCGCGCCGCCGACCCCACCGGCTACGGCCGGCTGCTGGTCGAGAGCGATCAGCTCATCGCGATCCGCGAGCATGCCGAGGCCAGCGCCGCGGAGCGCGCCGTCACGCTGTGCAACGCCGGGGTGATGGCGTTCGACGGCAGCGGCGCGCTGCAGATCATCGACAGGATCGGCAATGCCAATCGCAAGAAGGAATATTATCTGACCGATGCGGTCGAAATCGTGCGCGAACTCGGACGCAAGGCGGTCGTGATCGAAACCGGCGAGGATGAAGTGCGCGGCATCAACACCAAGACCCAGCTCGCCGAAGCCGAAGCGGTGATGCAGAAGAAGCTGCGGCAGGCGGCGCTCGACGCCGGCGTGACGCTGATCGCGCCCGACACGGTGTATCTCTCAGCCGACACCACGTTCGGCCAAGACGTCACCATCGAGCCGTTCGCGGTGATCGGCCCCGGCGTCTCGATCGCCGATGGCGCGGTGATCCACGCGTTCTCCCATGTGGTGCAGGCCACGATCGGCAAGAACGCCTCGGTCGGCCCCTATGCGCGGCTGCGGCCTGGAACCTCGCTGGGCGAGGGCGCGAAAATCGGCAATTTCGTCGAGACCAAGGCCGCGGTGCTGGAGGCCGGGGTCAAGGTCAACCACCTGACCTATATCGGCGACGCCCATATCGGCGCCGGCGCCAACATCGGCGCCGGCACCATCACCTGCAATTACGACGGCTTCGACAAGCACAAGACCGAGATCGGCGCCGGCGCCTTCGTCGGCTCGAATTCCTCGCTGGTCGCGCCGGTCAGGATCGGCAGCGGCGCGTTCATCGGCTCGGGCTCGGTGATCTCAGGCGACGTCCCCGATGACGCGCTGGCGCTGGAACGCAGCCAGCAGACGCTGCGCGAGGGCTGGGCCAAGCGTTTTCGCGAGATGAAGCTGCGCAACAGGAAGCCAAAGGCGGGGTGAGGCTCACTCTTCCTCGAATTCGGAAAACATCGCGCGGGTGATGCGCCAGCCGCGGGGCCTGGCGCGCTTCGGAACCTCGTCGCGCTTCTGCTTGATGATGACCGGCTTGGCATGCACGCTGCGGAACGGCGGCGGCCAATGCGCCAGCCGGGTTTGCGCCGTTTCATAGGGCCGCGTTTCGAACGGAGCGGGTTCGCTCCTGGCATCGGCCTTGATAACGGTCTTGGAGTCGCGTCTTTCTGGCACGAGCTTGACCTCCGATTGATCGGAGGTTTCCGGAAAAAGCTTGCCGGTTGGTTAAGGTGATCGACTAAAGTCGCGGCATCATCTGGGCCGCTCGCCAGGCCAGACTGTTGCCGGCGAAACCTTGGCAACTGGCAGGTTGGCGGCGAGCGTGGTCGGCGTGGGACCCTGGCTGAAGGCCACGTAGAGGATAAAGCCGGCCAGGAACGAGCCGTAAAATGCCACCGACGCCAAGCGCCATTTGCGCGCGATGCGACGATCGGTCTCGCTCAGATCTCGCGGATATCTTTGCATGACGGCCTCCGTTGAAGTCGGCGCGAACCTATCCGCACCGTCAAAGATGCCGTGTGAGCCGCTTCACCCGTGACAAAAAGTTGATCATGGCCGCGGCGGCGCATCTGCCGCAGGCCGTTAAGCGCGTCGCTTAACGCTGTCTCAATCGGCAATAATTATTGAGTACCGTGGGTTGCGCCAAACTCGTTAAGAGGAACCCGCGCCGGATTCGGCGGCTTTTGCGCCATTTGGGGGATATCGTCCGCATGTGCGGCATTGTCGGAATTCTGGGGACCGGTCCGGTCGCGGATCAACTGGTCGATTCACTCAAGCGGCTCGAATACCGCGGCTACGATTCCGCCGGTGTCGCCACGCTGGAAGGCGGGCGGCTCGAACGCCGCCGCGCCGAGGGCAAATTGAAGAACCTCGAGGCGCGCCTGAAGGCCGCGCCGCTCGGGGGCCATCTCGGCATCGGCCATACCCGCTGGGCCACCCACGGCAAGCCGACCGAGAACAATGCCCATCCGCACGCCGGCGACAACGTCGCCGTGGTTCACAACGGCATCATCGAGAATTTTCGCGAGTTGCGCCTGCAGCTCGAAGCGCAGGGCGCCAAGTTTTCCAGCGAGACCGACACCGAGGTCGTCGCCCACCTGGTCGACGGCTATATCGCCAAGGGGCTTTCGCCGGTGGACGCGGTGAAGGCGTCGCTGCCGCAGTTGCGCGGCGCGTTCGCGCTGGCCTTCGTGTTCAGGAACCATGACGACCTGATGATCGGCGCGCGCAAAGGCTCGCCGCTGGCGATCGGCTTCGGCGACGGCGAGATGTATCTCGGCTCCGACGCCATCGCGCTGGCGCCGTTCACGGATACCATCAGCTATCTCGAGGACGGTGACTGGGTGGTGCTGAACCGCAAGGGTGCCGTCGTCTACAACGAGCAGGGCGCAAAAGTACGGCGCGAGGTGCTGAAATCCGGCGCGTCGTCGTTCCTGGTCGACAAGGCCAACTACCGCCACTTCATGGCCAAGGAAATCCACGAGCAGCCGGAAGTGGTCGGCCATACGCTGGCGCGCTATGTCGACATGGCGAGCGAGCGCGTCGCGTTGCCGACAAAACTGCCGTTCGATTTTCGCGACATCCAGCGCGTTACCATCGCCGCCTGCGGCACCGCGAGCTATGCGGGTTTTGTGGCGAAATACTGGTTCGAGCGGCTGGCGCGGCTGCCGGTCGAGGTGGATATCGCCTCCGAGTTCCGCTACCGCGAGGCGCCGATGCGCAAGGGCGATCTTGCGATCTTCATTTCGCAGTCCGGCGAGACCGCCGACACGCTGGCGGCGCTGCGCTACGCCAGGGAGCAGGGCCAGCACACGCTGAGCGTGGTCAACGTGCCGACTTCGACCATTGCCCGGGAAAGCGAGACCGTGCTGCCGACGCTGGCGGGGCCGGAAATCGGCGTCGCCTCGACCAAGGCGTTCACCTGTCAGCTGATGGTGCTGGCGTCGATCGCGGTGGCGGCCGGCAAGGCGCGCGGCGAACTGTCCGACGCCGACGAAGCCAAGCTGGTGCACGGGCTGGTCGAGGTGCCCAGGCTGATGGCGGCGGCGCTGCGCACCGAGCCGCAGATCGAGAAGCTGGCGCGTGACATCGCAAAGCGCCAGGACGTGCTGTATCTCGGCCGCGGCACCTCCTATCCGCTGGCGCTCGAAGGCGCGCTGAAGCTGAAGGAGATTTCCTACATCCATGCCGAGGGCTACGCCGCCGGCGAGCTCAAGCACGGGCCCATCGCGCTGATCGACGAGAACATGCCGGTGGTGGTCATCGCGCCCTACGACCGGGTGTTCGAGAAGACCGTCTCCAACATGCAGGAGGTGGCAGCGCGCGGCGGAAAAATCATCCTGATGACCGACGCCAAGGGGGCGGAAGAGGCCACCGTCGAATCGCTGGTCACCATCGTGCTGCCCGACATGGCCTCGGCCTTCACGCCGATGGTCTACGCCATCCCGGTGCAGCTGCTGGCCTATCATACCGCCGTGATCATGGGCACGGATGTCGACCAGCCGCGCAACCTGGCAAAGTCGGTAACGGTGGAGTAAAATATAATTAATTCAGCTGGTTGAGCTTATTTTCTCGCAAATAGCGCAAGCTTGCCGTCGAGAACCAGTTGCTTCACCCTGGCGAAACTCTGCTAGAATACCCATTCACTGGGACCGGCGCCCGAGGGGCTGCCGCTTGAATGAGAGACCCTGGACCTCGGATGGACCCCTCTAATCTGCCGCTGACCCCGCCGCCCGACGAACAGTCCGACGGGCCACGCGGATTCGTGGCGCGGTTTCGCACCTATTTCCTCACCGGCCTGGTCGTGGCCGGCCCGGTCGCCATCACCTTCTACCTGACCTGGTGGTTCGTGACGTGGGTCGACGGCCTGGTGCGGCCGTTCGTGCCGGTGGCTTACCGGCCCGAAACCTATTTGCCGTTCGGGCTGCCGGGCTCCGGGCTGATCGTCGCGGTGATCGCGCTGACGCTGCTCGGCTTCCTCACCGCCAACCTGATCGGACGCACCCTGGTCGATCTCGGCGAACGGCTGCTTGGCCGGATGCCGGTGGTGCGCGCGATCTATCGCGGGCTGAAGCAGGTGTTCGAGACGCTGTTTTCCGGCAACGGCTCGAGCTTCCGCCGCGTCGGCCTGGTCGAGTTCCCGTCGCCCGGGATGTGGTCGATCGTGCTGATCTCGCAGCCGCCGAGCCAGGACATCGCCGCCAACCTGCCGGGCCGGGAAGAGCACATTTCGGTGTTCCTGCCGTGCGCGCCGAACCCGACCACCGGGTTTTTCTTCTACGTGCCAAAGAGCAAGATCATCGAGATCGACATGAGCGCCGAAGATGCCGCGACCCTGATCATGTCGGCCGGCGTGGTGCAGCCCGGTTCGGACTCGCAGAAGAAGATGGCGCTGAGCGAGATGGCCGCCGCCGTGCGCAAGGCCGCCGAGAAGCCGCTGCCGGCAAAGGTGGATTGACGGCCACGGAAGCGCCGGCCCAGCCCGCGCCAGTGCCCTGCGCGCGGGAGCGGTTCGCGTCTTCCCGGTCGGTTCGGATCGCGTTACGCCGCAGTTCTGGCCGGCGGCAAGGTGCCCTGTTCGTCGTCGACCAGCACGAGGTCGGTGTGTCCGAAGCCTTTGGCGTAGTCGAGCACCGAGATGACCGTCGGCGTGATGCGGAAGATCCGCACCTCGTCCGGCCCGGGCATCGGTACCGGCAGCGAGACCCCCACCGGGTATTTCGACGGAAGCGTGCGCAGCACCTTCTCCGCTTGCACCCGGTCAGTGACTGGACGCGCATGCCCCGCCATGGACAGCCCGGTGATCGCCATCAACTCCGGGGTGTCGTGGTCGATGGTCAGCGATACCCGATCGTCGTGAGCGAGATTTGCCTCTTTCTGGCTGTCGAGTCCGCAGAGGAAATAGATGTCCAGACCTTCGCTGACGTAGCCGACGGTGGTGGCCTGCGGCCAGCCATCCGGCCTCAGCGTGGCGATGGTCATGATCCGATGTTGCTCCAGCAGCGCCAGGATCTTGTTTCTGATCTTGATGTCCATCCGGTATCTCCGCCATGCCCAGCATTCCGACGCGGCAATGAAGACATCGTATCGGCGACGACGCGTTGAGCCAGATCAACCGGCTGTGCCCGAACAATTCGCACCCTGATGCGCCCCCGGATCGTCGGGCCATGCATCGGCCGGCGCCGTCGAGCTAACCCGCCTTGATCAGCGGCAGCGCTTCGTCGCGCTCGTAGAGATAAAGCAGGCAGCGCAAGGCTTCGCCACGCTCGCCGGTGAGTTTTGGATTGTCCTTCAGGATCCGCAGCGCCTCGTCACGCGCCTGCGTAATCAACTGGGCATGGACATCGGAGCGGGCTATGCGGTAGCCGGGCAGGCCGCTCTGGCGGGTGCCGAGCACGTCGCCTTCGCCGCGCAGCTTCAGGTCCTCCTCGGCGATCCGAAAGCCGTCGGTGGTCTCGCGGATCACCTTGAGCCGTGCCTTCGACATCTCGCCGAGCGGTTCCTTGAACAACAGGATGCAGGTCGACGCCTCCGAGCCGCGGCCGATGCGGCCGCGGAGCTGGTGCAGTTGCGCCAGCCCAAAGCGCTCGGCGTTCTCGATCACCATGATGGTGGCGGCGGGCACGTCGACGCC
>Ga0209758_1002018_pt1 | contig 21846 bp, 15 predicted proteins | sample AraplaMF_Col_mMF_FD_184258 | JGI IMG/M metagenome (GOLD analysis project Ga0209758, IMG submission 184258) | Arabidopsis root microbial communities from the University of North Carolina, USA - plate scrape MF_Col_mMF (SPAdes) (version 2) | ecosystem: Host-associated > Plants > Roots > Endosphere...
GATGCCGAACTCCCGGCACACATCGCTCATGCCTTCGCCCTCAAGCAGCCGGGCGACAAAACGTAGACGTTCCTCCATCACCGAAGTCTCTCTCCACGGCATCAACACCTCCCGCAAAAAGCGAAAATTGTCACCCATGTCTCCGGTACAAAACGTCACCTATCTCTCAGGCCGGGCACGATATGGCCTACGCATAGCGAAGCTGAAAACGTCTTTATGACGTGCGCTTGGTGTTGCCACCGGCCGCGCAGCGAATCGCCATCACTGGCTTCGTCAGGACAAAAGCAGGCCAAGTATCAATCGATACCCGATGCCGGAAGGCATGCGTTGCTCCTTCGGTCACTTTCCGCAGACAAATTTGCGGCGTTCGATTGATCCAACTCAATGCAAAATGCAGTAGTATCCAATTAGGCTTCTTGAGCTTTGTTGGGAGGATTCTTCGCGCAAGCGGTTACCTATGCCTGCCTCTGGCATAGGCAGAGGAAGATTCCCATCGTTCAGACCTGCGGTGGATCGACATGCTCGTCAAAGATGTAATGACGACAACGGTTGTCACAGTATCACCTGACAATAGCGTTCGGTATGCGGCCAGACTGATGTCCGACCAGCACGTAAGCGGTGTTCCTGTCGTTGACGATGGTGGGCGCTTGCAGGGTGTCATCAGCGAAGGCGATCTGATCCGTCGAACGGAACTATCCAGTGGAACATTCGTCCTGGAGACGAATATGGAACTTGGTCCGGATGACAGAGCGAACGCTTTTGTAAAGCGATGCGCGTGGAGAGCGGGTGATGTCATGACGCCCGATCCTGTCACGATCGACGAAAATGCACCCCTTTCCCGTGTTGCCGAACTCATGCAGGACCGCGGCATCAAGCGCATTCCGGTCCTGCGGGACAGCAAACTCGTCGGCATCGTCAGCCGTGCCGATCTCCTGCAAGTAATTTACTCAGCAAAACCGGACACTACGGCAGCCGGCGACGACGCTATCCGACGCAGTATTCTTGTCCGGCTCGGCGAAAATACCGGCCTGGAAGGCTCGGATGTGAGCGTCACGGTCGCAGACGGGATCGTGCATTTTTGGGGCAACATCGAGACGGCGGCGCGCCGGAGAGCTGCGCGGATTCTGGCGGAGGGTGTCCGCGGTGTCCGCGGCGTGGTGGAGCATTTCCCGGAATCTCCTCCTCAATAATACCCCAGCATCGACATGAGACTGCACCGGCCTTCGTGAAACAGGCCAACGAGATTCAGCAATGTTATTTTGATTGGGAGACTCAGATGGCTTCACCTGAAACGGCAGTGATGAACAAACCAGCCTCAATCGCGTCTGGAAAGACCCCGCTTTCCACTGAGGAACTCCGCCTGATGGACGCCTATTGGCGGGCATCGAACTATCTGTCTGTCGGGCAGATCTATCTGCTCGACAATCCCTTGCTCAAAAAGCCTCTCGCACGCGAACACATCAAGCCGCGGTTGCTCGGCCATTGGGGAACCTCGCCAGGCCTGAACATGCTCTATGTGCACCTTAACAGGGTGATCAAGCGAGACGACCTCAACATGATCTATGTGATCGGCCCTGGCCATGGCGGACCGTCGCTTGTCGCACATGCCTATCTGGAGGGGACGTACACCGAATTCTACCCGAATATTGGTCAGGACGAGGAAGGCATGAAGCGGCTGTTCAAGCAGTTCAGCTTTCCTGGCGGCATCCCGAGCCACGTCGCTCCCGAAACACCAGGGAGCATACATGAAGGTGGCGAGCTCGGTTATGCGCTTAGCCACGCCTATGGAGCAGCCTTCGACAATCCCGATCTGATCGTCGCCTGTGTTGTCGGTGACGGAGAAGCCGAAACCGGGCCGCTTGCGACGGGATGGCATGGCAACAAATTCCTCAATCCAGCCCGTGACGGATGCGTTCTGCCGATCCTGCACCTCAACGGCTACAAGATCGCCAATCCCTGCTTCCTTGCCCGTATTCCCAAGGAGGAATTGGTGAAGTTCTTTGAGGGCATGGGATATGCGCCCCTCCTCGTGGAAGGCCATGAGCCCGACAAGGTGCAGCAGCAGCTTGCCGCAGCCATGGATACCGCCGTCGCGACGATCAAGGCGATCTGGTCGGAAGCGCGGGACAAGGGAAATGTCAGCCGTCCGGCGTGGCCGATGATCGTCTTCCGTACGCCGAAGGGCTGGACCTGCCCGGAGGAAATCGACGGCAAGAAATGCGAAGACTATTGGCGCTCGCATCAGGTTCCGATGGGCGATATGGACAAACCGGAACATATCAAGGTGCTTCGTCACTGGATGAAGACCTACAGGCCTGAAGAACTTTTCGACGACGATGGCAGACTGCGTGCTGAACTGGCCGCGCTGGCACCGACCGGACATCGCCGGATGAGCGACAATCCACACGCGAACGGTGGTCTGTTGCTGCGCGATTTGAAGATGCCGGATTTCCGCGATTATGCCGTCTCGGTTCCCAAGCCCGGATCGGTGACCGCAGAATCCGCTCGCGTCATGGGCAAGTTCCTGCGCGATGTGATGAAACTGAACCTTGGCAGCAAGAACTTTCGGCTGTTCAGCCCCGACGAGAACAATTCCAACCGCTGGCAGGACGTGCTGGAGGTGACAGATCGCTGCTATATGGCCGAGATCTACCCCGAGGACGATCATCTGTCGCCCGACGGCCGCGTGATGGAGGTCCTAAGCGAGCATCAATGCCAGGGCTGGCTTGAAGGCTATCTGCTGACCGGGCGTCACGGCTTTTTCTCCTGCTACGAGGCGTTCATTCACATCATCGACTCGATGTTCAATCAGCACGCCAAATGGCTGAAGGTGTGCAACCACATTCCGTGGCGGCGGCCGATCGCGTCGCTCAACTACTTCCTGAGTTCACATGTGTGGAGACAGGATCACAACGGCTTTTCTCATCAGGATCCGGGCTTCATCGACCATGTGATCAACAAGAAGGCAGAGGTCATCCGGGTCTATCTTCCGCCGGATGCCAATACGCTCCTGTCCGTTACCGATCATTGTCTTCGCAGCCGCAACTATGTGAACGTGGTGGTGGCGGGCAAGCAGCCTGCTCCGCAATGGCTCACGATGGATGAGGCCATCAAGCACTGCGCCGAAGGTCTCGGTATTTGGGAATGGGCCAGCAATGACCGGGACTCGGAACCCGATGTGGTCATGGCCTGCTGCGGCGATGTGCCGACCTTGGAGACGCTTGCGGCCGTCCAGCTGATCCGTGAGCACCTTCCCCAAGTCAAGGTGCGGGTCATCAATGTCGTCAATCTGATGAAGCTGCAGCCCTCGAGCGAACATCCCCACGGGCTTTCGGATCGTGACTTCGATGCGTTCTTCACGAAGGACAAGCCGATCATCTTCGCATTCCACGGATATCCCTGGTTGATCCACCGGCTGACCTATCGGCGAACCAACCATAAAAACCTGCATGTCCGAGGCTACAAGGAAGAGGGAACAACCACGACGCCGTTCGACATGGTCGTGCTGAACGAGCTCGATCGCTTTCATCTCGTCGAAGATGTCATCGATCGGCTGCCGCAGCTTGGCGCGCGCGCCGCCTATTTCAAGCAGGCAATCCGCGGGAAGCTGGTTGAGCACCGGCAATATATCGAGGAGCATGGTGATGACATGCCGGAGATCAGCGGCTGGAAATGGGGCGTCAAGCGCACGGAGAAAGGGAAGGCGGCGACTTCTACAGAAGGGGACAATGCCTAGGTGACGCGTTGCGCGTAAACGATCATGCCGGAGGCATCCAACCAGGGACGCCTCCGGCTGTCCGGCGAAACCATCTGATCTCCTCGGTTACCCTATCATGTCGGAATTACTGTCAACCGATCCCGAATTGAAGCGAATGCCGACGGATGAGGACCTCGGTCGTCTTCAGTTCACGACCTTGCTCTACTATCTGCAATGCACGAATCCGGACAACGGATTGGTCCGCGACAAGACGCAGCCAGGAGCACCCGCGAGCATCGCCGCCATCGGCATGGCTCTTGCCACCATTCCTGTCATAGTAGAGCGCGGCGTCGTCATTCGTGAGTTTGCCGCCAAGATCGCCCGACGCCGCCTGGAATTCCTGATGTCCTGCCACCAGGGACCAGAACCTGACGCATCCGGCTACAAGGGCTTCTTTTACCATTTCCTTGACATTGAGACGGGACGACGGGTCTGGCAGTGCGAATTGTCAACGATCGACTCGGCTTTCCTGTTCGCCGGTGCCTTGACCGTCGCAGCCTATTTCGATGCGGACACCGAGGACGAAGCGAAGGTTCGCGCACTTGCAAAATCGCTGTACGAGCGCGTGGACTGGAATTGGGCGCGCGACCATGGGGCTACTCTCACCCATGGCTGGCGACCGGAAAGCGGATTCATTCCCTATCGGTGGCGCGGCTATGACGAAGGCCTGCTTCTTTACATTCTCGGACTCGGCTCACCGAGCCACCCTCTGCCGCCTGAAAGCTTCACGGCCTATACGGAGAGCTACGAATGGCGGAATATCTTCGGCCGTGAATTGCTCTATTCCGGTCCGCTCTTCACGCATCAGCTTTCACATATGTGGATCGATTTTCGCGAAATTCGCGATAAATTCATGCGCGAGCACGACAGCGACTATTTCCAGAACAGCCGGCACGCCACTTTCGTTCAGCAGGAATACGCCATTCGCAACCCGCTGAACTTTAAAGGCTATGGCGAACATTGCTGGGGTTTCACGGCAAGCGATGGGCCTGGCTGGACCAAGCGAAACATAGACGGCGTCGATAGGGAATTCTTCGACTACGTCGCCCGGGGCGCACCCTATGGGCCAGATGATGGAACGGTATCCCCCTGGGTTGTGGTTGCCTCGCTGCCATTTGCGCCGGAAATCGTCATCCCGACCGTGCGAAACTTTGCCCGCATGAAACTGGGCATGACGCGACTTTACGGGTTTAGGCCGTCGTTCAACCAGACATATACGACTGGCGACAACAACGACGGATGGTGGGTCAGCCCCTACCATTTCGGGATCGACCAAGGTCCCGTCGTCCTGATGATCGAAAACTACCGAACCGGCTTACTGTGGAACATCATGCGTCGATGCGAGCCGGTTGTAGTCGGACTAAGACGAGCGGGGTTTTCAGGCGGCTGGTTGTGATCGCCGTGCCAAGCCGTTGTGGTTCCAACGCGCAACAGGGTTGTGATGAACGACCGACAGTGAATGCTCGTAAGGCGACTTAGGTCTTCAAAGGGCAAAACTGCATGACAGTCAGGCTTTCTGTTTTTGATCGATCCACCTCCAGGAACCGTCCGAAGCATATTCCAGAACGGCATCATAGGATGAGCGCGGGGCACCTGGCTCGGCGAAGTTGACGCACGCGATCATTCTTTCGGCCAGGAGCCTGAGGATTGCGGTCAGAAGTTCGTGACCGAAGATGGCGTCAGCTTTTTCCAGAATAATGTATGACGGAGTGGCTATGATCGCGCTTGCAAGTGCGACGATCTGTTGTTCGCGCGGCGACAGCAACGTGGACCAGTCTTGCTCGCTGTCCAGATCGTTGGGTGTTAAATCGCGTGCGAGGCCGAGATTCCTCAGCAAAGCGAGGATTTGGCCATCCGTTTCCTCGATCGAACGCTTCGGTGGTGCCAGGATTTGGCGCAGAGTTCCCGGACCCGAATAGGCCCGCTGACCGAGAAACCGCACATGTTGACGGGGTGGGATGACGATGCGCCCGGTCCCTGATGTATTAAGTCCTGCCGTGGCCCGGAATAAAGCGGTGGCCGCGGCCTCACTTTCTCCAGCAACGATCACTCGCGTATCTGTCGGGATGAGAACCGACAAATCCTTCACCAACGCCTCTCCTGTCGGCGACGTCAGCGTCAGGTGTTCATAGCCAAGGCTCCCATCAGCCTCGACGAGTTCGAGGCTGATGTCTGCTGGGCTGCTGGGCTCCTCGATCGCTTCCAAAAGGGAACTGAGACGCGCCACGACGGTCGCGAAGTTCGAGATCGAATTGAATTGTGCGACGATGAATGAGAATGCACCGACAAGCATGGCAAAGGCCGCCGCCGACTGCGTGATGACACCAAATTCCATGTCACCGCGCATGAACGCGGGCGCGATGATAACGACCGGAATGATCTGTATCATCCAATTGTAGCCGGTGGTGAAGAAACCAACGTTGCGATTGATGCCAATTATCCGCCTGAAGTTTGTGGCGAGGCTATCAAACTGCTTGAGGAGCCGATCTGTGTGGCGTTGCTCGGAGCCACCGATCATGATCGATTCTGTATTTTCGCGAACACGGATCAGCTCGGACCGGAAGGCCGCTTCGCGGTCGAGCTGGTTATAGTTCAGATTGATCAAAGGTCGTCCCAACATGATCGTCATAAACGACCCGAAGGCCGCGTAGATAACCGCCGTAAAGAAGAGAAGCGGACTGATCAGCCACAACACGCTCGAAAAGGTGAGGACCGTCAATACGCTGCTGAGCAGCATAAGCAGGAAGGAGAGCGTCGTCGTCGTGAACGCTTTGACATCCTCGGCGATCCGCTGATCAGGATAGGAAACTTTACCCTGAATGCCGAGCCGGTAGAACGTACCGTCGGTCATATAAACGCCGATCGCGCGACAGGTGAGGTATTCTCGCCAAAGCAAAGCCAGTCGTTCTTCGGCGAAGCGGGCAATCACCGATACGACCGTCGAAGCAGCAAAAGCGCCAGCGTAGAGGATCGCCTGGCGAACAAATTCGGCAGTCTGCCTTTCAGCGATCGCCGTCATGAAGTGCCGGCCGACGAAACTGTTGACGACATTCAGAGCACTGATGCCACCGAAGAGGACGATCAAGGACGCGAGAAGGAACCCGGCTCGTCCACCGACATCGGATGTCATGAACAATTTGATCGCGTGGACGAACCGTGTTGCCGTCAACTTGAGCGGAATTTGCTGCTGGCCCATAGTCGCCCCCCAACGTGTGTTTGGACGAACTATAGCGCGAAAAACGTGCGACAGAGAACGGCGCGCGAGCGGATGAGCGAGCCTTCTCCATGGCGGGCTCCCAAACGGGATATGACTCGTGGAAATCGATCCCGCGCAACACACGGCGCGTTGCATTTATGTGCTATTTTCGCGGATCGAGCAGATCGCGCAACCCGTCGCCGAGAATATTGAATCCGAGTACGGTGACCATGATCGCGAGGCCGGGAAACAGTGACATGTAGATGTTGAGGCCGAGATAGTTGCGGCCGTCGCTCATCATCGCACCCCATTCGGGAAGCGGCGGCTGTGCGCCAAGGCCGAGGAAGGAGAGGCTTGCAGCCGACAGAATGACGGTGCCTGCCGTCAGCGTCGACTGTACGATGATCGGGCCGATCGCATTGCGCAGGATGTAATGCGTCATGATTCGGTGGCGCGACACGCCGAGCGAAATGGCCGCCTCCACATAATCCATTGCCTTGAGGCCAAGCGTCAGATTGCGGCTCAACCGCGCATAGACGGGCACCGAGAAGATCGCGATGGCAATGAGCAAGTTGACGAGGCTGGTGCCGAGCACGCTGACGATGAGAATTGCCAGAACGATACCTGGAAAAGCGAAGAGGATATCCATGCACCACATGATCGCCTGGTCGACATAACGCCCGGTCATGCCCGACAGAATGCCCAGCGGCACGCCGACGATAACCGCGAGCCCGACGCTGAGCACAACTTCAAGAAGCGAGATGCGTGCGCCATAGAGCACGCGGGCGAAAATATCCCGGCCGTTGTCGTCCGTGCCGAAGGGATGCTCCCAGGACGGCTCAAGCATGGTCGAGAGCAGGTCCTGCGAGTAAGGATCGGCTGAGGTGAAGAGCGGGGCAAAGATCGCCATCAGCACGATGATGCCGATCAGCCCACCGCCGATGGTGATGCCCTTGTGCGTCGCAAGCCAGTGCAAAGCGCGGCGCAGGCCGCCGCTGCCGGACGCAACCTTTTCCGCTTCGCTCATCGCCATCAGTCGAACCTTATCTTCGGATTGAGCGCGGCAATCGCCATTTCCGCCAGGAAGTTCATGACGACGACGCCGGTGACGGCAACAAGCGTCACGCCCTGGATGATCGGATAGTCGCGGTAGCGCACCGAATCGACCAGCAGGCGACCGATACCTGGCCAGTTGAACACCGATTCGGTGACGACCGCGCCGCCGATCAGGCTGCCGAAGTTCAGGCCCACGATGGTGACGATCGGGATCAACGCATTGCGAAGCGCATGGCTCCAGTAGATTGAGCCGGGCGCGACGCCCTTGGCGCGCGCCGTGCGGATATAATCCCGCGCCAGCACCTCGATCATGCTGGAGCGCGTCATGCGCGCGATCACAGCCATCGGCAGCACCGCAAGTGTGATTGCCGGCAGAATGAAGCTCTTCCAGGAGGTTGCACCAAGAAGCGGCAACCAGCCGAGACTGACGGAAAAGGTATTCATCGCCATCAATGCCAGCCAGAAATTGGCAATGGACGCGCCGGCAATGGCCAGCAGCATGACTGCTTGGTCCGGCCAGCCGTGCCGGTAGATCGCGCCGATCATGCCGGCCGGCACGCCGATCGCAATCGCCAGAAGATAGGCGGTGATCGCAAGGCCAAGCGTAAACGGCATGCGCTCCGCGATCTCGTCGACGACAGGCAGCTTCGATTTGATGGACGTGCCGAGATCGCCCCTGACCGCGCCATAGGCGAACTGCCCGTATTGTTCGGCAATGCTGCGGTCGAGCCCCAGACGGGTACGCATATTGTCGACCGCTTCCTGCGTGGCTTCAGGGCCGGCCATCATGCGAGCCGGATCACCCGGAAGCGCGCGGATAGCAACAAAGATCAGCATCGACACGCCGATCAGGATCAGCGGCAAGGCGAGCAGCTTCTTGAGAATATAGGCTTTCATCGGACCGTCATCGTCAGTGAATCGGGCGAACGGCGCAATGCACAGTCCGCCCGTTACGCATCAGCCCTTCGTGGCTTCCTTGACCACGACGAGGCCGCCGGGCACGACCCAGGTGCCCTTCACACTGTTGCGGGCGGCGTAGAGGTCCTGCGTCGTATAGAGGAGGACGTGCGGCGCTTGCTCGTTGACCTCCTTCTGGGCATCGACATAGATCGCGTCGCGTGCCTTCTCGTCCAGCGTCGAAGCTGCCTTGTCGATCAACTCGTCCAGCTTCGGATCGTTGAAGAAGCCGAGATTGGCGCTCGCCGGCGAAGCGCTGGCCGAATGGTAGAGCGGACGGAATTGCAGGTCGGCGCCATTGACGCCCGAGGACCAGGAGGCAATCACCGAGCCCGTATTGGCAGTCGCCTTGCCGGCCGGATCGGCAAAGGCCGCCTTCGACCAGACGCCGCTTTCCATGCGCTGCACGTCGAGCTTCACGCCGGCCTTCGCCCACATGGCCTGCAGCAGTTCGCCGATACGCGCCTCCGGCTCCTGCACGATCGTCGTCATCGAGAAACCGTCGGGATAACCGGCATCGGCGAGCAGCTTCTTCGCCTTATCGATATCATAAGTGTAGGGCGCAAGCGTCTTGTCATAGCCGGGTGTCACCGGCGCCAGCGGCGAATTCGCCGGCGTTGCATTGCCCTGCATGATCGCCTTGACGAGGCCGGCACGGTCGGTGGCATAGTTCAGCGCCTGGCGTACGCGCAAATCGTCGAGCGGCTTCAGCTTTGTGTTGAGCGATACCCAGAACACGGCCGAACCGTCTGATTTGTTGACCTTCATATCCGGATTGGCTTCGAGCTGCTTTGCGAAAGCGGCCGGCAGCGGATTGACGATATCGGCATCGCCCGTCTGCAGCGCCATGTTCATGACCGAGGGTTCTGCCGTCCAGGTCCACTTGATCTCGTCGGCACCCTTCGCGGCACCGCCCCACCAATCGGTGTTCTTCGTTTCCAGCACGTATTCGCCGGACTTGTATTCCTGCAGCCTGTAGGGACCGGTGCCGACAGCCTTGCTGCCGATCGTACCGGCGGCATCCGCAACAGGGCTGACCATCAGGCAAGGGCCGGTCGTCAGCAGCGCGAGAAAGGCCGGATAGGGCTTTTTGAGCTTGAACTGCACTGTGGAAGGATCGACGGCGCTGACGCTGTCGATAAAAGTGCGCAGACGGCCACTGGCGGCAAGGCCGCGCTTGGTGTCAAGATGGCGGGTAAAGTTCTTCACCACGGCATCGGCATCGAACGGCGTGCCGTCATGGAATTTTACGCCCTGACGCAGCTTGAAGGTCCAGACGATACCGGCATCGTCGCTCGACCATTCCGTAGCAAGCGCCGGCTGGAGAGTAAGGTCCTTTGCGCGGGCGAGAAGCCCCTCATACATCGGATCCAGAACCGCGGCCGTGAAGGTTGCGGTCTGATCGCCCGGATCCATCGAGCGCGGCGCTTCGGTCTGCATGACCGTCAGCGTGGAAGCGAAGGCCGAAAGCGGCACAAACAGCGCTCCAGTAACGGCACAACCAAGTGCGAAATGGCGAGCGCTAATAAATTTCTTGCGAATGATATCCATTGGTTCACCCTCTTGTTGATTCTTGAAACCGCCCTTTCGGTCGGCCTTGATCAATTTTTGTAATTTATTTTGATTGATTGGTTCATTTTGTGAACTTATTGTCAAGGCGAAATCACAAGCAGCAGGATCAGGAATTTTAATGTTCAACTCATCGCAGCGGGAGCTTCTGCGGGTCATAAGCGAGTCCGGTCCCCTCAGCCGGACCGATCTTGCATCCGCGATCGGGCTGAGCAAAGCGGCGATGAGCGGCATTGCCCGCGAGTTGATCGATCGCGGCGTTCTACATGAAACGGAAACGGTCTACGGCCAAGGCCGCCCCTCCATCCTGCTCGACCTGAAGCCGGAATGCGCCTTCTTCATCGGCATCTCGCTTCTGGAAGATCCTGCGCCGATGATCCTCAGCGATCTTAACGGCAATATCATCGCCCGTCAGCAGCTGCCCTATTCCCGCGATCCCAAGGTCATCGCCAATGCCATCGCCTATGGCCTGCCGGAAATCCTGAAGGGCCACCCGCAGGCAAGCTCGAAGCTTGCCGGCATCGGCGTGGCGCTGTCGGGCTTCGTCGATGAAAAGCAGGCGACCTGCGTACAATCCACCCTCCTTGGCTGGCAGGACGTGCCGCTCGCCGAAATCATCCGTCAGGCAAGCGGCGTCGATACTTTCATCGAAAACGATGCCAAGGCCGTGGCCGTCAGCGAGAAGCTCTTCGGCATTGCCCGCGACACACCGAATTTCTCGGTCGTTTCACTGGGAGACGGTATCGGCTGCGCCCATTTCATCGACGGCAGACTCTATCGCGGCAATCATGGCGGTGCCGGCGAAATCGCCCATGCGACGATCGATCCCGGCGGCGCGCCCTGCCGCTGCGGCAAGCGCGGCTGTCTCGATACGATCGCCTCCATGAAAGCGATCAAGGAGATGACACGGGCCGCCGGGCTAAAATGCACCTCGCTGTCCGAACTGGAAGAAGAAGCCTCGCACGGCACCGCCGAAGCGATCGCCATCATCCACAAGGCGGGCGCCGCGCTCGGGCTGGCGATCTCGCATCTGATCCAGATGAACGACCCCGGCATGATCCTCATCACCCACATCGAGGGCTCCTTCGACGGCCTGTTCGGCACGGTCGTGCAACAGGCGATCGAAGCCAATGTTCTTCCGCGTTACGCTGGCGCAACGCCGATCCGCACCCGCCGCGTCGACAGCGACGTCTGGGCGCGGGGCGCTGCCAGCATCGCTGCCCATAATTTTCTGATTGGTCCCAATATAAGCTGAGGTTTCCCATGCGCATCGCCGTCGGTGGCATTCACATCGAATGCAGCACGTACAATCCCGTCCTGAACGAGGAGAAGGATTTCCGGGTGGTACGCGGCGAGGGACTGCTGGCCGCTCCCTATTTTGCGTTTTTGAAGGATTACGACGCCGAATTCCTGCCGACGATCCATGCTCGCGCCATTGCCGGCGGCCCGGTTGCTCGCCACACATATGAGGCCTTCAAGGCCGAATTCCTGGAGCGCTTAAAGCCGCTGCTGCCGCTCGACGGCCTCTATCTCGCCATGCACGGCGCCATGTATGTCGAAGGCATGGAGGATGCGGAAGGCGACTGGATCAGCGCTGCCCGTGCGCTCGTCGGCGACGATTGTACAGTTTCGGCAAGTTACGACCTGCACGGCAACGTCACCCAGCGCATTCTCGACGCGCTCGACATGTACTCCACCTACCGCACCGCGCCGCATATCGATGTCGAGGAAACGATGCGCCGTTCGGTTTCGATGCTGGTGAAGAGCCTGAAGAGTGGCGTGAAACCCACCCTGCTCTGGGCGCCGATCCCAGTCGTCCTGCCGGGTGAACGCACCAGCACCGTGGATGAACCGGCAAAGAGCCTCTATGCCGAACTGCCCGGCATCGATGCACTCGATGGCGTCTGGGATGCCTCGCTGATGGTCGGTTATGTCTGGGCCGACGAGCCCCGTGCCACCGCCGCCGCCATCATGACCGGTACGGACCGTGCCGTGCTGGAGCGTGAGGCAAAGCGTATAGCAAAGGCCTATTGGGACGTACGCGAGGAATTCGTCTTCGGCTGCGAGACCGGCTCGATCGAGGCATGCGTCGCCAAGGCGATCGCTAGCCCGACCGGCCCCGTCGTGCTTGCCGAATCCGGCGACAACCCGACCGGCGGCGGTGTGGGCGATCGTGCCGACGTATTGGCCGAGCTGATTGCAAAAGGCGCCACCGGCGTCGTCTTCGCCGGCATCGCCGATAAGGTGGCCACCGAGAGCTGCTATGCGGCGGACGTCGGGGCCACTCTGGAGCTGACGGTCGGCGCCTCGCTCGATACCAAGGGCAGCAAGCCGGTGACGGGACGTTTCGTGGTGAAGTTCCTGCACGAAACCACTGACGCGGCCGACCGCCAGGCCGTCGTTTCCATCGGCGGCATCGATCTGGTGCTCTCCGCCAAGCGCCGCCCCTATCACAACCTCATCGATTTTACCCGCCTCGGTCTTGATCCGCGCACGGCAAAGATCGTCGTCGTCAAGTCGGGCTATCTCTCGCCGGAACTCGCACCGATCGCCAATCCCAACCTCATGACGCTCTCGGTCGGTGTCGTCGACCAGTTCGTCGAGCGCCTGCCGCGCCTGCGCAAAGAGCACCCGACCTATCCTTTCGACAAGGATTTCAGCTTCGAGCCGCAGGCTTTCCTTTCTGCCCGCTCCGCGAACCGCTAAGGCTTGAAGGGCGAACCAATTGATTTTTGGTACCGCACGCTTGCCTGGCGTGCGGTTCTCGTCAAGACGTGCGCCCGCTTTTGGATCTGCCGCAAATCCATGCCATTCGACCAATAAACAGGCAGATATTTATTTGCACAAAAAAGCGCTTGACGATCCGCTGGATTTGGTTTGCATTGAACCAATATTAAATTGGTTCAGCCAATCATGAACGAAACGCAAGGCAATTCGAACTATGCGCTGGAGAAGCTGAGGGCTCTCCTGCAGTCGGATAGTCTCGATGCCGATGGCAAGCTGCCAACCGAACGTACGCTCTCCGAAATCCTCGGCGTCAGCCGCCGCTCCATCCGCCGCGCGTTGGAAGTACTGGAAGCCGAAGGCCGCATCTGGCGCCGGCAAGGCTCCGGCACCTTTGCCGGCAAGCGGCCGGACAGTTGGAGCAACCATGTCGATTCCATCGTCGCCGACACCGATCTCATGGAAATCATGGAAGTGCGCCTGCGCGTCGAACCGCAGCTTGCACAGCTTGCGGCAATGCGCTCTAAGGCAGCAGACGTCGAGCGGATGTATGATCTGGTGAAGAAGATCTATGAAAGCACGGATGCCGACGGCCGCGAACTCTGGGATGGTGCGCTGCATCGCCAGATCGCCCAATGCGCCGGCAACACATTCTTCCTCACGATCTTCGACGTCATCAACCGCGTGCGCCAGGACGAAGCCTGGCAGACGATCCGCGAGCGCGCCCGCAGCGCCAGCCGCACGCGCGAAGTCACGCGTGGCCAGCACACAGCCATCGTCGATGCTATCGCCGCCCGCGATCCGGGAAAAGCCGGCGAAGCCATGCGCCAGCACCTGCTGACGCTGCAGGAAAGCCTCATCCGCATTACCTCTCTCGACCACAGCGAAACGGCGGTCGAGAAGGAGCCCACTTGAGCGGAGAAACGGCACGGCGGAGATAACCGACGGCTCGACACGACAAACGTGAAACAAAAACATAACAGAGGAGAATGAAATGAAATTCGCCAGATTGCTGACCACCGCCGCAGCGGCAGCGCTTTTTGCGCTTCCCGCCGTCGCGACCGAACTGAAGATCGGCCTGCAGGACGATGCCGACGTGCTCGATCCCGCGCAGTCGCGCACCTTCGTCGGCCGCATCGTCTATACCGCAATGTGCGACAAGCTCGTCGACGTCTCGCCAGACCTGAAGATCGTGCCGCAGCTTGCGACCGAATGGAACTGGTCGGCCGACGGCAAGGCGCTCACCATGAAGCTTCGCCAGGGCGTGAAGTTCCAGGACGAAACGCCCTTGAATGCTGAAGCCGTCGTCGCCACCATCGAGCGCAACATGACCCTGCCGGAATCGCGTCGCAAGAGCGAGCTGAGCTCCGTCCAGAAGGTCGAGGCGTCAGGCGAATACGAAGTCAAGTTCACGCTGAAGAGTCCCGACGTCACCCTGCTTGCCCAACTTTCCGACCGCGCCGGCATGATCGTCTCGCCGAAGGCCGCAAAGGAACTCGGCGCGAAGTTCGGCGACCATCCTGTCTGCGCCGGCCCCTTCAAATTCGTCGAACGCGTCCAGCAGGACCGTATCGTGCTCGAAAAGTTCCAGGACTACTGGAACAAGGACAATGTCTTCATCGACAAGCTTACCTATCTACCGATCCCGGATTCGACCGTACGCCTCGCCAACCTGCGTTCTGGCGATCTCGACATGATCGAACGCCTGGCCGCAACCGACGCCGAGACGGTCAAGAGCGACTCCAATCTCGTCTACAAGGATGTCGTCAACACCGGCTGGCTCGGCATCTACGCCAATGTCGGCAATGGCGCGCGCGCCGACAACCCGATGGGCAAGGACAAGCGCCTGCGCAAGGCCTTCTCGTTGGCAATCGACCGCGATGCCGCCATGCAAATCGTCTTCGAAGGCACCGGCGTTGCTGGCAACCAGCCCTTCCCGCCGAGCAGCCCGTGGTTCGACAAGAATGTTCCGGTTCCGGCCCGCGACGTCGAAAAGGCCAAGGCCCTCGTCAAGGCAGCAGGCTTCGACCACATTCCGGTTGAAATGCAGGTTTCGAACAGTCCGGTGGTCATGCAGATGATGCAGATCATCCAGTCCATGGTCGCCGAAGCCGGCTTCGACCTGACCCTGAAGACAACGGAATTTGCCACCCTGCTCAACGAGCAGACCGCCGGCAACTATCAGCTCAGCCGCTCCGACTGGTCCGGCCGAGTCGACCCTGACGGCAATATCCAGCAGTTCGTCACCTGCGGTGCCGGCCTGAACGACAGCAAATATTGCAATGCCGATGTCGACAAGTTGCTGAACGAGGCTCGCCAGTCCCCTGACGATTCCGTGCGCAAGCAGAAATACGATGCCGCAACCGCAATCCTCAATGACGATTTGCCGATCATCTTCCTTGGCCACCAGTCCTGGATCTGGGCGCTACACAAGAACATCACCGGCTTCGTTGCTTCGCCCGACGGCATGATTCGCCTCGTCGGCGTGAAGAAGGAAGGCTGATAGCCACACGCTTCAGGAACGCGGCGACCCTCGCCGCGTTCCGCTGATGGTATCGGAGCGCCTATGTACAGGTTTATCGCCAAGCGGCTGCTGGTCGCCATTCCAACTTTGCTGATCATTTCGGTTTTCGTCTTCTCGCTGCAGAAGCTTCTGCCGGGCGATCCGGTTCTGGCCATGGCCGGCGAAGAGCGCGATCCGCAGGTGTTGGAATTCCTGCGGGAAAAATATCACCTCAACGACCCCGTTCCTTACCAGTATTTCTACTGGCTGGGCTCGGCCCTGAAGGGCGATCTCGGCATTTCGCTGCGCACCAACCAGCCGGTTCTCGAACTGGTGGCCGAAAAGCTGCCGGTTACCATCCAGCTCGCCATCATGTCGATGATCTTCGCCTTCGTGATCGGCGTGCCGATGGGCATCCTGGCGGCTGTCAAGAAAAATACGATCATCGATTATCTCGCCAACATCATCGCTCTGTCAGGCCTGTCGATCCCGAATTTCTGGCTCGGCATCATGCTGATCCTGCTGATCTCGGTAAACCTCGGCTGGTTGCCAGCTTCAGGCTACGAGCCCTTCTTCTCCAATCCGCTGCGCTCGATCCAAACCATGCTGATGCCCTCCTTCGTGCTCGGCAATGCGCTCGCCGCCACGTTGATGCGCCACACGCGATCGGCCATGCTGAGCGTCTTGAGCGCCGACTACATCCGTACCGCCCGTGCCAAGGGGCTTCCGGAAAGCTCCGTCGTGCTGGAACACAGCTTCCGCAACGCGGTCCTGCCGATCGTCACACTGACCGCTCTGCTTTTTGGCGAACTTCTCGCCGGCGCGGTTCTCACGGAGCAGATTTTCACCATTCCAGGGTTTGGAAAGCTCATCGTCGATGCCGTCTTCAACCGCGATTACGCTGTCGTCCAGGGGGTCGTCATCTGCACGGCGATCGGCTTCATCCTGATGAACCTCGTGGCCGATGTGCTCTACGTCCTTCTCAATCCGCGCATGAGAGCTTCGCTATGACTGCAATCGATCAAGTCGCAGCCGCGCCCGTCACGTCTGCAGAGCAGCGTTCGTCGAGCCGTGCCTGGCGCAAGCTGAAAGCCAACAAAGGTGCGCTTGTCGGTCTCACCATCATCGCCTTCTTCGCCATCCTTGCCATCATCGCGCCACTCCTGCCGCTCCCCGATCCGAACGCCACGAGCTGGTCGACGATCCGCAAGGCGCCGTCAGCGGCCCATTGGCTCGGCACCGACGACATCGGCCGCGATATTCTCTCCCGCATGATCTGGGGCGCGCAGGCCTCGCTGATGGCCGGCGTCTTTTCCGTGGCGATTGCCGTTCTCATCGGCGTGCCCTTCGGCCTGATCTCAGGCTATTTCGGCGGCTGGATCGACACGATCATCTCCCGCATCACCGAAGCCTTCCTCGCAATGCCTTTCCTGATCACCGCGATTGCGCTTGCCGCCTTCCTCGGTCCGAGCCTCAGCAACGCGATGATCGCGATCGGCCTTTCGGCAATGCCTATCTTCGTGCGGCTGACGCGTGGCCAGGTACTGGCGGTCAAGACAGAGGAATATATTGAAGGGGCACGCTCCATCGGTCTTCGCCATTTCAGCATCATCACCCGCTACATCCTGCCGAATGTGTTCGCACCGATCCTCGTGCAGGCGACGCTGACGATTGCGACCGCGATCATCGCCGAAGCCAGCCTCTCCTTCCTCGGCCTTGGCCAACAACCGCCGGCGCCGAGTTGGGGCTCGATGCTGAACGTCGCCAAGAATTTTCTCAGCCAGGCGCCCTGGATGGCGATGTGGCCGGGCATTGCCATCTTCCTCGTCGTCATTGGTTTCAATCTCTTGGGCGACGGCCTGCGCGATGCGCTCGATCCGCGCGAAGCATGACCCCTCGAAAGGACATATGAAATGACCGCATTCACCACCCGCCCCGAAATTCTGGGCACGTTCGGCGTCGTCACCTCAACGCACTGGATCGCCTCGGCCGTCGGCATGAGCATTCTGGAGAAGGGCGGCAACGCCTTCGATGCGGCGGTCGCCACCGGCTTTGCCCTGCAGATTCTCGAGCCGCACCTCGTCGGTCCCGGTGGAGACATGCCGGCCATCATCTATTCGAAGAAAAAGGACAAGGTCGAAGTCATCTGCGCACAGGGTCCTGCCCCGGCAGGCGCCACCATCGAACACTATACGTCCGAAGGCATGAAGCTCATCCCGGGCGACGGCCTGCTCGCAACCGTCATTCCCGGTTCCTTCGACGGCTGGATGCTGATGCTGCGCGACTACGGCAGGATGAGCGTGCGCGACGTGCTCGAGCCGGCGATCTACTACGCTGAAAACGGCCATCCGCTGCTGCCCCGCGTTTCGGCCACCATCAATGGGCTTGCCGAATTCTTCGAAAAGGAATGGCCCACTTCGTATGAGACCTGGGTTCCGGGCGGCTCTGTTCCCGAACCGAATTCCAACTTTAAGAACCCTGTTCTGGCCGAGACGTGGAAGCGTATCATTTCCGAGGCCGAAGCAAAGCAGGGCCGCGAGGCGCAGATCGAAGCCGCCCGCGACACCTTCTATCGCGGCTTCGTCGCCGAGAAGATCGCAAACTATCTGAAGACCGCCGAAGTGATGGATGCCAGCGGCAGCCGCCACAAAGCGGTGCTGACGGCTGACGACATGGCGAACTGGTCGGCAACGATCGAGGAGCCGCAGACCTACGACTATCACGGCTGGACGGTCGCCAAGATCGGCCCCTGGGGCCAGGGTCCGGTCTTCTTGCAGACCCTGTCGATCCTCAAGGGCATGGACATCGCTGCAATGGCGCCTGATGGCGCCGACTTCGTCCATACCGTGACCGAAGCCATGAAACTCGCCTTCGCGGATCGAGAGATCTACTACGGTGATCCCAAATTCGCCGAGGTGCCGCTCGATCAGCTTCTGTCAGACACCTACGCCGCCGTCCGCCGCAAACTCATTACGGACGAAGCCTCCTTCGACCTGCGTCCCGGAAAGCTGGCCGGCTTCGAGCAGCAATATGACGTAACGATGGAGATGCTCGGCGCAGATTCCAAGACAGGTGCAGTCTACGAGCCGACCATGGCGCATCTGACGGAAAAGCGCGGCGACACCGTCCATATCGACGTCATCGACCGCGAAGGCAACATGGTCTCGGTCACGCCCTCAGGCGGCTGGCTGCAGTCCTCGCCGATCATTCCGGGCCTTGGCTTCTGCCTGAATTCGCGCGCCCAGATGTTCTGGCTGAGGCCCGGCCTGCCGACGTCGCTCGCTCCCGGCAAGCGCCCGCGTACGACGCTGACACCTTCGCTCGCCCTTTACGAAGGCCATCCGACACTCGCCTTCGGCACGCCCGGCGGTGATCAGCAGGAACAGTGGCAGCTCTCCTTCTTCCTGCGCTATGTCCATCACAAGATAAACCTGCAGGCTGCGATCGACCAGCCGCTCTTCCACACCTCGCATTTCCCCGGCTCCTTCTATCCGCGCACACGTGAGCCGGGCGGCCTGATGGTGGAAGGCAATTTCAGGACCGATGTGCTCGATAAGCTGCGCGCCCGCGGCCACAAGCTCACCGTCTCCGAGCCCTGGACCATTGGTCGCCTAACGGCTGCCCGCCGCGATTCCGATGGATTGCTGCGCGCCGCAGCCACGCCGCGCCTGATGCAGGCCTACGCGATCGGGAGGTAAGTATGACCTGGTCCATCGTCGCCCGCGATCCCCAGACTGGTTATCTCGGCATAGCTGTCGCCACCCGCTTCTTTGCGGTCGGCGGGCTGGTGCCGCATATCCGCGGCGGCATCGGTGCGGTCGCCACGCAGGCTTTCGTCAGCCCGCTCTACGGCACGGATGGCCTTGTCCTGCTTGCCGGAGGCAAGGCGCCGGATGAGATCATCGCCGAACTGACCAGTCGCGACGCCGGTCGCGACCAACGCCAGTTTCACCTGATCGATGCCGCCGGCCGCAACGCTGCTTTTACCGGCACGAAATGCATCGACTGGGCCGGTCATCTGGTGGACGACAACGTCTCCGTCGCCGGCAACATGCTGGCTGGTCCCGAGGTCGTCGCTCAGACGCTTGCCGCCTACAAGAAGGCGATGGACAAGCCCTTCATCGCGCGCCTGCTCGAAGCCATACAGGCCGGCGAGGATGCCGGCGGCGACAAACGCGGCAAACAGTCCGCCGCCCTCCTCGTCCACCGCGACCAGGATTATCCCTGGCTCAGCATCCGCGCGGACGATCATCCCGATCCGCTCGCCGAACTGCGCCGTCTCTATGCCGTAGCGCAGGAGCGCTATATGCATGTTGCCGAGACCATGGCTACGAAAGCCAATCCTGGCGGAATGATTGACAGGCGCGAGATCGATGAAAAGATCGCAGCGCTGGAAGCCGCGCGCATTGCGGAAGGGCGGCCGTCGGCCTCTTTCGCTACGCCTTTGAAGACCTGAAAGCCCGACCATCCGGTACAAAAAAGAATAAGGGAACGAAATGAGTGATCAGCCTGCAGCATCCGTCTCTCCGGTTCTTTCCGTCCGGAACCTGACGACCTCCTTCCTCGCCGACGGTGAATGGAAATCCGTCGTCCGCAACGTCTCCTTCGATGTCATGCCGGGGGAAACGGTCGCCATCGTCGGCGAGAGCGGTTCGGGCAAGAGCGTCACCTCGCTCTCCATCATGCGCCTGCTCGCCAAAGGCTCAAGCCGTGTCGAAGGCAGCATCACGCTCAATGGCCGTGACATCCTTTCGCTCTCCGACAGGGATATGCGCGCCGTCCGTGGCAAGGATGCAGCCATGATCTTCCAGGAGCCGATGACCAGCCTGAACCCGATCTTCACCATCGGCAGGCAGATTTCCGAAGCGCTCACCTGCCACGGCGATATCAGCAAGGCCGACGCGCGGGCTGAAACCATCCGCCTTCTGGAGAAGGTGCGCATTCCCAATGCCGCCTCCCGCTTCGACGAATATCCGCACCAGTTTTCCGGCGGCATGCGCCAGCGCGTGATGATCGCCATGGCGCTCGCATCACGGCCGAAGCTTTTGATCGCCGACGAGCCGACCACCGCGCTCGACGTGACCATCCAGGGTCAGATCCTCGATCTCATCAAGGTGCTGCAGGAAGAGGAGGGTATGTCCGTTCTCTTCATCACCCACGACATGGGCGTGGTCGCCGAGATCGCCGATCGCACCATCGTCATGTATCGCGGCGAGGCGGTCGAAACCGGCATGACGGATGATATCTTCAACCGCGGTAAGCACCCTTATACGCGTGCTCTGCTTTCCGCCGTGCCGCGTCTCGGCTCGATGGATGGGCAAAAATGGCCTTTGCGCTTTCCCGTTATAGATACGGCGACCGGCGAGCGCAGTGAGCCAGTGGAGGTGGCCGACACCGTCGACCGCCGCAAGACGCCGATCCTTGAGGTAAAGAACCTCGTCACCCGCTTCGATATTCGTGGTGGCCTCCTGGGCCGCAGGACCGGCGCTATTCATGCCGTCGAGGATGTCTCCTTCAACCTCTTCCAAGGCGAGACACTGGCGCTCGTTGGCGAATCCGGCTGCGGCAAGTCCACGACCGGCCGTTCGATCACCCGCTTGGTGCAGCCGAATGGCGGCTCCGTCAACCTTGACGGCTATGACGTGCTGAACCTCGATGCAACCAGACTGCGCAACATGCGCCGCAGCATCCAGATGATCTTCCAGGATCCTTTCGCGAGCCTCAATCCGCGCATGACGGTGGGAGCGGCCGTTGCTGAGCCTTTCATCGAACACGGGCTTGGCACCCGCGCCCAGGCCCGCGACAAGGCTGCGGACCTGCTCGAACGCGTCGGCTTGAAGTCGGATATGATGAAGCGTTACCCGCATGAGTTTTCCGGCGGCCAGCGTCAGCGCATCTGCATCGCCCGCGCCCTCGCTCTCGACCCGAAGGTGATCGTTGCGGATGAAAGCGTCTCAGCTCTCGATGTCTCGATCAAGGCGCAGGTCTGCAATCTCCTCATGGACCTGCAGCAGAGCCTCAACCTCGCCTTCCTCTTCATCTCCCACGACATGGCCGTCGTCGAACGCGTCAGTCACCGCGTCG
>Ga0209758_1002025_pt1 | contig 21798 bp, 20 predicted proteins | sample AraplaMF_Col_mMF_FD_184258 | JGI IMG/M metagenome (GOLD analysis project Ga0209758, IMG submission 184258) | Arabidopsis root microbial communities from the University of North Carolina, USA - plate scrape MF_Col_mMF (SPAdes) (version 2) | ecosystem: Host-associated > Plants > Roots > Endosphere...
ACCTCTGCTGCTGCCGGTGGCGACCGGGCTCGCGGCGGCGGGGGTCGCCGTCGCCGCGCTCGTGGAGTCCGCCGGCCCCGAGGACTTCGCCCGGCATGCGGGAGCCCTCGCCGCCCAGCCCGGGAAGGCCGTCGAGGGGGCGCTGTACACCGCCGGGCTGCTGCGGCACGGGGTACGGATCATGCCCCGGCACACGGTGCTCGAGGCCCACGGGGACGACCGGCTCGAGGCGGTGACCGTGGCCGCCGTGGACTCCGATGGACGTCCGCGGCCCGGTACCGCCCGCCGCATCCCCTGCGACACCCTGGCCGTCGGGCACGGCATGCTGCCGCACACCGAACTCGCGGACACGCTCGGCTGCCGGATCGACGGGGTGGCGGGCGTGGCCGTCGACGACGAACAGCGCACCGACGTTCCCGGGGTGTGGGCTGCGGGCGAGGCCACCGGAATCGGCGGTGCGGCACTCGCCCTCGCCGAGGGCCACATCGCCGGTCGTTCGATCGCCGCCCGGCTCTCCGGCACCGCGCCCGATCCCCGGCAGTGGGAACGTGCCGCCCGCAGCCGCGCCGCCCTGCGGAGGTTCTCCACCGCGCTCGACGGCGTCTACGCACCACCCGCCCACTGGGCCGACCGGGTCGACGACGACACCGTGGTGTGCCGCTGCGAGGAAGTGCGCGCCGGGTCGGTACGGGAGGCCGTCGGCCGGTTGGGCGCCGGGGACCTGCGCACCGTCAAGCTGCTCACCCGCGCGGGAATGGGCTGGTGCCAGGGCCGGATCTGCGCTCCCGGGGTCGCCGGGGTCGCCGGGTGCGCGCCGACGGCGGCGCGCAGTCCGTTCGCACGTCCGGTACCGCTGGACGTACTGGCCCGCGAGCCGCTCGAAGAAGGGCCGGACCCATGCTGAGCCACCGGCCGGCCCATGCCTACGTTCAGTACCATGTCACACATCATCGAGATGGGGGATCGCCCATGACCGTCCCGCAGCACCGCCCCTGGCGCGGCGTTCTCGTCGCCACCGCACTCCCGCTCACCGCCGAGTTGGCCGTCGACCACGCCCGGTTCGCCGACCACTGCACCTGGCTGGTGGAGAACGGCTGCGACGGCGTCGTGCCGAACGGCTCGCTCGGCGAGTACCAGGTGCTCACTCCCGAGGAGCGTGCCGAGGTCGTGGAGACCGCCGTGTCCGCGCTCGGCGGCGAGCGGGTGATGCCCGGGGTCTCCGCGTACGGGGCCGCCGAGGCCCGCCGCTGGGCCGAACAGGCACGTGATGCCGGCTGCGCCTCGGTGATGCTGCTGCCGCCGAGCGCCTACCGCGCCGACGAGCGGTCCGTTCTGGCCCACTTCGAGGAGGTCGCGAAGGCGGGCCTGCCGGTCGTGGCGTACAACAACCCGATCGACACCAAGGTCGACCTCGTCCCCGAACTGCTCGCCAAGCTGCACCGCGAGGGCTTCGTCCAGGCGGTCAAGGAGTTCTCCGGAGACCCGCGGCGCGCCTACCGGCTCGCCGAGCTCGCCCCGGAACTGGACCTGCTGATCGGTGCCGACGACGTCCTGCTGGAACTCGCGGTCGCGGGCGCCAAGGGCTGGGTGGCCGGTTACCCCAACGCCCTGCCCCGGGCGTCTGTGCAGTTGTACCGTGCCGCGGTCGCCGGCGACCTCGACACCGCGTTGCCGCTGTACCGTCAGCTGCATCAGCTGCTGCGCTGGGACTCGCAGGTGGAGTTCGTGCAGGCGATCAAGCTGTCGATGGACATCGTCGGCCGGCACGGCGGTCCCGTGCGGCCGCCGCGCGTCCCGCTGCTGCCGGAGCAGGAGGCCGCGGTTCGCGCCGCGACGGAGAAGGCCGTGGCCGCCGGCCTCGCGTGAAACGGACCACCGTGCGTGAACCCGCCGGTTCGCGCACGCGTCGCGAGGGCACGGGGTCCCGTGCCCGCGCGACGCCGACCACGGTGGGTCTCCCGACTCGGGCCGGGCGCCGCGGAGGCGGACCGGGCGTCATGATTGGAGGGCCATGCGCAGCAAACTCGTCCTGCACGCCGTCGACTCCCACACCGAGGGCATGCCGACCCGCGTGATCACCGGCGGGATCGGCACGATCCCCGGCAGCACCATGAACGAACGTCGCCTGTGGTTCCGTGAACACCGCGACGACGTCAAGCAGTTGCTCATGAACGAGCCCCGCGGGCACGCGGCGATGAGCGGCGCGATCCTTCAGCCGCCCACCCGTCCCGACTGCGACTGGGGGGTCGTCTACATCGAGGTCTCGGGCTATCTGCCGATGTGCGGGCACGGCACGATCGGGGTGGCGACCGTACTCGTGGAGACGGGCATGGTGGAGGTCGTCGAACCGGTCACCACCATTCGCCTGGACACTCCGGCGGGACTCGTCGTCGCCGAGGTCGCCGTCGAGGGCGGGGCCGCGAAGGCGGTCACCCTCAAGAACGTGCCGTCCTTCTCGGTCGGCCTCGACCGCAAGGCCACCCTGCCGGACGGGCGGACGGTGACGTACGACCTCGCGTACGGCGGCAACTTCTACGCGATCCTGCCGCTGGAGGAGTTCGGGCTGCCCTTCGACCGCGCCCGCAAGGACGACATCCTCGCCGCGGGGCTGTCGCTGATGGACGCCATCAACGCCGAGGAGGAGCCGGTCCACCCCGAGGACCCGACCATCCGCGGCTGTCACCACGTCCATCTGTACGCGCCCGGGTCCACCGCGCGGCTGTCCCGGCACGCGATGGCCATCCATCCCGGCTGGTTCGACCGCTCCCCGTGCGGCACCGGCACCAGCGCCCGCATGGCCCAGCTGCACGCCCGTGGCGAACTCCCCCTGCACACCGAATTCGTGAACGAGTCCTTCATCGGCACGCGCTTCACCGGCCGGCTGCTCGACACGACGCAGGTCGCCGGCGTCCCCGCGGTACTGCCCAGTTTCACCGGGCGGGCGTGGGTGACCGGAACCGCTCAGTACCTTCTGGACCCGGAGGACCCTTTCCCCGCGGGCTTCGTCCTGTAGCGGCACACCACCGCGCCCGTACACGGGATACTGGTGGTGCGTGACATTGCACCCTCACATGGTGGGGACTGTGTGATGTCAGGCCCGCCACACCGCACATGCCCGTTCGAGGAGACCCCCATGCCCGCCCCGCGCCCCAGCTCGCCCCCCGCCGCTCCCTCGCTGCCCACGCTGGGCGGCAAGAAGAGCAGCTACCGCGAGAAGGTCGCCGACGCTCTGCGGGCGGCGTTGATCGCGGGCGAGCTGCGTCCCGGTGAGGTGTACTCCGCACCGGCTCTCGCCGCGCGATTCGGCGTCTCGGCCACGCCGGTGCGGGAGGCCATGCTCGACCTGGCCAAGGAGGGTCTCGTCGCCACCGTCCCGAACAAGGGCTTCCGGGTCACGGACGTGTCGGAGAAGCAGCTCGACGAATACGGACATCTGCGCTCACTCATCGAGATCCCCACCACCGTTCGTCTGGCCGGGACCGCGGACCGGGTCTCGCTCGAGGCCCTTCGACCGGCAGCACGGGAGATCGTCGCCGCGGCGGCGGCCGGCGATCTGATCGCCTACGTCGAGGCCGACACCCGCTTCCACCTCGGACTGCTCGCTCTCGCCGGGAACGCGCATCTGGTCGAGGTCGTCGGCGACCTGCGCAAGCGGTCCCGTCTGTACGGGCTGACCGCCCTGGTCGCGGCCGGGCGGCTCCTCGCCTCCGCCCAGGAGCACCTGGAGCTTCTGGACGCTCTGCTGGAGCGGGACGAGGAGGCCGTACGGAAGGTGATGACCCGCCACCTCGGCCATGTGCGAGGCATGTGGGCGGCCAAGGACTGAGCCTCAGGTGGGGGCGCGGTCCGTGTCGCGCGCCGCCCGCCGTCGGGGACAACCGCGCGTCAGGCGCCCAGCGAGGCGGCTGCCCGGGCCGCCTCGGCCGTGACCTGGGCCGCGGCGCGGGAGGCCCGTCCGGTGACCCGCCAGGCGACCATACGCAGAGCGGTGGGCGGGGCCGGGGGAAAGACCCCGAGCTGGCCGAGCATCGTGATGTCGTCCCGGACCGCTTCGTGTCCGATCACCTTGCCGTCGCGGAGCTCGAGCACATGGATCTGCTCGAAGTCGATCTCACGGCCGGTCGGCGGGATGGCCTGGTCGAGCGCGCCGTCCCGGTAGCGGACGAACGCGCCGGTGTGGCGGCCCTGCATACGCAACCGTACCCAGATCTGTTCGTCGTTGCGGGCGACGGCGAGGACGGGGAAGCGCAGGCCGCTGAAGGCGAAGCGCATCCACGCCCCCGATGCGAGGGTCCCCGCCGGTCCCGGCAGGGCGCACGCCGCGGGTGCCACGGCCGCCTCCCGGTTGCGGAAGTCCTCGTGCACCACGTCGACGGCCAAACCCGGATCCCCTGTGGCGAGGACCCGGAAGAGCCCCTCGGCCAGTTCCGTGGCGTCCATACCCATGACGTTCATGCCCCTCAGCAGTCGTGCGACTCCGTTACCGCACGACGATGCGACGGCCACGGCAGCCCTGAACACGCCGGGCCCAGCGGCCTGCGCAAATTGAGGTTATAGCCCGCCTAATGAATAGGGCAACCATGTGATGACGTTCACTAGGATGGCGCCCATGCCCACTCCTCGCCCGTATGTCTCGCCGTTGCGCGAGCAGGCCGCCGCACGCACGCGTTCGCTGATCCTGCAGCGGGCGACGGAACTCTTCGCCGACCGCGGCTATGCCCGGGTGACCGTCGCGGACATCGCCTCCGCGGCCGGGGTCGCCGCCAAGACGGTCTTCGCGAGTGTCGGGAGCAAGGGCGACATCCTGGACCGGATCGTGGAGCAGGGAGTGCGGGAGTCCGACTACGAGCAGGCCCTGGCCGCGCTGCTCGACCTGCGGACACCGGAGTCGGTCCTCGAGGCGCTGGCCCGCGGTACGCGGTTCGGCAACGAGAGCCAGTTCCTGGTGCACGAGGCCATCCGCAAGGCGCTGCCCGTGCACGAGCACGGCGAGGCACTGTGGGAGCGCTACACCACGGCCTACCGGGACGCGCTCCGCGCCGCCGCCCGTCATCTGCACACACTCACCCCGGCACCCCCGTACTCCGTAGGGGAGACCGCGGACCTGCTGTGGTTCTGGTTCGGCCCGTCGGGCTGGCGGACGCACGTGGTGGAGAACGGCTCCTCGTGGGGCCGCGCGGAGACCCTCCTCCTGCGCACCGCGGTCGCCGCACTGCGCTGAAACGGCGCCGTCTTCGACCTGAGCCGATGCCGTGAGGCCGGCTTCCGCACCCGACCGCGGCCCTCAGTCGGACGGACCGTCGGCGGGGATTCGTTCGAGCCACTCCTCGAGGAGGCCCGACTCGGCGGGGGTGAAGGGGGCGGGGGTGAGCCCGTCCAGCGAGGCGAGCAGGGTGGAGGCGGCGGCCACCCGGGCGTCCCTGGCCGAGGTGTCCACGCCCCCTTCGACCAGAATGGCGTGGTGGATCGCGTCACGGACGAGGGTCGACAGGCCGGCGTCCGGATACAAAGCGGGCCGGGTGATCAGGGACAGGGCGACCCCGGTGTTGGCCGACATGACCATGCGGGCCGCGTCATCGGCCGGGACCCGGAGACGGCCCTGCGCGGCAAGCCGTTCGAGGACCTCCCGCAGGATGCGCATCGCCTCCCGGGCCGCCTCGGGTGCGGAGCGGAGGGTCGGGGCGAACATCAGTTTGTAGGCGTTGGGGTGGGCCAGCGCGAACGCGGTGTGGCTGTCCCACCCGGCACGCAGGTCCTCCAGCGGGTCGGCGGACTTCTCGGCCACGCGCTTGGTGCCCAGGTACTGGTCCCAGACGTGGTCGACCGTGGCCGCGAGGAGACCTTCCTTGTCGCCGAACAGACGGTAGAGCACCGGCTGCTGCACCCCGGCCGCCTCGCACACCCCACGGGTGGACACGTCACCGCTCGGTGACCGCGCCAGCAGCTCGGCCGCGGCCTCGATTATCGCCTGTTTCGTGTCCATGCGGTCGACGATAACAGCTCATGTAATCAGCGACTGCACCGCTACCGTATCGATGATACGAAAAGAGCCCTGCGTAACTGTACGAGACACCGATCCGGCATGATCGCCTCCGCTTTACGCGCTCCATGCAGTACGGTGTCCAACCGTTGAAGACCGGAGGTCTCGGGGAGGGCGCCGTGACGCTGGAGGCGGCTGGGGTCTCGGATGTCGAGGAGTCCGTGTACCGGGTGCTGGTGAACACGGGCCGGGCGACCGCCGTCGACGTCGCGCGCAGGACCGGGCTGAACGAGGCCGAGTGCGCCCGCATCCTGTACATGCTCACGTCCAAGGGCATGGCGAACCACACGGACGGCATCCCCCGGTACTTCCGGGCGACTCCCCCCGACGTGGCGCTGCTGCCCCTGCTCAAGCGCAGCGCCGACGCGCTGGACCTGGCCCGGGCGGAGGCCACCAGCCTGCTCGAGGTCTACCGGGACACCGTGCGCAGGCAGGACGCCGGCCAGCTGATCGAGGTCATCACCGGCGCGGAGGCGCTGCGCCAGCACCTGCGGCAGATCCAGGCGAGTGCGCACGACGAGATGCTCTGGTTCTGCAAGGCCCAGTACGTGGCCATGCCCTCGGGCAGCAACACGGCGGAGTTCGAGGCCCTGGAACGCGGAGTGCAGTACCGCGTGCTGTACGAGAAGGCCTTCTTCGACGACGAGGGCGCCGTGGACAACGTGGTGGCGGGCGTACGCGCCGGGGAGATCGCGCGCGCCGTGCCGCATCTGCCGCTGCGCCTCGCGATAGCCGACCGCTCGATCGCGATCTTCCCGCTCGTACCCGGAGGCCCCAACGGCAGCCCGGACGAACCCACCACCGCACTGGTGCGCGACAGCAATCTGCTGGCCGCCCTGATCGCCCTCTTCGAACGCTACTGGGAGGACGCGGTACCGCTGGGCGCCGACGACACCGGAGCGCTGTCGGGTGCCGACGGCACGAACGGACCGGACCCGCTCTCCGCCACCGACCGGCGGCTGCTCGCCCTGCTGGTGGCCGGAGTGACCGACAAGGCGATCGCGACCCAGATGGCCCTCAGCCGGCGTACCGTGCAGCGCCGTATCCAGCACATGATGGAACTCGCCGGCGCCGCCACCCGGATGCAACTCGCCTGGCACGCGGCACGTCGCGATTGGCTGTGAGCGGGCCGGACACAGCGGAGGCCGTCCGAAGACGGCCTCTGAACTGCGACGAAACGTACTGCACCGTCGGGACGACAGGATTTGAACCTGCGACCCCTTGACCCCCAGTCAAGTGCGCTACCAAGCTGCGCCACGTCCCGGTGCGTCCTCCGCGGCATTCCGCGTGATCACGCACGTAAACCCTACCGCACGCCCCTGAGGGCGTTTCACACCGGCGCCGGACCGAGTTCACTGCGCCTGCACCAAGGCAGCGGCACCGTCGCCGCCGGCGGGAACCATGATCGATCACACGTGCGAGTGTTTGGGCCCTCACCCCTTCCGGGTGAGGAACAGGGCGCGCGCCGGGCGCACGCTCACAGATGAGGCTGTGAGCAGCAGCCGGGCAACGAACGGAGGTCCCCCACATGGCCACCACCCCGTCGCACCAGCGTTCGGCCGGCACCCTGGCGGCCGCGACAGGTCTGACGCTCTTCGCCGCCGTGATGCTTCTCGTCTCCGGCGTCCTCGATGTCTTCCGGGGCATCATGGCGGTCGCCCAGGACGCGGTCTTCGTCTCCACCCCCCAATACGTCTTCCGGTTCGACCTGATGGGCTGGGGCTGGGTCCACCTGGTCCTCGGGGCGCTCGCCATGATCGTGAGCATCGGCCTTTTCATGATGGCCACCTGGGCGAGGGTCCTCGGCGTGGCGATCGCGTCGTTGCTGATCATCACCAACTTCCTGTCGATCCCGTACTACCCCGTCTGGTCGCTCACGCTGATCGCGCTGTACGGGTTCATCATCTGGGCGCTGTGCGTGGCGCCGAAGGACGCCCCCGAGCGGTAGGCGCCGCCGGGTTCCGCCCGTACGGCCGCCCACCGCGTGAGCCCGCGGGTCGAGCGGGGGTGGCCCGGGCGCGCAGACGGTTCCCGGTCCCCCTGCGACGCCACCCGCTCCGGGTGATCCCGGGAACCCGCACCCGCGCCCACCGTGGACTGCGTCAGGAGTCACAGCCCGCCGCGCGTGCCGAGGGGCGGGCCGGCACCGGAGGTCATCGTGAGCGATTACCCGCTGCTCAGCGCGTTCCTCACCATGTTGTGGTTCTTCCTGTGGGTCATGTGGTTCATGCTGCTGTTCCGCGTCGTCAGGGACGTCTTCGACGACGACGGCCTCAGTGGATGGGCCAAGGCCGGCTGGATGCTGTTCGTGTGCGTGCTGCCGTTCGCCGGTGTCCTCGTGTACCTGATCGCCAGGGGGAGGTCCATGGGCGAGCGTGCCGTGCGGCGTGCGGAGGCCCGGGAACGGGCCTTCCGCGCCTACGTGCGGGAGGCGGCCGCGTCCGCCCCCGAGACCGGTACGAGCAGTGCCGACGAGTTGGCCGAACTGGCCGGCCTGCACGACCACGGGCACCTCACCGACGCCGAGTACGAGGCGGCCAAGGCCAAGGTGCTCGTCCACTGAGCGGCCGCGGAAAGCGTTGTCATGCGATACGAGTTCCGCGTCGACGGCCAGATGTCGGACGTGCTGACCAAGGCGTTCCCGGAGTTGGAGAGCGTCGTCGGTCCGGACCAGACCATGCTCTTCGGCCGGGTCGTCGACGAGGAGCACCTCTACGGCCTGCTGGCCCGCTGTCAGTCGCTCGGACTGCACGTCGTGGAGATGCGGCGCCTTCCCGAGTGACACGGGCCCGTCCCGGGTGGTTCCGTGCGGCAGCCGCACCGCGGGCCGGGCAGCGCGCTCACAGCAGGTGCAGCTCCCGGGCCCGGCGCACCGCCTCGCCCCGCCTGGTCGCGGCGAGTTTGCGGTAGAGGCTCTTCAGATGCGTCTTGACGGTGTTCACCGACAGATAGAGGTCGGCGGCGATCTCCTCCGTCGACATCATCTGCGCCAGCCGCTCCAGCACCTCGTGCTCGCGCTCGCTGAGCGGCTCGGTCACCGGTGCCGGTCCGGGATCGGGCGCGTCCGCCGCCGGGACATGCCCGACGAGCGAGGCGGACAGCCATTCGTGGCCCTGCGCGAGGTCCGGCCGGCGGCGCGCCAGCCGCCGCAGCCAGGGTCCGGCCTCCAGGAACGGCCGTCGCAGTCGCTCCGGTCTGGCCACGCTCAGAGCGCGTGCGACCAGGCGCTGGGCCTCGCTCCCGTCGCCTGCCGCGTCCGCCGCCTGGGCGCGTGCCAGCAGCGCTCGTACCGTGATCGCCGGCCCCTCCCCGTTTCCCGTGGGAAGGCCCTCGAGCAGATCGTGTGCCGCCGTGCCGTCTCCGGTGGCGAGCCGGGCACGGGCCGCGGCGACCACGCTCTCCGGTCCCTCGGCGCCCTCCTCCTCGAGCACCTCCTGTGCGGCCTGCGGACGGCCCTCGGCGAGGTAGGCACCCGCGATCGTCAGGGCGGTTCGGTCGTTCACCCAGGGCGAGGGCTCGAGGAGGTCCGCCGGCCGCCGGTGCTCCTCCAGCAGACGCAGTGCCGCCTGCGGATGGCCCTTGGCGAGCAGCAGGCGGGACCGCAGCAGCGCCAGCCCCGCGCTGACGAGGGGGTCGCGCGGAAGCGTGGAGGAGGCGGCGTGGTCCAGGTGGGTCCGTGCCGTGTCGAGGTCGTCGCGGTCGATGGCGACGGCGCCCAGCACCAGCTGGGCGATGCCGGTGCACGCCTCGGGCGGCAGCCCCGACCGCTCGGCCTCGGCCACCGCTTCGCGGGCGTGCGCCTCCGCGCGGCCCGGCCAGCCGTTCAGGAAGTCGATCAGGGCCAGCCGGCCGAGGCACTCGTGCCGCGGCAACGCGGTCTCCGGTCCCGTGTCCACCTCGGCGGCCGCGGACAGCGAGGCCTGGGCCGCCTCGAACCGCCCCGCCCACAGCTGGGCCGAGCCCAGGTCCGTGAGCATCAGGGCGGGAACCTCCGGGTGCCGGGCCAGGGACTCGGCGGGGACGGCTCGCTCCGCGGTCTCCACGTCGGCGGCGGCCGCCTCGGCACGATCGGCCGAGCCGGTCATCCTGGCGGCGAGGACGCGCAGCAGGGCGCAGCTCAGACGCAGGGCCGGTGAGCGGGGGTCCCCGTCGGCCGGGAGGTGCTGTTCGGCGCGGTGGAGATGTTCGACACCGCGGTCGATGTCGTGGTGGGCGAGTTCGCGGGCGGCGCGCACCAGGTCCGCCGCGGGGCCCGTGGCGTCGGGGGGCATCCGGGAGAAGAGCGCGTCCAGTTGGTCGGAGTCCAGCCCGGTCAGCAGCCGGCCGATCGACAGCTCGTCGACGAATCGGGTGGCGGCCAGTTCCCAGTCGCCCGCATCCGCCGCGTGCGGCAGGGCCTCGGTGAGCAGGCCGGCCTCGCTCAGCCAGTGCGCCGCCCTGCGATGGAGTTCGCACTCGAGCCCCGGGTGCCGTACCCGCAGATGCACCCGGAGGATCTCGGCGAACAGGGGGTGGAGCCGGTACCACTCGTGCCCGATGACCTCGACGAAGGCGTTCGCGCGTTGCAGCCCGGCGAGGATAGCCTCCGCGTCGTCCCGCCCGGTGAGCGCGTTGGCGAGGTCCGGGTGGATCTGTTCCAGGACGCTGGTGCGCAGCAGCAGGTCCTGCGTCTCGACCGGCTGGGCGTCCAGCACCTCGGCCAGCAGGAAGTCGGCGAGCGTGCTCCGGCCGGCCTCGAAGTCCTTCAGGAAGGTCTCCGGGTCCTCGGCTCCCTGTGCCGCCAGAGTGCACAGCCGCAGTCCCGCCGCCCAGCCGCCGGTGCGGTCGGTCAGTGCCGTGACGGCGTCGTCCGACAGGTGCATACCGTGCCGGCGCAGCAACTCGGCCGTCTCCTCCGGACGGAAGGCCAGATCGGCGGCGCGGATGTCGGTGACCTCGCCGGCGGCGCGGTACCGGTGCAGCGGGAGCAGCGGCTCGGTACGGCTGATGATCAGCAGACGCAGTCCGTCACCGGCGTGCCTGAGCACGAACTGCAGTTCGTCGGCGACCTCCGCCGACTGGCCCACCCGGTCGAACTCGTCGAGGACCAGGAGCAGCGGCCCCTCATGCCGGCTCAGCTGCGCCGCGAGCCTGGTCAGCAGGGAGTGGTCCACCTCGCCGGGGCGTGCGGGGCTGCCGATGTCGTCCCCGGCCGCGAGCCCGTGCCGTCGCAGCGACTCCAGCACATAGGTCCAGAAGACGCCGGGACCGTTGTCCTCGGGCGCCACCGTCAGCCAGGCCGCCCGGTCCCGTGCCCCTTCGGTGGCGATCCAGTCGGCGACGAGCAGCGTCTTGCCGGCTCCGGCGGGCCCGTTGACCAGGGTCAGCGGGCCCTGGACGCCCTCGCTGAGCCGCTCCGTCAGACGGGGCCGGCGCACGAAGGTGTCCGGGGTCAGGGGCACGCTGAACCGCGCGGCGAGTACGGGGTCCCCGTTCGGGGCGAAGGGCCCGGGGGAAGGCTCCCGGTGGCCGCCGGACGTCGAAGGAGTCATGGCACCCACCGCAACACCCCAGCTCGTTAGCCGGACAATCCCCTTTGAGCTTCGCCCCATGCCCACGAAGCCGCAACGGAAGGGCGCTCCGCCCTCGGCGGCCCCGGCTCGGTGCGCCCGCCCCGCACCGGCGTCGTCCGGCGCGCCCGGCGGGAGAGGTCATGGTCACGGGCACAGACGACCGGAGGCCGGGCCGCGCCCCCTCCGAGCTGGGGGTACGGCCCGGCCTTCCGAGGTCCTATTCCGGCGGCGTCGGCGTGTCGTGGGTGCGGTACATGGCCTGGACGTCCAGCTCCAGCTGCACCGTCGGTCCCACCACCGCGATCCCGCGGGCCAGCATCGAACGCCAGTTGAGCGTGTAGTCCTCGCGGTGCAGCTCCGCCTTGGCCAGGGCCGCGCAGCGCAGTTCCTCGCCGTAGCCGCCGTTCACGGTGCCGAGGTACGTCGTGTCCAGGGACACCGACCGGCTCACTCCGTGCATCGTCAGGGAACCCTGCAGGCCCCACTTGCTGCCGCCCCGGTAGACGAACCGGGTGCTCGCGAAGTCGATGTACGGGAACCGTTCGACGTCCAGGAAGTCCGCCGAGCGCAGATGGTTGTCGCGGGTGTTGTTGCCGGTGGTGATGCTCGACGCGTGGATACGCACGTGGACACGGGACTGCGTCATGTCCTGGGCGACCTGGATGCCGCCGTCGAAGCGTTCGAAGCGGCCGTGGACGTGCGCCATGCCGACATGCTTGGCGATGAACCGGATCGCCGTGTGCGGGGGGTCGAAGAGCCAGGTGCCGGGCACCGGTAGCTGCTGGCTCTCGGCCGGCTGCAGCCAGATCCGCTCGCCGGCCAGCGTCGTGCCCGCCGCGATCTCCAGCGTCTCGCGGTGGGGGTGCAGCCCTTCCGCGGCGACCAGGAGCTGTAGTGGCCGGGCGGCAGCGCCGCGAGGAAGAATCCGTACGGGTCGGTCGTGCCGCGGGCGGCGACACGGTGTGTATCGAGCGCGGTGACCGTGACGTCGGCGCCCGCCATCGGCGAGCCCATGGGGTCGACGACCTCACGGGCGACGGCGCCCGCGCCCTGCGGGAGGGGGAGCGAAAGGCCCGCCGCCGCGGCAGAGGCGCCCTTGGGCCGCCGGCGCCGGAGCAGTGCGAGGGCCATGATGTTCACCTTTCTTCGGGGCGCAGCCGCGCGAGCGGCGGTCGTGGGCACGCCGAAGCAGCCGCGCCTGCATACGATCCCCCCTTCTCGATCTTGTGGCACGCCGCCCTGCGGCGGGTGTCTCATTACGAGACACCCGGCGTCCTATGCCGCCGCGCCGGCGGAGTCCGGCTCCCGCCCCTCGTAGGCGGCCGTCAGCACACCCAGCACCCCGTCCGCCGTCACGGGACGCGGGTTGGCGTACGGCAGACCCGCGACCTGGGCGGCGGCGACCGCCAGATCCTCGCGCTCGAGGCCGAGTTCGGCGAGCGAGCGCGGCCCGCCGAGGCGACCCGCCAGGTCCCACAGGGCGCGCGGTACGTCCCGCGCGCCGAGGGCCCCGCTCAGCGCGGCCACCGCCGCGGGCGCCGCGAGCGCGTTGTGGGCGAGGACGTGGGGGAGCACCACCGTGTGCGTCGCCGCGTGCGGCAGTCCGAACGTGCCGCCCAGCACGTGGCACAGCTTGTGGTGCAGCCCCATGGTGGTCGCGCCGAGGCACGCGCCGCACAGCCACGCCCCGTACAGGGCCCTGCCGCGCGCGTCGAGGTCCCCGGGATCTGCGGCCACCGACGGAAGCGCCCCGGCCATCGCCCGTACGCCCTCCTGCGCCATGAGCGAGACCAGCGGGGAGGCGTCCGGTGCGTACAGCGCCTCCACCGCGTGGGCGACAGCGTTGAAGCCGCTGGTCACCGTGAGCGGCACCGGGAGGGAGAGGGTGAGTTCGGGGTCGTAGACGACGCTGCGGGGCTGGACGACGGGGTCGCGGCCGGTGCGCTTGACGCCGTGCTCGGTCAGGCCCCACACCGGGGTCATCTCCGAACCCGAGTAGGTCGACGGCACGGCGATCAGCGGCAGCCGGGTGCGCAGCGCGATCGCCTTGCCCAGCCCGATCGCCGAACCGCCGCCGACCGCGACGCATCCGTCGGCCCCCGCGGCCCGCGCGACGTCCACGGCCCGGTCGGCGACGTCGGCGGGTACGTGCATACGGGCCTCGGCGTGCACTCCCGCACAGGCGTCGCCCAGCGCCTGCGCGACCGTGCGCGCGATGGGCTCGCCCCGGCCGCCGCAGACGACCAGCAGCCGCCGCAGACCGAGGCGTCCGGCCTCGTCCGGGGTCGCGGTCACGACGGCACCCGGACGGAAGACGACCCGCACGGGCCGGGTCTCGTAGGAGAAGTCGGCGGGCACGGTCATGCCGAACGCTCCAGCACGAGATCGAAGCGGGCGTGCCGGAACGGGTTCGGGACGCCGAACTCACGGGCCAGGGACGGATCGTCGGTCGGAGCGAAGTCCTTCACCAGGCTCCGTTTCACCGCGAACACGGCGTCCGAGTCGAGATGGTCGCTGCCGCCCACGAAGATGTGCGTGGTGACGGGCTCGTGGCCGTCGGCCGTAGCGATGAAGTGGATGTGGGCGGGGCGGTGGGGTTGCCGGCCGGTGGCGCGCAGGAGTTCACCGACCGGGCCGTCGGTGGGGATCGGATACGGCGCCGGTACGCAGGTGCGGAACCGGAAGCGGCCTTCGGAGTCGGCCGTGAACAGTCCGCGCCCGTTGCCCGCGGGCCGCAGGTCCGGCCGCTGCACGTCGTAGTACCCCTCGGCGTCCGCCTGCCAGACGTCGAGGACCGCGCCGGGCAGTGGCGTTCCGTCCTCGTCCAGGACCCGGCCGCTGACCACGCAGGGCTCGCCGTCGCCCACCAGGTCGATGGAGTCCCCGAGTTCACGTACCGGGGACGCGCTCATGTGGAAGGGGCCGAGGACGGTGGACCGGGTGACGCCCGCCGTGTGGTGACCGTTGACGGTCTCGACCAGCATGGAGACGCCGAGCACGTCCGACAGCAGGATGAACTCCTGCCGGGTGTCCGTACAGGTCTGCCCGGTCTCCGTGAGGAAACCGACGGCCTTCTCCCACTCCTCGCGGGTGAGCCGGGCCTCGCGCACGAAGTCGTGCAGATGGCGGACGAGGCCTTCGATCAGCTCGTGCAGCCGCGGGTCCGCGGTCGCGCGCAGGGCTGCGACGACCTCCTCGGTGACGGTGGTCTCGGTGGCGTCCGCGGTCATCCCGGCTCCTTGTTCCTCTGCGAGTCCCGCTCACTCCATGGTCGCGCGCTCAGGCGCGGCCCAGGATCCGCTCCAGCGCATCTGTGAGCAGTGCGGCCGCGTCCTCGGCGGCCGACGCGTGCCGGAAGGCGACGAACCCGTCGGGCCGCACCAGCAGCGCTCCCGAGTCGGACACCTCCCGCAGCCGGGCCCAGTCGCCGTAGGGGTCCTCGTACTCCCGGCCGGGCCCGACGACCACGGTGGCGATCTCGACCGCCTGCGCCTCGGCCGCCCGCACCCAGCGCTCGCCGCCGATGCCGGTCAGCAGGGTGAAGCGCCCCTTGCCCACCGTGTCGAGCGTGGACAGGGTGCGGGTGCCCGAGGTGATCCAGGCGTGCGGAAGCCTGGCGCCCGGACGCGAGGAGGGCTGGTGGTGCAGTTCGGGGTCGCGCGTGAAGCCGGGGTCGGGGGTGCCGTCCGGCACGATCCCGTCCGAGGCGTACCGCTGGTTGAGGTCGACGCCGTGGGCGTTGAACTCGTAGACCTTGAAGGCGATCGCCTCGCGCAGTGCCGTCCGCTGGGTCTCGGCGGCGTCCGTCGCGTCCTTGCGTGCCGCGATGTTGGCCCACAGCTGCTCGGGGGTCTGCGGGGAGAGCCCGTCGAGGGCCTCGAATATGGGGGCGGTCTCGCGGATCGACTGGTTGGCGCGGGTGACGATCTGCCGGCCGACCGGCGCGCGCTCGGCGGTGTAGGTCTCAAGCAGCTTCGGATCCGCGACGCCGTCGAGCACCAGCTTCAGCTTCCAGGCCAGGTTGTACGAGTCCTGGATCGAGGTGTTGGAGCCGAGGCCGTTGGACGGCGGATGCCGGTGCACGGCGTCACCGGCGCAGAAGACACGGCCGGCGGAGTAGGTCTCGGCGTACATCTCGTTGACCGTCCAGGCGGAGGACGACCTGACGGTCACCGGGATCTCGTCGTCGCCGATCAGTTGCCGGACGATCGACTCGGCGTACTCGGTGGTCAGATCGGGGGCGCCGGCCTCGACGTCGTACCCCCAGACGATGAGCCACTGGTTCCACGGCCGCACACAGCGCACCAGCCCCGCGCCTATACCGCCGACGGTCGCGCCGGGCGCGAGCACCCAGTAGAGGGTGGACGGGCGGTGCGCCGTGTACCTGCTCAGATCCGCGTCGAAGACGATGTTGATGCTGCCGGCGACGCCCATCTGACCGCCCATGGGCAGACCGGCGTCCTCGGCGACCTTCGAACGGCCTCCGTCCGCGCCGATCAGGTACCGGGCGCGGATCTCGTAGGTGTCCCCGCGCAGCCGGTCCCGCACGGTGGCGGTCACCCCGTCGGCGTCCTGGGTGTGGGAGAGGTACTCGGTCCGGAAGCGCAGGCTGGTGCCGCGGGCGACGGCCGCGTTCACGAGGACCGGCTCCATCAGGTGCTGCGGCATGTCGCACATGCGGGTGGGACTGGCGAGTTCGTGTTCCGCCTGGACGAGCGGGTCGTTGCCCCAGGAGCGCACCCGGCCCAGTTCCTCACCGGCCAGGCTGGTGCAGAAGGTCGTGTCACCCATCAGGTGCTGCGGGGTGGCGTGCGCGATGACGTCCTGTTCGACGCCGAGGTCGCGCAGCACCTCCATGGTGCGCTGGTTGGTGATGTGCGCGCGGGGCGTGTCCGCCAGGCTCGCGTAGCGGGTCACGACGATGTTGGGCACACCGTAGGTACTCAGGGCGAGCGCGGCCGAGGCACCGGCCGGGCCGCTGCCGACGATGAGGACGTCGGTCTCGACGACGGTGGACACGGGACGCTCCTGACGGTGGGAACGGACACCAGGCATTCAAGATCATGGAGCGGCCCACGGGGTCGTGGGTGTCTCAATACGAGACAGCTCCGCACGGCCAGCGACGGCGGCCACGGGACCCGTGATTGTTGTCCTTTCAACGGAGGGCGATACGGTGGGAGTGTCGTGACCACCACTGAGCACTCCCCCGCCGGCACCTCCCTCACTCCGCTGCGCCGGGCCCGCGAACGGTTCCTGTCCGGGCGCCCAGTGCCCGAGGACGTACCGGAGGAAGTTGTCGCCTCATGGCGGCGGGCGCGGTTCTTCGGAGTGCCGCACGACCTCCAGAAGGGCACCGCCGGCCCCCTGCGGCCGACCGGGGCGGCCCTGCTCGGCACCGCCCGCCCCGTGCTGGAGCGGATCGCGCCCGCCCTCGGGCACGGTCGCTGCGTCCTCCTCCTCACCGACGAGCGGCCCCGGGTGCTGTGGAGCGCGGGCAGCGCAGCGGGACCCGAGCAGTGGGCCGACCTTTCGGAGCGGACGGTGGGTCCCAACAGCGCGGCCCTCGCGCTGCGCAGCCGTCGCCGGGCAGAGGTACACGGTCCCGAGCACTTCCTCGACCGCTGGCAGGACGTGTCGGCCGTCAGCGTTCCGGTGACGGCGCCGGAGACGGGGCAGGCGCTCGGCACGGTGACCGTCGTGTCCCCGCTGTGGTCCGGAGCGGGACCGCATCCGGGCGCGGCGCTCGCCGAGGCCGCAGCGGCGGCGGTGGAGGCCGAACTCCTCGCCGGGGCGCGGCGGACCGAACGGGTGCTGCTCGACGCCTATCTGCGGTCCGCACAGGGTCGGGGAGTTGCGGTGGCCGTGCTGGACGGGCGCAACCGCCTGGTCAGCGCGGCGGCCGAGCGGATGCTGTCGCCGCAGGCCCTGGATGCTCTGGAGCGTACGGCGATCGCCGTACGACAGAAGGGCGTTCCCGTCGACCCGGACCTGCCCGCGGAGGCGGGGTGCACCGCCCGGATCACCCCGGTGCGCCATGAGGGAGCGGCCGTCGGCGTCGTGGCGGTAGTGGAGCCGCTGGACGGCGCGGTGGCGTCCCCGCCACGGCGGTCCGTCGCCCTGATCGGCTCCTCGGTCCCGTGGCGGCATGCCACCGGGCAGGCCGTCGCCCTGGCCCGCGTCCCCGAGCCGCTGCTGCTGACCGGTGAGCGGGGGACGGGCAAGACGGCGCTGGCCCGGGAACTGCTCGGTGAGCGGTCCGCCCGGGTGGCCGACGCCGCGCAGGACAGCGAACTCGGGCCCGCCCTGGCCGAACTGGCGGCCGGCCGCCCTCTCCTGCTCCGTCACGCCGAGCGGCTGGCCCAGTCCGGCGTCGCCGCCCTCAACTCCCTGCTCGACAAGCACCCCGACGCGCGGCTGCTCATGACCTACACCCCCGGAGCGCCGGCCGGCCCCTGTCTCCAGCGGCTCCTCGACAGGCTCGCCGCCCGCTCGGTGACCCTCCCCGCGCTGAGGGAACGCCCCGAGGACATACGGGACCTGCTGCCCGTCCTGGCCCCTCGGCCGGCCCCGGGGCAGCCTCCGCTGACCTGGACACTGGACGCCCTACGGGCGCTGGAGCGGTATCCCTGGCCCGGCAACGTCACCGAACTCGCCCATGTCGTACGGGCCTTGGCCGAGGACCGACGGGCGTCGGGACCGGTCCACCGGGCCGAGCTGCCCGACCCCGTGCGCGAGGGCCCCGCGGCCCGGCCCCTCAGCCCGATGGAGCACGCCGAACGCACCACGATCCTCGAGGCGTTGCGCCGCCACGGCGGCAACAAGGCGCGTACGGCGGCGGCGTTGGGGATCGGCCGGGCGACGCTCTATCGGAAGCTGCGCGGTTACCGAGGCTGAGCGAGGACCGTGGACGTCCCGCGGGTGCAACGTCGTTGCAACGTGCTCCGCGCTGGAATGGGGCCCGTGACGACGGACATGACTCCGCGCGTGGAGCTCACCCCCGCGGCCGCCGAGCTGGTGCGGAAGCTGCGCGAGGTCCACGGACCGCTGATGTTCCACCAGTCCGGCGGCTGCTGCGACGGCAGCGCCCCCATGTGCTATCCCCGCGGCGAGTTCCGCACCGGTGGAGCGGACGTGCTGCTCGCCGAGCTCGACGTCGACGGTGTGGGCGAACCGGTGGGCTTCTGGATGTCCCGCAGCCAGTACGAGGTGTGGAGCCACACCCGGCTGATCGTCGACGTCGTCCCGGGCCGCGGCAGCGGCTTCTCCCTGGAAGCACCCGAAGGAGTGCGTTTTCTCATCCGTTCCCGCGTCGTCGACGCCTGAACACCGCGCGGGACCCCCCGGTCTGGTGCACTTCCCCTGAATCCCGAGAGGTGACGAGACATCAGGGGGAGTTGTGACGCGTCGCGTCGGACGGTTCAGAACAGCACTGACGGTACTCGTGGCATGGAGCGCGCTGACCGGCGCGGCTCTGGTGACGGCCGGTCCGGCCGGTGCCGCGGCCCGGTTCCGGACGGTCGCACCGGGAGTCCGGTACAGCCAGTTCGACATCTCCGCCGCGCACGGGGTGACCCATGCACACCTCGTCACCGTCGACCTGGGCAACCCCCATGTGCGCGTGGGCCTGTTGCACCCCGGCGTCGTCGCGGCGCGGGACGTCGTGTCACACCTCGCCGACGCCCAGCGGGCCGTGGCGGGGATCAACGGCGACTTCTTCAACATCTCCGAGACACAGCACCCTGGGGTCGAGGCCACGGGCTCGGCCGTGGGCCCCGCCGTCGCGAACGGACGTGCGCTGAAGGCCGCCGTGCCGCGCGGCCAGCGCTTCGGTCCCGGTCTGCCTGCCGGTACGACGACAGAGGACGTGCTGGGGGTGGGCACCGACCGCAAGGCCCGCCTGGACCGGCTGTCCCTCACCGGTTCCATGACCACCCCCGAAGAACAGCTGCCCCTGCGCGGGCTCAACCAGTACGCGCTGCCGCAGGGTTCGATCGGGGCGTACACCTCGGACTGGGGCAGCGCGTCCCGGGTGCGGGCGACCTGCGGCACCGACACGAACCGCGGCGCACCGTGCAGCGACGACACCTACGAGGTGACGATCAGGAACGGACGGGTCGTCGCCGCTGCCGACGCGCCCGGCAGGGGTTCCATTCCCCGCGGGACCACGGTGCTGGTCGGCCGTGAGGCGGGGGCCCAGCACCTGCGCAAGCTGTTCGAGGGTGAGCCGGTCCAGGTGCAGCACCGCCTGGTGGCCGCTTCGTCCGGCGTCCCCTTTCTCTTCGCGATCGGCGGGTTCCCCGTGCTGCGGCACGGCACGCCGCTGCCCGGACTCGACGACGAGACGTCCGCGGTGCGTACCGCGGTGGGCATCGCGGACGGCGGCCGCCAACTGCTGCTGCTCGCCACGGACGGCGGGGCCGCCTACCGCAGCGGCCTCACCGTCGCCGAAATCGCCGCGGTCCTGCGGGCATCGGGCGCGACGGACGGCTTCAACCTGGATGGTGGAGGCTCCACGACGCTGGTCACCCGGGCACCGGGCGCACGCACGGTGACGGTGCGCAACCACCCCAGCGGGGGCGCCGAGCGGCCGGTCGCGGACGGGGTCGGGGTCTTCTCCGGCTCGTGAGCGTCAGGGGCGCAGGCTGCCGACGATCTGCGCCGTCGCCGCCAGTCCCTGGTGGATGGTCGGAGCCATGCTCGAGCTCGCCAGGAAGAAGCCCAGTAGCAGGCAGACGATGGCGTGTGTGATCTTCAGCGCGCCGTTGCGCATGTAGATCACCATGATGATCAGGAGCAACAGCACCACAGAGATGGAAATAGCCACCCTCAGCCTCCTCCGCCACGTCATTACGCGGCTTTCGGCCGCAAGTGTGGCGTAGCGGAGGGTCCCTTCGGGCGGCTGACATGTCCCCCGATCGTGTGGTTCTACGGCCGTCGGTGAGAGTCGAGGAACGACTCCAGGCCGGCGAGGTCGTCCGTGTTGAAGTAGTCGGCCCCGGCGTCGAAGAGCGCGCTCCACAACGCGTCCCGGGCCGGTCCCGCGGCGTCGGGTGTCGCCCAGAAGCGCACCTTCTGTCCGCGGCCGTGCGCCCCGGCGAGGATGTCGCGCAGCTTCTGCCGCTCGTCGGCGGGGAACGGACCGTCGCCCGTCCAGCTGAAGTTGAGCGTCCAGTTGTCGCTGATCAGCGGAATGAAGGAGGCGGGGGCGGAGGTGCCGAGGTCGCTGAGACGTCCGTCGTAGAAGGCGCGCCGCACGGTCTGCGCCTCCATCGGGGCGCGGGCCGCCCGGTCACCGGAGACGACCGCGGTGACCGGGCCCGGGTGCACACGACCGTGCGCACAGGTCGTGAACAGGTTCCGATAGCGCCTGAGGTGACGGTCGAGTTCGAGATACGTCGAGGCGCCCTCCGTCTTGATGTCGATCAGGAGCTGCAGCGGTGCCCGCCATCCCCGGTGGACGGAGCCGTGGTTGGACTTCACCAGGGCGGCCAGCGGGTCGAGGTAGAGCGACTCCAGGGTCCGCTCGGGGTCGAGGTCGACGGGGTCGTGGGCGACCAGAAGCTGGTCGCCGACCAGGTAGATGTCGGCCTCGACGCTGCCGAAGCGGTGGTCGAGGGCGTCGAAGAGGGGACGCGGGTGGTCGTAGTCGTTGTGCGCGTGGGCCCGCCACAGCGGACGGGGACCGTGCTTGCCCGCCTCCGCCGACGCATGCGCGGCGGGCAGGACGAGCGAGCCCGCGAGGGCGGCGCCGAGGGTGGTGAGGGCTCTGCGACGGGTGGTGAGGGCCATGCTCTGCCTCCCTTGTAGGGCCTTACCGGACCTCAGGGAGTATGCGGCCCTTCCGCGGTCACCTGCCGCCGCCCCGGCAGGAGTTGGCTGGACCGCCGCCGCTCGTTCACTTCGTCCGGGCGGCGGTCCGGGAGCAGGCCCGCGTCCCCCGGGGCGCGGGCCTGCTCCGTGAAGGGCCTACAACGGCGGCCGCAGGTCGGCCAGTCGGGCCAGTGCCTCGCGATGGGCGCCGGCCGTTCCGTACGCGATCGAATCCGCCTTGGCGCGCTTGAGGTGGAGATGCACCGGATGCTCCCAGGTCATCCCGATCCCGCCGTGCAACTGGAGGGCCTCCTCGGCCGCGTGGACCGCGACGGGTGCCGCGTAGGCCGCTGCGACCGCGACGGCGACCTCCGTGTCCTCACCGCTCCCGGCGAG
>Ga0209758_1002026_pt1 | contig 21780 bp, 20 predicted proteins | sample AraplaMF_Col_mMF_FD_184258 | JGI IMG/M metagenome (GOLD analysis project Ga0209758, IMG submission 184258) | Arabidopsis root microbial communities from the University of North Carolina, USA - plate scrape MF_Col_mMF (SPAdes) (version 2) | ecosystem: Host-associated > Plants > Roots > Endosphere...
AGGGGTTCATTGACGCCGATCTTGATCTGGGCGTTGGCGGCGCCGCCGGTCAGGGCGAACGCAAGCGCGATCGCCGGCACGGCTTTGAGCGTTGGTGTCATGTGATTCTCCAATCTGGCACTGTTGAAACATGCGCATTCCAAACCTCGCCGTCGCGCCGATGACGCCAACGCCGATCTCTCACGCCGCACCTCCGCGTCCCATCAGCCGGCGCAGCAGATCCGCCGCCCGCTCCCGCAGAACACCGAACAGCAGCGAAACCCCATTCAACTCCGTAGCCGGCGGTGCCGTGATGTCTCCTGACAGGCGTCGATCGAGGTTGGCCGCGAAAGCCGCGATCATGCGCGCGGCCAGATCGCGCACCAGCCCCGCGCGACCGACTTGCGCCAGCATTCCGGTCAGGCTGTAGCCGATCGACAGCTCCACGCGCGTCGCGCTGCCCCCCTGGATCGGCAACAGCCGATAGCGGATTTCGCCTTGTGTCGCGGACCGGCTGCGCCGGTCGTTGCCGACACCGATGATGCGGCCTGTCAGCGTCGCAGGGTCTCGCTCGATGCGGGCGGCACCGAGGAAATTGGCCGAGATCGGCCCAATCCTGACCTGGATCGCGCCGTCGACACGCCCGGGTGCCGGCGATCCCGTCAGCGACGCGCCGGGCAGGCAGGCGGCGACGGCATTGACGTCACCGAACAGGGCAAAAACGCGCTGCGGCGGATGCGCCACGGCAAAACCCTGTTCAAGTAAGGTGGCGGGCACGAAATCGGGAATCTCGCCAATGCCGACTGCGTGCGCGTCGGAAGGCTCATTGAGCGACGATCCCTGCGGGAGAGTCGTAACAGCAGCACCGTGGCCCGAGCCCACCGGTCCGAGGATCGCGCGACCACCATCCGCTTCAGGCGCGATCTCCCGCGCGCGACGTGCATCGATCACCGACTGCACCGCCCTGACGATGCCAACATACCCGGTGCAGCGGCAGAGGTTGCCGGAGAGGCCGACCCGGATGCGATGCTCGTCGGCATCGGGCAGCCGGCGCACCAGGTCCCGCGCCGAGATCAGCATGCCCGGGGTGCAATAGCCGCATTGCAGGGCGTGCTCGCGGGTGAAGGCGGCGCGCAACTCGGCGGCAATCTCGTCGTCGTCGAGCCCCTCGATGGTGGTGACGTCGGCGCCCTCGCACGCCACCGCATAGGTGATGCAGGAGCGCGCCGGCATGCCGTCGAGCAGCAGCGTGCAGGCGCCGCAGACCCCGTGCTCGCAGCCGAGATGGGTTCCGGTCAGATCCAGCTCGTCGCGCAGGAAGTCGGCCAGATGAGTGCGCGGCTCGACCGCGGCCTGGGCCGCGCGGGTGTTGACGGTGAGCGCAACCATGTTCATGCCGCGGCCTCCGCGACGGCGCGGCGCAACACCGCGACGCGGATATGGCGGTCGGCAGCATTGGCGATGCCGGCCTTGGCGAGCAGCGCATCCGCGACCCGGGCGTCAAAACCCTGCTTGAAGTCTGCCTTGATCCGACCGCTGAACAGTTCGGCCGCATCCTCGATCACGATCGGCGCCGTCTCGACGGCGCCGATCACAACACGTGCCGATCCCGCTTCCGGATCGATCAGCACCGCACTGATGGCATGGGCGAACTCACCGGGCTTGCGGCAGGCTTTTGCATAGCCCCACCGCGCCGAAGCGGACATGGCCGGAATGCGTACCGTTGCGATCATCTCGCCGGGCGTCAGCACCGATTCCAGCGCACCGACGATGAAGGCCTTCATCGCGACCTGGCGCGCGCCCGCCGCACTGCGCAGCGTCAGCGTCGCGCCGAGCGCCGATAGCGCCGAGATCCAGTCCGCCGCCGGATCGGCGTGGCTGAGCGACCCCCCTAATGTGCCGCGGTTGCGCACCGCGCGATAGGCGATGGCGGCGGCAACACGCGCCATCGCGCCGCGCGTGACATCGGGAATGCGGCCGTCCTCGATGTCGGCATGGGTGACGCAGGCGCCGACCACGAGATCGCCGCCGCTGCGCTCGGCGTGCTTCAGCTCGTCCAGTCCCGAGATGTCGACAATGACATCGGGCGCTACCAGCCGCAGGTTCAGCATCGGGCCGAGCGACTGACCGCCGGCGATGATCTTCGTGACACCGCCGGTGCCAGCCATCACCACAAGCGCGGCCTGCAGGTCGCGGGGGCGCTCGTAGGCGAACGGCGCAGGCTTCATGCCGCGGGCCTTTCCCCGGTACGCGCCGCCAGAACGGCTTCGACGATGCGGTGCGGCGTGATCGGCGAATGGAGCAGCTCCGCGCCGAGGCCGCGCAGTGCGTCGTTGACGGCGTTGGCAATCGCCGCCGGCGGCGCAATCGCGCCGCCCTCGCCAATACCCTTGACGCCGAATTTGGTGTAGGGCGACGGCGTCTCCATGTGATCGAGCCGCGGCGCCGGCACTTCCGTCGGCCCCGGCAGCAGATAGTCGGCCAGTGTGGTCGCAAGCGGCTGGCCGGCGCCGTCGAACGGCATCTCTTCGTAAAGCGCGGTGCCGATACCCTGCGCGAGGCCGCCAAAAATCTGGCCGTCGACGATCATCGGATTGACCAGCACGCCGCCGTCCTCGACGATCACGTAATCGAGGATTTCGACGTCGCCCAAGTCAGGGTCGACGGCGACGGTTACCGCATGTGCGGCATAGCTGAAGGTGCCGGAATCGCGCTGTGGCTTGTAGCCGCCGGTCAATTCCAATCCGCCCGGATCAACATCGGGCGGCAGGTCTTGCGGGCGGCGGTACCAGGTGTGGGCGATCTCCTTGAGGGTGACGCTGCCGCTCGCGCCGCGAACTTCACCGTCCTGCAGAACAACATCGGCGGGATCGACTTGCAGCAGCTTGGCGCCGATCCGCTTCGCGCGCTCGCCGAGCTCATGGCACGCGGTCGCTACCGCGCCGCCCGCCATCACCATCGACCGAGAGCCCCATGTGCCGGTGGAATACGGCGTGATCGCGGTGTCGCCATGCACCAGGCGGACTTTTGCGACGTCGACGCCGAGCACTTCATGGGCAACCTGGGCCATGGTGGTTTCCATGCCCTGGCCATGGGAATGCACGCCGATCCGCAGTTCGAGACCACCGTCCGGCGTCAGCCGCGCGGTCGCCTGCTCATGACCGGGCACCATCGGGATGCCCCAGCCGGCATAGACCGAGGTGCCGTGCGCGGCCTGCTCGCAATAGATCGACAGACCGGTGCCGATCAGCCGGCCATCGACCTCTCCCTTGCGCTGCCGGGCACGCACGCCGGCGACGTCGATCATGGCGGCGGCGCGCCGCAAAGCTTCCGGATAGTCACCGCTGTCGAAATGCTTGTTGGTGATGTTGTCGAACGGCATCTGAGCCGGCTGCACCAGGTTGCGCAGGCGCACCTCTGCCGGCTCCAGCCCGGCGGCGACGGCGACGGCGTCGAGCATGATTTCGAGCGCGAAGCAGACGCCGGTGCGGGCTACGCCGCGATAGGGCAGGATCGGGCACTTGTTGGTCGCGACCGAGAAGGTGCGGCAGCGATAGGCCGGCATGAGATATGGGCCGGGCAGGATGCTGGCGACCTGCGCCGCCTCCAGGCACGCCGAGAACGGGTAGGACGAGTAGGCGCCCGAATCGACCGTCGCCTCGCAATCGATGCCGCGCAGTTTTCCGTCGCGATCGGCATAGACGGTGATCATGTAATGGTGTTCGCGGCAATTAGCGCTGGCGACCAAATGCTCGCGACGATCCTCGATCCAGCGCACCGGATAGCCGCACTGCATGGTCAGCCAGGACAGGCAGACCTCTTCCGGAAGCAGAATGCCCTTGTGACCGAAGCCGCCGCCGACATCGGGTGACGCGATCCGGATCGCGCCCTGCTCCATGCCGAGGCAATCGGACAGCCCGTTGCGCACGATATGCGGCATCTGCGTGCCGCTATACAGCGTCAACTGATCGAGCCGGTGGTCGAAGGTCGCGACCACGCCGCGGCCCTCCAGCGGCGACATGCATTGCCGCGCGGTGGAGATCTCGCGGGTTACCTTGATCGGTGCGTCCAGCGCCGAGGAGATGTCGACCTCGAAACTGGTTTCGAGGAAGACGTTGTCACCCCAATGCTCGTGCACCAGCGCCGATCCGGGCTGACGCGCCTTGAGCATGTCATGGACCGCCGGCAGCTCTTCGAGATCGAGCGCGACGGAAGCGGCGATATCCTCGGCCTCGGCCCGACTCGGCGCCACGCACATGGCGACGAGTTCACCGACTTGACGCACCTTGTCGGTGGCAAGCACCGGTTGTTCGGAGATCTTGAAACCAGACAGCCCCGACACCGCGCGGATCGGCTTCACCCCGACGAGATCGGCGGCCGTGAACACCACATCGCGAAAGCGTTCCGGTACGTGAATGGCCCGGATCCGGGCATGCGCCACCGGGCTGCGCACGAAGGCAACGTCCTGCAATCCGGCAAGGCGGATATCCGCGACAAACTGGCCGCGCCCGCGCATCAGGCGATCGTCCTCCTTGCGCGGCAGCCGCGCACCGACGCCCTGCCCGGCGTCGGCGGAAGAAGGATCGCGCTCGTTGCGCACCAGCACTGTCAGCACTCCTGGATCGAAGCGGAACCGGTCGGCAGCGGTGTCAGGCCGCCACCGCCTGCGGCAGGATCGGGGCGACCGCGTCGTATTTAACACCGGCGCGAAGGCAGAACGCCGGCTGCAACAGGCGATCGGCAAACACTTCATTGTTTTCGTTATCGCGCAGCACGTAGCGGCCGGGCTTTTCAGCGATCACCGAGACGTCGGCCTCCATGCCGGCTTTCAGCGCGCCGATTTCATCGGCGCGGCCCAGCATCCGCGCCGGGTTCGACGTCACCATCGGCACCACCTGCTCCAGCGACAATCCCAGCGCCATCATCGAGCTCATCGCCTGCACCAGGCTGAACTTGGCCTGACCGGCGAACGGGTGATTCTCGTCGTCCTCGTGCTGATCGGGCGTGCCAGCCGGCGCCGGCACATGGGTGTTGTAGCCGTGAATGTCGGCGCCGAGCGTGGTCGGGATGATGCCGGCGGCGATGGCTTTCTTGGCCAGCCGATAGGAGAAGTGGCTGCCGTGGCCGACATCGACCTTCAGGCCGCGATCGAGCGCGGCCCGGATCACCGGATGCACCTCGCCTTCGCGATTGACGAAGCCGCCAGGATGACGCGTGAACGGGTGCGCCAGCACGTCGCCTTCGCGCAGCAGCGGGATCACCCGCTCCAGAATGGTGTCGACGTCCTCGCCATTGGTGCCGCTTTCCGGCAGTCCCCAGAGCTGGCCGAAATGCACATAGACCGGCAGATCGGCGCGGCGGCCGATCTCGGCCGCCATTTCGATGACGCGAATGCCCCAGCGCGCAAAACCGCCGATCTCGGCATGGGCCTTGATGCCGCGCACCAGATCGAGATTGGCGGTGGCGGATTTCACAGTGGCGTCGATATCGACGCCATCGGGACTGTAGAGATTAGGATAGAAATGACCTTCGAGCCCGCCGACCAGATAGGCCGAGAGAAAGGCGTAGACGCGCGACTTCGCCGGCGCGGCGATGAAGTGGCGAAATCCCGGCAGCGTCATGCAGGACGGGCCGCCCTGATCGACCAAAGTGGTGACGCCGGACTGCACGCCCACCATGTCCGGGTTCATGCCGAAGCGGCCGCTGACGTATTGATAGACGTGGGCGTGGGTGTCGATCAGACCGGGCAGCACGATCTTGCCGCTGACGTCGACGACCTCACGTGCGCTGGCCGGCAGGATATCCGACTGCACCGCCGCGATCCTGCCGCCTCGAATGGCGACGTCCTTCATGCCGTCGACGCCCGAGGCCGGGTCGATGACGCGACCGCCGCGCAGCAGCAGGTCGAATGTGGCGCTGATGGACATGTGTCGATCTCCCTTGATCCGGGCGGCGCTGCCCGTTCCGCGCTGCCTAAATACGAAGCATACTTCGTATTTTACAAAAGCAAAGAGCGTGCCATAAATATCGGCACGCCGTGATCGGCAAAGCGTCGCGTGGCAGTTATCGGGAGAAGCGGTTGTCGACAGCGACGAGGTCAAGGGCGCCAGCCGGGCACGAACCATGGCCGCTGCCGCAACGGCCTGGATTTTTGATCCGCCGGTTGCACCAGATCCACGTCGCCCTATTCCAGCAAAGCTGTGGCACTTTCGACGTCACGCCATTGCAATACAGCCTGCTGTCGGCGCTTGCGGTGCGCGGAACCGCCGACCAGACCACCTTAGCCTCTGATATTGCTCTGGATCGGACGACGACCACCGGAGCGCTGAAGCGGCTGGCGGCGCGCAAATTCGTCGAGCGCGTGATCGATCGCAACGATCGCCGGGCCCGCGCCTGTAAACTGACGGCGGCCGGCGCTGCATTGCTCGGCAAGATCGAAGGCTCCGCCCGTCAGGCGCATCGCGCGACGCTGGGGCGCCTCAGCAAGGCAGAACGGGCGGTTTTCATCTCGCTGATGCAGCGCATCATCGCCGACAACGCCAGTCACGACAGCACTGCTGACATGTTGAACGAAGATCGGCCGCGGCGACCGCGCCGCAAAATGATCAGCAAATAGTCAGAACTGCCTCAACGAAGGCAAGCGCGCACGGCAGCGGCGTCAGGATGGAGCCGCGAAATCGCGGCTCGAAGACGCGGTCGCCAACTCGAACGCTCGGATCGCAGCGAGAAAAATGCGGGCAGCAATCGGATTTGCTCCGCTTGAGATGACGCGTCCCATCATCGCGGCTCCGGAAAACGGCAGCCGGCGGGCTCGTTTCGCGTGGCGCTGGTACGGCTCTTGCTTCGTTTTGCTTTGGCATTGATCGTTTGACCAGACGGGGGCGAGCATGACGAGTTCTGAATTGCGGGCCGACATTCACAGCATTGAGCCGATTCCGGACGCCGACCGGGATTCCACCGGTCCGCAGCAGATGTGGATCTGGGCCGGAGCAAACATCGCGCCGGTGAACTGGGCGCTCGGCGCGCTCGGCATCATCCTCAAGCTCGGCCTGTGGGAGACCATCGCCGTCATCGTCATCGGCAATCTGGTGGGCTGCGCGATCTTTGCTGCCTTCACGGTGATGGGCCACAAGACCGGGGTCAACCAGATGGTGCTGAGCCGCTCCGCCTTCGGCCGCCGCGGCGCCTATCTGCCGAGCCTCTTGATGTTCCTGATGACGCTCGGCTGGATCGGTGTGAACACCTACTTTCCGGTCAAGATTTCGGTGGCGATCCTCGGCCAGTTCGGCATTCCCGACACCTGGCTGGTGAACTTCATCGTCATGACCGTGGTGATGATCGTGCAGGTGCTGATCGGGATCTATGGCTTCTACGCCATCCGCACCTTCGAGAAGTATACCGTGCCGGCGACCGTTGCTATCATGGTACTGATGAGCGTGCTGGCCTGGAGCCGGCCCGGAGTGGTCAACTGGAACCTGACCACCTCGCTGCCGCCCGGCGCGCATCTGGCGATGCTGTCGCTGTTGATGACGGCGGTCGGCGTCGGCTGGGGCATCTCCTGGGTGACCTGGGCATCGGACTATTCGCGCTTCGTCCCGCGCAGCGTCTCGTCGAAAGAGGTGTTCTGGTATAGCTACATCGGCATGTTCGCGCCGTCGGTATGGCTCGCCATCCTCGGCGCGACCATCGCCAGCGTCACTCTGGATACCGATCCGGCCAAGATGGTCTCGGCAGTGTTCGGCGGCGTGGCCAGCGTGCTGGTGCTGCTGATGGTGCTGCACGGCCCGATCGCCAGCAACATTCTCAACGTCTATTCGGCGGCGCTGGCCGCGCTCAGCATGGGGCTTCGTTTGTCGCGCACCGCGCTGGCGCTGATCGTAGGCATCGCCGGCTATCTGGTGACGATCTACTTCCTGTCGGCGCCGTCGTTCGCCAAGGCGTTCGACAACTGGATGATCAGCCTGTTGATGTGGATGAGTCCCTGGGCAGGGGTGGTGATGGCCGACTTCTTCATCAAGCGCAAAGGGCAAATCGACGTCGCGGAACTCTACCGCTCGCCTGACGTGAGCGCCTATGGCGACATCAACTGGAGCGGCATGGCCGCATTCCTGATCGGCCTGGTCGCGACCTGGTCGGTGCAGGACGGCCTGGTTTCCGCGCTGCAGGGGCCGATCTCCATCAACTTCCTGGGGGGAGCGGATCTAAGCTGGCTGGTCGGGATCGTGGGAGCCGGCGGTGCATACCTCGTGCTCGACCGGCGCCTGGTGATCGCCCCCACGGCTGTCGCGACCGGCGCCACCGGCGAGTAAGGCACAGATGGTCCGCCGGGCATCACGGATGTCCGGCGGCGGCCCCATCGCCGAATATTCCAGCAGCCCTAACTAATACTTTCGCTTTGCCCCGCAACTAGCCGTTGCGGGGCGGGCTGTCCCGCGATTAAATGCCGGAAGATTTCAGTCCGCCCTGGTCTTGCGAGTTTATTATGTCGCGGCGTGCGTTGGACGACACTCTGGCCTGTATTTCCGCTGTTGATCGTGCCACGTCGCCCGATGCCATTTCCGACGCGCTGCTCGACGTGGTCAGGCCGTTCGGTTTCACGCGGCTCTTGGCCGGAATCATCCCCACCCCCGGCATGACCATGCAGCAGCAGGTCGCCAATGTGGTTCTGCATCGCTGGCCGGAGCAATGGAGCCAGCGTTACTTCTCGCAAGATTATCTTTTCAACGATCCCACGATTCAGCGGGTCACCTCGTCAACCGAGCCGTTCCTTTGGTCGGAGATTCGCCCGGCTTATCATACCGACCGTTCGGCCCGCCGCATCATGGACGAGGCGCGGGAATTCAAGCTCGGGTTTGGATTTACCGTTCCCATGCTCACCCTGGACGGCCAGTCCGCCGGCCTCTCGGTCGCCAGCGACCGCGGTGAATTGCCGCCGCACCTGCGTGGCGGGCTTCAACTGCTGGGGGTCTATTCGTTTGCCCGGGCCATCAGCCTCTCACAGGCGCCGGCGGCACCTGTGAAACTGACGGTCCGCGAAATCGACGTCTTGCAATGGATCGCCGAAGGCAAGACCGACTGGGAGATCAGCAAGATCCTGCACGTCTCCGAACACCTGGTCGACAAAATGGCGCGCCAGATCCGGACGAAATTGGGCGCCACCAACCGGATCCAGGCGGTCGCACAAGCGTTACGGCAGCGGATCATCCAATAGCTGTCAAGGTACGGAATCCCGTACTTTTCCGGACACTCTTCCGACGGCACATTCCTTTCCTGGGCGAATTCTGCTGGGGAAGGATTTTTCAATGATTCACATCGTAACAGCCGAAAATATCGAGCAATACCGCGGCGTGATGGAAGACGCCTATCGGCTGCGTCACGCCGTTTTTGTCGAGGAGATGCATTGGGAGGACTTGCGACGGGCGGACGGGCGCGAAATCGATCAATTCGACGATGGGCGCGCGTTGCACATGCTCTACATCGAGGACGGACGCCTGCTCGGCTATCAGCGCATGCTGCCCTCGATGCGGCCGCACATCCTCTCCGAAGTGCTGCCATCGCTCTGCGAAGGCGACTTTCCGGTCGGCCCGCACATCTGGGAATGGACACGGTACTGCGTCAGCCCGGGACATCGTGACCGCGGACGAATGCTGAGCCCGGTCGGCAACATGCTGCTGTCCGCCATCGTCGAATGGGGCCTGCAAAGCGGCGTCTCCAAAATCATCATCGAGATGAATCCGATCTGGCTATTGCGTCTGGTGCAGTTGCACTTTCGGGTCACCCCGCTGGGAATTCCCCAGCAGATGGGCAAGGACAGCATCGTCGCCGTCACCGCTGCCTTCGACCGCCGCACGCTTGCACGGCTGCGGGAAACCCGCGGTGACGACCGGGAAGTGATCGTCGAGTCGCCGTCGCTGGCGCGAGCGGCCAACCGGGCTCTGGCCTGACCCCGCGCGCCGGCAATCCATGACTTTGCAGCAATCTCCGGGAGACCAGATCATGAGGAATGCGCGGACAAGAAGGAAGCCTGCGGCCGCTCGTGCCCGTTCAGCCCGATCCAGAATGGCAAGATCCGGTATCGGCCGTGACCAGAACCCGGCGGCCCGCATTGCTTCACAAGCCGCTGCGGTGCCGGCTTGCAATTTTCAGCAGGTGGCAAAAATGGCTAATCGGGAGGAACTCAACATGCTGAGTCGCCTGATCGATGGTGCGCTCCAGCATGCGGTCGAATTGAATGAAACCATGGCCGCGTACATTCTCTCGATCGCAAGCCGGGAGGTTTCGGAACGGATCGAGAAGACGGAAGCCGATCAGCCGCCCGAACCGGATTAGAGGCCGGCTGCCGATGATGGGACGCCGGCACTCTACAGTTTTGCTTCAAGCCTCTGCAGCGCATCGGCGGCTTGCTTGAGATTTGGATTGAGCCGGGCGGCCTGGCGATAGTCGGCAATGGCGCCGTCCTTGTCGCCGATCTCGAGACGGGAATTGCCGCGGTTGTAATAGGCCGCGGCATAATTCGGATCGAACTTGATCGCCATGTCATAATCGGCAATGGCGTGTCGCTGATCATTGAGGTCCTGCCAGGCATTGCCGCGATTGTTGTAGGAGGCGGAGTCCCCCGGCTTCAGGCGAAGCGCTTCGGTGTGATCCGCAATCGACTGGTCAATCAGCTTGAGGCCGCGGTAGGCATTGCCGCGCCCGGTATAGGCGAGCGCGGATTGCGGGTCGTAGCGCAGCGACTCGCTGAAATCGACCAGCGCGAGCTGGTAATTGCCGAGCCGACGATACATGCTGCCACGCTGAAGATGAACGAGCGCGCGGTCGGCATTGCTGCCGCCGTCCGAGTCGATCAGCACGGTGCAGGCTTCGACGACGCGCTTGAGGCCCGATCTGTCCGGGCCGACATCGGTTACCGGGAAGGCGCACACGGAGTAATGGCGCTTGGCGACGTCCGGCGACAACGCCTGTGGCGGCTTCCGGCCCTTTGCATTGGCCGCGCCGATCTTCTTCCGCAATTCAAGCGCGGGCGGAAAACCCGGTGCGAGCTGCAAGGCCCTCTCGATCGAGGCGAGCGCCGCAACCCGGTTGCCCAGCGCGTTCAGGGTCTGGCCGCGATTGACGTAGCCCAGGGGATGCCCGGGCTCGAGCCGGATCGCCATGTCCTCGTCCGCCAGCGCCCGGGCATGCTGGTTCTGCAACGCCAGCGTGGCACCGCGGTTGAGATGAACCGCGCTCTCATCGGGAGCCAGCCGGATCGCCTCGGTGAAATCGGCCACCGCGCCGTCAAAATCCTGGGTCGCCATTCGGATAAAGCCGCGCCCCTTCCAGCCGCCGGCATTGCCCGGCGCCAGCCGGATCGCCTCGCTGTAATCGGCGATGGCACCCTTCATGTCTTTCAGGTTCCGCAGCGCGTCACCGCGGTTCAGCAGCGTGCCGACGTCGTTCGGCTCGGCTTTCAGGTCTTCGTTGTAGTCGGCCACCGCATGCGCCTCGTCGCCTTTGCGATGGTAGACGTAGCCGCGGGCCCCATAGACGCTCGCGGCACCGCCCGGCCGCCGCCGTATGGTTTCGGTGTAATCGGCAATGGCACGATCGTACTGGCCGAGATTGAGCGTCGCACCGGCGCGGACGAAATAGGCCATCGGCAATTCCGGATTGAGCCGCACCGCCTGCTCCGCATCGGCCAGGGCCCGCTCCGGCTTTTTGCTGACGGTCCAGAAATTGGCCCGGTTGGCATAGGCCTCGGCGTATTCCGGATCAATCCTGATCGCTTCGTCGAGATCCTTTTCGGCCTCGCCGAGTTCGCGTTTGAGGGTGCGGGCATAGCCGCGCTGGCTGTAGGCGGCGGCGAGCTCGCGGCCGCTGGCCGTGCCGGTGTCGATCACGGCGGAACAGTCGGCGATGGCCGCCTCGGGCGTGGTGAACGGCGTTGTGCAGGAGCGAGCGGTATCGTCGGTCTGAGCCGGTGCGGTTGACGGCGACAGGCCGAGAACGGCACTGCAAATACCGATCAACACGAGCTTTGAAGGTAATTTACCCATGACGACGCCTCTGGCGCGAGCAGGCCGGTTCTACCGTCGTCGCTTCGAGGCTACGGATGGTTCAACAGGGCCGGGCGTCCGAGATGGATTGCGGACCCGGCCGATAAGCCGTTAAAGCTGTCGCCCGGTTTGAACGCGAGCCGATCGGAGAGGGCATGCGGAAATGATGACGTTGCGGCAGGTCGAGGTGGTGCGGGCCGTCATGGTGACCGGCACCATTGGCGGCGCCGCGAAGCTGCTGAACGTCTCGGCGCCGGGCATCTCGCGGCTGGTCAAATACACCGAGAAGTCGCTCGGCATCCGCTTCTTCCAGCGCCAGAACGGGCGCTATTACCCCACGCCCGAAGCGCAGACCATCTTCGAGCAGATCAACGGGGTCTACAAGAAGGTCGACGACCTCACCGAGATCATCTCCAAGATCGGGCGGGGCGCGCTGTCGGAATTGCGCATCGGCTCGGTGCCGAGCATTTCGCAGGTGATGGTGCCGCGCGCCATCGAACGGGTGCGGCGGCGCTATCCCGGACTGCGCATCGACATCAACATCCTCAAGATCGAGGAAGCCATCGATTACCTGATGCTCGGCAAGGGCGACTGCGTCGCCATGAGCTACCGGCTCGACCACCCTGGCCTCGATTTCATGCCGCTGGCCTCGGGCGAGCTCTATTGCATCGTGCCAGAAGGCCATGAGTTGAGTGGCCGCAAGCAGGTCGCGGCGAGGGAGATCGTGGGATACCCGCTGATCGGCATCGACCCCAACGATCCCTATGGACGGATCATGGCCGAGATCTTCGCCCGCGATAACCTCGCCTACGACATCACCATCCGGGCGCGGTTCGGCACCACCGTCTGCGCGCTGGTCAAGGCCGGGCTCGGCATCGCGGTGATCGACCAGTTCACCGTCGCCCATGGCGGCTATCCCGGCGTCGAACTGCTGCGGATCACCGAGCGGACCAGGTTCGACACCTACATCGCGGTGAAGCGCGGCGCGCCGCTGTCGCTGCACATCGAGCACTTCATCGAATGCCTGCGCGGCGAGATGCGCAGCGTCGAGCCGGGCGCGGCGTCGAAAAAGCCGGCCGTCCCGCGGCCGCGCAAAAAATAACAAGATGTTATGTTTATCGAATAAATGAGTAATTGTGTTAGACCGCCGAAGGGCTATCGTCGGCCGCGATCCAGAGGCCGATCCCCGCGAGACCATGACCGCCACCGTGACCACACCCATTCCATCCAATGGCCGTTTTCTCACCGGGCTGCTCGGCGCCCCGATCGCCCATTCGGCGTCGCCGGCGATGCATGAGCAGGCTGCCGACGCGCTCGGCGTGCGTTGCCACTACCACCTGATCGAAGTCGCCGGCGCCGGCCGCGACGAATTGCGGGCGTTGCTCGATGGCGTCAGGCGTCTCGGCTTCGCCGGCATCAACGTCACCTTCCCCTACAAGGAAGCGGTCATCGAACTGCTCGATGGCCTCTCGCCGGGCGCAGCCGCGGTCGGCGCCGTCAATACCGTGGTGGTGCGCGACGGCAGGCTGACCGGCCATAACACCGATAGTTCGGGCTTCGGCCGTGCCGTGACCGACCTGGTCACCGAATCCCATCATGGCCCGGTCGCCGTGATCGGCACCGGTGGCGTCGGCAAGGCAATCGCCGTGGCGCTGGCCAGCCTCGGCGTTTCGGAGATCCGGATCTTCGATACCGAGCGCGCCAAGGCCGAGCATCTCGCCGCGCTGCTGAAGGATCACAAGGGCGTCCGGATCGCCACCGGCATCGAGGATGCACTGCAGGGCGCCGTCGGCGTGGTCAACGGGACGCCGATCGGCATGTTGCCGAATCGCGGAACACCGGTGCCGGAGGCGCTGTTGCGCCGCGATCTGTGGGTGGCGGACGCGGTCTATTCGCCGCTCTGGACCCCGTTGTTGACCGCGGCCAAGGCCAAGGGCGCGAGCGTCATGACCGGAAGGCACCTTGCGATCTACCAGGCCGCGGACGCCTTCGAACTGTTTACCGGACTGAAGCCGTCGACCGTCGTGATGGGAAATGCATTCGACGCGGTGATGGCCAAGAGATACGCTGCGACAAACGCAGCGTAGCAGCGGCGCGAAACGCCATTGGTTTCGGTCGAGGACGCCATGGGACCGCTCGCCGTCGTCGAGGCGGTCAAGGAGGCCGCCCGCAGCGGCACCCGCATCTCCCCGAAACAACTTCTGGAGCAGGCTGCATGACCAAACTTTCAATCGCCACCGTATCGGTATCGGGCGCGCTGGACGAGAAGCTGCGCGCGATTGCCGCCGCAGGCTTCGAGGCGGTCGAGATTTTCGAGGCCGATTTCCTGTCGTTCAGCGGCGGGCCGCGCGAGGTCGCCGCGATGTGCAAGGATCTCGGCCTCGAGATCTGCGCCTACCAGCCGTTCCGCGATTTCGAGGGCATGCCGGAGCCGCAGCGCACACGCAATTTCTTTCGCGCCGAGCGCAAATTCGACCTGATGGCCGAACTGCAGACCGACCTGATGCTGATCTGCAGCAACGTATCGCCGGCGTCGCTGGGCGGCATCGACCGCGCCGCCGACGATTTTCGCGAGCTCGGCGAGCTTGCCGCCAAACGCGGCATCCGCGTCGGCTACGAGGCGCTGGCCTGGGGGCGTCATGTCAACGACTATCGCGACGCCTGGGAGATCGTGCGGCGCGCCGACCACAAGTCGATCGGCGTCATCCTCGACAGTTTTCACGCGCTGGCGCCGTCGTTTCCGGTCGGCGCCATGGCCTCGATCCCGGCGGACAAGATTTTTCTGGTCCAACTGGCGGACGCACCCAAACTCGGCCTGGAAATCCTGGCCTGGAGTCGGCACTACCGTAACTTCCCCGGCCAAGGCGACCTGCCGGTCGTCGCCTTCATGGAAGCCATCGCCGCCACCGGCTATAGCGGTCCGCTGTCGCTGGAAATCTTCAACGACCAGTTCCGCTCCGGCTCGGCCGCCCGCACCGCCGGCGACGGCATGCGCTCATTGATCCTGCTACAGGATGAGCTTGCGGCGAAGGCACCCCAGGACAAGAAGGATAAACCCAGGCCGGCCGAACTGCTCGAGCCGCGGTCGCAGAGCCGCGGCGTCGGCTTCATCGAGTTCGCGGTCAACGAAGCCAAGGCCGGCGATCTCGCCGGCCTACTCGGCCAGCTCGGCTTTCGCAAAACCGGCCAGCACCGCAGCAAGGCAGTGCAGCGGTGGTCGCAGGGCAAGGTCGAACTGGTGATCAATTGCGAGAGCGATGGTTTTGCCCATTCGCATTACATCACTCACGGGCCGGGCGTCTGCGCCATCGCGCTCGACGTCGACAACGCTGCCCACACCATGGCGCGCGCCGAAGCGCTGAAGGCCCGCACCTTCTACTCGCCGGTCGGTCCGGGCGAACTGGAGATTCCGGCGATCCACGGTGTCGGCGGCAGCCTGCTGTATTTCCTGGACGTTGCCGGCAAGAACTGGGACACCGATTTCGAGACGATCGAGAGCGACGCCGCAGCCGACCGGCTCGGCGCCGTCGACCACATCTCGCAATCGATGCCATACGACGAGATGCTGTCGTGGCTGCTGTTCTACACCGGCATCCTCGACCTGCAGCGACTGCCGCAGATGGAAATCGCCGATCCGCTCGGCCTGGTGCAGAGCCAGGCGCTGATCAACATCGACCAGAGCCTGCGCATCGTGCTCAACGGCTCGGCGGCGACGCGCACGCTGTCGGCGCGATTCATCTCGGAATTCTTCGGATCGGGCGTCCAGCACATTGCCTTCTCCTGCGACGACATCTTCGCGGCGGTTGCGGCGATGCGCGCGCGCGGCGCGGACTTTTTGAAAATTCCCGACAATTATTACGACGACATCGAAGCCAAATACGATCTCGACGCCGCGACCATGACGGCGCTGCGCGACAACCAGATCCTCTACGACTGCGACGGCGCCGCCGAGTTCTTCCAGATCTACACCCACATCTTCGACGAGCGGTTCTTCTTCGAGATCGTGGAACGCCGCAATTACCAGGGCTTTGGCGCCGCCAACGCGCCGATCAGGCTCGCCGCCCAGGCCCGCGAAGTGCGGCCGCTGAACATACCGCGGGCGTGAAGCGACAACAGACTGTCATCGCCCGGCTCCGAACCGGGCGACCCGGTATTCCAGAGCACCGGTGAACACACGCGCTCCGCAATACTCGGCCACCCGCTTTCGCGGGTGGTGACGGTTTGTTGTGTTGAGATGATCCTCAGATCGCCGAGGCGACGGCTTCAAGTCCGATGATGCGGGCAAGCGCCCGGACTTCGCGTTTCTGGTCTTCGCGCAGCTGGAACAGCAGCGGCATCGCCGCGGATTTCAGTTGCGCCACTTCCGCACTGTCGGGATCGATCGGCGGGCCGCCGGCATTCGGCTTGGCCTGGCGCTGCTCGTGCATCTTCCTGGCGATGCGGCGCAACGAATCCTCGATCGCCGGCCAGTAGCTCTCCTGGCTGGGCGTTAGATTGAGGCGGCCCTTGATCGAGGCGATCTGGGCATCGCTCAGCAAGGTATAATTCTTCTGCACCGGCGGCGGCGCCGGCTTGGTGGCGAGCTTCGGTTTTTGCGACGGGATCACGGCGGCGGCCGCGGCATTGGCGGCGTTAAGCTCGACCGGGCTCTCGGCGGCAAAGGCCTGCCGCAGCGGCTCGCTCACCGGCGGAAAGATCTGCTGCGGATCGACCGAGGCCAATGCAGCGACCACCAGCCGGTCGCGTTTGCCTTCCTTGTTGGAGGTGGGACCCTTGGCCGCAGGGGCGATCGACGCTGTCGTCTCGGTGGCGGCAGGGATGCTGCTGCGGACCAGAATGCTCACCGTGGCGGCGCCGACGACGAGGAAGCATCCGAGCACCAGCAGGAGGATCGTCCGCGTCAAACCAGACTCCAATTCGGTAAGTTTCTGCGCTGTGACCCTGCTCAGGAATGGAGACGTAATTGAGGCCTGATCCGGCCTTCGCAGGATATTGCGGTATTTAATTACCTAAAAACTAGGCCGCCGCCGCAAGTTCATAGGCCGCCTGGATATCCGAGACGATGTCCGAGGCCTCCCAGAGCGCGTCGGGGGCGATCGAGTGCATGCTGATGGTCCAGTTGCCGCCCCGGCGGGTGCGCGGCGTGCTGACGATATCGAACTCGACATTGCGGCACAGCGGATGACGTTGCAGCGCGTGAGCGACCCGCCGCTTGATCTCGTCGATGGTCGCAGGCGTCTTGGCGGAATGGGCATCGAAGTTCATCTGGCATTCCCCTGAACTGACGGTTCGGGCCGACACGACAGTCCGCCCTGACGCCAATTTTTGGGGCGACAATGGTTAATGCGGCGTTAAGCCCCGCCAGGCCGGTATTGAACCGTGGCCTGAACGCCGGTGAACCATGCCGCGACCAATGGCCGATGGCCGTGGTCGACAACCCGAAACGCTCGGCGCGAAGCAGCCTGATCGCCTCCGCCGCGCTGTCGTCCGGCGTGCTGGTGATCGCGGTGTTCGAGCCGCTGGATGATTTCCCCGCTGGCCTCTTGGTCCTGCCGCTGGTCGTGCTGATCGGGCTGCCGTTCCTCGGCTGCTGCGTCTGGTCGGTGATCCTTGTGGCGCGAATCCGCCGACACGGCGCGACATTCGCAGGCCCGCTGATCATCTGCGCCGTCACCCTCGCGATGCTGCGGACCGTGCCGTTCGGGCAGATCGCGCTGCAGCGCGATTTCTGGTGGCACCAGGCCGACCGTGAGCGCATCGTCGCGCGGGTCGAGGCCGGCGATCTCAAGCCGAACGTGTCCTACAATGCCAGCCTGATCGCACTCGGCGACGATGCGCCGGCGGTCTCGGCCGGTAACGACATCGTCGTCGAGCCAACGGCGCAAGGGCACTACGTGCTGTTCCTGACGCTGCGCGGCTTCCGGCACACTTTTGCCGGCTTTTTGCACGTGCCGCCGGGCGGCGACCCGGCGGAGTTTTTCGAATTCGCCGACCAGCCGCCGAGGCAGGCCGTGCCTTACGGCAAGGGCTGGCATTTTGTGGCAAACTAGATGTGGAGTCTTGTCGGTTCTGATTGAACCAGAACCGACAAGCCTCCAGATTCTTGATCTGACGCGTTTTCTTTACGCGAACCGGATCCACCCCGGGATCACGTCCGGGCATGCTTCGCTCGAAAACGCCATAGCCGTAGATGGCATTTGACGCGGCGCGATGCGGCGTTCAAAGCTCGAATTCGTGGATGGGGGAAGTCCAGCAATGAGCGGCGGAAGCATCGGCGCGCGTAGCGGGCCAGCGGCCGGCGACGTATCTTCAAGGCCGATCAGCGCGTCGGAACGGATCGACGGGATCGACGTGCTGCGGGGTCTGGCGCTGTTCGGCGTGCTTGCCATGAACATCGCGACCGTGTTTCGCGTTTCGATCTTCGCCCAGTTCCTGCCGAACCCCGAGCGGGCGGGCCCGCTCGACCGGGCGGTGAGCGCCCTGCTGACGGTCGCCGTCGACTTCAAGGCGCTTGCGCTGTTCTCGCTGCTGTTTGGCATCGGCCTCGCCATCCAGTTCGAGCGGCTTGCCGGGAATGCCCGGCGCATGATCCTGCTCGTGCGCCGACTGGCCGCGTTGCTGGTGATCGGCCTTGTCCACCTTTACCTGATCTGGAACGGCGACATTCTCGTCGAATATGCACTGGCGGGCTTGGTGGTGCTACCGTTCCTGGGCGGCTCGCGATGGCTCGTTGCAGGCGCGGCAGTGCTGCTCCTGGGCCTCTACGCCGCCATGCCGCTGTTGCCGCCAATCGTGCAACTGCCCGGCACGGCCGGGATGGCGGCGCTCGTCGCCGACGCGACGCGCGCCTATGGCACCGGCGGGTTTTTCGATGTGCTCGCGTTCCGCGTCCGCGAGGTTGCGGCGATCGTTCCGCTGCACGTCATGGTGTTCCCGCGCACCGTCGGTCTGTTTTTGCTCGGTATCTTCGTGTGGCGCAGCGGGATGCTGCGCCGCCCATCAGCGAACCGGCGCCTGCTGCTCGCCGCCGCAGCGGTCGGCATTCTTCTCGGCGGCGGCTTCTGTCTTGCGGCTTCAGGACGAGAGCTGTTCGATTGGCCGTCGCTCGGACGCTGGCATTTCCCGACGGAGCGGCTGGGGGCGATCGTGCTGGCTTTGGGCTATGCGGCGGCGGTCATCGCCGCCGTCAGCCTGCCGGGCGGGCGGAAAATGCTGGCCTGGGCCGCACCGCTCGGCCGCATGGCGTTCACCAACTATCTGGCGCAGTCCGTGATCCTCGGCTGGATCTTCTACGGCTATGGCCTCGGCCAATTCGGCCGCCTCGGCGTCGCAGCGACCCTGGCGATCGGGGTTTTGCTCTATGTCGGGCAGGCAATGTTCAGCGCATGGTGGCTGCGCCGCTATCGGTTCGGCCCGGTCGAGTGGCTCTGGCGCTCGTGCATGTACGGGGCGCTGCAGCCGATGAGATCAACATCGAAGCCCAGATCCTGATCAGGCAAGCATCAGATCCGGCGCGGCGACCACAGCGCCACGGAATAGGCTGCGGCGAATCCGAGGAAGGCCGAGGCCCAGGCGATGCCCGCGACCGCCAGCAGCACGCTGGTTTGGTGGAGGTCCAGCGCCGCGCAAACCCGCGCCACCGCGGCGATGATGACGGATGCGTAGATCAGATGAGTCGCCGCGGATGCTTCCAGCCGCTGCCCGGTATGACCGAGGGTCGCCCGGCTCATCACCGCGAGCGTCATCGTGCCGATCGCCCCGCCCGTCCAGGCGTGGATCCCGGCGCCGGGCGCCACAAGATCGAGCGCGCTCAGCGCGGTCAGGATGAAGCCGGCCGGAATGAACGCATAAGCGACGTGCAGGATCAGCACCAGCCGGTCGGCAAATGTCCGGTAGCCGGTCCAGCGCAGGAGCCGGACCGTATGCATGAAGCCGCATACCAACAGCAATCCGCCGGTGATGCGGTCCAGCGGTCGGGCAACCCAGAGCGCGAGCACGAGCGCGGCCAAGACCACGCTCACGATATCGAAGCGGCCGAATGGCGTGGGCAGCGGGCCCGGTGCCCGCCTGGCAAGATAGTTGCGGGTAAAGCTTGGAATGATCCTGCCGCCAATCAGGCAGATCAACGTGATGACCACGGCAATGCCGCCGCGCGTGGCGTACTCGGCGAGACCGGAAAAGTGCGCCTCCAGATGGAACGCCAGGTTGCCGATCGCCAACAGAGCGATCATCGCCACGACGTTGAGATTGCCCCATTTCTTGCCGGCGATAATCTCTCGCGCCGCGGCGGAAGCCAGCAGAACCAGAAAGGCGACGTCAATTGCAGCCGCCGGCGCCCAACCCAGCCACGACGACGTACTGACCGCGATCCGGCCGGCAACCCAGACCGAAAACAGAATGACGAGCGGCCTGCCCTGTAGTGGCAGCCGCCCGGTCCAGTTCGGCACCGCCGTCAGCAGGAAGCCGGCCACGACGGCTGCAATATATCCGAACAGCATCTCATGGACATGCCAGTCCCTCGGCGCGAACGTCGTGGAGAGTGTCAGTTCGCCGTAAAAGGCCGGCAGCCACACCAGGATGGCGGCGCCCGCGTAGGCCGATCCGAAGAAGAAGAATGGACGGAAGCCATACGAGAACAAGGCGGGGCCTCGATAGTCCCTCAAGCGCGCTATTGACATGACACCGACCCTGATCCAGCGGCGCAAGAGAGATGAAAGCGGCCGAGCAGGCCGCTTCACCTCCTGCTCCTCGGCCTACTTCGCTGCCGTCCTGGTGGCTGCGAGCTTGTCGAACAAAGCGGCAAAGACCTGCCTGGCCTTGCCGACCTGCGGTACCGCCCTGGCCTGCTCCTCATTGGCCGGGGTACCCGCCACGACCATCGCCACCATGCCCATGCCGTAATGCGGTGCGCACTTGATCCCATAGACTCCGGCCTGGTCGAACTTCACGACGACGTCCTCGCCGTTCTTTCCGGCGAAGGCCGCAGCACCATCCGGCAACATGCCCTTGATGGTCTCGGCATTGTGGCCCTTGTCGGTCGCCACGAACTTCACGGTATCGCCCGGCGCGACCTTCACCAAGGCCGGTTCGAAGACCATCAGACCCTCGGTCCCCTTGTTCAGCATTTTGACTTCGACCTCGGCCGCCGTGGCGCCATCGGCCATAGCCATGGCGGCGGCAACCGCAGCCATCGCCAGATATCCGCGCATCGTGATCTCCTGTTGATCGGTCGGGCCGTCGTCCGGACCCATGAGCGTCATCTAATTCCCAGGCGGGGGGCGGACTTTGCTTTAGCGCAAGCTCACAGCCGATTTTCGTGATCTATAGTGTAGGCGTGTCGGCGACCATGCTGGCGTCGACCGCATGCTGCAACCCGTAGTTCTACGGTCCCGCCACCTCGGTGCCGGAATCCCGGAAAGTCCAATGGCCGCCCTCGACCGCTCCATCGTCGCCAATGTCCCCGTCTTTGCCGGGCTGAGCGCCAGCGATATCGACGCCATCCTGAGCGATGCGCGGTCCATCAGATGTTCAAAGGACAGCAGCGTGTTCGCTCAGGGCGCCGACGCCGACTCGTTCTTCGTGTTGCTGCACGGCCATCTCAGGGTCGAAAAGACCACACCGCAGGGTCAGCAAATCGTGGTTCGTTACATCTCGGCCGGCGAATTGTTCGGTGTGGCGCAGGCGATGGGACTGAAGCAATATCCGGCGACTGTCATCGCAGTGGTGGACAGCGTCGCGCTGTCATGGCCGTCGAAGGTATGGC
>Ga0209758_1002029_pt1 | contig 21765 bp, 21 predicted proteins | sample AraplaMF_Col_mMF_FD_184258 | JGI IMG/M metagenome (GOLD analysis project Ga0209758, IMG submission 184258) | Arabidopsis root microbial communities from the University of North Carolina, USA - plate scrape MF_Col_mMF (SPAdes) (version 2) | ecosystem: Host-associated > Plants > Roots > Endosphere...
GACGGCTAGCTTTGCAACCCCCGTCACCATCGCCGCCAACACCACCTATGTCGCCTCCTACCACACAACCGGTGCCTATGTGGCGACCAACAATTTCTTTACGACCGCCGTCACCAGCGGCCCGCTGTCGGCACCAGCGAGCGGCAACGGTCTCTATTCCTATGGGGGCTCCGCCAGCACAGGTCTCTTCCCGACCAGCACCTTCAATTCAACCAACTATTATGCCGATGTGGTTTTCCGGCCGCAGCTTGCCGCGTGAAGCATCGGAGGAGGTCGGGAACGGAGTTGGAATGAGGCTCATAGGACGCAAATGCCGGCCGCGGCGACTGTCACTCCGAATATCCCTAATTGAGGGACGCCGATGAACAGGATCGAGCGCCTGCCGGTGACGGTGCTCGCCGGTTTTCTCGGCGCTGGCAAGACGACGCTTCTCAGTCACGTCCTGAACAATCGGGAGGGCTTGCGGGTCGCCGTCATCGTCAACGACATGAGTGAAGTGAACATCGACGCCAGTCTCATTCGAGACGGTGGCTGCAACCTGTCACATACGACGGAGGCATTGGTCGAGCTCAGCAATGGCTGCATATGCTGCACCCTCCGCAACGACCTGCTGACGGAGGTGCGGCGACTGGCCGAAGAGGGGCGATACGACTATCTGCTGATTGAAGGGACCGGCATTGCCGAGCCGCGCCCCATTGCGGCAACCTTTTCCTTCCGCGACGAGAACGGTGTTTCGCTTTCTGATTTTGCCAAACTGGACACGATGGTCACCGTGGTCGACGCCGCAAACCTGTTGGCCGACTATAGCAGCGCCGATCTGCTTGCCGACCGTGGCCTGCAGCGGGACGGTGAGGACCGGCGTACCCTTATCGACCTGCTGGTCGATCAGATCGAGTTTGCCGATGTCGTGGTGATCAACAAGATCTCGAACGCGAGCGAAGAGATGCGCGCGGAAGTCCGCAAGACGGTTGCCGCACTCAATCCGGATGCGCGCCAGGTGGAGACGGATCTCGGCAGGGTTTCTCTGGCAACCGTCCTCAATACCGGCCTTTTCGATGAAGAAAAGGCCTCCGCGCATCCCTTATGGCACAAGGAACTGTATAGTCCGGGCGAGCATGTTCCGGAGACGGAGGAATACGGCGTATCGAGCTTTGTCTATCGCACGAGGCGTCCCTTCGACCCCAAGCGGTTTCGCGCGTTCCTGGACGAGCCCTGGCCAGGGGTGCTGCGCGCCAAGGGCCATTTCTGGCTTGCCACGCGCCCGCGTCATGTGGGTCTGATGTCGGCTGCCGGGGTACAACGGCGCTGCGAACCCATGGGGCTCTGGTGGGCCGCCGTTCCGCGACAAGACTGGCCGAGCCATCAGCAGTTTCATCAGCACCTGCAGAGCCGGTGGGACAGCGCCTGGGGCGACCGCCGGCAGGAACTGGTGTTCATCGGCGTTGGCATGGACGAGACAGGTGTGCGAGCCGCATTGGACGACTGCCTCGCCAGTGCGGACCCGCGCGACTGGTCAGCTCTCGAAGATCCGTTCCCGACCTGGTAGCACGGCGGGGTGCAACGTTTGCGCCGCGAACGCACCGAGGTGAGAGCTTACTGCATGCGGCCGAACGCTCTCAGTCGTCGAGATAGCGTTCGGTCAAGCGCGCCCACATCGCTGCACCCACCGTCAGGGATTTGTCGGCAAAGTCGTATTTGGCGCTGTGCAGGATCGCCGATTCCATACCGTTGCCGAGCCGCAGGAAGCTGCCGGGCTTGTGCTCGAGGAAATGCGAGAAGTCCTCACTGCCGGGGATGAGGTTGCAGAGGGCTACCTTGTCGGTACCGACGAGCTCTTCTGCAACCTTGCGGGCGAATTCGGTTTCCGCCTCCGAATTGACGACCACGGGGTGTCCGCGCGTGTATTCGATTTCCGCGGTTGCGCCGTAACCGTCGGCAATCGTTTCGGCGAGCCTGCGGATCCTGGCCTCCAGCGTGTCGCGCACCTTCGGATCGAAGGAGCGGATGCTGAGCAGCAGTTTTGCACTTTCGGGGATGACGTTCGCGGCCTCGCCGGCATGGATCGCCCCGACCGTGACGACGGCGGTCTGTGTCGGATCGATGCTGCGGGAGACGACCGACTGCAGGCTGACAACGAGGTTGCACGCAACGACCACCGGATCGACGGTGAGATGCGGTCGCGAGGCGTGGCCACCCTTACCCTTGATGATGATCTCGGCGCTGTCGGCAGCCGCCATCAACGGTCCCGACCGCATCAACCAGGTGCCCTCGGGTGCGCCGGGATGATTGTGCAGGCCGAAGATAACGTCGAAGGGAAAGCGTTCGAACAGCCCGTCGGCGATCATGGCGGGCGCACCACTCAGCGCGCCGGCCTCTTCGGCCGGCTGGAAAATCAGATTGACGGTGCCATTGAAGCGGCGTGTGTGCGCCAGATATTCGGCGGCACCGAGAAGGATCGTCGTGTGGCCGTCATGTCCGCAGGCATGCATCTTGCCGGCCACCGTGCTGGCATAGGGGCGACCGGTTTCCTCGGTGATCGGCAGGGCATCCATGTCGGCGCGGATGGCGATGCTCTTCTTCCCGGCGCCGACCGTCATGCGCGCAACCACGCCATGGCCGCCGACGTTGCGGGTCACCTCATAACCCCAGGATTCCAGCTTTTCGGCAACGAAACGCGCGGTCTCGGCCTCCTCGAAGGAGAGCTCGGGATGGGCATGGAGATGCCGGCGGATGGCGGTCAGCTCTGCTTCCATCGGTTCGAAATCGGAGAGGCGGGCAAAATCATTGTCGAGGGACATGGCAGTTCCAGTTTCATGGGCGCGGTATCGCCGGCGGGCTCACGGCAGAGCCAGCCCGCAGGGCAAAGGGCATGGGGAGCTGCCGCGCTAGATGAAGCGCGACAGGAAGCTTCTGGTGCGGGGGTGCTGCGGGTTGCCGATTACATCCTCCGGCTTGCCCTGTTCCACGACCTTGCCGCCATCCATGAAGACGACGCGGTCGGCCGCTTCCCGCGCGAAGCCGATTTCGTGGGTGACGACGATCATTGTCAGACCCTGGTTTGCAAGATCCCGCATGGTAGCGAGAACCTCGCCGACCAGCTCGGGGTCGAGTGCCGAGGTCGGCTCGTCGAAGAGCATCAGCTTCGGCTTGATGGCCAGCGCGCGGGCAATCGCCACGCGCTGCTGCTGGCCGCCGGAAAGCTGGCGCGGGTAGCTGTCGGCCTTGGCCGAGAGCCCGACTCGTTCCAGGAGCCCCAACGCATTTTCGGTCGCCGTCTTTCGGCTTTCGCCGTGTATGCCGACCGGCGCCTCGATGATGTTCTGCAGCGCCGTCATATGCGGGTAGAGATTGAACTGCTGGAACACCATGCCGATCTTGCGCCGCTGCAGGGCGATCGCGTGGTTCGACAGCTGCAGCAGCCGGTCCTTGTGCAGGCGGTAGCCGATCTGTTCGCCGTCCACCTCGATCGAACCCTGATTGATGGATTCGAGGTGGTTGATACAGCGCAGGAACGTCGACTTGCCGGAGCCGGAGGGTCCAAGGACGACGACGACCTCACCGGGTGCGACGTCGAGATCGATACCCTTCAACACTTCCAGATCTGCGAAGGACTTGTGGACATTGCGTGCCTTGACGAGAGGCTCGATAGTGGCGATCTCGTTCATGCGCCTGCCTCCGTTGACTGTGCCATCGTGGCTTGTGGCATGACGGCTGCTTCCTTTGCAGCCTTGGCGGCGCCTGTGCGGCGATCACCGCGGCTGTAATAGCGCTCGATGTAGGTTTGGCCGACATTCAGGACCGATGTGATGAGCAGGTACCAGAGGACGGCGACGAGCAGCATCGGCACGATCTCGAAGGTGCGGTTGTAGATCGACTGCACCGAATAAAGCAGGTCGGCCATGGCGATGACGCTGACGATCGAGGTCGCCTTGATCATGCTGATCAGCTGATTTCCTGTCGGCGGAACGATTGAGCGCATGGCCTGCGGAATGATGATGCGGCGAAGCGCGCGGGAGCGCGTCATGCCGAAGGCCTCCGCCGTCTCGAACTGGCCCTTGTCCACCGAAAGCAGTCCGCCGCGGATGATTTCCGCCATATAGGCGGACTCGTTGAGCGCGAGACCGGCGATCGCGGCCGTCATCGGGCTGATCACCGAATTCGTATCCCAGCTCATGAAGGTCGGGCCGAAGGGAATGCCGATCGACAGCGTCGGAAACAGTGTGGAAAGGTTGTACCAGAAGATCAGCTGTACCAGGAGCGGCGTTCCGCGGAAGAACCAGATGAACAGCGAGGCGAGCGAGCTCGCCAGGCGATCGCTGGACATTCTGGCGACCGCCAGCACGAGGCCGAGCGCGATGCCGATGATCATCGCGACGACCGTCAGGCCGAGCGAGACGTAAAGGCCGCTGATGACGGTCGGATCGAAGAAATAGTGTGCGATGACCGGCCAGCCGAAATTCTCATTATGCGCGACCGACCAGGCCCAGTAGGCGGCGATCGCAAGCGTGATGGCCCAGGCCGCAACGCGGCCTTTGGGGAAGGGCTTGTGGGCATGGGCCACGTCCCGGCTTCTCGCATCGCCTGAGGGCGATGCGAGTGTTTGCGTTTGTGTGCTCATTTCGGAAGCGTCCCACCGAGGTTGATGCCGGGCTCCTTGATCATGTTGTTCTCAAGGCCCCACTTCTTCATGATCGCGGCATAAGTGCCGTTGTCCATCAGCACCTTGACCGCATCGCGCAGGACCGGGCCGAGTGGCGAGCCCTTCGCGACAACCGCGCCCTGATAGAGATTCTCGAAGCCGTTCTTCTGTCCGACACCGGTCAGTTCCAGCTGGCCGTTGGCCTGCGACACGAAATAGGTGAGCGGCGCTTGGGAGGAGAAGAAGGCATCCGACCGCTTGGAGCGGACGGCAAGGATCGAGCTTGGCTGATCGGTGAAGGACTGCACCTCGATCGCGCCCTTGCCATCGGTCTTGCACTTTTCGGCCTGCACCTGGATGACCTTTTCGGCCGAGCCGCCGGCCATGACGGCGATGCGGTTGCCGCAGGCGGTATCGAGCGAGGTGATGCCCTTCGGATTGCCCTTCTGCACCGAGAAGACCACGAATTCCTGCACCCAGTCGACGAAGTCGTTGGACTCTTCGCGGCTCTTGAAATCGCCGACAGGGCCGAAGGCAAACTGATAACGACCGGAATTGACACCGGCCAGCAGCGCCGGCAGGCCACCGACCGTCTCATGCTCGATCTTGACGCCGAGAACCTGACCGAGCGCGTCGGTCAGATCGGCGCTGGCGCCGCTCATCTCGGTACCGGTGACGATTTCATAGGGAGGAAACGAGCCATTGTTGACGGAGATCATCTTGCCGGACGTGCGGATCGCTTCGGGCAACTGCGCATGAAGCGCATCGTTGACCGAAAGCTTGGGCAGGACCGCATCTTCAGCGAAGGCCGTTCCCGAGATCATCACGCTCGTCAGAGCAAGGTATGCAATTTTCCTGATCGACATTGTTCATTTCCCCTGTTTGGTTCGAATTTATGCGTTTCGTGTTGCGCTCACCCGATGCGGCTACCGTCCGCATCGAAGGAGAAGAGCTCTTCCGGCGCCATCAGCTGCGGCAGGATGCCCTGGACGTGAAGCTCGCTGGCGAAGTCGGCGATCATCTTGCGGTTGACCGCAAAGCCGCTGGCCTCCCAGCCGACCGGAAGCTCGGCAGCCGACTTCAAAAGCTCGTCCATCATGAAAGGCGAGGTGTCGGCATATTTGCGGCGTTTGCTCAGCCACATCCGCTGCGATTCATCGATCAGCTTGCTGAGTTCTTCGATCACCCACGGGTTCTCAGCGACGATGTCCGCTTTGATGCCGATCAGATGCATGCCGGGAACATAGCCCACATCATCGAAATATCGACGTTCGGCACCTCTGAAGTCGGAAACGACCTGCCGGAACGGCGATCCTCCGCCGAAGTAGCCGTCAGGCATGAAAGGCGTGAAGATAGCGTCCAGGAAGCCTTCCTCGAGCAGGTCGACCATGGGGCGCTCGCCGGGAGCCGCTTCGATGCGGCCGGGCCGGCCGAACCCGTCCAGACGATCGACGATCGGGTGCGCGTCCGTCAGGCGGCCCGCATACCACATGGCATCCTCGACGCCGACGCCCTCGCGGCGCAGTGCTGCTCTGGTCCAGGTGTTTCCGGAATCGCGCCATCCGGTGACGCCGATACGCTTTCCGGCCAGCTGGCCGAGTTCGGTAATGGGGCCGTCCTTGCGGGTAATGATGCAGCGGTGACGGAAGCCGCGCATGATGAAGTTTGGAATGCCGACGACGCTCTCGTCGCCATCGATGCGCAACTGCGTATAGCGGCTGAAGGACATTTCCGCGACGTCATAGCGGTCGCTCTTGCCGAGATGCGAGAGCAATGTGCCGACGCGGTCGACCTTGATGTCAAGCTTGGGGGAGGAGACATCGCCAAGGACCAGGGGCGTCATGTAGTCCCAGTCACGCAGGGCAAGTCGGAGGCTAAGGGGCATCGGCATTCACTCGCAAAGACCTTGTTTTCGGAACAATTAAATGTTCAAATTTATCCGATCAAATGTTATTACGTTATTGAACATTAAAAGTGGCGATTAAATGAGCGACATTGTGGATGCGGCCTGGTTTGCCCAAAAATTGACCGATCGGACAATTCGAGGAATTGCGATTGAAACCAGTGCGTTGATCCGGGCCGGGGCACTTCCCGTCGGGACGAAGCTGCCGCCGATCCGCGATCTCGCCTTTGCGCTCGGAATCAGTCCGGCAACGATTTCCGAGGCCTGGAGCGAGCTGAGACGCCAGAAAATCATTACCGGCAGGGGACGGAACGGCACCTGGGTGAGCGGCGATCGTTTCGTGGCGAAACCCGAACGGCTCGGCAGTTCCGGCCGTTATGGAGCAGACGTCCTCGACCTGACATCGGCCGTGCCGGATGTCCGGCTTTTGCCGAAGCTTACGGAAGCCATGGCCTACGGAGCGTCGGCGGAAAATCTCAACAGCTACGAGCGAAGCCGCATTCTTCCGGAATTGGAAGAGGTTGTCCGCAAGACCTGGCCATACGAACCGGAAGCCTTCCTGTCGACGAACGGAGGCTATAATGCGGTCTATACGCTCATCCAGGCGCTCGTCATGCCCGGTGCGTCTGTTGCAATCGAGGATCCGACCGCCATGCGGCTTCTCGATATTCTGGAAGACCGCGGTGTGCGGATCATTCCGGTCCAGTGCGATCGGGAAGGGCCGCTGCCGGCGTCGCTCGAAGCCGCAATGAAGCTGCGGCCTGTCGCCTTCATTTTTCAGCCGCGGCTTCATTCGGTGACGGGGCAGAGCGTCAGCAGTGCGCGATTGCAGCGTCTTGGAGACATTCTCGACGGCACGGATACGTTGATCGTCGAGGATGACGGCATCGCCGACATTTCCACGGCTCCGCGTCATTCGCTCGGCAACCGGTTTGCCGACCGGACAATTCACATTCTCTCCTATTCAAAGACGCATGGTCCGGATCTCAGGCTTGCTGTGCTCTCAAGCTCGCGGGCGATCGTCGAACAGATCCAGTCCTACCGCAGCTTCAGCGCCGGCTGGACAAGCCGCATCCTTCAGGCGGCCACCGCATGGCTTCTGCGGGATCCCGTTGCGCAAAACACGGTGCAACTCTCTCGCGACATTTATTTCCGACGTCGGGCCGAGTTGGTCGGTGCTCTGGGGGAACGTGGGATCGAAGTGCAGCATGGCAGCGGCCTGTGCGCCTGGGTCCCGGTCGCATCCGAACCCTTCGCGATGGTCACGCTGGCGGCGCGAGGTATTGCAGTTCATCCCGGTGCCAAATTTTCCATCCTTCCAAGCGCACATCTTCGCGTGGCGACGGCCATATTGTCCGATCGGGTAAGCGACGTGGCCGACTCGATCGCCCTCGCTGCCAGCCCGGCCTAGTCTTGGTGTTGCTCCAGTTATCCCAATATTTCACCGCGTTCGGAGATGTCAGCAGATCCGCGGTACTGCGCCGCGAGCTTCCGGCAGGCGCGCAAGGTCAGGGCCATGACGGTCAAGGTCGTGCCCGCCGTGCCGCCACCGGGAAAGGCGCTGGCATCGGTCACGAGAAGATTGGGCACGTCCCAGCTCTGGTTCCAGCCGTTGAGGACGGAGTTTTCCGGCGAGGTACCCATGCGCGCGCCGCCGCTTTCGTGGATTGCGGCACCCATGCACATGGTCTTTCGGAACCACTTGCGGAACAGGAAACGGCTTAAAGGGTCGGCATCCGGGAAAGCGCCACGGCCCATTTCTCTCAGGCCAAGCGGTGATCCGATGAAGTCGAGCTCGCCGCCGGCACTCTTCACCATGTCGATCAGGGTCATTTCCTGCCTGCGGATCAGTTCCTGCTCAGGCTCATGCATGACGCAGCGGATATGCGGCACCGGAATGCCCCAGGCATCCTTGCGATTGGCGTCGAGAGTGATGCGATTGTCGGCATGCGGCAGCATCAGCCCGAAGCCGAAGAAGGCAAGGCTCGACGGCTCCTTGTCGCCGACCGGCGCGCGGCCGACGCTGCCCTGATAGGCGAAGTCGCCGCGCGGCGTCTTTCCTTCGACATTGTCGAAGCGCGGCACGAAGATCCCGCCCGACGGATTGTAGAACGGGTCCTGCGGCGCCGATTCGTCATGCGACCAACCCCGGGCGGGTGGGAAGGTGCCGAAGGCCAGGCAGGGCAACTGATCCATGAAGTAGCGGCCGAGCGTGCCGGAACTGTTGCCAAGCCCGTTCGGGTGCTTTGCCGATGCCGAATTCAGGAGCAGTCGAACGCTTTCGATCGGCGAGGCGCAGAGGACGACGTTTTCGGCATTGACCGTATGGACGCTGCCGGAATTGCGATCAACGTATTCTGCGCCCGTCGTCCTGCCTGTCTGCGCATCCGTGGTAATGCGGCGGACGGTCGCATCATGACGGATCGTCAGCTTGCCGCTTGCGAGCGCTTCGCGCAGCGGGCGCGGCACGCGCTCGGCATCGGGTGCGATATAACGCCAGGATACGACATGCCGCTCCGGCGCCTGACCTTCGACGGTCTTCTTGAAGAGCTCTTCGGCCGGCGTCAGCCTGGCGGGGCAGGAATAGACGCCGTCCGGCAAGGTCGAGACATGATCCTGATTACCGTAGAGGCCAAGATGGCTTTCGGCTTCGGCATAGAAGGGGGCAAGCTCGTCATAGGAGACGGGCCAGTCGACGCCACGGCCGCTGCGGCTTTCAATCTTGAAATCGTCGTCGCTCCAGCGCAGCAGCACGCGGCCGAAACTGTGCAGGCGTCCGCCCGCCTGCCGGCCGCGGATCCACAGGAAGGGTTCGCCGCGCGGCGTGGTATAGGGGTTCTTCCGGTCATTGACGAAGAAGCGGCTGAAGCGCTCCGTGAAGAAGGCGGCGCGCGCCTGCACCGGTTGGCCCTTCATGGTCGCCCACGCGCGCTCCCAGATGTTGATGGCGCTCGCCGGTGGTTTCTTGCGCGTCGGATCGAAATCTTTCTTGCTGATCTCAGGCCCGGCTTCGAGAAGCAGGACGGAGAGACCGTTGGCCGTCAGTTCCATGGCGGCAAAGGAGCCGGCGGCGCCGGAGCCGATCACCAGCGCATCATACACTTTTTCAGACATGTCGTTCAAAACCTGACTTCATCAATGGAATGGGACGGCAGCGCGATCTCTCTGCTGCCGGGAGAGCACGGCTCAGAGGCGATTGCCGTCGCTCGCAAAAAGCGATGCCTTGGAGAGATCGAGACCGATGCCGATGACATCGCCCGGTTGGAGCGAGAGATCGCCCATCACCCGCAGCGACAGGGTCGTGTCTTTCCAGGTGAGCCAGACAACCGTATCGGAACCCATCGGCTCCAGGACTGAGACGGCTGCATGAAGCGCGGTGTCCCCGGCTTCCGGTCGGATACTCAGATGTTCCGGACGCACGCCAAGCGTTACTGGGCAGGCCTGCGGCCTTGTGGCAAAAGCGTAACCAGACATGTCGAGGGTGAGATCGCCCGCCTTGAACAACATCTTATTGCCGTCCCGTTCGATGCTGCCTTGAATGAAATTCATCGAGGGGGCGCCGATAAAGCCGGCAACGAAGAGATTGGCAGGCCGGTGGTAGATCTCCGCCGGTGTGCCCAGTTGCTGGATTACGCCATCGCGCATGATGGCGATGCGGTCGGCAAGAGTGAGCGCCTCTATCTGGTCATGGGTCACGTAGATCATCGTGTTGCCGAGCTGCTGGTGCAGCTTCTTGATCTCGACGCGCAGCTCATTGCGCAGTTTGGCATCGAGGTTCGACAGCGGCTCGTCGAACAGGAAGACGTCGACTTCGCGCACCAGCGCGCGGCCGATCGCGACGCGCTGGCGCTGGCCGCCGGAAAGCTCGGCCGGGCGGCGATCGAGCAGCTTTTCAAGATGCAGGAGCGATGCCGCCCGCTCGACACGGCTGTCGATCTCCGGCTTCGGCAGGCCCGCGACCCTGAGGCCGAAGGAGAGGTTCTTGCGCACAGACATGCGGGGATAGAGCGCGTAGGACTGGAACACCATGCCGATGCCACGGTCCTTCGGTTCTTCCCAGGTAACGTTTTCCCCCGAGATCCAGATTTCTCCGTCGGTGATGTCGGAAAGGCCGGCGATCGCGTTCAGCAAGGTCGACTTGCCGCAGCCAGACGGGCCGAGCAAGACAAGGAATTCCTTCGGCGCGATGTTGAGCGACATCTGCTCGATCACCGTATGGTCGCCATAGCTGATCTTCAGGTCTTTGATGGAAACAGCAGAATGCATTCAGCATTACCCCTTGACGGCGCCGGCCGCGATCCCGCGGACGAACCAGCGTCCGGACAGGAAATAGATGGCGAGCGGAATGATGGCGGTGAGGATGGTGGCCGCCATGTTGACGTTGTAGTTGCGCTCGCCCATCGTCGTGTTGACGATGTTGTTGAGCTGTACTGTCATCGGCAGATTGTCGCGTCCGGCAAAGACGACGCCGAGCAGGAAGTCGTTCCAGATGCCCGTGAACTGGAACATCGAGGCGACGACGATCATCGGAAGTGCCATCGGCAGCATGATCTCGATGAAAATCCGCCAGAAGCCGGCGCCGTCGACGCGCGCTGCCTTGAAGAGCTCTTCCGGGATGGTGACGAAGTAGTTGCGGAAGAGCAGCGTCACCAGCGGCAGACCAAACAGCACATGTACGAGAATGATGCCGCCGAGGCTGTTGTAGAAGCCCATTACCGCCATGGCGCGCACCAGCGGATAGAGAAAGATCTGGTAGGGTACCAGCGCCCCGGTCATCAGCAGGCCGAACATCAGTCGTCCTGCCTTCGGCCGCCAGAAGGACAACGCATAACCGTTGATCGCGCCGATCAGGACGGAGATGACAACGGCCGGCACGGTGATCTTCACCGAGTTCAGGAAGCCCATGCGCACGCCGGTGCATTCACCGCCGGCACAGGCGCCGGCCCAGGCCGTCTGCCAGGCGGCAAAATCCAGGCGCAGCGGCAGCGCAAAAATCTGCCCCAGCCGAATCTCGTCCATGGTCTTCAGCGACGTGACGATCATCACGTAAAGCGGCACGGCGAAGAACAGCGCGGCGGAGATGAGGAAGGCATAGAGGCCGATACGCGCTACAGTGATCTGCGTCGGCCTGGGGCCGCGGGGATGGATCATAGCGTACCTGCCTGGCGCCGGGCGCGGATATGTTGGGCGTAGCGGAAGGGTGCGATGATGATCAGCACGGTCAAAAGCAAGACGGTCGCCGCCGCTGTCGCAAGGCCGAGATTCTGGCGCTGGAACAGATTGTCCATGATGAACTTCGCCGGCACCTCAGTTGCCGATCCCGGTCCGCCATTGGTCAGCGCCACAACGATATCGTAGGTCTTGATCACGCCCATGGAGAGCAGCGTGCCGGCGGCGGCAAAGGCCGGCGTCAGTTGCGGCAGGATGATTGAAATATAGGTACGCCAGACAGGAATGCCGTCGATGCGGGCAGCGCGCCATTGCTCGCCATCGATGCTGCGCATGCCGGCCAGCACAAGGATCATGACGAGGCCGGCACCCTGCCAGAGGGCCGCGATCACTACTGCGTAGATCGCAAGATCCCGGTTGATGATCCAGTCGAAGGTGAAACTCTGCCAGCCAAGCGCACGCACGCTTGCCTGAACGCCGAGCGTCGGGTTCATCATCCATTGCCAGATCAGGCCGGTGACGACGAAGGACATGGCATAGGGATAAAGGAAGATCGTCCGGAAGGCGCTTTCGAAGCGCACCTTGCGATCGAGGGCGGCGGCGAGGAGGAAGCCGACAAACAGGCAGCCGAAGACGTAGAGCACGCCGAAGATGACCAGGTTCTGGAAGGAGACCAGCCATTTGGCGGTCTGAAACAGCTTGGAATATTGCTCGAACCCGACGAAGTTCCATGATGGGAACAGCCGCGAACTGGTGAAGGACAGGGTCACCGACCAGGCCATGGTGCCGAGGTAGACGACGACCACCGCAGCCCAGGTCGGGATGAGGGCGATGAGCGCCGCCTTCGAGCGGTTATGCTTCCGTTTCATCAGAGCGTCTTTGCGAAGGGGGCTTCGAAAGCCGCCTGCACCGATGTTGCGGCGCAGGCGCCAGGCTTGTCGATCTTACTCGAAGATCGCTGCGAACTGCGCAGCCGATGCATCGATATCAGCGGACGGATTGGCCCAGAATTCGCCTATGAAGTCTGTCAGAGCGCCCACCTGCTCCGGCGTCGTCGTGATGGCATGTTCGGGAACGATCTTACCTTCGGCCATGAAGGCCATGCCCTTCTGCGTGCACGCGTCGAACTTGGACTTGTCGACATCGATGCGCGCGGGGATCGAGCCCTTGTTGAGCGAGAATTCGATCTGAACTGCGGGGTCCATCACGACCTCGGCGAGCAGTTTTTGCGCTGCGTCCTGGTTGGCATCGTTCGTCTTCAGGTAGCCGAAGGCGTCCGCGATATAAATGAGGCCAGGGGAGGCGGGGGAAATGGCGCAGCCAAAATCCTTGTCGGCGGCTTTACCGGCAGCCGTGAACTCGCCCTTGGCCCAATCGCCCATGAACTGGACACCGGCCTTGCTGGTGATGACCATAGAGGTTGCGTCGTTCCAGTTGCGGCCGGCAGAGCCTTCATCGACGTATGTGCGCATCTTGCCGAAGATCTCGAGCGCCTTCTTTACACCGTCGGAGGTCAGGGCTGCCTGATCCTTGTCGGCATAGATCTTCATGAAGCCGTCCATGCCCACCTGAGACAGGAGAACCATGTTGAAGACCTTCACCTCCTGCCAGCCCTGGCCGCCCCAGGCAATCGGCGTCAGGCCGGCTGCCTTCAGCTTGTCCATGTCGGCGAAGAAGGCATCCCAATCCTTGGGCTCTTCGGTGATCCCGGCCTTGCTGAAGGCGTCCTTCGAATAGAACATCCAGCTTTCACCATGGATACCCGTCGGCGTCAGATAAACTTTGCCGTCATAGGTGATGTAATCATAGAGCGCCTTCGGAAGCGCATCCTTCCACTTGCCGGCCGTCGCCACTTCATCCATCGGGTTCATCAGGCCCTGCTCGATGAACTCGGCCGGGTCCTTGCCGACGACGACCTGTTTTGCCGTCGGGGGATCGCCGGCGACGAGGCGGTTCTGGAAGGCGGCGTTGGCATTTTCGAAGCCTGCAATCGTGGAGCTCTCCCACACGCCGCCGCGCTTTTCGAATTCCTTCTTGATGGCATCGACGGCGCGGCCTTCGCCACCCGATGTCCAGGAGGTGAAGACCTCAGCCTTCAGCTTGTCGTCAGCATTGGCAAGGCCGGCAGCGCCAAGCAGGATTGTGCCGGCGAGCAGCGTCGTCATTCTCTTCATTGTTCCACCTCTTGAATAGGCCCTCTTTGCGGAGCCGTTTGGTTGCAAGGATTGGTTAGCGATAGATCGGCAGCAGTGCCTGCCGTACGAGTGTCAGGCCATTGGCGATATCGCCGACGGGATCCGCGGCAGCATCGAGTTCCAGGATTGCCCAGCCGCTGAACCGACGATCCCGCAAGAGGCGGATCCAGGCCGGCCAGTCGACGCGGCCAAGGCCGAAACCGCAGAAGAAGGGCCGGTGGCGCTCGTGGATGTCTGCGCCGATCGGCGTGTCCGCCGGCATTTTGCCGATCGCATCCTTCCAGTGGGCGATGATCACGCGCTCATGGTGACGATCGACGAGCTGGATCGGATCGGAGCCCTCGAGAATGATATGAGCCGTGTCCGGGCACATATGTACGTAAGACGGGTCCGTCAGCAGCATCAGAAGATCGACGTCGCGGGCAGCGGCAAAGATAGAATGCGCTTCCGTATGCACGGCGAGCTTGACGCCCTTCTTGCAAAGAATGGCACCTAGCCGGTTCAGGAAATCGGCGATGACCTTGGCTTGGTCGAAATCACGGAAAAGCACGGGCTCTTCGCCCGGCGTCCGACGCATCGGTGCGCCAATGACCATGATATCGCCGCCGCAGGCCTTGATGAAATCGGCATATTGTTCGGCCTTGGCGATTATGGCTGCCTGCGCGGGAGCCTTGGTAAAATCGCCGGAAGCCTCTAATTCCGCGAAGAAGCCGGAAGCCAGTTGAAGTCCGCGGGCGGAAAGCTCGGCGCTGAATGCCTCCACAGACCCATAGGTCTTGATCGCGTCCTGCCAGTTGAAGGGGGAGAACGTGAGCTCTACGCCGGTCACACCCGAGGCCTGGATGCTGTCGAGGATCTTGTCCCAGAACTGCCGCGGCTGGGACTTCGCATGTTCGACGACTGCGTCATAGCTGTCGACGCCCCAGAAGCCCGGATGGAAGAAGGTGACTAGGTCGACACCAAAACGCAGATTGTCACTCACGGCCATTCTTCAGTCCCTCCTTCAGGCATAGCTCATCCGTCACGAGGCGCATCTCTCGCGTCGAATTTTATTCAGGGAATTCAATGTATTGGCAATTGGCAATCGATTGCCATGCCTTGATATTAGTCAAGCCAATAAAATATGCAACGCTTTTCTTCGAGTTTTTGGCAATCGTTTGCTATAACGGGATTCGTGAGCCGAACAGGGTTCGGTTGCGCTGGGCTAAGTGGATGGAATGATGAAGAAAACCGAAGATAGCCTATCCACAGAGGGATCGTCCGCCCTGATGGCCGATGTCGCTCGTCTGGCTGGCGTCGCAACTTCCACGGTCAGCCGCGCTTTGGCCAATCCGGGGCGGGTCAACGAAAAGACCAGGGCAAGGATTGCAGCGGCAGCCGAACAGCTTGGCTACACGCCCAACGCCGCGGCCCGCAACCTGCGCGTCGGCAAATCCAACGTGATCATGATCATCCTGCCGGGCTCGCTGCATTATGGTGCCTCTCAGATCATCCCCCAGGTTCTGGAGGCTGTAAATCGCACGGTCATCCGCAATGGCTATAATCTGATGATCGCCAACCTCGACCGCGACGAAAGTTCCGAGCGGCATATCCTTGATCTTGCCTTCGGAGGGACAGTGAGGGGCGCGCTGATCCTGTCGTCGCAGTTGCCGGTGGTCGCAAACAGGTCGCTTGCCGAGGCAGGATTGCCGATCGTCTCGCTTTTGCTCGACATGAGCGACACTTCTGTTCCGAGCATCATCACCAATGACAGGCAGGCTGTGAAAGAGGCGGGCCGGGAGCTTCTAGCGCTCGGGCACCGCCGCTTCTTCTACATCGCCGGTCCGACGGGAAACTATCACGACATCGAACGCTATGCCGGTCTCGTCGAAGCCTTGCAGGAGGCAGGACTTTCCGAACAGCATGTAACGCGCTCCGGTGGACAGTTCACCTTCCAGTTCGGTTTTGAGACGGGTCTGCAGGCTGCCGAGGACTTTGCAAGGCTCGATGAAAAGCCGACCGCCGTCGTGGCAACCAGCGACGATATGGCAATCTCCTTCATGAGCAAGGTTCAGAAGATGGGATGGCGTGTGCCTGAAGACCTGTCGATCGTCTCGTTCGACGGGTCTCCGGTCTGCGAATATTGCGCGCCTCCGCTCTCGACGATCAAGCAACCCATGGAGGCTCTCGGAGAGACCGCGACAGAATTCCTGATTGCCAGGATGGAAAAGTCGGATGAGATGCGGGAACTGCGCGTTGTGATTCCGAGCCGGTTCATTCGCCGCGACAGTATCGGGGTGAACTCAAAGTTCGCAACATGAGCTTACTTTGATAGGAAGACGCATGCTGGTCACCAAGCGCGACCGGGGCTTCGGCTGAGGTACAGGTCGGGCGGTCAGGCAGAGATTTTCGTCAAGCCTTTTCCTGCGTTTGGCACGTGAGGGCGCCATCCCGGATGCCGGCAAGCTCGCTGTGGCGTTGGCAGGGTTAGCCATGAACGGCGACTGAGACACCAGCCGCAGCACCGATCAGTGCAGCTCGATATTCACGTCCGCGAGCAGCGGTTCCAGACCGGGAAGATCTGCATCCGTCGCCCTGCGCAGCTCCCGCGTAACCGCCGTCAATGCCAGGTCGAGAGACTGAGCGCCCAGTTCGATCTTCAAATCTTCCGCTAGCGCCCTTGCATAGGTGATCATCCGAGCCAAAGCCACCAGCTCGTCAAGATTATCTGTGGCTGCCGCCGCTGCGTGCTGAAGCTTTCCCGACCCTATGACCGTCATATCAATTCTCCAGATTACGCAGATGACCATAAGGACAGTTCAGTACTAAAGTGCGTGAAAAACGCGTGAAACACTTTATGGGTGCAATGGGATCTAAGCCTTTGAGCGGGCTAGTTGTTCTGACCAAAGCGTCGTTTTCCTGAATTCCCAATGGCGATTTCTGGGCACGCGCTGGTTAGCTGCGCGGCCAACAGCTTCGAGAAGCGCCAGGGCGTCGATCCGTTTCTGATCGATCGCGTGGGTCTTCAGCATGTCCAGCCAATACTGCTTTTGCGATGCCGGTACTGCCGCACATGCGCGAACGATGAGAGCCCAGCTTCTCTTCTTGAAGAAGAGGTTTGCAGCGGTTTGTTCGAGAGCCAGGCGAAGGGCTTTATCGAAGAGCTGCAACCTTTGCATTTCGTCCAAAGTGCTTCTCACATTGACCATCGGCACGGTCAACGGTCTGCCGCCCAGCTCCATCGGCTCGTGCAGAAGCGCTACATCGGCGTCGTCGACGATTGTTTCACTGAGATAGTCGTTGAAAATCCGTCCAACGCCGATCATTCCAAACGCAAAGCATTCGGCAGCGCGCAAGGCGCCCATGCTGGCGGCGCCCAGGACCGTGACATCGCGCGAAAGAGCAAAGAGGATTTCCTTATGCCAAACCGGCGCGGTATTTTCAAAGCCGCCGTCAACCAAGCCTATGATGTTGGCGCCATCCTCTACCGCCCTTAACACATCTCCCTGAACAGCAGGCGGCCGGAGAACGATGTCCCCCGCGGCGTGGCTTGCCGCATCCGGCAAGCTTGGACCGATGAAGACGACCTTCACGCGCGCATCGCCCTTGCAAGGGCACGTTGGCCGAAACGATGGAGCCTGTTGCCCTCGGGGTTCTCAAGATCGGGGATGAATATCTTCATCACCGAAAATGGCAAGTCCTCAGGCGTGAGAGGCAGGGCGATGACCGAGCCGATGCCGCTGGCGCGAAGTCTGGCCAGCAATTCTTGCAACAGGGTCGACACAGTTCCGACCGGCCTCGCGATGGCGGCCGCAGATACGGAGGCGGGGACGGCAAGAAAGGCACGACGGGTCTGTGCCGGAAGAGGCGTCGTGAACAAATCGGGCCAGACATCGTCGCGGGCGCCGCTGATATAGGTCAATCTCGACTGAAGCGCTTCCGTCACGGCGCGGATTGCCGCCCTGACGGCCCAGGGATGAGCGCCGCTTCCTCCGGTGGCCTCGACGAACCGGAGCGGCACTTTGCCGTTGACCGCTGATGGGGCGACGAGCGCAGTATAACAGGGGATACCGATATCGCTCGTGATATCGAAGAGTTTCACGATGAGCCCGGCTGCCTCGATCCTGCCGATCAGGCCTGAGAGCGCGACGTCGGCAAAACTCTTGGGATCGACGCAGCATGAGTCGCGCTTGACATCGCTGGCAATCTGCCAAAGCACATGGGCATCGCGTTCGATGCGCTCCAGAATGCCATGGAATATTGCTTCCTCCATGGTGTTGCCCGAGGCAAGCCCATCCGACGACATCCAGAACCGGTTCTGCCGCGTTCGGTCGAGGAGGGCGGCATCCTGCGGGACATGGATCGGCTGGTCGTGAAGCAATTCGGTTGCCAGGCTCCAGGCCAGTTGCTCATCTTCGCTTACGACCTGCTCGCCGCTTGCGATCAGGCAATCGAGCGGTTCGGCGCAATCGCCCCGGCGTCTGAGGTCTCGTGCCGACGACACCGTGGTGACGGTGATAGGGTCGCCCGCCACCGCACGTTCCAGGGCCTCCATCGCCGCCGAGACTTTGGCGTCGATATCCTCAAGTCCCTTGCCTTGGGCGATGACAATGGAGCGGGAGTTTGGCGTATAGGCGCACCAGACCGGAAGACCGACACAATCGAGATCAGTCTGTCGTGACAGGCGCGTGATGCCCATCGTCTTCAAATAAGGAGCGACACGGGACAATGTGTCCCGCGGCGCAATTGTTCGATCGGAATAAAGATCGGAATGACCGGTCAGCGTCGCTCGCCTTCAGCCATCCACGTGGCCGGAAAAGACCGTCTGCGCCGACGAGACGGCGACGGCGAAATCGACATTCTTGATCAATGTGCCGCCGGCATCGCGCTGCTTGACGGCTGTCGCCAGATCGGTGCCTGCGGGCACCTGCAGTGGTGTCACGGTCCCCGCGTCAATATCCACCAGCCAAAGTCCCTTGTCGCCCGATACACCCAATACAACAACTTTTGTCACAGTATTCTCCTTCAGGTTTTTGAGAATCCGGCCTTGAAAAGACCGTCCCGGTAAAGTTCTTTTTGCCACTGCTCCTTGAAGGGCACCAAGGCGAGCCATTTCTCGACCTCGAAAGCCGGATTGAGCACTTCGGCGCGCTGCCGATAAAACTGTGCCCGTTTTCGATCGCCGATCATCGCGCAGCTGGCTGCCGCGATGCGGTAGGCCGGTGCCTTGTCTTTCATTTGATCGACATAGGCGAGCGCCTCCTCGTAGCGTTCAAGGAAGTAGCTCGCCCCGGCCGCGCACCAGAGGTAGGCGTCGGGTGCGATCGGATTGAGCGAGATCGCTTTCTTGATCTTCTCCAGCGCATCTTGCGGCCGCGACGCATGGACCAGCGTGTCCGCATGGCTGTAGATGACGTCGGCATAATGCGGGCTGAGGCTTTCGGCGAGCTCAAGTGCCGCAACACTGTCATCGACAGCACCCTGATAAAGCTTCGTTACACCAAGTTCTCGATGCCCTGCTGCCGATTCTGAATCTCTTTCTATCGCCCGAAGCGCCTGATCTTCCGCAAGCTTTAGCAGGGCGGGATCGCCTTGCGTGGTCAGCAGCCACTCGCTGGTGAATGTCCGCGACAGGCCTGTGAAAGCAGGGGCATAGTCCGGAGAAAAATGCAGTGCGCGTTTGAAGGATTTCCGTGCACGCCGGATATCCGGCAGGCTAAGCTTGGTGAGCAGGCCGGCGCCGACGAGATAGGAATGATAGGCTTGCGGGTCAGCCTCGTTGCGAAGGCGAATGCTTTCGTTTCGCTTCAATTGTCCCGAAACGGCGTCGGCAAGTTTCTGGGCGATCAAGCGCCTTTGCGTCGGCAGCGTCTCGACTGCCATTTCAAATCGGGCTGCCCACAAAATCTCGTCGGTCGGGAAATAAATGAGTTGCGCATAAAGCCCTTCTCCAGAAAGCCGTGTGTCCAGGAGGTAGGAAATCGAATGCCGTTGAACGATAGTGGCCTTGTCGGAGTCGCGGCGGATCTGCTCTGCTGTATGGGGTGCGACGACGGATATGTTGCGCAGCGCGCAGAGCTCGATCGTGACATCCTCGATAAGGGCGTCGGCAATTGCCGCTTGCCGCGTCAAGGCCGCTGCGCCTGGAGGCAACAGAACAAGCCGTGGCGCCGGTGTCGCGGTAATGATCTGCGGCAGGGTGGTGTCTTGTGGCTCCGCGATGCGACTGCTTGCGATTGCCACGGATCTCGTCGCCCGCAGGTGGCGTTGCGAATGATCATCCGCCGTGCCGCGAAGGATGGAGCGGATCTGCTCGTCACCGGGAAAGGTTTCAAGAAGTTGAAGTCCCGAGCGGCGCAGAAGGCGACGTTCATCATCGTCGCGAATATGATCCGCAGCCCTGACGAAGATGTCCCTCAGGGTGAGCACATGCAGCTGCCGTTCGCGCTCGATCCATCCATCGATCGCCTTGGTTGATGCGCTGAGACCGGGAATGAAGCCACGTTGCACAAGGTCGCTGACGATGGCCAGTTGCACCATCGGCTGCTCTTTCGTTCGCAATATGTCGAGATCAACTGATATGGCGTTCTTGTTCAGGGTGACGAAAGGCGGCCCGAAATTCAGTATCTGTTCGTCGGATACGGTCATTGTGTCGCGAATGCGTGAAATCAGCTTCCGCAAATTGAGATCGGCAAGATGATCTCCGGTCTCGTTCCACAAGAACCGCGCTAGCTCCTGTCGGCTGCGCTGATGATCCGGCGAGCAATGCAGATAGGCGAGCATCACCAGAGCCTTGACCGGATAGCGGATCGGCGCCCCCAGGCCGTCTGTCAGTCGCAACTCGCCAAAGGTCTGGAGATGAATCACGAAAAGTCCTCAGGCGCTGGCCTCTGGATGGGCGACGTCATCAATGTCAGAAGTCGTGTTCCTGGCAAGGCTTTTGGCCAGGGCGATGAGCTTCTGCCGAATCTCTGGACTCTCGATCGCCATGAAGGCGCGATTGAGTGCCTGAGCGTCCTTCGACATCAAAAAGGCATTCACGTCATCGCGGCCATTGCTGACAAGACTGTAGGTGGTAGGCTCCGTGTCATTTTCGAAGAAGAATTGAACAGGTACGCCTAATATTTGGGCGATCGTTTGCAGCCGGCTCGCGCCAATGCGATTTATACCTTTTTCATACTTCTGGATCTGCTGGAAGGTGACGCCGATCCGTTCGGCAAGTCCGGCCTGCGATAGCCTGAGCAGCTTGCGGCGCGCTCGTACTCTGCTGCCGACATAGACATCAATCGATGTGGGCGATTTGGCCTTCATGGCTGGTCCCTCCGGTCACGGGATGATCATTGCGAGGTTTGCGCGAAAATGCAACCGAAAGTAATATAATAGTTTTTATGATAAGCGCCGCGGCGGACGCCTGAGCTTCTGGGCACCAAACCTATGCGAAGCTCAAGAGCGTGTACGGATCAGCGTGGCACGTATTGACCGGTTCCGGCTTGGCGAACCGGTTGCCGTTTCTTGCGCCGCCCTCTACTTGTTTGAATGAATAGCGCCTTCCTTGACGATTAAATCCTAGCTTGTGCGACAAGCGAGAAGGTTGCCATTCTCGCTGTGCCGGATGTCTGAGATTGCGACGACGGTGCCTATGCTTTGCTCTTGTGGACGGCCTCCGCAATCGTCACCTTCTTTGGGATCAGCTTAAGTTGGAAGAAGGTGTCGGCGATCGCCTGCTGCTGAGCGACGACGGAATCATCGAGACTCTTGACGCCGTATGACTGGCGCTCGAGCGCTTTGACGAGAACCGGTTCAGGAATGCCGACCGAAGGCGACAGTTCCGAGGCCGCAGCTGCGGTGTCGGACTTGGTCCATTCGTCGATCTCGGAGAT
>Ga0209758_1002030_pt1 | contig 21763 bp, 25 predicted proteins | sample AraplaMF_Col_mMF_FD_184258 | JGI IMG/M metagenome (GOLD analysis project Ga0209758, IMG submission 184258) | Arabidopsis root microbial communities from the University of North Carolina, USA - plate scrape MF_Col_mMF (SPAdes) (version 2) | ecosystem: Host-associated > Plants > Roots > Endosphere...
CTGACATTGTCGGCCGGGTCGGCAATGGCGCAGAAGAAGCAGCTCGTCATCGTCGTCAAAGGCCTCGACAATCCATTCTTCGAGGCGATCCATCAGGGTTGCGAGAAGTGGAACAAGGAGAATGCGAGCTCGCCCTACCATTGTTTCTACACCGGTCCGGCATCGACCTCCGACGAGGCCGGCGAAGCCCAGATCGTGCAGGACATGCTCGGCAAGTCCGACACCGTCGCGATGGCGATCTCGCCGTCCAATGCGCCCTTGATCGCCAACGCCATCAAGGCGGCGAAACCCAAGGTGCCGATCATGACGCTCGACGCCGACCTCAAGAAGGAGGACGCGGCGCTACGCAAGACCTATCTCGGCACCGACAACTATCTGATGGGCTTCCGGCTCGGCGAATATCTCAAGAAGGCCAAGCCCAACGGCGGAACCGTCTGCCTGATCGAGGGCAACGCCGCAGCCGACAACATCCTGCGCCGCGCTTCCGGAACGCGCGATGCGTTGTCCGGCAAGAAGGGCCTCGACATGCTCAAGGGTGAAGGCGGCTGGACCGAGATCGCCGGCTGTCCGGTGTTCACCAATGACGACGGACCGCGCGGCGTCCAGGCGATGTCGGACATCCTCACCGCCAATCCCAAGCTCGACGCCTTCGTGATCGAGGGCGGCTGGCCGCTGTTCGGCGCACCGCAGCCCTACCGTCAGCTGACGGACCAGTACAAGGCACGGATCGCCAGCAAGGATCTGGTGATCGTCGCCGCCGACACCATCGGCGACGAAGTCGCGATCGCCAAGGAAGGCCGGGTCGAAGCCCTGGTCGGCCAGCGGCCGTTCGAGATGGGCTACAAGGCGCCGACCGTGATGATCGACCTGATCGAAGGCAAGAAGGTCGAGGATCCGGTGTTCACCGGCCTCGACGAATGCACCAAGGATACCGCGGACACCTGCATTCAGAAGTAGGCGCGCGCATGGATGACTGTCACCACCCGCGAAAGCGGGTGGCCCAGTATTCCAGCCTTCGCCCTGCGGGCTTCGGCTCGGCAAGCCAACACGCCACAGGGCGAAGGCTGTCGCGCCGAAGTTGCGGAGCAACGAAGGCGGACAGAGCGACGATGTCAAACCATTGACGCCCTGGGATACTGGGTCGTCCGGTCAAGCCGGACGATGACGGTTATCTGTTGGCTCTATCGCTCGGCAAACGCCAGTTTGGCGCTGAGCGCGGCAAACGCGCCGGCAAAGCTGCGGCGCATCCAGGTCAGGACCCGGGGACGCGAAACCACGTGGTCGCGCACCGAGGCCGCGAACAGTCCGTAGCCGACGAAGACCACGAACGTCATCAGCATGAAGACGCCGCTCAGCTCCAGCATGCGCCACAGCGGTGCCGGCTCGCCGGGGCTGACGAATTGCGGCAGGAACGCCAGGAAGAATATCGACAGTTTTGGATTGAGGATGTTGATCAGGATCGCCGTCACCGTCAGTTGAACCGCCGACCGGTTGTCGATCTGCTTTTCGACCCGCAGGGCGCCCTGCTCGCGCAGCGTATTCCACGACATGTAAAGCAGATAGGCGACGCCGAGATATTTGAAGGTCTGAAATGCCAGCGCGCTGGTATGCAGCAGCGCCGCCAGGCCCAGGATCGCAGCCGCCATATGCGGCACGATGCCGACGGTGCAGCCGAATGCCGCCACCACGCTGGCGCGGGATCCCCGCGACAGACCCGCCGCCAGCGTATAGAGAACGCCGGTGCCGGGCGACGCGACGACGATCAGCGATGTGATGAGAAATTCGATGCTCATAAACGCGGCTCCGCTTCCGGGTTAGCGCGAAACATGATGCCGCTCCCTGGCGGAAGCGGCAACATCGAATTACAGAACGCACGCCGTCGCTGCGAGCCACCGGATCGCCCGGCAGGTCCGATCAATTGATCTCGCCGGCACCGCCGCGATAGTGCCTGGGCGAAGCGCCGAAGCGGCGGCGGAAACAGCGGTTGAAGTAGGACGCCTCGTTGAACCCACAGGCATAGGCGATATCGCTGATCCTCGACCGGTTGTGGCGCGGGTCGAGCAGCATGTTCCGTGCCTTCTGCAGCCGCAGCTCGGTGACGCGTTCGGTAAAACTCGATCCGGTTTCCTGCAGCAGTTCCTGGATATAGCGCGACGACAGCCGCAAATTGCGCGCAAGCTCGTTAGGCGAGAACGACGGCTCGGCGAAATTCATCCTGATATTCGCGATGACGTCCTGCAGCCGCGCGGCACGCAACCCGCGACCGGTGGCAAGGTCGGCAGAATCGCCGCGGGCGCCGAGGACCAGCGCGATCAGATCGAGGAGATGCGTGCCGACGTTGCCCTCCAGGACGGCATCGGCAGCGATATCGGAGTCGAAGACGATGGCGAGGTAGCGCTCGAGGTGCCGCAAGGCCGGCGATGGCGCCAGCGGGGTCACGGCAAGGTCCTCGAAATTCGGCAGCCGCTCCGCCAGCAACGAACGCGGCACCGTGACGCCTCGAAAGGCCACCGGCGCATCGTGCTGCGCCGCGATCGGCGCGGCGTTGGTATAGAGCATCGCCTGCCCGACGCCGCGTACGGCCTCCCGGCCCTCCTGCCTGATCAGCGAACTGGCGCCGTTGAACATGGTGCCGATGATGTAATCGCCGCGGGTATCGGCTTCGACGTGACGCAGGGTACGCACCGCCGTCTGGATATTGGCGTCGAGCCGGCTGACGGCGATATCGCCGAATTTCAGGAATTCGGACCGGGAATAAAACGGCGCATCCGGAAAGAACGAAACGTCCGCCGCGCACAAATGGTCGGTGAAAAGATCGAGCCATAGCCGGTGGCGCGCACGCGCATCAAGCTGAGCAGGAAGCTGATCCGAAGCGAATACGACTTTGGACATCGTTGCACGGCAAAGCTGTGAATCGTAATCCGATACCGCGGCAGAGTTGATCGCGGCGCAAGCGTAACACATGCGGTAAAGCGCCGCACTTCCTGCCGGGATGAGGTGGCCGTTCGCGCAAATCCAACTCCGGCGCGTCGCCGTCAAACTTCGACATGCTTTGAACCGGGAAATGTATCCACGGCGCAACAGGGGTCCGCAAAGGGACGACGATGCGCGATCGTCCAACTATCTCGGCGGCAATGCCGGCGCCGGCGGCAGCAGCCGCAACTTCGACTTCACGGCCAACGATCCGGCAAGCGTCGCGCCGTTTGACCCTGGCCCTCCCTTCGGTCTGAACGGCCGACCGCGCCCGGTCTCGTTCAAGTCCTTCGGCGCGCAGGGCGGCGTGCAGTTCGGGCCGGCGCCGGACTCGAATACGCCGTGTTCCGAAACGTGACCATCAAGGCCGAATATCTTTACGTCGATCTCGGCAACACGCGGCTGACCGAAACGGCCTTGCTGCGCGGTCCGGGGTTGGCAGCCGCGTCGTTCAACGCGAACTTCCACACCAATTTCAGCGTCGCGCGCGTTGGCGTGAATTATCGCTTTTGAGGCGTGCGTGATGTGGTCGCCGCGGTCACGGCGGTGTTATCCGCAAGCGGTTCCCGATAACAAGGCGACGAGTCCGGAATAGTTCACATGCGTCGGCGTTCCACGCTGATACAACGATCAGCGTGGAGACTCCGATGCCGACGTTTCATTTTTCCGCGCCGCCGCCGATGAGCAGGCTGGGCGCAGCCCTGGTCGCGGGTGCCATAGCGATCGTCCTCAACACCGTGGCGCTGAAAGGCGCCGATCTGTTTCATCTGGCCACCGCCCACGGCGGGCTGCTGCGGCTGCTCAGTTCGCGGCTGTCCGGACCGCTGGCGCGGTTCGGCGTATCCTCGCTGTGGTCGGCGCTGCACGGGCCGCCGCCGCGCGGCGCCTTGTTCCAGACCGGCTTTCACCTGGTGGCCGGACTCGTCATGGCGCTGTTCTACGCCTTCGTCGTCGAGCCGATGCTGCCGCTGAGCAGCGAGCTCAAGGGGTGGTGCTATGCCATCGGCCTCTGGATCGTCGACGCTGCCGTCGTGCTGCCTGCCGCCGGCGAAGGTTTTGCCGGCCACGCAACCCGGAGCGCGGAGGGCATCATCTGGTTTGCCGCGTGTCACACGCTGTTCTGCCTGGTGCTGGCGTATGGGTTTGCGCAGCTGATGCGCGGTCCGACGGCCGATGCAACCGCGCTTGACACACGGGCTGCCCGGCGGGATCGCCACGCCGGTCGAGCAACCGACGGCGGATGAACTTCTGCGCCGGGAAACTCCAGAGCATGATGATATGAGGCCAGAGCGAAACGTTAGCCCAACCTCATCACCTAGCGCCTGTCCAGCTCCGGCGGCGCGGAGCGGTCGAACACGTCGCCCCTGGCGCCTTCGAGCAGATCGAGCTGATAGGTCTCGACAATGAGCGCGCCGCGCTTGCGCGTGAGCTCGGCGACCTTTTCGACCCGCGCGAAATTCTCGGTGAGTTGCGGCTGGCCGCCGGCGCGCACCTCATCGACGAACAACAGCTTGCCGGTGAGCAGGGCCTGATCGGGATCGGGCATGTTGATCCAGCGGATACGCTGGGTGCGCTGCGCCACGCAACTGCCCCTCGGCAGGTAGAACGCCAGCCATCCGGTGGTGCCGTAGTCGGGCGCCAGGATGCAGGTCGCGCCGACGCGGAGGCGCACCGCCTCGATCTCGCCGGCAAGCTCGCGCCAGCCGACGCCGATGCTGCGCACGGTGGCGTCGCGGCGATAGCCCGACAGCACGCCGGTGTTGGCCTGCAGCACCAGAGCGGCGAACATCACGATTCCCGTTGGTCCCGCCCAACGCAGGCAGAAGTCGACCACACGCTGCTGGCGCGCGTTCCATCGCGCGCTGTTGGCGGCGACCGCGGCGGCAATCGCGAAGGACGGATAGACCGGCGCGAACCAGTTGGCCTCGACCCTGGAGTGCAGGGAGTGCCAGACGAAATACAGCGTGATGGTCCAGAAGGTCGCATTGATGAGACCGCGCGACGCCGATGCGCCGCCGTCACGCCGCAGCAGGACGTAGAGACCCATGACGCCGATCAGGAACACCAGCGGCGTGGCGAAGGCGATCTGGGTCGGGATCAGTTCGCCGATGAAGGCCGGATTGAAATTCTCGATGCGGGCGCGGCCGAATTGCTTGAGAAACGACACCCACTGGTGATCGGCGTTCCAATGGATGACCGGCCAGAACATCGCCAGCGACACGAGGCCGCCAAGAAAGGGCCATGGCGAGATCAGCCAGCGCCGCAGTTTCGGCACGGCGATCAGCCAGATCAGGATCGCCGGACCGAAGAACAGCGCGGTATATTTCGACAGCAGCGCGGCGCCGACCGCGGCGCCGACCGCCAGCCACCAGGCGCCGCGCCCGCTGGCCAGCACCTGGGCCAGCGCATAGAGGACAAAACTGGAGGCCACCAGAAGCGGCGCATCCGGGGTGACGATCAGGGTGCCGACCGCCGCCATCATGGTGGCGTTGAGCAGGATGGTCGCGGTCGATGCGACGCGCCGGCCGCCGAACAGAAGCTCGGCGGTGCGATACACGGCAAAGCTCATCGGCAGCGCCAGCAGCACCGACACCAGGCGGACGCCGAGTTCGGTGTCACCCGCGATCATGGTGCCGAGGCGGATCACCAGCGCGACCATCGGCGGGTGATCGTAATAGCCGCCGGCCAGATGCTTCGACCACATCCAGTAATAGGCTTCGTCGAAGGTCAGCGGCGTAAACGCCGCCGCAACCAGCCGCAGCAGCACCAGGGCGACAACCGTGATCGCCGTGCCGCGGGCAAGCCGCAACTCGCTGAAATTCATCGAACGGTCATCGCTTGCGCCAGACGAACAGGCCGGACATGGCGTAATTCCAGACCACGCCCATCAGCGCGCCCGCCGCCCCCGCCAGCCACCAGGCCGCCCGATGGTCGTAGACCGAGAATGCCACACCGACATTGGCCACCAGCCCGACACTGCACACCAGATAGAACAGCAACAGGCCGCGCAGCAGCGCGAGGCCCTTCAGCCGCTGGTCGCGGTAGGTCAGGAAATTGTTCAGGACGAAATTGCTAGTCATGGCGACCACCGCGGCAAGCGCCTGGGCCTCGGCGAACGGTACTGCAAAGCCACGGAGAGCCGTGTACAGCGTGACGAAGTGTACCAGAAGGCCGAGCGAGCCCACCAGCGCGAACAGCAGGAAACGCAGCGACACCACGTCGCCGGTGAATTTGGCCAGCACCAGCCCGAGGAAATCCAGCGCCACCATGGAGTCGAGCTTGCTCTCGCCGTGCAGCCGCGCGCCGAAGGTGTAGGGCACCTCCCTGACGCGCAGGGTGCCGCGCGCGGTGGCGACGACATCGAGCAGGATCTTGAACCCCTGGGTCGACAGCTGCGGCGCCAATTCCTCGAAGCGATCGCGGCGGATCATGAAGAAGCCGCTCATCGGATCGGCCACCTTGACCTTGAGCACCCGCTGCGCCACCTCGGTGGCCAGCGTGCTGAAGCCGGCGCGCTGCTTGTTGAAGCTGTCGGCACTGCCGCCCTCGACATAGCGGCTGCCGATCACGAGATCGGCGTCACCACCCTGCAACAGGCCGAGCATCTGCGGCAGCCGGGTTTCATCGTGCTGCAGGTCGGCATCGATCACCGCGACGCAGGGCGCGCTCGACGCCAGGATTCCCTCGATGCAGGCGCCGGCGAGGCCGCGCCGCCCGATCCGGCGGATGCAGCGGGCGCGGCCGTCGTGCTGCGCCAATTGGCGCACCACCTCCGACGTGCCATCGGGCGAATTGTCGTCGACGTAAATGGCTTCCCAGGCGATGCCGGACAGCGCGGTCTCCAGCCGGCGAAACAGCGTGGTGACGTTGTCGCGCTCGTTGAAGGTCGGGATGATCACCGAAAGCTGCAGCGGAGCTTCAAGCTGACCTTCAAGCGGCCCTTGGGCCGGCAGCGGGATTCTGGGGACGGATTGGACGGCTTCGTTCATGGCGCAGCATATATCCGGGGCTCTGGACGATGCCAAGCGGCCTCGCAAAGCGGGATTCACGCCAAAACGGGGAAAGAAAGAGACCAAAACCGGCCCCAAAATGCCAACGACCACGAACGGCGGGGCGCGCGTACATCCGGCGCAACCTAGCTATTCCGTGGTCGTTCCGGCGCCGGAGCTATGAAGCGTCGACGTCGCCGTTGAGTGCAAGATAGGGACGATCGGGCCGTAGCGCAAGGGGGGCGTCGAATTGGGCGCCGGGAACGGCAAAAACCGCGTCGCGGCCGTCGCCGGCGTGTGCCATGATTTCGGCTCTGCAATCCGGAGCGAGGTCTCATGAAAAAGCCGTCCAGGTTCCTGCCTTTTGGTCTTCCGCTGGTGCTGGCCGGCGCGCTTGCGGCAGGCGCCGCAGCCGCCGAAGGCCCTGCAATCGATGCCGCCACCACTGCAGTGCTGGCCGATTCGAAGGTCACCAAGGCACTGGGCGCGATCAAGGACGACGACGCGCGCGCCCTGACCGAGCAGAAGACGATTACCGAAATCCCGGCACCGCCGTTCAAGGAAAAAGTTCGCGGCGGCTATCTCTTGAAGCGCTTCCAGGAACTCGGCTTCAAGGACGCCGCGATGGACAGCGAGGGTAACGTCATCGCGCTGCGCAAGGGCAGCGGCGGCGGCAGGCCAAAACTGGTGGTTTCGGCGCACCAGGACACGGTTTTCCCTGAGGGGACCGACGTCACGGTCAAGGAAAAGGACGGCATGATCCTGGCGCCCGGCATCGGCGACGACGCACGCGGCCTCGCGGCGCTGATCTCGCTGATGCAGAGCCTGAACGGTAGCGGGGTCGCCACGGTCGGCGACATCATGTTCGTCGCCACCGTCGGCGAGGAAGAACTCGGCAATCTGCGCGGGGTCAAGGCGCTGTTCCGCGACCACAAGGACATCGACGGCTTCATCTCGATCGACGGCCTCGGCTTCAGCCGCGTCGTCAATCAGGCCACCGGCAGCCATCGCTATGAGATGATCTTCAAGGGTCCCGGCGGGCACAGCTTCCAGGAGTTCGGACTGCCGAGCGCGACCCACGCGCTGGGCCGCGCCATCGCCAAGATTTCGGAGCTGCAGACGCCGTCCGAGCCGAAGACCACCTTCACCGTCGGCACGGTCAGCGGCGGCACCTCGGTCAACGCCATCGCCGCCGAGGCCCGCATGGCGGTCGACATGCGCTCGGATTCCACCGAGGAATTGCTGAAGCTCGAGGCCCGCCTGCTCGATCTCGTCAAGGAGGCCGTCGTCGAGGAGAACAAGCGCTGGAATTCCGACAAGATGACCGTCGAGATCAAGCTGATCGGCGACCGCCCGGCCGGCATCGTCGCGCTGGACTCACCGATCGTGCAGGCGACGCAGCGCGCGGTGACGGTGCTGACGCGCACGCCGCGCGTCACCTTCGCCGGGTCCAGCACGGACTCCAATCTGGCGATGTCGCTCGGCATTCCCGCGGTGACCATCGGCGGCGGCGGCGAAGGCGGCAACTGGCACTCGCGCAACGAATGGTACAAACCGACCGACGCCTGGATGGGGCCGCAGAACGTGCTGCTCACCATGCTGGTGCTGTCCGGTCTCGACGGCGTGACCAAGCCGACGCTGGCGACGCGGCGGTAACGCGCCCCGTGGCATCTCCTGCGTCAGGAACCGTGCAGCTCCTTCGTTTTCCACGTCATACGCGGGCTTGACCCGGTGATGACGCAGAAAGCGCGGGACGGTTCATGACACAGTTGAGTCAATGCGTGAGAGGTGCAGGCTCCATGTGCGCGGAATTGCATTCCCTGAAATGCGCAGTGATTTCCTGCTGGGTGCGGTGGTGCCACTCGTCGGCTTCCCGCAGCCAGCGGGCATGATGCTGGTGATCGAACGACGCACGCATGCGGCACAACATTTCCTGGGCGCGATATTCCGCAACCTTGTCCATGTCTCTCTCCACGGCGGTCATTGCCGCACGGAGCCTAGCAGGCAATCGCGGATTTCGAAATTACGTTTGTGTCATGTTGCGGTGCGTGATCGTCGCAGATCGCTAAAGCGCGATGAGATCGGGGTGAATCTTCATCGCGCTTTAGGTCTTTGTTTGAGCATGATCTTTTCGGAAAAGCGCTTCACCCTTTTCCGGATCATGCTCTAATAAAGTTGTGGCTCAAAAGCGCGCAGTCATGAAGCCGTCAAGAAAGAAAATGGCCCCGCTCTGCCGGGGCCTTTTTCCTACCGCGATGTCCCGCCGGTGCCGCCGGCCGAACCGCCGGTGCCGCCCGACGTCCCGGGATTGGAGTTGATCCCCGTCGTTCCGGGGCCACCTGGAGTCATCGAATTGCCGATGGTGCCATTGGTTAACGTCCCGCCGCTCTGGCCATTGGTGCTGCCGTTGGTGGCGCTCGGGGCGACACCCGTCGAGGGCGACGGACTGCCGGCGGACGGAGCCGCCGTCGTGCTGCCGGATTGTGCGAGTGCGAATGTGCCGGACAGCGCCAGCGCAGAGGCCAATGCAATTGTTGCGAGTTTCATGATCGCTTTCCTGTTGGTTTCGCTGTCGGTCAATGACAAGCGACGGCTTTCGTTCCGGTCATTGCCGACGCGCCGCGGGAACGCGCGCGCTTGTGACTTCGACGCTTCGCCGATCACCGAAAAACCGCGCCGGCTATGGCCGGGGAACGGCAGATGCGATAATGTGACAGGCGTTCCATCGCGTTGCGCCTCCTGCCCAGGAGGCGTTGTGTTTTCAGGACCGGTGTGAGGTTGCGTCGTGGCCACGAAAAGCAAGAAAAGCGGCAAAGTGTATGTCGGCATCGGCGGCTGGACCTTCGAGCCGTGGCGCGGGGTGTTTTATCCGGAGAAGCTGACGCAGGCCAAGGAGCTCAGCTATGCGGCTTCAAAACTCACCTCGATCGAGGTCAACGGCACCTATTACGGCTCGCAAAAACCGGAAACGTTCCGCAAATGGGCCAGCGAGGTGCCCGACGGGTTCGTATTCTCCCTGAAGGGATCGCGCTTCACCACAAACCGCCGGGTGCTGGCGGAGGCCGGCGACAGCGTGAAGCGGTTCTACGATTCCGGCGTGCTGGAACTCGGCGACCGGCTCGGCCCGGTGCTATGGCAATTTGCCCCGACCAAGAAATTCGACGAGGCCGACTTCGGCAGGTTTCTCGAACTCCTGCCGCGCGAAATCGACGGACGCGCGCTGCGCCACGTGGTCGAGGTGCGCCACGACAGCTTTTGCGTGCCGGGCTTTGTCGCGCTATTGCGCGAGCACAACATTGCCCCGGTGTTTTCCGAGCATGCGACATACCCGGCGATTGCCGACGTCGTCGGCGATTTCGTCTATGCGCGGCTGCAGAAGGGCAATGACGAGATCAAGACCGGCTACCCGCCGAAGGCGCTGGACGCCTGGGCGCAGCGGCTTCAATTGTGGGCCGATGGCGGCGAGCCGGACGACCTGCCCCGCGTCGACAAGGCCTCGGCCAAAAAGCAGCCGCGCGACGTGTTCGCTTACGTCATTCACGAGGGCAAGGTGCGCGCGCCGGCGGCGGCGATGGAACTGATCGCGCGGCTGAAGTGAGCTGGCTTAATCCAGCCTGATGCCGGCGTCGCGGATCAGCCTTGTCCAGCTCTCGTGTTCGGACCTGACGAATCCGTCGAGCTTGTCGTCGGCAACGTCCCAGGCCTCGCCGCCGCTCTTCTCGAAGCGGTCTTTCAGGTCGGGCAGCGCGGCGCGGATCTCCCGGCGCAATCTGGCGATGACGTCAGGCGGGGTTTTCGCCGGTGCGAAGACACCGAGCCAGGAATCGACGTCCAGTCCCGGGACGCCGGCTTCCGACATGGTCGGCACATCGGGCGCCAGCGGGCTGCGTTTCGACGACAGCACCGCGAGGCCCCTCGCCTGCCCCGACTGGATGAACCGCAGCCCGGCCGCGATCGAATCGAAGAACAAATCGATTCGCCCGGCCAACAGGTCGGTGAACGCCGGCGGCGAACCCTTGTAGGGCACTTCAAGCGCCTTGATGCCTGCAGCCTTGACGAAGGCGGCGGCGACCAGATGCTGGCCGGTGCCGACACCCGCGGTCGCCACGGTGACGGACCCCGGGTTGGCCTTGGCTTCGGCGACGATGTCCTGAACGTTCGGCTGCGGCAGGTCCTTGCGGCCGACCATCACATAGCCGAACTTGTAGACCAGGGCGACGGGGACAAAATCCTTGAGCGGATCGTAGGTCAGCTTCGCATACAGCGCCGAATTGAAAGCCATGTTGGAGAGCCCGCCGACGACGAGCGTATAGCCATCGGGCTCGCTCTGGGCGGCGGCCTGGGTGCCCACCACGGTGCCAGCACCGGGCTTGTTCTCGACGACGAAGGCCTGCCCCATGCGTTTCGACAGCGCGTCGGCGAGATGCCGCCCGACCAGATCGTAGCTGCCCCCCGGCGCGATCGGCACGATGATCCTGACGGGATGGTCCGGATAGCCGGTCTGGGCTTGCGCCGTCGCAACACCAAAGCCCAGCGACATCAGCACCGCCGCGATCCATACCGACCGGCGAACCACCCAGACCATTATTGCCTCCGCGGATGCCCGCCATTGAACCGGCGTTCTTCGATCGGGCAACCATCGGTCATGCCGCAGATCATTGCAACGCGCAGATTTGCAATTAAGCTGGACTGACCGAACCAACCGTCGGACGCCCGCATGGCACGCAAATCAAAGCGCCTGTTCACCATCGGCTACGAACAGACCCCGCCGAAGGCGGTGCTGGACGAACTCGAGCAGGCCGGCGTCAAACTGCTGGTCGACGTGCGTGCGGTGGCAGCTTCGCGCCGCCCCGGCTTTTCCAAGACACAGCTTGCCGCGGGCCTCGACGAGCGCGGCATTTCCTATCTGCATCTGCGCGGTCTCGGCACGCCGAAAGAGGGCCGCGAGGCGGCGCGGAGCGGCAAGTTCGAGCAACTGCACAAAATCTACGCGGCGCATCTCAAGACGCCGCAGGCCAGGGAAGAGATGGATGAGCTGGCGTCGCTGGTGGAGAAATCAGGCCCGGTCTGCATCCTGTGCTACGAGCGCGACCACAGGCACTGCCATCGGCAATGGATCGCAGAGATCATCGAGGATCGCGACGACGTGAAAGTGGAAAATCTGGTCGCGCCGCAGATCTAGCGGCGCAAACGTCCGTCACATCGAATGTCCATGCCGGAACATCGCGCTCACATGGCGCAGGCGCCGCATCCGTGAGAGTTGTCGCCGTAACCGTAACCGAAACCCGGAGAGGACGGCGCGACGATCGCCGGTCCGGGTATTGCGCCGTAAGCGCCGTAAGGGCCGGCTCCGTAGACGCGGTCCCCGCGCGACGTGCTGAAATGCGTGGCCTTGTGGTGTTTTACCGTTCGCGCCTGCGCAGACGTATCCGCGATGGCCGTGACGGCGACTGCGAGTGCCAGGACGCTCAATGAAAGCCCCTTGATCCGTGGCATGACGATCTTTCCTTCAATGGTGATTAAAAACCCGGCGCACGCTCCGGCAACAATGCCGTGGTGGAGATGTCGCGCGCACCGCGGCAATCGCAAGCGGCGATAACAGGCTTGTGATCCAACGTTCTGGCGGCCAGCCTCGCGGCAGCCAACTCAGGCCAGCTTCCACACCGCTTGTTTCTGCTCATAGCCGCGGATCGGGATGTTGCCGATTAGAGCGGCATCGCTGCAGCCCTCGCCGAGGGCGTCGCGGACCGCGGCCGAGATCAGCAGTTGCGACCCGAAATCTTTATTGAGAGCCTCCAGCCGCGCCGCGAAGTTCACGGTGTCGCCGATCACGGTGTATTCCTTGCGGCGCGGCGAGCCGACGTTGCCGGCCACCACGTCCCCCATGTGAATGCCGATGCCGAGCCGCAGCTGCCAATCGTTGGCGGCATTGTTCTCATCCATCGCCACCAGCATTTCCCGCGCCGCGGCGACGGCGCGCGAGGCGGCCTGCGGATCCTCGATCGGCGCGCCGAACAGCGCGAGAAACCCGTCGCCGAGAAACTTGTTCACGATGCCGGAATGCCGGTCCAGAATCTCGACCAGCACGGCGAAGGCGTCGTCGAGCCGCGCCACCACCTGCTCCGGCGATCGCACCCGGGCGCCGCCGGTGAAATTGCGGAAGTCGACGAACATGATGGCGGCATGACGGGTCTCGCTGGTCACGCCGGAGCCCGACTGCAACAGCCGTTCCACCACCTGCGGCGAGACGTGCTGGCCGAACAGGTTGGTGACGCGGTCGCGCGCCGTCGCCGCGGCGATGCTGGCTTCGAACTGACGGCGCAACTGCATGCCGACGGCGCCTGCGAGGACGCCGCAGATCAGGATAACCAGGCTGCGCACCAGGTGAAAGCCGAGGTCGGGGGCCGGCTCATCGGCGAACCCGGCCGGATGATAGAACATCGCGATGGCGAACAGCTGCGCCGCGGCGACGAAGCCGGTGAAGCTCGACAGCCAGAAGTCCAGCCGCAACGTCGAGAGAATGATGAAGATGAAATAGGCAAACGGCGCGGCAAAGCCCAGCGCCTGCGCCGGTCCCATGCCCTGCATGTGCAGGTACAGGGCGACGGTCGGCAGGCTGGTCTCGATCAGGGCGCCAAGGTAGCGGCGGGCATAAGGCACATCGCGATGCTGCGCCAGCCGCTGCGACAACAGCCGCAGCACCGACAATTCGAAGAGCACGAACGGAACGAAAGCGGCCAGCAGCGCCCACAGCGTGAAGTGGCCGCGCCAGATGCGCTCGACCCTGTCCGGCACGATGGCATAGGCGGTCAACAGGCACACCACCAGCACTGACGCGGTGGCGATCACTGCCTTGATCCGCAGCAGCTCGGTCAAGAGAATTTCGCGGGTCAGGGCGCGGCGGTAATCGGAAAACAACGCCATCCGGTCGGTCCCGCGCGCCCCGGTCAATTTCTGCAACATCTGCATGCGACGCAGCCCCCTCGCCCGGCATCTGCGTAGAGCATTTTTCGGCGAAGTGGAATTCGGTAATGGAAGAATCTGCGCTCCATCCGGCGAACCTGCGCGCGAAGCATGGTCCCGCCTTCAGTGCGTGATCACCCGGATCCCCGCCGGCCAGCGAAGGTCGCCATCGATCGAACTCGCGCCGATCTCCCATCCGGCGCCGCCCCAAACAACATCGACGATCCAGAGAACGCCGCTGCCGTCGCGGATGAAGAGCAGGTTCGGGATCGCCGTCGTGATCAGCAGTCCGCGTTCTCCGGCAGGTTGCCCCGCCAGCAGACACCACAACTCGCCGAGCGTCGTCTCCCGGCGGGCGCCAAGATCACCGACGATCTCGGCGCCGCGAACCGACCTGCCGACGGCGAATGCCCGCAAGGTGGTGCGCGCCGGGGCTTCCTCGTATTTGGAAACGAAGCGCTGACGGAAGGTCCCGCCAAGCCATGAGATCTTCACCGCGCTGCGCGGCGAGACGTCTTCGCGAAAATGGTCGCGAGCCGAGAACCGGTCGCCTCCCGGTATTGAGGAGGTCGTCGCCGGATCCTGCGGGGGCCCGGGCTCGGCCGCCGGACAGCTCTGCACCGCTTCCTCGGTCAGGACATCAGCGACCGGAACGACAGGCTCGCCGTGCACAGCTGGCCAGCAAAGCGTCCCCGCCAGCACCATGGCGACAATCCCTCGGAGTCGTTGCATGTCTTGTCTCCTCGCCGGCGGGGCAGCGGGGAGACAGTAAATGCAGTAATTAGTAAGTAAACGACCGGATTAACTATTGGTTAAGGATAACAACTAAGTCAAATTTAAGTAAAACATTGGTCGAATACTTAGATCATCAAGATGAATCCGCCCATCAGTCCAGCGTGCGCCGGAACCGCGTCACCGCGATGGTCATCGCCACCAGCATCAGCACCAACATCATGATCGCGTCATATTGCAGGTTTTCCAGCCGCGACCCCTTCAGCATGATGGCGCGGACGATGCGAAGGTAATGCGTCAGGGGCAGGCCCTCGCCGATGTATTGCGCCCACACCGGCATCCCGGCGAACGGAAACATGAAGCCCGACAGCAGAATGCTCGGCAGGAAGAACATCATCGACAGCTGCATCGCCTGCAGCTGATTTTGCACGATGGTCGAAAACGTGTAGCCGATTGCAAGGTTGGTGGTGATGAACAGGGTCGAGAGCAGCGCCAGCATGAGGAGGCTGCCGAGGATCGGCACCCCGAACAGGAACACGCCGATGCCGATGATCAGCGTTGCCTGGAGGAATCCGACCAGCACGTAAGGCACGATCTTGCCGACCATCACCTCGACCGGGGTGATCGGCATCGACAGCAGGTTCTCCATGGTGCCGCGCTCGATCTCGCGGGTCACCGACAATGCCGTGAAGATCAGCATGGTCATGGTCAGGATGGTGCCGGTGAGGCCGGGCACGATGTTGAGCCGCGACGACGCCGCCGGGTTGTAGCGGGCGTGGGCGCGGAATTCGAACGGCAGGTCGGGCGGATCGCCGATGAACAGGTCATGGGACAACGCGGTCTGAGTCAGGGCGCCGAGCGAGCCGATGGCGGCGCTGGCCGCCACCGGATCGGTGGCGTCGGCGGCGACCAGCAGCGCGGGACGGTCGCCGCGCCGCACCGCGCGCTCGAAGCCGCGCGGGATCTCGACCCCGAACAGGACCTTGCCCGACAGCAGCAGGTCATCGAACTCCGCCACCGAGTGGACCTCGTGGGTAAAGCGGAAATAGGCGGTGTTTTCCATCGCCTTGAGGATCGAGCGCGCGAGGTCGCTGTCCTCCTGGACCAGCACCGCGGCGGGCAGGTTATGCGGCGTGGTGTTGATGGCAAAGCCGAACAGCACGAGCTGCATCACCGGCAGCATCACGATCATGGCGAACGACACCCGGTCGCGGCGGAGCTGGATGAACTCCTTGACCAGCATCGCATAGCTGCGCCGCCAGAAGCCGAACGGCCGCTCCGCAACGTCGCGCCGCGGGCCGGTGGCATCCGCGGCGGTCATTGGAAATTATCCTTGGAACGGGTCATCAGTTCGATGAAGACGTCTTCCAGCGACGGCTCGCCGTGCTGCCAATGCATGTCCGGCCCGTCGCGATAAGGCGCAATGGTGGTCTCCAGCGCGGCCTTGTCGCGGCCGGAGACGTGCAGGCTGGTGCCGAAAGGCGCCACCATGTCGATGCCGGGCTTGCCCAGCAGGTCGGCGGACAGGTGGTTCAGATCGCTGCCGGTGACGGTGTAGGTGGTCAGCGCCGACTTGGCGATCACGTCCTCGACGGTGCCGTGGGCCAGCAGGTGACCATAGGCGATATAAGCGATCTCGTGGCAACGCTCCGCCTCGTCCATATAGTGGGTCGAGACCAGCACCGTCAGACCATCCGCCGCCAGCGCGTGGATCTCGTTCCAGAACTCACGCCGCGCCTTCGGGTCGACGCCGGCGGTCGGCTCGTCGAGCAGCAGCAATTGCGGGCTGGGCAGCGTGCAGGCGCCGAGCGCGAGGCGCTGCTTCCAGCCGCCCGACAGTTCGCCGGCGAGCTGCGCCTCACGGCCGGTGAGGCCGAGGCGCTTGATCATATCGGCCGCGGCGCGGCGCGGCTCGCGCATGCCGTAGAGCCGCGCGACGAATTCCAGGTTCTCGCGCACCGACAGATCCTGATACAGGCTGAAGCGCTGTGTCATGTAGCCGACCCGGCGCTTGATCTTGTCGGCCTCGCGGCGGATGTCGTAGCCGAGGCAGGTGCCCTCGCCGCTGTCCGGCGTCAGGAGGCCGCACAGCATGCGGATGGTCGTGGTCTTGCCCGAGCCGTTGGGGCCGAGGAAGCCGTAGATCGAGCCGCGCTTCACCTGCATCGACAGGTCGTGCACCACCTCGCGGCCGCCGAATGATTTCGACAGGCCGGACACCTCGATCGCGATATCGGTCGTGGCAGCGGAGACGCCGGTCATCGCTTCGCTGCCACCGGCGTCTTGCTGTTCAGGAACACGCTGACCGGCTGCCCGACGCGCAAGCTGTCAGGCCGGCTCGGGCGCGCCTGGACCAGGTAGACCAGCTTGTTGCGCTCATCCAGGCTGTAGATCACCGGCGGGGTGTATTCGGCCTGAGTGGCGAGGAAGTAGATCTTTGCCGTGAGATCGCCGGCGCAGTTGTCGCAGGTGATGCGCACCTCGTCGCCGATGGCGAGTTTCGGCAAATCCGGTTCCGACACGAAGAACCGCACCTTCATGTTGCCCGGCGGCATGATCGACAGCACCGGCCGCTGCGCCGGCACCATCTCGCCCTCGCGAAAATAGATCTGCTGAACCATGCCGCTCACCGGCGCAAAACCACTGCGTCGGGTCAGCCGGGTCTGCGAGGTATTGACCCTGGCCTCGGCGACGCGCAACGACGAGACGGCGGCGTCAAGGTTGGCCTGCGTGCCGGATCCCGTCTTGCTCAGGGACTGCGCGCGGTCGAATGTCTGTTGCGCATTGGCCAGCGTCGCCTTGTTCTGGTTGAGATCGGCCTGCTGGAGATCGTCGTCGACCGAATACAGCGGCGCGCCGGCCTTGACCTCGTCGCCCTCCCGCACATTGAGTTTGACGACGCGTCCGGACTCGTCGGGACTGACGAAAATCATATCGGCCTCAACCCAGCCCTGGAAGCCGGGATCCCGGGTTTCGCCGCAGCCTGCGAGCAAGGCGATCAGCGCCATCGCGCCGAACAATCGCAAAAAACTTCGCGACGAAGTCATGTCGTCCTCCGTCCGCCAAAAATCAGATCGATATGGACCTTGAGCATCGCCGTCGCATCGAGCGGCGCGTACTTACCGAACAGACCGTGCCAGATCACCGCCACCATGGCGGGTGCGACGACGATCTGCGGAAAACGCAGCAGCGCCTGGTTGTCGAGCTCGCCGCGCGCAATGCCGTATTCGAGCAGCTTTCGCATGCCAATCATGCCGCGCTCGACCACCTCGTGATAATAGAACTCCGCCAGCGAGGGAAACCGCGCGCCCTCCGCCATGATCAGCCGGACGATATCGCCGCGCCGGGTCTCCGCGACTTCCCGCACAAAGGTTTCGGCGAACGCCTCCAGCATCGCACGGGCCGATCCGCCCGGCACCGGCGGCGCCGTCATGCGCCCGATCATGGGACTGAGCGCGGTGCGCACCAGTTCCTGAAACAGCGCTTCCTTGTCGGCGAAGTGCAGATAGATGGTCCCCTTGGCGACGCCGGCGCGTTTGGCGACGTCGTCCAGCCGGGTGGCGGCAAAGCCGCGGGCGATGAATTCATCGAGTCCGGCGGCAACGATCGCCTGACGCCGCTCCGCCGCCCGCTCCGCCCGGCTGGACGGCGGTTTGGGTTTGGTGGCCCGCGCCGGGCCAGAAATCTGCTGCGCCGACGCGGCTTTTGCCCCGCGTCGGCCCCTGGCCGATCGCTGCGGAGGCTCGGTCTGCGTCTGGTCCCTGGATCGCGACATGCGCCGATTATGACTGACTGGTCAGTCATAATCAAGCGGGATCAGTGAATTGTTCCCAGCGGCGGACATGACTGCCGGACAGGGAGGTCATGTCCGAGCCGTGCCGGGGCGGCTAAAATGGCCCCATGCAGACCGCGACCCTGAAGGCATTCCGCGCCCTGTTCGTGCTGATGATCGTGATGGTGGCGCTGCTGTTCATTCCGGCAGGAACGCTGGGCTATTGGCAGGCCTGGATTTTCCTCGCGGTGTATTTTGCCGCCTCGGCGGCAGTCACGCTCTACCTCGTGAGATACGACCCGGCGCTGCTCGAGCGCCGCATGAGCGGCGGGCCGTTCGCCGAAAAAGAAGCCAGCCAGAAAATCATCATGGCGCTGACCTCACTGGGGTTCATCGGGCTGATCGTGATTCCGGCGCTCGACCACCGCTTTTCATGGTCGCAGATGCCGCCCTGGCTCGTCGCCGTCGGAAACGCGATGGTGCTGCTCGGCTTTGTCGCGGTCTATTTCGTCTTCAGGGAAAACAGCTTCACCTCGGCGACCATCGAACTGGCGCCCGACCAGAAGGTCATCTCGACCGGCCCGTACGCGGTGGTTCGCCACCCGATGTATGCCGGAGGTCTTGTCCTGCTGTTCGGCATGCCGATTGCGCTCGGCTCATGGTGGGGCGTACTGGTCGCGGTCGCAATGCTGCCGGCACTGATATGGCGGCTGATCGACGAGGAAAGATTTCTGGCGAGGAACTTGCCGGGCTATGACGCGTATCGTGGCAAGGTCAGGTATCGGCTCATGCCAGGGGTGTGGTGAGGCGGCTACAACGACGTCAGCTGTGATACTTCAGCCCATCGACAATCTTGTCGATCACGCGGCGCTCGGCACGCATCGCCAATCCGACCAGATTGAGGTCGGCGCGAATCACCGCCTTCACGGCCGCGCGGTTGGCGGCGTCGTGCGTGGTCTTGAACATGTCCTCGGTATAGACGGCCGGCTTAACGTCACGGGCCAATGCCCGCTCCAGCGCGCGGCTGAGCGCCGGCCGGTCGGCGCGGTAGATCAGGATCGGCTGGCCGATCAGCGACAGATAGCGCGTGCCCGAACCGTCCTCATACGGTTCGCCGACGCATTCCGGGAAAGCCGCCGTGACACCGCTGGTGAGGAACGAGGCGACGTTGAGTTTCTGCCACGGCTCCAGATCGGTCCGGATGACGACGGCAATCTTGGTATCGAACTGCATGGCATCTGGTTAGCAGTTCGGCGCCCGGCGTCGCAAGGGCCCGGCCTGGAGTCTTTTCGGTTCTGATTGAATCAGAACCGAAGCTCCAGACTCTCGTGTTGATGCGTTTCCTTCACGCGAACCGGAGTCCACCACCGGATCAAATCCGGTGGCATGCTTCGCTCGAAATGCTCTAATGAATGATCTGGTCGAGAAACGCCTTGGCCCGCTCCGTGCTCGGGCTGGCGAAAAATTCCGCCGGCCTGCCCTGCTCGACGATGCGCCCTTCGTTCATGAAGACGATGCGGTCGGCGACCTCGCGGGCAAAGCCCATCTCATGGGTGACGCAGAGCATGGTCATGCCGTCCTGCGCCAGCGCCTTCATGGTCTCGAGAACTTCCTTGACCATCTCCGGATCGAGCGCCGAGGTCGGCTCGTCGAACAGCATGATCTTCGGCCGCATGCACAGCGCGCGCGCGATCGCGACGCGCTGCTGCTGGCCGCCGGAGAGCTGCCCGGGAAACTTGCCGGCCTGGTCCGGTATCCGCACTTTTGTGAGGAAATGCATCGCGAGGTCGCCGGCCTCCTTCGCCGACAGCCCGTGCACCGTCATCGGCGCCAGCGTGCAGTTGTCGAGGATCGACATATGGGGAAACAGGTTGAAGCTCTGGAACACCATGCCGGTGTCGCGCCGGATGATGTCGACCTGGTCGGGGCGCCGCGCATCCAGCTCGACACCGTTGACGAAGATCAGGCCCTTGTCGTGCTTCTCGATGTGATTGAGACAGCGGATCAGCGTCGACTTGCCGGACCCGGACGGGCCGCAGACCACGATCCGTTCGCCCCTGGCCACCTTGAGATCGATTTCGGTCAGCGCGGCGAAGTCGCCATAGTATTTGTAGACCGCCTCCATCCGGATGGCAGGAACGGCGCGGGCCTGCTCGCCGTCGGGCTGGTCGTTCGCCGTGGTGATCGTCATCGCCATCACCCCCTCAGCGCGCCGCGTCGGCGACGAGAGCGCCCTTGGGCATCGCCTTCGACGTCACGGCCACAGTCGAGCGGCCGAAATGCTTTTCCAGGCGCCCTTGCACCACGTCCCATGCCGAGGTGAGCAGCAGATAATAGACCGTGGCGGCGCCGTAGACTTCGAGCACCTGAAAATGCTCCTGCATCAGCACGTCGCTTCGGCGCATCAGTTCTTCCACCGAGATCACGGACGCGAGCGACGTCGCCTTGAGCAGCGAATTGATCGAGTTGCCGAGCGGCGGGATCATCAGGCGAAACGCCTGCGGCAGCGTCACCCGCCGCAGCGTCGTCGACTTCGGCAATCCCAGCGCCCAGGCCGCCTCGCTTTGGCCCGGCGGTACCGCGAGGAAACCGGAGCGGATGACCTCGGCGAGATAGGCCGCTTCATTGAGGATCAGTCCGACCAGCGCGCAGGTGATGACGCTGAACTTCAGGCCGAACTGGGGCAATCCGACATAGATCACCACCAACTGGATCAGAAGCGGCGTGCCGCGGAAGAACCAGATGTAGAACCGGGCGACCCCGCTCAGCGCCCGATGATTGGACATCCGCATCTGCGCGATGACCATACCGAACAGCAGTCCGCCGACGACCGCTGCGACCGTCAACCCCACGGTGACGAGGACGCCGCCGAACAAAAACTTGTTGAAGAAATAGCCGACGGCGGCGGTGGGATCGAACAGGGTCTTGGTCACGGGCTTGCCTCCGCCTGATGTCGGACACGGATGTCGCCAGCGCGCCGGGCCGCGCCGACCGCCGCCGCGATGCTTTCACCAACCTCGGCCAGCACCGGCAACAAGGGGGGCCGCGGCGCCGCGTTGGCGATCACCCCGAGCCTGGCGAGACCGACCTTGATGCGGGTGTGCATGTCGATCAACGGGGACGGCCCGTAGATGGCGCGCACGATCGGATAAAGCCGCTCGTTGACCGCGCGCATCGCAACGAGGTCGTTGGCGCGCGAGGCCTGCCACAGGTCGATGAACAGATGCGGCGCGAGGCTGGCGAGCCCGGACAACAGGCCGTCGGCGCCGACGGCGAGTTGCGGCAGGAACCAGTTGAAGTTCGATGCCAGGATGGCGACGGCGGGATCGGCGGC